>Ga0115567_10000367_pt1 | contig 45290 bp, 47 predicted proteins | sample COGITO_mtgs_1204_2_FD_88679 | JGI IMG/M metagenome (GOLD analysis project Ga0115567, IMG submission 88679) | Pelagic marine microbial communities from North Sea - COGITO_mtgs_120412 | ecosystem: Environmental > Aquatic > Marine > Epipelagic | place: Germany:Helgoland, sampling site Kabeltonne...
ATTCCGTCCGGCGAAAGCTCGCGCGGGCACCCGCCGAAACTTTTCGCGCAGTTGGCGGTATCAGCTTCAGTGTAGCTGCTGGAGAGAGCATCGGGCTGGTTGGCGAGTCCGGATGTGGCAAGTCGACGACATCCAGCATGGTCTCCCGGCTGATCGACAAGACCGAGGGCGAAATTATTTTCGATGGTGTCGATATCGGCGCCGTTGCGGCAAAGGACTTCGCGCGGCATGAACTTCGCCCAGCGATCCAGATGGTGTTCCAGGACCCCACCGAAAGCCTGAACCCACGTTTTACGGCATTCCAGAGCATTTCCGACCCGATGCGCCGTCTCGGTGGCGTGACATCGACCGACGAGGCCTGGAGCCGCGCCGAACTTGTCGCCAAGCAGGTCGGGTTGCCAGCCCATCTGCTGACGCGGTTTCCGCATCAGCTATCCGGTGGCCAGAAGGCCCGTGTCGGAATTGCCCGCGCGATTGCTCTGCATCCGAAACTATTGATTCTGGACGAGCCGACATCGGCGCTGGATGTCTCGGTTCAGGCGGTGGTGCTCAACCTGCTTGCGGATCTTCGCCAGGAAATGTCGATCAGCTATATTTTTGTCAGCCACGACCTTAATGTCGTCCGACTGCTATGTGACAGGGTGATTGTGATGAATACGGGTAAGGTAGTCGAGCAGGGGCCGGCCGATCAAATCCTGTCGAACCCGCAGATGGATTATACGAAGTCTCTCGTTGCCGCGATTCCTCATTTTTCGTCATGAGCCAGGCCGGCTGAGAGTAAGATCAGGAGAAAAACGGCGATGGATCTCGGACTAGCAGGCAAGAACGTCATCGTGACCGCGGGCAGCGGCGGCCTCGGTTACTACATCGCGAGGGCCTACGCCTCGGAGGGGGCGTCGGTCACGGTGTCGGCCCGTAATCCGGACCGGCTGGAAGCGGCGGTTGCGAAAATCCGAACGGAGACGGGCGGGAGCATAACTGCCGTGGTTGCGGATATGACAGATGCAGATGCCATTGGCGCGATGATAGACCAGGTGGAAGAGCGGCAGGGCGGGATTGATGTCCTTGTCTCAAATTCTGGCGGTGCCAATACGGCGCCCTTTATCGACATGACAGACGATCTGTGGCGCGATGCCGCGGAAACCAAGATTATTCCGCAGATTCGCGCGGCACGGCTGGTGTTTCGGAAGATGCTTGCGCGCGGCGCGGGCGGGCGCATTATCTTCATGGCCGGTACCCATGGCCGCCAACCCCATGCGCACGCCATCACGGCGGGCTATTGCAATGCCGCGCTGCAGAACGTGAACAAGGCGCTGTCCGAAGATGGCGGGCCGCACAATATATTGTGTAATGTTATCAATCCCGGTCCCTTTGCAACGGACCGCATGGTCTATCTGGCGCAGGAGAAGGCAAGAGACGAGAATATACCGATGGAACAGGCGGTTGCCGAACTTACCGCCGAGACGGTCCTGAAGCGATACGGTAGACCCGAAGAACTAGCCGCCGTTGCGGTCTTCCTGGGATCGGCGCAGGCAAGCTACGTCACCGGCTCTACGATCGACGTTGACGGTGGTCAGGTGAAAACGATCTAGGAATATACCGATGCCCCATGCATCCAGTAACGGCGCAAATCTGTACTACGAAGAAACCGGAACAGGCATTCCGATCATATTCGTGCATGAATTTGCTGGGGATTATCGCAGTTGGGAGCCGCAGATCCGCTCTTTTTCCAGGCGTTACCGCTGCGTCGCTTTCAATGCTCGCGGTTATCCGCCGTCGGATGTGCCGACCGACCAGGAATTGTACTCGCAGTATATTGCGACCGACGATATCGCAGCTGTAATGGATGCTTGCGGCATCGCCGAAGCGCATGTTGTCGGCATATCGATGGGTGGATTTGCCGCTCTTCATTTCGCTATTCGCCATCCGGGCCGCGCGCTTTCGCTGACGGTCGCGGCTTGCGGATACGGGGCGGCTTACGAAGACCGTGACCAGTATGCCGACGATTCCGAAACCCTAGCGCAAGAGTATGAGAAAATCGGGTCCGTCAAAATGGCACAGATGTATGCCGACGGTGCTTTCCGCCAGCAGTTCAAGGCCAAGGACATGCGCGGCTGGGAAGAATTTCGAACGCAGCTCGGCGAACACAGTGCGGAAGGTGCTGCGCTTACCATGCGGGGTGTGCAGAAGATACGCCCATCGCTTTACGACCTGGAAGACGACCTGAAGCAGATGAAAACGCCGACCTTGATCGTCAGTGGTGATGAAGACGATTGGTGCCTGGAACCCGGCCTGTATCTCAAGCGTGTTATCCCGGCATCCGGGTTGTATGTGGTCCCGAAGACCGGTCACACGATCAATCTGGAAGAACCTGCCTTGTTCAACCAGGCCCTCGCGTCGTTTTTTGACAGCGTGGAGGCAGGCTTCTGGACCGAGAAGACGGAATATGCCGAAGCGTCGGCGCTGCTTTCCGGCCTCCAGGAATCCTGAGGGGGGTGAATCATTGATGTCTGACAAGAAACGCGCATCCGACTTTGTTGATGAAGAACGCCTTTGGGCGCGACAGATGTATCTCGCTACCTTTGGTGAGACGTCGAAGGGCGGAGTGAACAGGCAGGCCCTGTCTGCAGAAGAGATTGAGGCCCGGAAATTGCTGATGGACTGGTCGGCCGAAATTGGACTGACTGCGTTTATCGATGATATCGGGAATCTTTTTTTCCGGCGGGATGGGACCGATCCCGCGTTGGCCCCCGTTATGACGGGATCACATATCGATAGCCAGCCGACAGGTGGGAAGTTCGATGGCAGCTATGGCGTCGTGGCGGCCTTCGAGGCAATCCAGGCGATTATCGATGCGGGGTTAGAATTGAAACGGCCGGTAGAGGTCGCCGTCTGGCTCAATGAGGAAGGCTCCCGCTTTGCGCCTGGCATGATGGGGTCGGAGGCCTATGCCGGTGTGCGCAGTCTTGACGACATGCTGCCTGTAACAGATCGGGAGGGGGTGAGTGTAAAGGATGCGCTGCCTGCCGCCCTGGCTGCAACACCCGACGCGACCCACAGGGAATTCGGGTGCCCGGTATTTGCGTTTCTCGAAGCACATATCGAGCAGGGCCCTGTTTTGGAAGCAGAGGAGAAAGTCGTCGGCGTTGTCACCGGTATTCAGGGGGTTCGCAGAATGCGGGTCCGCGTGACCGGTGAGGAAGCACATGCCGGCACCACGCCAACGGCAGAGCGCAAGGACGCGATACAGGCGGCATCAAAGATTGTTACCGAACTCTACGAGCAGATTAACGAGGATCCGCAGACCAAGTTCACGATCGGGATGATGAATATCACCCCCAACGTTCCGTCAGTCATTTCCAGCGAAGTCCTTTTCTCGATCGACATCCGGCACGAGAATTCAGAATACCTTGAGAAAATGGCCGTCCGGACAGAGGCAATCTGCGCCGAATTCGGCGACGTCTGCAAAGTCGAAGCATGGCGGATTGCTGAATCAGATTCGGTTTATTTCGATGACCGCATGACGGCAGCGGTTGAAGAAGCCTGCGTTGCTCTGAAGACACCGTATCGACGCATGTTCTCCGCGGCAGGTCACGATGCGCGACAGCTGAGTTATATTTGTCCCACAGCGATGATTTTCGTTCCTTGCGAAAAAGGGATAAGCCACAATGAAGCGGAAAATGCTACTCCGGGTGACCTGCGCGATGGCGCGAAGGTGCTCGCGGACGTGCTGACGAAACTCGGAAACGACACTGATACAAATACGAAGGAAGTATGATCATGGCCGGTAAAAAACTATACGACATCGTTCTCAAAGGCGGTCGCGTTATCGATCCTGCCCAAGGGATAGATGGTATTCGCGATGTCGGGATCAAGGACGGCAAAATTGCCGCGGTCAAAGCGGATCTCAGGGGCTCGAAGAAAAATATTGATGTCCGCGGCAAGATTGTTCTGCCGGGCATGATCGACAGCCATGCTCATGTCTTCCAGCATGTCAGTGGCCGTTTCGGGCTGAACCCCGATATGGCCGGCGTGCGGTCCGGTGTGACCACGCTGGTCGACCAGGGCGGGCCGAGCTGCATGACGTTCCCGTCCTTTAGAAAGTTCATCGTCGAGCCCGCGGATTCGAGGGTGCTGGCGTTTATTTCGATCTACGTCGTCGGCGGACTGGAGGGGCATTACTATCCTTATCTGTATGCGCCCGAAGGCGTGGACGTGAAGGCAACCGTGCGGGCCGCCCGTGAAAACGGGGACCTTGTGCGGGGCATAAAATCCCACGCGGAAATTGCGGGTTTCGAGCGTTGGGGGCTGGATGTGATGAAGCTCGCAGTTAAAGCAGGCAAGGAACTGGACTTGCCCGTTTATATCCATTTCGGTCAGCTTTGGGCGCGTCCGAAAAAACCGAAATACCAGGTCGATGTCGACAAGGTGCTCTCAGACACGGTTAAAATTCTGCGGCCGGGTGATATCCTGGCGCATCCGTTTACCCGCCATCCCGGCGGCTTCGTGAACAGCAAGGGCAAGCTGCACCCGATCGTTAAACGGGCGCTCGACAAGGGTCTGAAGATGGATGTCGGCCACGGGTCGCATTTCAGTTTCGATATGGCGAAGAAGGTCCTCGATGCGGGTGTGCTGCCCCATACGCTGGGTGCCGACATGCATGGCTACAACACAAGCGTGATGCCGCAGCCGGGGACGCCGGTGGATCATCCCGATGATGAAATGCATCTGTTTGCAGGCCGCGCACAGTTCTCGCTGTGTCACGCGATGAGCGAGATGCTGGCGCTTGGGGTGGCGCTCGAGGATGTCGTGCCGATGGTCACGAATAACTGCGCCACCATGCTCGGCATGGAAGGTGAAATCGGGACCCTGAAGAAGGGCGTCGATGCCGATATCAGTGTGCTGAACGACGAGCGCGGGAAATGGACCTTTGTCGATAACAGCAGAACAGAAGTGGGTGCCGAACGTTTGTTGACGCCGCTGTTCTGCATGCGCAAGGGTGAACGCTTCGAGGCGGATTCACCGCTCCTGCCGCAGCCCGACCTGATCGCAGCCTGATCTATACATGACACGGCGTCACCACGATGTCGGCGGTAACCCCGCCGCAGCATCGCCAATCGTCCGGTCGGGGAAGCCGGATGAGCCCTGGCAGGTCGAATTTACGGCAACCCTCTGGGCTCTGATCGGCGGGGATGACCGGCGGATAGCATTGGACGAGATGCGGCGCGGGGTCGAAGACATGCGCCCTGAGGACTACGATGCGATGCCCTATTACGACCGGCAGACGTTGTCCGTGACAAGTGCGATGGTAGAGCGCGGTCACCTGACATGGTCCGAGATCGAAGACCGGATCGAATGCCTGCGGAGAAGTAGGGCAGGAGATCAGGCCTAGCCCCGGCTGGTACTGATTGGCAGGGCCGCTCGTGCATAGTAATCAGGATCGGTGACCTCTATAATTTTGGGCGAAGGCAGATATCCTATTTTGCCCAATAACACCGACGGAGGAAGCCCCGTGTCCAAAAGCGAGATGTTTCAAAAGGGAGCGGCCACCAGGCGTGACGTCATGGGGGCGGCGACAGCCGACAAAATGGCGACGTCTGTTTACACGGGGCCGGTCATGGAGACATTTGCCGAATACGCCACCGAGGCCGTGTTCGGTATGTTGTGGTCGCGCCCCGGGCTGGATCACAAGACCCGCGCAATGATCACGCTTACCTCGGATGTCTGCAATCATTCCTGGCCGGAGCTGGAAATTCACCTTCGTTTTGCGCTTAACCTCGGATGGACCGAGGAAGAACTGACAGAGGCGCTGTTACATCTGGGTGGCTATATCGGCGTGCCGAGCGTGCGCGAGGCAATGATCATCGCGGACCGTGTATTCAAGGAAGAGCGCGACGGGGGCGAATAGAGACGCTCTCAGGAGTCCCGCACCGAAGGGTGAAACAGGTCTTCCGGGTCCATTGCCGTGCCGATAAAACCCTGATCGGCGGCGTAGCCGATGAACCGTTCAAGATTGGCCCGGTTCGCCTGTAGTCCCGACGTCCAGAGGTTGCGGCTGAAAGCGTCGGCCTCAGCCTCGATCGTGTATTTTGCCCAGGGCATCCGCGACCAGTTCGGATCGGCCATAAAATCTGCCGACAGCGCATCGGCGGCATTGAACATCTTCATCAGCGTTCCGGGCAATTCCGGATATTTATCGACGCTGCTTTCTTTGAGCGCCACCAGATGCATGATCGGCCAGTAGCCGTTCCGTTCGACAAACTTTGCTTCTTCCTGTCCAGGGTCATTGAACAGACGCCTGATTTTTCGGGCGCGGGCCGGAGGTGGCGATGGTGTGCGCGAATAAAAAAGCGCGTCCACGGCACCGCTGCATAAAAGATCCGTCAAGTCGGCATCATCCGGTAACGGGGTGATGTCATACTGGCTGCTGCCCGCGATCTTTACCGTATCGGGCTGTTTTACCCGCCAGGAAATGGACTGAAGATCGACACCGTACTCGGTGGCGAGGTCACCCTTGGCGAGAACGGCAAGCGTGGTTTGGAACGACTGTAATGCGACTTTCCTGCCTTCAAGATCCCGTGGGCTCTCAATACCGCTATCGGCGTTCACGAAAATCTGTCCCTGGCTGAACAGTCGCCGCGGGAATACGGGAATGGCGGTAAAGGGCAGACCCTGTGCCTTGGCCGCGATATATGAGGCCAGAGAGGTTTCCGCCGCGTCATAGGCGCCGTCCTGCAGCATGCGTTCGTGACGATCCGTCCCGTCGCGGAGCGTGGTGGTCTGTCCGACCTGAAGTATCCTGATTTTCGGATACTCCGGCAGGTTCAGGGTGCCGTCGAAAAACGGTAGGTGCCGGTCATACCGGTCAATCGCCAGATCAATCAACAGATCATTCGCGAGGTCGCTCATTTGTCGTTGTCCTGTTAGCAGTTTGAAGCCAGTCGCCGTGACCCTATTATACGCGCGAGCAATTTGAAAACGGGGATATGGAAATGGCATCGGGAATTGACAGTTTTGTGGACGCGGTCCGAAATGTCTTCGCAAATAGCGAGGATGCCAGGGCGCAGGCGCGGGGTATTGCCGGTGAGCTGAAGGTTCTGCTGGCGCGGCCCGACCTGATGCAGGAAATCGCTGCGAAAGCGGACGGCAGAACCGGTCGCATCGATCTGCACATAGACGACGAATTCGGGCATCCCGGTCCCGGCTTTTGCCTGATGACGTCTATTTCACGCCCAGCTGGGCGCACGGGTGGGGCACGCGCACACGATCACGGGGCGTCCTATGTGGTCTACGGTGTGCACAAAGGGGCGATCGGACAGACAAAGTATACCTGGGCCTATGAGGGTGACCTCACCGCGCCGGTCCTGAAACCGGGCGATTGCTTCGTTCAGAATGCCGGCGAGGTTGCCTTTTTCCTTCCCGGTGAAATTCACAGGACCACTGCCTTGGGCGAATATGCCCCGGTCGTGTTGCGCCTGGAAGGACAGCTTCTCGATCGCGTGTCCCGCCATACTTACGATCTCGAAAACAATGATGAAGCGCGGTTATACGGCTAGATTCTCTGCCCGGCGTTCAGCCGGTGAGCAGGTCGTAGGCGAGCTTTGCTGCCGAGACATCGAGGATCGCGACGCCGACGGAATCGTAAATCACCGTGGCGCCACCCCGGATCGTTTTTTTGCCGGTAAAGATTTCGCCGATTTCGGCGAATATTTCGCAATCCGATCCACGGATATTCCCCGCCTGATCCTGGGCGGTCTCGATCTCCTCGACGAGAACAATGTTCTCCATTGCCATGTCGTCCAGCTCGCGCCCGTTATGGCCATTCCAGCCGACGGAGACGACGAATGCGCCCGGTTTCAACCAATCACCCATTAATACCGGCTCTGTCGCCGACGTCGTGCAGGCAACGATATCAGCACCGCGGACGGCTTGTTCGGCATCGGCGAAAAAGGTCGCGCCGATATCCGCGGCGGCGGCATAACCAGATGATTCCGTCCGCGACCACAGACGCAGTTCACCCAGTGGCCTGACAGTGGCGAGGGCCGCGGCATGGGCGCGTGCCTGAACGCCGCTCCCCATAATCGTCACCACCTCTGGTGTCTCGACGGCAAGGGCCCGCGCCGCTGCTGCCGACGCGGCCGCCGTGCGCATTTCTGTAATCAGGCGACCATCCATGACTGCAAGCGGGGTGCCGTTGGCAACGTCGAATACCATGATCACGGCCTGATGCGTCGGCAGCCCGGTACCTGCGTTCTCATGGAACAGCGTAACGACCTTGACGGCCATGGCTTCGCCTATGGCGGGCATCGCGGCGATGATCGCATCGCGCCCCGGCACCGGGACCATCTGGCGAACCGGTTGTTCGACCTCGTCGGCGGAAAGCGAGACGAGCGCACGTTCCATTGTATCGATCAGTGGTGCCCATTCCAGCACGCCCGCAATTTGTTCTTCGTTGAAGAACGGCAGTGATGCCAGACCCTGATGCGCCATATTTTCTCTCCTGTCCGTCTTCAGTTCGCGACGGGTTTGTGTTTGTTTTGGCCTCTGTTTCCCGCTGGATCAGCAGGTGTAGTTCAGTCCAAGGCGGCCACCATCCACATAGATGGTTTCACCCGTGATGTAGCTCGCCTTGTCGCTTGCCAGGAAAGCGACGACGTCGCCGATCTCGCGGGGCGAGCCCATGCGTTTCAACGGTGTGCGCGACATCACGACGTTCATGGCGCCGGGGTCTGCATTCACGCCCGCCATCATCGCGGTGTCGATGGAGCCCGGACCGACCGCGTTGACCCGGATGCCGTGCGGGGCCAGCGCCAGCGCGCTCGATTTGGTCAGCTGCATAACCCCACCCTTGGAAGCGCAATAGGCGGCAATTGTCGGAATCGCGATCTGGGCGTTGACGGACGACATGTTGACGACCGACCCCTGGATACCGGCGGCGATCATGGATTTGGCCGCCCGCTGGATCGCAACAAAGGTGCCGACCAGGTTGATGTTGATGACAGACGTAAATTCTTCCAGCGGTGTCTCGAGGAAATCGTTCGTGATCGCAATACCCGCACAATTGATCAGAATTGATACCGTGCCGATTTCCGCCTCTATCCTGTCGAACAGTGCGGTTACCTGATCGGCATCGCCCATGTCGCATGCGAAAGCAACCGTATCGCCGCCGAGCGTTGCGGCCGCAGCCTGCGCCCCGTCTGCATTAATATCGGCAAGGACAATCCGTGCGCCGTCTTCGGCAATAGCCTCGGCACAGGCATAGCCGATTCCCTGCGCGCCACCTGTGATAAGGGCGATTGGTTTGTCTGTCATCGAGGTCTCCTGAGTAAGGGTGTTGGAATGGTTTCGGGCCTATCTACGATAGGCATCCTTGATCTGTTTTGCTGTAAACGCCGCGTCATACATAGTTGATCTAATGCCGGTCGAGCCCACCCGGCTGGGATTCGTGACGGGCAGGGGCATGTCGCCTTCATGGCCACCCGCGACAAGGTCCGCCATGGCCTTTCCGAACATCGTGCCGGGCGTAATCCCGCGGCCGTTATAGCCGATAGGGGTATACAGGCCGTCGGCGAGGCGGAATATCCGGGGCAGGTGATCCGGTGTCATGGCGATCTGGCCATGCCAGAACTTTTCGAATTCGATATCGACAAGTTCGGGGAATATGGCGCGGATTCTCTGCCTTGCCCAGCGACGCGACAGGCCCTTGTCGCCGCCGATGACCCGGCCCATCGATCCGACGATCAATCGCCCGAAGGCATCGCGGCGCATTGAAAACATGATCCTGCCGGTATCCCAGACTCCCTGGCGCTCCGAGAGGATGGATTCGCCCTGCGCACCGAGCGGCTCGGTGGCTGCCTGAAAATAATGGATCATCGTGAAAGTCTGTTTCAGTCCAGGCCACAGGGTGTCCGTGTAGGCATTGGTGCCGAGCACAACAAAGCGCGCAGATACTTGTCCGCGATCGGTCTCAATGACCCAGCGGTCCCCTATACGTGTCAGCTTCTGTGCAGTAACACCGATCGATATACCGGCCCCGGCGGCCATTGCGGCGCGGGCCAGACCGCGCACATACCCCATCGGATTGATCGTCCCTGCGCGTCGGTCCAGAAGGCCGCCATGGAAAGCGGTGCTGCCGATTTTTGCTGTCGTCTCTTCGCGGGATAACAGGTCTACCGGTGCGCCGAGACGATGCCATTCCTCGGTGCGGCGGGCGAGGTCCTCATAACCGGCGGGGGAGTGCGCGGCATGAATGGTCCCGGTGCGCGTTGCCTCGCAGCGGATCTGGTGGCGTTCGATCAACGACATTACGTAGGCGGGGGCATCACCGAGCGTTGTAATGAGCGACGTGCCACGTTCTTCGCCAAGTTGGGCGCGTACATCCTGCGGTGGCAGCCAGAGACCGGCATTCACCAGCCCAACATTGCGCCCCGATCCGCCAAATCCGATCTTCTTTGCTTCCAGAACATGACAGTCTATCCCGCGCTCGGCGGCGTGAAGGGCGGTTGAAAGGCCGGTAAACCCACCGCCGATAATCGCGAGGTCGGTGGTGATGTCGCCGTCCATTTCAGGCGACAGGGCCGTCTCTTCTGTCGTCAAATCCCAGAGCGAAATCGGCGTCTCGTCGGTCATCTCAAAGGCCTTGCTGGTTTCCGCCCGCACCGTCGAATGTGTCTCTTCAGGCGAATGGGTGGAACAAAAATTCGTTCGGTCGACGCAACGCTTAGTTCAGCAGGCCGTCGGCTATCTTTTCGGCACACATGATCGTCGGGATGTTCGTGTTGGCGCGGGGTACACAAGGAAACAGTGACGCATCGCAGACCGTCAGGCCATCGACGCCATAGACACTGCCGTCGGGTGCCGTCACTGCCAGCGGGTCGTCGGCCTGTCCCATCCGGGCGGTCCCGGAAGGATGCCAGCAACCTGTGACATTGGTGCGAATGAATTCTTCCATCGCCTTTTCGTCGGTCATCAGGTCGTCGAGCGTTTTGCCGAGCGTGATGAACCCCTTGATAGCCGACCGGCGGAGCGGTGCCGGGCCGTCCAGGATTGCGGCCAGAATGTTGGTCAGAATCTTGTTCTTCGTGTTTACCGCGCCGATTTTTCTGACACGTTCGGAATAGGCGCTGGGGAACGCGTCGGCAGCAATCCCGGCCATGGCGGGATGGGCGAAATACCCGGCCATGCGGTGTACGCCCTGAGCAAGGCGGTCGTAATCCCGCCGGTCGGCCAGCATGTTGAAATCGACATCGGGTTCGGCCGTGGGGCTGGGGCTGCTCAGAAGGACATGTCCCCGCGAATAGGGCTTGTTGCACCACATCAGGAAGGATCCGAGGCGCACCCCGACCGCATGCCATGCCGATTTTGCCGTGACCGAGACATACATGTCGCCCGGACCGCATTCCGGCACGTCGGATGAATAGCGGAACGATACCTGTGCGTGACGCCGCGTTCCCGTGTCGGCGCGCAGGCGGGCATTCGACTTCAGATAGGCCGATACGGCGATGGTCGGATGTTCGTTCAGATTATTTCCGACGCCGGGGCGGTCGGCGATCACGTCGACACCCATGTCCTGGAGATGGCCACCGCGCCCGATGCCGGACCGCATTAGCAGGGTCGGCGTGTGCAGGGCGCCGGTGGACACGATGGTGCGTGTGCCTCTGAGCGTAACCCGGGCCCCCTTGGTGTTCACCACAGCACCGATCACCCTGCGTCCCTCAAAGACAAGTGTTTCAGCGGTGGTTTCGGGCAGGATGTGAAGATTCGGTCGGGCGCGGACCTCGCGGTTCAGGTAGCCCATTGAGGCGGACACGCGGGTTTCGTCCTTGTTCGATATTGTGCTGCGGAACCAGCCGTCTTCGAAATGCCCGTTCTGATCTTCGACCTCGTCCAGCCCTGTCTCTGTCAGGACGCCGGTGACGGCATGGGTGAATTCGGGCCAGTGGTCTTTCGGGACCCGGCGGATCGAAATCGGACCGTCGCTGCCGTGGAAGTCATCCTTAATATCGTGATCGGTTTCCAGTTTGCGGAAATAGGGCAGAACGCTGTCCCAGTCCCATCCCTTGGCGCCTTTCTCTTCCCATTCGTTGTAATCGAGGGGGGAGCCGCGATTCGCCATCTGGGCATTGATCGATGATCCGCCACCGACGACGCGCGCCTGTTCGAGAAACCGCGGGGTCTGGCGCTGCGCGCTGTTGGACGGCGTATGCGACAGGCGAACCTTCAGCTCGCTCCAGTGATAGGCAGGATTGAACGATGCGCCCATCGGGTAGGAATCAAGCATGTCCGCCGGTTCGTTCCCGGGGGTGTAGTCCTTGCCCGCCTCCACAAGCAGAACTTCATTTGCCGCGTTCGCCGATAATCGGTTCGCGAGGGTGCAGCCCGCTGACCCGCCACCGAGGATGATGAAATCGAAGTGCTTCGAGCTGATATCGTTCACGCAAACCGCCTTGTTCATATCTGGAAAACCTGTGGAATTATTTTAGGGCTTTCGCGTTCCCGACACCAATGCCAATCGACGGGGAGTGGCGCGGGCTGCGCGCGATAGTGCTTTTCTGGCTGTTGCAGGGCACGATAATCAAATCAACAGGACAGAAAGGCGGGGGTGATGCGATATCTACAACGCGGGGTCACAGTCCAGGACGATGGCCGGGCGGCGGCAGGGTACACCCTGTTTACGCCGTTGCTGCAGCGCGAAGCTTATCTGGTCGATATGGCCGGGAAGGTCGTTCATACGTGGGCTATCCCGGGACAACCGGGCAATTATGCGAAGCTTCAACCCAACGGAAACCTGCTCGTGTCGACCTGGATGGGAAAGGGCCCGGAAGGTCTCGCCGCCCGGGGCGGGCTAATCCAGGAAATGGACTGGGACGGCAAGGTCGTCTGGGGATACCGCGATGAAAACCAGCATCACGATTTTCACCGGTTGCCCAATGGCAACCTGATCTACCTGTCCTGGGAGCTGATGCCCGGCGATGCGGCGGCCCGGGTGCAGGGCGGCGGCGCGGGCGGCGAACATGCGGCCGGCGGCATATGGGGAGACCTGCTGGTCGAGGTGAATGCAGCCGGCGAAAAGGTGTGGGAGTGGCGCATCTGGGAGCATGTGGAGATTGAAGATCATCCGATCTTGCATATCAAAAACCGACATGAATTCGGTCACGCCAACACGATCGCGCCCATGGGCGACGGGCGCATCGGCGTGTGCTGCCGCTGTCTCGACTGGGTCGGTGTTATTGATCAGGCAAGTGGTGATCTGATTTACGAGCGGCATGAACCTGACTGGGGCGGGCCGCATGATTTCCAGATATTGGAGAACGGCAACTATCTGGTTTTCGCAAACCGCAATGCACAGGTGCCGCGCGGCTCAAAGGTCGTTGAATGGAACCCCGATACTGACGAGACCGTGTGGGAATACTGGGGCAACCCCAGCCACACGTTCGACAGCCATTTTATTTCCGGCGCGCAAAGGCTGACGAACGGCAATACGCTGATCTGCGAGGGCCTGTGGGGGCGGTTGTTTGAAGTGACAACCGACGGCGAAATCGTCTGGGAGTATATCTCTCCGTTCACCAGCAACGAGACAAAGGGAATGTCGACCGGTGATCAGTCGACGATATTCCGTGCCTATCGCTACGCGGCGGATTCACCCGAGATCGGCGGACGGCTGGGGTGATAGCTGTTCCGGGAGCGCTTTATTCAGTCGACGACGAACAGTTTCGCGCCGACAGTCGTTGAAGATCTGTGCGGTTCGGCGTTGTCGGCCACCTGGTAGCTCATTCCCGGCGTCAGCACGAAAGTGCGACCGTCCTCGAGTTCGGTATGTAATTCGCCTTCAAGGCAGAAAAGGATGTGCCCTTTGACGCACCAGTGATCTGCCAGATAGCCGGGGGAGTATTCCATCATCCGGACCCGAATGTCGCCGAATTGCCGGGTTCTCCAGTAAGCGGCCCCGGTTTCTCCTTTATGTTCAGTGACTTCTATTTTTGACCAGTCGGTGTTGCCAAACGGGATATCGGTCATCTTCATTGGGGGCGCCCTTTTTTGCAGTGTCGTTGAATTAGGTTGCTATTAACCAATCCATGGCCATATATGCCTCTAACAGCCGAAACCGCCTCGTGTAGAGGACGATTTTTCGAATAGAAATTTTGGTCAAAGGTGACCGGCTGTTGAGCAATTATCCTTATCCGTATTGATCGTTGCACACTAGCCAGTGCCCTTAGGCACACAAGCAGGCAGCTGATCTACGCGAGCTTCCTAAAATTTGAATCACCGCCGCGCGCAATCCGCATGGATTCGTGAATCGTGGCGGTTATAAGAAAGAGTCTACTTGAAACATTTTAAAGATCTCGGCCTCGCCGAGACCGTCCTTAAGGCCGTTGAGGCCGAAGGTTATACTTCACCAACACCTATCCAGGCCCAGGTCATCCCCGCAATGCTGGATGGCCGCGATGTCCTCGGAACGGCACAGACCGGTACCGGTAAAACCGCTTCCTTTGTTTTGCCGCTCCTGAACAGACTGGCAGATGATCATCAGCGTCCTGCTGCGAAAACCTGTGGCACCCTTATTCTCGCGCCAACGCGCGAACTGGCCGCGCAGATTGCAGACAGTGTCCGCGCCTATGGTAAATACGGTCGTCAGTCGGTCGCCGTAGTTGTCGGCGGTGTGAAACCCGGCCCGCAGATCAAGGCGATGGCCCGTGGTGTAGACATCCTTGTCGCAACGCCCGGCCGTCTGATGGATCACATGCAGGGCGGGGCGATCCGCCTCGACCAGACAACGACCGTGATCCTCGACGAGGCCGATCAGATGCTGGACCTTGGCTTCATGCCGGCAATCCGCAAGATCATGTCAAAGGTACCGGCGAAGCGTCAGACAGCATTGCTGTCGGCGACCATGCCGAAACCGATCCGTGCTCTTGCGAATGATTTCCTGTCCAACCCGGTGGAAGTCGCGGTTGAGACAGTTGCCAAGCCGATCGAACTGATCGACCAGAGCGTGATCCTGGTCGATCGGTCCTCCAAGCGGCGTATCCTGACGGAAACCCTGAGTTCCAACGACGTAGAGCGCGCGATTGTCTTTACCCGCACCAAGCGGGGCGCCGACAAGGTTCAGCGTTTCCTAGCCGATGCGGGCCTGTCCGCGGCGGCAATCCATGGCAACAAGAGCCAGAACCAGCGTACGAAAGCACTGGACGCGTTCAAGAACGGTAGCGTGACGATCCTTGTCGCGACCGATATCGCTGCACGCGGTATCGACGTGGACAACGTTTCCCACGTGGTGAATTTCGAATTGCCGAATATCCCTGAATCCTACGTTCATCGGATCGGCCGGACGGCCCGTGCCGGTAAATCCGGTGTTGCGATTTCGCTGTGCGATGGTGCCGAACGCGAATATCTGCGCGATATCGAGAAGCTGGTTGGCTATAAAATCAGCTCGACGGGTAACGGTGGTGCCGGTGACGAGCCGGAACCGCGTCGTGGCGGTCGTAACGGCAACGGGAACGGCAATCGCCAGCCGCGCAACGGCGCGCCGAAGAATGCCCGGTCCGGCAATCGTCCGCCCCGCAGAAACAAGCAAAAGCCCAGGCCTGCCGCACAGGGTGCGCGTGAAGATGCGCAACCCGGTAACGAGGGGGACAGCGATGGTCTCGCCCGGATGCTCGGCCAGAAACCCGGCGGCAATCGTCCGTCCGGCAAGCCAGGCGGGCCGCGGAAATCATCCCGCCGGCGCAGCCAGGGCGGTCGTTCGGAAAACCGTCAGTCGGCTTCCGTCTGAATAGACTGGTTCAGCACGTCTGAATGATTTGGACGGCCATCGGTGGTTTTCACCGGTGGCCGTTTTTTTTAAGTGTCATCGGACTCCGCCATAGGCGACACCCGAAAGATCGGCCATTTCGCGTTTCCAGGTTGTCAGGTCTTCGGTGGAAAAGCCGGTCAGATGGTTGTGGCCGCAGGCACGCGCCATGACCTGCATCAGTTCGACGGATGCATCGAAGAAATTCTTCAGCTGAATGGCCGAGCTTTCGACCACCAGCCGGCTTACCAGGTGCGGTTTCTGTGTGGCGATGCCGACCGGGCAGTTATTGGTGTGACATGCCCTCATGGCAATGCAGCCGATCGCCTGCATGGCGGCGTTGGACACCGCGATAGCATCTGCGCCGAGCGCCAGTGCCTTGACGAAATCGGCGGGTTTCCGCAGACCGCCCGTGATAACGAGCGTAATGTCGCTCCGGCCGGATGTATCGAGGTGACGCCGTGCCCGGGCCAGCGCCGGGATCGTTGGTACAGAGATGTTGTCCCGGAAGATAATGGGAGCGGCGCCGGTACCGCCGCTACGGCCGTCGAGGATGATGTAATCGACGCCGACATCAAGTGCAGCATCGATGTCTTTTTCTATGTGTTGTGCAGATAGCTTGTAACCGATCGGGATGCCGCCGGTGCGGTCGCGGACTTCATCGGCGAACTCCCTGATCTGGCTGGTTTCTGTCCAGTCGGGGAACCGGGGCGGTGACACAGCTGCTTCGCCTTCGTTCAGTCCGCGAACTTCCGCGATCTTGCCTTTGACCTTCGCGCCGGGAAGGTGCCCGCCGGTACCGGTTTTGGCACCCTGGCCGCCTTTGAAATGAAAGGCCTGCACCTTGGAAAGCTTGTCCCAGCTGAAACCGAACCGACCCGAGGCCAGCTCGTAGAAATAGTGGGAATTCTCGGCCTGTTCTTCGGGCAGCATACCACCTTCGCCCGAGCAGATACCCGTGCCGGCAAGTTCGGCCCCGCGTGCAAGGGCGACTTTGGCCGGCTCGGACAGCGCGCCAAAGCTCATGTCAGAAACAAATAGTGGAATGTCCAGTTTCAACGGCTTCTGGGCGTTCGGGCCGATGATGACGCCAGTGCCGACATCGTCTTCGTCCAGCAGTGGCGGGCGGTGAAGCTGCGCTGTCAGAAGCTGCAGGTCGTCCCAGCCCGGCAGTTCGTCGCGCGGTACCCCCATCGACGAGACCTGGCCGTGATGACCCGTTTTGGACAGCCCGTCCCGGGCATATTGCTGGATCAGGCCGTTGAGCGGTTCTTCGGCGGTGCCATGGCCGCTATCGGCATACAGACCGAGATACGCATCGCGGTTGAACGGTTGCGGGTTATCGTCGCCCCAGGCCCGGATCTCGTCTTCGTCCACCAGTACTTTCCCGCCTTCGACCCAGGTCGAAAACTTTTCCAGAACCTCCGCGTTATTATACTCGGACACGCCCGTATCCAGCTTGTAATCCCAGTTGTGTACGCCGCAGATAAGGTTGTCGCTGTCATCCACGAACCCGTCCGACATCAACGCGCCGCGATGGAGGCACCGTCCGTAAAAAACCGAGACGGCGTCATCAAAGCGCACGATAACCAGGTCGACGTCGGCAACAAGTCCGTACTCGGGCTGGCGGTCTTTGAGGTCGTCAAAATTTGCAACGGAAAGCTTTTTCATGTCGTGTCCAGTTCTGTCTGTGCGTCGAAAAGGTCCTAATCGCCTTTGGTCATCAGTGGTTTTGCAGAAGCCGTAATCGGTTGCGTTTCCGCGCAGTCGCCCATACGCGCGATGCGACCGGCATACCACCTGGCGCCCGGCATTGCGCTGACGCCATGCAGCAATGCGCTGACCCAGACGGTATTGATTGCAATTGCGAGAATAGGTTCCGCGTATCGGTGATCGATCTGTTCGACGACCAGCAGGGCAAACAATGCTGTCGCGAGGCCACGGGGGCCAAACCAGCCGAAGAATATCCGTGTTGTCTGGGAGGCGTCGGAGCCGAGCAGTGAGAGCCAGATCGCGGCGGGTCGTACAATAAACAGGCTTGTCAGGATAAGGCCCAGCATCGGCCAGGTCAGGGCATGCAGCGCTTCGGGCACCATTGCCATTCCGAGCAGGAGAAAGGCGCCCCAGCTCAGCATCTGGCCTTCGCTTTCGGTGAATTCATAGACGAACTTGCACCGGCCCTTCACGACATGGCCGAAACAAAGCCCAGCGATGAAGGCCGCAATGAACCCGTTACCGCCGACCTCTGATGCCCCGAGATATGCAGCTCCAGCCAGCGCGATTGCGCCGATCCCTTCAAATGTATCGGACGTTAGGTCGCGTTTCTTGGTGAACATCAATGCCGCGCCGCCGATCAGCCCGGCCGCTGCGCCGACCATCGGCCCCAGAATGAGCTGCTTCGCGCCGAAAAGCAGCCAATTCGTGTCTGCCTGACCGGCGGCATGAGCTGCAAGACTGGCGAAGAGCAGGATAACGGGCAGGGCCAGCCCGTCATTCAGGCCGCTTTCAACGGTCAGTGCGCGCCGCGCACGCTCTGGCACGCTCCGGTTGCTGATTACGGCCTGACCCAGGGCGGCATCCGTCGGTGCCATGATCGCCGCGAGCAGTGCCACGGCGAAGATCGACCAGCCTGGCAGGAATGCCATCGCGGCCAGCGTGCCGAATGCGACCGAGAGCGGCAGGCCGATCACCAGCATCCGGACCGGCCAGACGTGACGTTTGCGTAGAGCGTCCAGGTTGACCTGTGCGGCGTCCAGAAACAGCAGGACGATCAGCGCGATCTCTGCGACTAGATGCAGGCTGGCTTCGGCGTCGGCATGGGGCATCAATCCGGTCTGTGACAGCGCGAAGCCGAAACCGAGAAAGATCATCGGCGCAGTGACAACTGTTGACGACAGGCGCTTCGCGACCATTGTAAAAGCCGCGGTAAACACCGCCGTAATCAGAAGACCCGTTTCCATGTAACCGGGATCACAATTGTAATACCCGAGTATGACCGTTGGTCGCTGCTTTGTCAGTTGATGTTTCTGTGATCGCGATCACAGACAGACCGCATCAGCTATCCTGCGGCGCTGACGATCTCGACCAGTTCAATGTCGAAGCTGAGATCCTGACCGGCCAGCGGGTGGTTGCCGTCCAGCGTGACCTGATCACCTTCAACGGCGGCGATGGTGAGAACCAGCGTCTGTCCGTCGGGTGCGGTCGCTTGAAGCTGGGCGCCGATGGTCAGGTCGACTTCATCGGGAATCATTGCGCGTTCGACAGTCTGGATGGCGTCGGGCTGATGGGGGCCGTATGCGTTATCCGCCGTGACATCGACGGTGGCCTTGTCGCCGATGGTCATGCCGACACAGGCGGCTTCCAGGGTCGGGATGATGGTGTTTCCGCCGATAACGAACTCGAGCGGATCGCGGCCCTCGGATGAATCGAACACCGTTCCGTCGGTGAGTTTGCCGGTGTAGTTAATGCGTACAGTGTCACCGCTATTGGCCTGGGCCATGATATGTCTCCTGCTAGTTACGGAACGCATCCAGCGCACCGTATTCATCTGGCGACATACCGAGCATTGGCCGGTCGACAGAATATCCCCGGAGTGTCCCGTGGATTTCCAGTATTTCCGGGAACCTAGCAGCCGAAAATCTCCACTGCAAATTTGCTTCCTGCGGGAACCCTTTCTGTGTGCGCGCTTTCACCCCAAATCAAATTCGACTATGGCTAGGGAACGTAAACAGCTTCCGATAAGGTCTAATCGTGTCTTCTGAGCACTCAGAATCATCAGGCGACGTCAGCGTGATTATCCCGGCTTATCAGGCGGAGAGCACAATCGCGCGGGCGTTGGACAGCGTTCTGGCGCAAACGGTTCTTCCGGCCGAGGTGATTGTGATCGATGACGGTTCTCGGGACCGGACCCGGGAAATCGTAAACGCGTATGTCCGCCGAGAAACACCCTGCGCGTTCCATCTGATTGAACAGAAAAATCTTGGTGCCGGTGCCGCCCGGAACCGGGGGCTGCTCGCATCTGACAGCCGGCTGGTCGCATTTCTCGATGCCGACGATGAATGGTTGCCGGAGAAACTTTCCCGCAGTCTGGCGACGATGAAAACATCTTCCGCGGACCTGGTGTCGCATGATTACTTGCGGGCCGATGGCGAGAACTCGAGCTATATAGAGTGCGCGCGCAACTTTAACCGGCGGCCTGACCCGTTCGTCGATTACTTCCTCCGCGGTTATATCGCGACCTCAACGGTTGTCGCCAGCCGACAGCTTTTGTTGGATGCTGGCGGTTTCGACCCCTCCCTGCGTGCCGGGCAGGACTATGAACTCTGGCTGGCGGCGATAAGCAGGCCCGACATGAGGCACCATGTATTTGCCGAAGCTCTTACCCGGTATCACGTCACCCCGAACAGTATTACCAGTCAGGTGGAACAGAGACGGCGGGCAGCGGTGCGGATTTTGTATCGCCACCTTCCGGCGCTTCGGGGGCACAGCAGGTTTCCACGCTCCGTTGGTATAATGCGTGCGGCGATCATCTGTCTCCAGGCTGCGCAGGCATATCGGTCTGCCGGGAATTCCGTTGGTTCCTTTAGAGCAATTTTTCGATTGCCGATTCATGTAGTATTGATCATGGCTTCCGCTATGAACGTGGCGGTTGACCGTCCCGATTTTCTTACAGGCGAAGAGGCAACGGAGTGACGCAGAAACCGGCAACACCTGAACGCGGCGAAGGTGAGAAGACCGATCCTGAAAACCCGTTTCTATCGACGCGGGAGCAGGCAGAAGGCCAGACCGTTGTCGGCCAACAGCGAAACAGGTTGTGGTGGGAAACGAAACCCATGACCTATGCCGACTGGGAGGCAGAAGAACGCTTGCCCCGGTCCTCGGAAGAACTGACGGCGATTGAGAATCAAATAATTGTTCAAAGCCCGTTCATGAGGAACAGGCTCGACTGGTCGCAGTTCGATGGCCTTGATGTGCTTGATATCGGCTGTGGCTCCGGCGCATTGGCGACAAGGATCGCAAAACAGGGAGCGTCGGTGACGGCCGTCGATCTCACACAGACCGCAGTTGATCTGACACACGAGAATGCCAAGGTGCAGAAACTCGATGTTGATGTGATCCGGTGCGATGTCGAGAAATTGCCAATCGAATCCGACAAATTCGATTTCGTCTTTTCCTGGGGCGTACTGCATCACACCGAGACGTTCGAGAATGCCCTGAAGGAAGTTAACAGGGTCCTCAAACCGGGTGGGCGCAGTCTGATCATGGTCTATTACCGAAACAGCATCGTCTATTATTTACACGGTTTCTATTGGCTGATCTTCAAGGGTTATATGTTCCGTGGATATACGATTAACGGCGTACAGGACCTCTACACAGACGGGTATTTTCATCGGTATTTTTCGGCAAAAGAAATGGGCGCCTGTATCGAGGCGGCGGGGTTAAAACCAACCCGATTCAGCGTGACCCAGTATGAAAAAAAGATCCTGCCTGGAATTCCGAAATGGCTCGATACCTACCTGAAGAAAAAATTCGGCATGTGTCTGGTCGCCGAATTTGAAAAACCGGTTACTTCCTGAAAACCACGACCCCGTCTGCCGCGGCCACGCCTCGTCCTTCCGCCCTGACGAATAACGGATTTATCTCCGCGTCCTGAAGCCGGTCGCCGAGTGCAAGGCACATCTGCGAAAAACCGAGCACGGCCTGGATGAGAGCTTCGATATCGGCGGCAGGCCGCCCGCGATAACCGTTCAGGACGGTCGCGATTTTCAGGCGTTCGATACTTTCGGCAATTTCGGCGGCCGTTGTTGGCAGCAGGCAGATGTCGAAATCCTCATGAAGTTCGGCAAGCGTGCCGCCAGCGCCGAGCAGAATGGCAGGGCCGAGTACCGGATCGCGCCGAAACCCCAGGATTATCTCGGTGGCATCCTTAATCTGTTCCTGGATCACGAAGCCCTGGAAATCCGTGATCCCGGCTGCATTCGCCGCCGCCTTTATATCGATGCAGGCCTGTACTGCATCTTCCGGTGACACATCAAGGCGGACGCCCCCGGCCTCAGTCTTGTGCAAAAGGTCTTTTGACAGAATTTTGACAACAACCGGGCCACCGAACTGAATAGCGGCGGTCTGGGCATCGTCTGGAGTGGATACGAGACTTTCGCCGACAGTACCGACCCCGAATGCGGCAAATAGCTGCTTGGCTTCTGCCTCGTTCAGACTGCCTGTCCTGTCCTGAAACGGGAAAGGACCATGGGGAAGCGGTGGCTCCTCCAAGATGCGGGCATGGGGGGGCACGTGGTGGAGAGCGGATAATGCTGCCGCACATGCCTCCGGAGCATCGAATGTGGGCACGCCGGCTGCATTGAGGCGGGTGACGATCCCCGGAGCCGATGGGCTCGTGTAGACGATTATCGGCTTGGTGACGGATTCCATCGCGTGGATGACGGGGTCTGCGACCAGGTGCGGCCGGCCGACCGATGAAGAGCCGACAACGGGTATAACCGCGTCGTAATCATCGCTTTCCGCTAGCGCCATGATCGCCTGATAGGTGACTTCCGGATCGAGCCCGGCGAGGGTCAGGTCCACCGGGTTTCGCTCCGGGGCGAAGCCGTCATCCTGAAGGATCGCCGCCAGACGTCGGATTGTTTCCGGTCCCGGAGCTGGTGTCTCGAAACCCGATACGCCGCACACATCGGCGACCAGTCCGGCAGCGCCCCCCGTATGTGTAACGATCGCGACGCGTTTGCCTGTAAGAGCGGGCGCGTCCGACAGGGCGGCGGGAATATCGATCAGATCGGCATAGCGCTCCACTCTGATGGCGCCGATCTGGCGAAAAAATGCATCGAATACCCGGTCCTCGCCTGCAAGCGCGCCGGTATGGGACGCGGCGGAGCGGGCACCGGCTTCCGATCTGCCGACTTTATATAATACGAGCTTTTTCCCTGCATCCGCGACAGCGGCAGCCGCTTCCCGAAACAGTCCAGGTTTGCGAATGGTTTCGAGATAGAGCGCAATAACCCGTGTGTCACGGTCCTTTGCCAAGTAAGAGATCGCGTCGCTGACATCGATATCGGCTTCGTTACCGGTGGCGACCAGGTATGACAGGCCGATACCCTGCGCCGCCGCCCGTGACATCAGCGACCCTAGAATGCCACCGCTTTGCGACACAACGGCGACGCCGCCCTTGTACCGGTTTTCGACATCAAGCGCGCCGGAGGCGGAGAGCGTTATGTCGTCGGACATGTTGAGCAGTCCGATGGTGTTCGGGCCGAGCATGGGCATCCCGCCCGCGGCCGTCAGCAGCGCTTTCTGCCGGATCACACCGTCACTGCCGGATTCAGCAAACCCGCCGGCAAGGACGATTGCCGCCCCGGTACCTATCGCTGCCAGGGCGCGGATGCTGGTTTCGGCATGGGCCGGCCCGACCAGGACCATCGCGACGTCCGGTGGGCCGGGCAGACTCTCGATATCGGGGTAGCACCTTATGCCGCCGATTTCTTTTGCTCTCGGGTTTACGGGCCAGATATCGCCATCGAACCCGTGCTTGACGAGAAAATGAAGCGGCCGTCCGCCGACCTTTGCGGGGTCCGAAGACGCGCCGATCAGCGCGACGCTGCGCGGTCGGAACAGGCGTTCAAGGTTCGCGGCAGTCACGTCAGGACTTTGGGCGGTCGAGGAACGCACTGACGGCATCGCGATGTGAATCCGTTGTATAGCAGATGCCCTGCGCTTGACTGCCGAGGGAAAATATTTCCTCGGCGGTGGATTCAAAGCTTTGGTTCATGATCGATTTTGCGAGAGCAAGCGCGTCTGCAGATCCGACGGTCATTGTGGATGCAAAGGCGATGGCATCGTTGATCAGGTCATCGGGCTCGGCGATCTGTTCGATCATGTTGATCAACAGGGCTTCATCGGCGCTCAGCATTCTTCCCGAAAAGATAAGTTCTTTCGCCCTGGCCATTCCGACCCGGCGCGGCAGGAAATACATACCGCCGCCATCCGGGATCAGGCCGCGCAGCACATAGCTCATGACGAAGGTCGCGTCGCTGGCGCCGATCACGAAATCGCAGCAAAGTGCGAGGTCGCACCCGAGCCCGGCCGCCGCGCCGTTTACGGCAGCGATTGTCGGTTTTGGAATGTCGTGCAGCATTGTCAGCAGGTGGTGTGTGCGGCGTTGGCGTTGCCAGCCGTTGATTCCGACGCGTCCGGCAGGTGCGGAAAGGCGTTCCTTCATGGCGGCGATGTCGCCGCCGGCGCAGAACCCCTTGCCGCGCCCGGTGATGATGATGGCACGTACGTCCGCCGAGCGATCAGCCCAGTCCAGTACCTGGATCAGATCAGCGCGCATCGCATCGTTGATGGCGTTTCGTTTTTCCGGCCGGTTAAGGGCTATGACGGCAACGCCGTCCAACAGTTCGGTTTCAATCAGCGTTGTTTCAGGACAGCCCGCCGATGTTGCATTCGGAGCCATGGTGATCTCCCGTTCAGAGTGTGAAGCGTTTCTATTTTATCCGTTTTAGTGTTTCAGGAACCGCAGGGGAATGTGTGGCGCAAACTAATTGGTTTGCGCATCCCGATCCGGCATATTGGGGGCACAGGATCTTCAAAATGGGACAATCGACAAATGGGTGATATTCCACGGCTGAACGGCCTTATCGGTGCGCTGGAGACGGGAGGACACGCGTTTTCGGCGTTTACGCCGATGGATGTACAGTCGGCTATGTTTATGGCGGCGTCCAAGTATGACGGCATTGTGTATGAAGGAGAACACCTTCCCTGGGACATCGTCGCGCTGCGCGATTCGCTCCAGTTCATGATGGACCGGCGTCGGATCGCCGATAGTGGCTCTATTGCACCACCGGTGACGCCGTTGGCTCGCGTGCCGGTGAACGGTGTCGAAAAGGGTCAGTGGCATGCCAAACAGGCGCTCGATACCGGCGTTTACGGTATCGTCTGGCCGCATATCAGCACTGTCGAAGAAGCCTATAACGCAGTCGCTGCTTGCCGCTACCCGCGTCTGAAGGACAAGCCGCTCTATGAGCCCCAGGGTATTCGCGGCGATGGGCCGGCGCGCGCCGCGCGCTACTGGGGACTGACCCAGCAGGAATATTACGACCGCGCTGATGTATGGCCGCTGGACCCGGAGGGAGAGATTCTCGTTGTTCTTCAGATCGAGGACACCAAAGGGATCGAAAACCTGTCGGACATGCTCGAAAATGTCCCCGGTATCGGTGCTGTGTTGATCGGTGAAGGCGATCTCGGCCAGGAACTCGGGTTCCCCCGGCAATACGATCACCCGGAACTGCTGAGCGCGATGGCGCAGGTGGTCGATATCTGTAAGCGTCACGACACAATCGTCGGTCATCCGCATGCGACTGCAGGAAACATGCAGGACCTGATGGATCAGGGCTACCGCTTCCTGATGGCCGCACCCGCCCGCACGTATCACGACCTTGAAAAAGGTCTGGAACTTGACGGCCGGTTATAAATTTTAAACAAGGAGAGAATACATGACATCAACAGCCAGGCCGCAGTCTCGGTCCTATTTCGATTGCACGGCGAAGTTTGCCGATGGGTCAGACACACCTCGCGCATTCATGGAACGTTGCATCGAGGACATTGAACGTCTCGATGGCGATGTCGGCGCCTTTGTCGTAACCGGCCTGGAAGCGGCCCGCGCGGCGGCGGATGAATCCACGGCACGCTGGGCTGCAGGAAACCAGTTGTCGCCCATCGACGGTATGCCGATCGGGGTCAAGGACATCATGGAAACTGCCAGTTTCCCCACCGAGCAGGGCTCGCCACTGTTCAAGGGATGGAAGGGCGCACGCGATTGTGCTGCCGTTGCCGCTCTGCGTGAGGCAGGGGCCATCATGGTCGGAAAGACCGTAACGACTGAGTTTGCGGCCACGCACCCCGGCAACACCCGGAACCCCTGGGACCTTGACCGGACACCGGGCGGGTCGAGCAGCGGATCGGCCGCATCGGTTGCCGCGGGAATGGTATCAGGCGCACTGGGCTCCCAGGTGATCGGCTCGACGATCCGGCCCGCCAGCTATTGCGGAATTTACGGCTACAAGCCGAGTGCAGGCGGGATCAACCGTGGCGGCAGCTTTGACGGCTTCAGCCAGAGCTCTACCGGTATGCTTGCTGCCACGCTCGCGGAAATTTGGTCGCTGACCCGAGAAATTACGTCCCGTGCCGGCGGCGATGCCGGCCATCCGGGCGTGATGGGACCGATGGACCTGCCGGCAGCACGCAAGCCGTCAAAGGTGGCGTTATTGCAGACCGCGGGCTGGGCCAATGCCACGGACCAGGCGAAAGCAGAATTGCAGCGCGCCGTTGACGCGATGAAGGCCGCCGGTATCGAGGTCGCTGATCGCGATAGCGACAGTGCGGTCGGCGGGGTCGAGGATGCTATCGCCAATGCGATGAAACTGTCGATGGATATCAATGCCTGGGAAGGGCGGTGGCCTCTGAATACCTATAACCGGGACATGGACCCGGCGGGCCTGAGCGAAAGCGCCCATGGCAGGCTGAAACAGGCTGTTTCGATGTCTCAGGAACAGTTTGTAGACCTGCTGGCGGAGCGGGAACGCGTCCGGGCCGTCTATGCGGGGCTTAAAGGCAAGTTTGACGCAACGATTTCTCTGTCTGCGCCGGGAGCCGCGCCGAAGGGGCTTGAATGGACCGGAGATCCGCTGTTCACGGTCCACACTTCGCTGATCAGCATGCCCACGTTGTCCCTGCCGGTCCTCGAGGATGACGGATTGCCGCTTGGCCTTCAGGTTGTCGGCTTTACGGATGATGACGCGGATCTCTTCGCAGTGGCAGGCGGCGTTCTGTCACTTTTCGAGGGGTGACCCTGGCGGTGCGGGGGCAGTGATATGAGGGCAATGATCTTCAACGCGTTCGGCCCGCCCGACGTGCTGCATTATGAAGATGTGCCCGATCCCGCCCCCGGGCCCGGCGACTTGTTGATTGAAGTGCATGCGGTATCGGTAAACCGGGTGCTGGATGTCGATATACGGGCAGGGCGGGCACCGCATTACGGCGTCGAGCCGCCGCATATTCTCGGCGTTGATCCGTCAGGTGTCGTTATAGATGTCGGCAGTGACGTTCAGGGTTTCGCTGCCGGAGACCGGGTGTCGGTGACGATGGGAATGCCCGGTGGCGGCCGATATGGGCTCGAATGCAATGGCGGGGATGCCCAGCTCACAATCGCGCCCGCGGCAAGTTGTGTGAAAGTGCGGGACGAAATCGGCTTTGCGGATGCGACGGTGATTTCGCGGCACGGACCGGTTGCATACAACCTGTTGTTCAACATGGGTAAGCTGGAGGCCGGACAGACGGTGCTGATTATGGGCGCCGCCGGAAATCTGGGATCGATCGGTATTCAGCTCGCCAAGGCCGCCGGTGCGACGGTCATCGCTGCGGCGGGTAGCCGGGCGCGTGCAGATGTCGGGGCGTCACTCGGAGCCGATCATACGGTGGACTATAACGCCGTTAATCTGAAAGACGCGGTGATGGATATCACTGACGGTGCCGGGGTCGATTTGTTCTATGACAATATCGCCAACCCCGACATATGTCCGCTCGGGATAGAGAGCCTGAAAGTGCTGGGTCGTATGGTCACGGCGGGATCTCATGGCGGCCCGGTGGTCCCGGTTGATTTCAGCACTGTCTATCACAAGCAACTGACGATCATGGGAAACCCGCGCAGCAAAGCGCAGGATGCTTTGCCCTGTTTCGATGCCGCCGCCGCGGGCAATCTGAAAGTGGTGATCGACAGGGTCGTGCCGCTATCGGCGGCCCCGGAGATGCATGCGTTAATCGAAGCGGATCCGGGTATCGGTAAAGTTATTCTGGATCCTACCCTGGGATGATGCAGGGCGCGCGGCGCTCAGGTGACCGCCTTCATAATGTGACGCTGATAGCCGGGCCGTTCGCTTAATGCATCACACCAACGGCGGAGATGGGAATATTCCTCTCGTTCTATCGGCATGTTGAACCAGCGCCAGGCCGCAATGCCTATCGGAATATCGCCCATCGTGAATGTGTCGCCTGCGAGATAAGCCCGGTCAGCCAATGCGGCGTCAACGATGGCCATTTTATCCGACAGTGCAGCCCGGCCTTGTTCGATCACATTCATATCCCGGTCTTCCGGCTTTGTGCGGATCATGCCGCGGAACACCGGGATCATCGCAGGGCTGACGGTTGTGACCTGCCAGTCCATCCACCGCTCCGCCGTCGCGCGGGTCTGTAGATCATCGGGATAGAGTGTACCCCTGCCATGCTTTGCCGCCAGGTAGCGCACGCATGTATTGGATTCCCAGGTGACGAAGCTGTCATCGATTATGACGGGGACGAGCCCATTGGGGTTCAGGGCCCTGAATTCCGGCGTGTCGTTACCGCCGTGTTTACCGCCGATATCTTCGCGTTCGAAGGGAATCCCGAGCTCGTCGCAGGCCCAGAGGACTTTCATCACGTTGGAGGACGTGTCGCGCCCCAAAATCCTCAGCATCCGATCTTCCGTATTATTGTTGTCGGGGCAGTATTTCCCATGGCGGCTAGCCTGTCGACGTCAAAACCGGGAGGATGTATTGTGCGGCAACAATGAGTATAGAAAACATGACGCGCCGCTCCAAACTCTCGACTGAAATCCGTAAATACCAGAAAGCCCGCATTGAGTTCGAACGTGTCGGGAAAGGACCGCCTCTTGTCCTTCTCCATAGCGAAGACGCTTTCGAACTGGAACTGGACCTGGTCAAGAAACTTTCGACGAAGTTCGAGGTGTTTGTGCCGCGGATGCCCGGATTCGGAAAATCGACCCTGCCGGAAACGATCCGCACGATCGACGATATCTCCTATCTCTGGCTCGATCTGCTCGACGATCTCGACCTCCGCGACGTCACACTTGTCGGCTTCTCCGTCGGAGCATGGCTTGCGATGGAAATGGCGACCAAGAACAGCAATCGCCTGAAGCGCCTGGTGTTGTCGGGCGCGGTCGGCGTTAAATTCGGCGGTACCTATGACCGCGATATCGAAGATATTTACTTTCATCCGGCCGACAGGGTCCGGGCCATGCGGTTTCACGATCCAGCCAAGGACCCGCATGGCGACCTGACGGGGCTCAGCAAGGCGGAGGCCATGGCGGTTGCGCGTCAGCGTGAAGCAATAGCCCTGATCTGCTGGGATCCGTATATGCACAACCCTGCCCTGAAAGAACGGCTGAACCGGATTGCGCTGCCGACCCGCGTCATCTGGGGAGCAAAGGACGGCATGACGCTGCCGAAATACGGACGCAAACTGTCACGGCATCTGCCGAATGCCGATTTTGTCAGCCTTCCGCGGGCCGGGCATTTTCCCCATATCGAGCAACCCGAGCTGTTCTGGCAGGCGCTCGGCGAATTTCTCTCAGACGAAGAAAGCCGCAGATAATGGAATTCTATCATTTCACTGAATTTGCCTGGCCGCATCTGCCGCCGGAGGATGAATACACGTCGATGCGGCTCAACCTGCCGAGCAGCGTTTATGACCCGAAGGTCGGCGCCGATCTCTACAACATGTGCCTGGATCAGTATGTCCTGGCGGATGAACTGGGGCTGAACTGCATGGTCAACGAGCATCATCAGACGGCGACCTGTCTGAATTCATCCGGTGTTGTGCCGCTTTCCATCCTGGCCCGCCAGACCAAGAAGGCGCGGATACTGATCCTTGGCAACCCGGTGGCCAATCTTGCCGATCCCATCCGGTGCGCCGAGGAAATGGCCATGATCGATAACATTTCCTATGGCCGGCTGGAGTGCGGTTTCGTGCGCGGTGTGCCGTATGAATTGTTTGCGTCGAACCGTAATCCGACCGAGACGGCCGAGCGGCTTTGGGAATCGATTGATCTTATCCAGAAAGCCTGGACGACCCACGACGGTCCTTTCAACTATGAAAGCAAATGGATTCACAAGCGCCAGGTCAATGTGTGGCCGCGGCCCTATCAGCAACCGCATCCGCCTATCTGGACGACGGGCGGCAGTGATCTGAATCATGCCTGTCAGACTGTTGCGCGAGGATTTACCTTCGCGATGTTTCTGACGCCGGTCGACAAGCTGGCCGCGATGTTCAACGGTGTTCGGGCGTGGTGCAAGGCACAGGGGCTGCAGCGTCCGGCCGATAGTCAGTTCGCCTTCATGCCGCTGGTCGCCGTTGGTGAAACCGAGAAGGAAGCCCTGGAAACCATCGAGCGGGTCTTCTGGTACGTCACCAACAACAAGGCGGAATCCCAGCACCGCGCGCCGCCAGGTTATGTCGAGACCTCGCTCTATGCCGATTTCCTCTCGGGGCGCTTCAGCGGTGGGCGGACAGATGCCATTCGCGAAAAGGGGATGGAATATTTCCGCGAAAACCATGTCGCGATCTATGGCACGCCGGACAATGTCGCCAACCAGCTGAGGGCGCTTCACAAAAAAGTCGGCGGGTTTGGTAATCTTGTCGCCATGCTCCATGCGGGCGACATGGATTTTGAAATGACCGCGAAAAGCATGACGCTGTTTGCCGAAAAGGTCGTGCCGCAACTGTGTGATCTCGGAACGGTGCGAAAGGGCTTCGGTCCGCTGCCGGCATCGCGGAAAAAGCGGATCGCCTGACGTTAGCCCGTGAGCACGATGTTCAGCACCGACAGAATATCCGTGTAGATCATCGAGACGACGAACACGAAGATAATATTGGCCCGGGTGACCAGTTGGGTTGGTGCGATCTGAAACATCGCAGCCCCGGTGGCGACGCTCAGACTACCGATGGAAATTCCGGAAGCGAGGCCCCAGCCGATAAGCAGTGCCTGCATCAGGACCAGGTCGGAGACCCCGGTTGGTACGCTGGTAAAGATAACCAGTAGCATCGTCCCCATCACGATCGCATGGATGCCTGCGAGACCGGCGATGTTCATTATCATGATGATGAGGAGGATAATCACCGGCGCCGGAAAGTCCTGCGTGGTGAGCCAGGATAAAAGCCCCATATGCGGCAGTGAGACTTCAAAGACCATGCCGAGAGTTGTTGCGAAGGCGAGAATGCAGGTCTCCGTACCGATACGTGAAAGGCCGCTCATGGTCTGGGTGACGGCCTGGCGCAATGCGCCGTTTTTCAGGCTTATGAGCGCGATGATGCAGGGTATTGGCAGGCCGACGATCAGCGCCTGCAAGGTGGTAAGGCTGGTCAGTGCCGTGGTGCCGACGACGACAAGGGCGGCGATCGCGATGGGCAGGACGACCGGCGTCAGGGATTTCAGGGCCTGCATAAGCGGTGTGAGGCCACGGTTGCGGTCGACCATCAGGAATGAAAACAGGATGCCAAAGACGGCAAATGTCAGCCCGAGCCCCATGATCTCCCATAAGGGGACGGCGGGGAGATACTGGCTGGCGACGGCCATGCCGACGATAAAGGGCGACCAGAACGGTACCATCGACATGCCGCGGATGGCGGCTGTGAAGACATTGCGCCGTTCTTCCTCCGACGCATCGCGGCCAAGGATCGGTGCCAGGATCGCGAACACACCGACCTGTAATACAGCGCCTATCAGGTGTGTGCCGATAACCACGCCGCTGTCGCGCCGCTCAGGGTCAAGCGCGCCGAACATCTGCCGTGCGGCGGCGATCTCCGGGCGTTGGTCGGCGGTCGCCCGCAGCAGGACAATCGTTGCGAGGAAGGCGGGGAAGATCGCGGCGCGGCCGATCCCGTCCAGGATCGCGCTCCATTCCCCATAGATCGCGGCGAGCGCGAGCGTTACAGCGGTGAGCACCGCCAGTAATATCCGTGAATGCCCGGCGACTCGCGGCAGGACGAGAATAACAAAACAGACAAGCAGCGCTTTCAGTACCCAGAGCAGACCCGGGGCGGGCGCGAAGATATTGACGACGGCGATGAGCCAGAGCGCGCCGACGATGAGGCTGAGTAGAAGGTTCATCAAAAGGGGCGTATCGGGATCAGTTCCGGCGATCAAGCGCTGTTATTGGCGCCGTATCGTCCTGCATTGTGGTTGTCCGGCGCAGGTCACGACGCTTTGACAGATCGAAGCGGCGACCGCGATGAAGCGTGCATCGGTTGTCCCACATCACGAGATCGCCCACACGCCATTTGTGGTGGTGGACAAATTGCGGCTGGGTCGCGTGTTCGATCAGTTCGTTCACCAGCATCCGTGATTCTGCAACGCCCATACCTTCGATGCCGCTGATATGGATCGGCGTGAACAATATCTTCCTGCCCGTTACCGGGTGGCTGCGCACCAGCGGCCAGCGGGAAGGCGGCAGCAGCGCCAATTCCGCCTCGGTGTAGTGGTTCCCGAGCAGGGTGCGGGAATACAGGGCGTGATGTTCTGCCGTAAGGTCAGTGACGATGGCGCGCAGGTCGTCCGGGAGGGCATCGTATGCCGCGCGCATGTCCGCGAATTCGGTGTCGCCGCCGTCATCGGGGATCACGCGGGCCGCCAGCAGGGAATATTTCGCGATGGTCTGCAGGAAGGAGGAATCGGTGTGCCAGAACTGGTTGGCGATGGATCCGGTGATCGAGCGGTGATCGCGGTCAAGAATTTCGCCGTCCTCGCCCACATTCGCGATATCGATAAAGCCTTTCTGCTTGAACCGGCTGCCCCGCTTGGTGACGCTGACCAGGCCTGGATCGAGCGGGCCGAACCAGTTGGTAAACGCCATATGCTGGTCCTCATCCAGCGGCTGGTCGCGCCAGATCAGGACGGCGTATTTGTCCATTGCGGCCTCGATCCGGGCGGCTGTTTCCGCGTCAATCGGCTCACGCAGGTCGATACCCGAGGCGTAGGCCGAAAAATTCTCTGTGACAGGGTCGATTTTTAGCGGCATCAGGTTTCCGTCGCATCGATGTTTCGTCTATCTTAGACATCTAATTAATCTAATAAACAGCGGAGACATCAACGTGGCCAACAAGGATTTGCGGGACTGGATCAGCGAGCTAGAAGCGAACGGCCAGTTGCAGCATGTGAGCGGTGCGGATCACCACGAAGAAATCGGCGCTATCGTCGATATCCACATGCACAAGATGACCAATCCTGCCGTCATGTTCGACGACATCCCGGGCTTTCCGAAAGGTAGCCGGGTGCTCGCGAATATCCTGACCTCGGTACCGCGTATCAATATCGCGCTCGGCAAGCCCGTCGATACTACGGAGATCGAACTGGTCAATTACTGGCGCGATTACATGAAGGACCAGCCGGTCCATGAGCCGATCGAGGTCAATGGCGGCCCGCTGATCGAGAATGTCTTTGAAGGTGACGACATCGACATCATGAAGATCCCCGCGCCCAAGTGGCACGAACTCGATGGCGGTTACTTCATCGGCACCGCCTGCATGGTGGTGATGAAGGACCCGGATTCGGGCTGGATCAATTACGGCGCTTACCGCGTTCAGGCGCATGACGCCAAGACGGCATCTGTCATGGTCTCCAAGGGCAAGCATGGCGACATTCTGATGCGTAAATATTTTGACCGTGGCGAGCCGTGCCCGATTGCGGTTGTGGCCGGAATGCATCCTGCCCTGTTCATGGTCGCCGGGCTGGAAATGCCCTATGGCAAGAATGAATATGACTGTGCCGGTGGCCTGATCGGCGAGGGTGTCGAGATCATCAACATGCCGAAGACCGGCCTGCCGGTACCGGCCAATGCCGAGATCGCGTTCGAAGGCTATATCCACCCTGATGACATGGTCGATGAAGGCCCGTTCGGCGAATGGCCCGGCTATTACGCGGGCGACATGCATCCCGAACCGGCGATCCGGATCGAGACGTTCATGCACCGCGACGATCCTGTTCTGCTCGGTGCGATCCCGGCCGTGCCGCCGAATGACGATACGTTCTATCGTGGCACCTATCGCTGCGGCGCGGTGTGGAACCAGCTAGAAGCCGCCGGTATCCCCGAGGTCAAAGGCGTCTGGGCCCATGAAGCCGGCGGCAGCCGCATGTGGTTGACGGTGTCGATCGCCACGAAGTATGGCGGCCATTCGAAACAGGCAGGCCTGATCGCCTCGCAATGCCATGCGGGCGCTTATGCCAATCGCTGGGTGATCGTGGTCGACGAGGATATCGATCCGTCGAATATGAACGACGTGATCTGGGCAATGTGCACGCGTTGCGATCCGAAGGACGGCCTGGATATCCTGAACGGCTGCTGGAGCACGCATCTTGACCCCATGAGCTACAGCGACGAAGACCGCCGCAATTCGCGTGTCGTCGTCGATGCCTGCATACCGTTCAAGGACAAGGACACCTTCCCGGCGGTCGCGCGCTCATCCAAGGAGTTGGACGATCGCGTTCGGGCGAAGTTCGCCGACATACTGCCCGAGGGGTCGTAAAGCTTACACGCTGCAGCGGCTTGTTTTGGGCAAGGCGACAGTACCGGGACGGTTCACGCCGTCGACTCGAATATCGACCACCGTGACCCGGTCACCGCTGAGCTGATAGCGCGCCCGCATCGTGGTGTATTTCAGGTAGCCGGGGCCGACGATTTCGCCGAGGCCGCCGAGCATTACCGCGTCGACACCGCGCGGGAATAGCCGCACCGTGTCTCCGGCACCATGCCGGGCCGTGATCCGATGGATGACGGCCCGTTCTGCGTGTGTCAGCACGCCGGCGGGTTTGCGGATAAAGCCGCTGACAGCATCGCGGTTGACGTTCCAGGTCTGTCCCGGTGCCGTGTCGGCGGCATAAAGACGCTGACCGTCAGCAAGCATTGCGGTCTGCATGCCGTAACAGGATGTCAGCAGGAAATAGAGACGTGACCGGTCTGCCGATCTCCGCGGCCAGGCGATTTCAATCACCGGGCCCTTGCCGGTTTCCAGCATTTTCAGGAGCGCGCGGCCTTCCTTTACCATTTTCCGTGTCACCGGGACCGGGTTGGATAATTGAGCCGTTGGTGAAGGGGAGGCGGCTGTTTCCGGCGGGGTTGCGACCCGTTTTGGCGGCGGCTTGTCAGGCCCGGCAGCGGGGGCAGGTGCGGGGCGTGCTGCGGGCTTCGGCGGCACGGGGTGCGGCCGCGGGCTGAGCGGCGTGATTTCAACCTTTTCCACGGACGCGTCGACGGTCCGCGGTTTCAGCGGCGGCCGCGAAGTTTCTTGCTGTGCCTGTGCCTGTGCCCTGGTGGGCAGGGCTGCAGCAGGCGGCGGCGGCAGAATGACGGCCGCCTGCGGGAGACGCGCTTTCACAGGTGGTGCCTTCACAACAGCGGGCTCCGGCGGCGGCTCCTGAGTCTCGGACGCATCAGGCGTCTGGCTCAGCATGATCAGAAACAAGGCAAGGCTGAGCGTGATCGCCCCGGAGGCGGCACCGGCATACATGTGTCGTTTCCTTCTCACTGAGGGCCCACTACCGGCTGATCGATCTGGCCGAGAACAATTCCATTTCTTCGGATAACAGCATTAGATCGCGCTTGCGCGTGGATGCGGACATGAACTTGTCGCTGCCGGTAGCCGTGCCACCGATGATGCCTTCGGCCAGAACTTCCTCGCGGCGTTGTTCGACTTCCGGCGGCAGTGATTTTACAGGCGCAGGCTTGACCAGATTGCGGGTCGCAACCTGGACTTCACGTATTGCGTCGGCAGCGGCAGGCGCGAGTGGTTTGTTCTGTGAAAACGTCTCTTCAGGGGTTTTTGGTGTCGCCGTGGCGGAACCCGTTTCGGTGACTGCCTGCTTTTGCACAACGGGCTTTGCAGGCTCTGTAACGCGCACCGGGATGACAGTGGACCCGGGTTTTACGGTTTCCCCGGCACCGATTACTTCGAATGCCTTGGACTTGATCCCGTTTGCAGCGTCATGGGCACGGTCGGCGGCGGCGTGCAGGTCTGCCCTGTCGGATGAGAACAGAAAGACCAGGGCGCCGGCGACAACGATATTGAACAGGAGGAATCTCATGAACTTGTCCTTTCTTCGGAGACGGGTTTTTTGGCGGAAACAACGAGTAATGCCCGGAGGCAGGCCGATACAGGCAGACCGACAACCGTGGTCATGAAGGCAAGGCTGAAATTGGCTGTCAGGGCGCGGATGACAGCCTGCACGGTCTCGGGCGTGAGGTCCTGGCCGGCGAGGCTGCCGATACCGAGGCTGATGCCGAGGAGCGTGAAGGTGAGTGCGAGGGTGGTGACGCCATTGGCCGCCTGCATGCCGACGGCGAACCAGTATTCCCGACTTTCATCGGTAATCCCCGGGGCATTCATGCGGACGAGGCCGAACAGCGTGGTGAAGATCAACGCGGACAGCAGGGTCAGGAACCCGGCGCCCAGAACATCTATGGCCCAGCCGGTGATCGCCGAGACATCCTGCGATAGCAGGGTCACAGCGATTGCAGTGCCGAGGACCAGGCCGCCAAGCAGATAACTCGCGGCCTGGGATCCATGCGCCATGTTACGCGATAATGCGCGCGCGAAACGGCGCATATCAGCGCCGCCCCATCCGGGCGTTCATCAGCGCCGTTGTCGATACGCCGACCTCTCCGAGCCAGTGATCGGCAATAGACCGGCTCTTCTCGGTCGAAGCATGAACGAGGAAGGTCAGGTCATAATTGTCGAATGCGGCGCGCACGGCGGGCGTATTGCGTCCGATCAGTTTCTTGTCACGGAGCACCATCCGTTCGAGGTCGACAAGACGGGTCTTGGCGACCTGTATCCTGCTTTCCCGTTCGGCAGCGTTCATGTCGCCGGACAGGATTGTTTCCAGCAGGATTGCGCGTTCGCGTTCCATGTTTTCCAATGTGCCGGCCGCGGCGCCGCCAATGGCTGCGGCGAATATGGCGACGGTGATGCCGATGCCGATCAGGGTTTGCCGGACGTGGCTGGCGTTGCGGGGCTGTTCGGATGTCATTGTGGCGTTCATGGTTTTTCCTCCTTTAGCGGGATACAAAGAATTCAACGGCGCCGGTGACGCCGGCTTGGGGGTCTTCGGCTTCGGCCAGTTCAGTTTCATTGGACGCATCGATGCCTTCCGACAGAGCAAGTGCATCGAGTGAAACAAGTTTTGCCATGTAGCTGAGGATCGCGCGTTCCTGGTCAACGACGGCCACTTCTGCCTGGTTTTCAGCCACCAGTTGGCGGAGATACTCGCCCCGGCTGACCGGGACACCGGCAATTTCAGGTGCCTGGTTCATCGGGTGCGATTTCACCGCGGAGACCAGTGATTCAATCGCGGTCAGGTTCTTGGCGTATTCGCGGGCGTATTTGCTCTCTGCAGTCATCGATGAGGATAACAGCCTGGTGTCGATCTTCGCCGCAGATGCCTCGAAGCGTTCACGGGCCGAATTCTGCTTGGTGAGCAGTTCCGCCTGTTGCGGCGTGACGGCACGCTGCGACCGGTTCAGTTTGGATAGCAGCCGCTCGTACAGCCGGACCTTCGTTCTGGCGCGTTTCGCCCGCAGGTCCTGGTGCTCTTTCATCATGTCGATGTAATTGCGCTTTTCCTCCAGGAACTGGTGCTGAAGCTCTGTACGCAACTCTCCGTCGGCACGTTCTATCGCCGCCTGGAGGTCGCCGAGCGTGCGCTGTTTAAGCGAGATGTTTTGATCAAGATCGATGAGGGCGGCGGCGAGGCGGGATCTGGAGAAGTCGTTATCGACGGCCTTCTTCAGGTAATCGCCCGGCAGCTTGATCAGCTGTTCGCTGGCCGAGGGCGACCATGACGCTGCATTCTTCGCCGCCGCAGGGGGCGTCAGCAATGCCGTCGCAAGGACGATCGCCGCGGCGAGTGTGGGAGGTGTTTTTCGGGACATCGGAGTCTCCTTTCAGTCTGTAATTCAGGTCGTCTGGTCGCCGGTTATTGAGGCCGCAGGGCCGGCGCGCTTACTTGTTTTTCCAATGATTAATGCGGCGCATCTCACTCTTGACCTCGTCGGTCACATTCAGCGCGAGAAACTGGCCAAACGTTTGCGGTTCCGTACGGCCGAGCAGGGCTTCCGCCGTAGCAACAAAGGAGGTGCCGCCCGAGAAGTAGAGATCGTGTTCCGGCCAGGCCGATTTGAAACCGTCGAATTGACGGCGGGCCATCTCGACATCGCCCCCCTTGAAGAAGTTGACGACGCTGAGCGCATGAAGCCGCATCCGCTCGTTCGCCGCGACCGATTTGGCGGCAGTGCCGAGGTCGGCGTTGCCTTTGTCCAGTACACGGGCGCTGGTGAGGAACGCTGCCGCGGAGCCGCGGGCGCGTGCGTCGGAATCCATCTGCAATGCCTGGTCACGGCATGTCCGGAAAGACTGCAGCTTCTGCATTTCCTCGAACCGGGCCTCGCGGAAACTTGCCTCCGCCAACGGGTTTGTCGTCTGGTTCATGTTGCAGGCGGCGAGCGCCAGCAGGGATGCGCCCAGCGTGGCGGCTTTGAAAATGTTCTTACGCGTGGTCATCGGGTGATCCTCCTTCTGGATAACGGGATTGGTTTGTGGGTGATTGATTGAACGTGCAGGCATGTCAGACCTGTCCGCGTTGAAGTTGTCGGCGGTAGTGTTTCTGAAGCTTCTGGACCTTGCGGACATAGCTGCGCGTCGCCGGAATTACCCGGGCGCGACCCGGCCGGCCGACCGCGGAGCCGCCGTTGTAATAGGACAGGGCGAGGTCGGTCCGGCCGTTATAGCGAGTGATCAGGCGGCCGAGAAAATGCAGGCCGAGGCGAATGTTGATCCGTGGATCCCAGAGCTGGTCCGGATGGACGCCGTATTCTCCGCGAGCCGTCGCCGGCATGATCTGCATAACGCCACGTGCACCCACGTGACTGCGTGCTTGCGCGTTGAAGCTCGATTCCGCATGGGCGACAGCCAGGGCGAGCGAGGCGGGAATGCCTGTGTTCCGGGCTTCGTGAACGACCATCCGTTTGATGGCCGCCTTGGTCAGGGGGCCGGGCGGCTGATTATAGGCTGTAACAGGGGCCGCGCAGCCAACCAGCAGGACAAGAGCGAACAGGAGGCCCGGGATGATCCGCAGGTTGGCGGGCTGGAGCGCCATGGATGCCGGGCGGTTTTCTGGATTGATGGTCATCTGGATACTCCTGGAGCTGTCGAAAGCGCTTTGAGCCAGCGCTCGTCGAGGCCTGAGACAACGAGATTGGGGGCGTTGACCCGCGCCCGTGCCGCCATCGCATCCTTGAGGGGGAGGGAAGGATCTAGTGCGAGAACGACACGGCGCGCGGGCCCGGTCATCGACTGGATGACCGTTTGGGGGTCGACGGGGCGCAGTTTTGTGTCGAGGAAGCGCTTGCCGTCGAAAATGATGATCAGGTCGTTGCCAGGTGCGGTCGCTGTTATTGCCGCCTGGTTTTGCGGGGTCGTGGGAGTGACGGTGGGAGCAAGCGAGAGCACAGAAGGTGCGCTTGTCCCGCTCTGGCCGGCACCCATCGAGATCAGGGTCAGCACCATCAGACTGAAGAACCCCATGGCGAGTGCGAGCGCGATCTCGGTCATCGCGTTTTCCTGCGCGTTTTCCTGGGCGGTGATGTTGATGCTCATTTTCTTTCCCTTCCCGGTGCTCAGCGCGTATCGCGGCGCATGTTTTCGACGGTGCGGCGGGTCATGCGGCCGTTCACGGGCAGAGCGGAATCCGCCTGATAGGACCTTAAAGCCCGGCGGGTGCGGCGGGTCATCACCCCGTCCACCGGACCGGGGTCGTAGCCGAGTTGTGAAAGGCGGCGCTCTGCTTCGGCGACCATGGGGCGAAATCCTCTCGGGAAGCTGTCGACGGGCAGGTTCGGGAGAGTGCTGGATGCCACCCGGACAGCGGGCTCGGGTGCGCGTTCCGGCCATTGGATATGCGTCGGCGTCGAGGTCGACAGCAGTCGGCCGTTTTCAACGCCGAGGGCTTGATAGGTCAGTAGCGGTGTCTCCCGTGAGAGCGTTATTGCGCCGGAAACCAGTATGTCTGCGCGGATATTCGCTTTCAGGTCTGCGATCCGGTTCGCTTTCGCTGATGCCGTATCGTTTGATGCCCCGATCGTCTGGATCAGCGCCGCGATGGAAGACATATCGACAAATTCGAACTGACCGCGCGCCTGCCTGTGCAGTTCGGCCAGCAGGCGCCGGTTCCAGGCATTGGCGACCGCTGCCGGGACCGGGGGCTCGTTCTTTGCGAAAGAGCGGATCGCGATCGTGGGCGCGCCGTAGCCGCTGGTCGCCGGGATTTTCGCGACGTTCGCATTGCGGATACCCGACAGGATTTCCGATGCGACCGGCGCGAAGACCCGGTCGGCGGCGGCCGGTCCGGCGATGCACAGGGCAAGTGTGCCTGCAATCATCGCCGGACCCGTTCCGGCGCAAGCGCCGATGCGGGCAAGCTGGCGGGCGAAGCCATGGCCCAGGCGGTGGCGAAGTGAGAGGGGGTGTCTCATATCAAATCCTCCGCGAACCGCTTTCAGCCCTGGACCTGCTGCCACGTGCCATCCGGCTTGCGGCAGGCGGTACCTTTGACCTTGCGCTCGTATCCATCGATGAACACCCAGGCGTCATAGTCGCGGCAATCGCCATTCGCAGCCGTGCGGTATGTGCGGGTCGGCGTCACGGTGTACTGGTTGCCGTTATCCGGGTTATTCCAGACCACAGAGCGGCCGGTCCGCGACGTTTCCAGCGCTTTCTGGACCTTCGCGTGATCCTGGCGATCCATCGACTGGCCGACATTGCCGCCGATCACGGCACCGAGCACGGTACCTGTCAGCACGGCGACCACGCGACCGTTACCCTTGCCGAACTGCGAGCCGGTCGCGGCACCCAGCAATGCACCGATGATCAGACCGCCGGTCTGGTTGCTGACCTGATGATTGGCGGGCGAAGGACGGTACGTGCGCCGGGGCTTGTAATGATGGTGAACGACTTTTGCCGGTTTCGGCTTGTAATAGTGGTGAACCACCTTCACGGGGCGTTGCTTGTAGTGGTGATGCACGACCTTCACCCGGCGCTGCTGCCGGTTTGCCTTGCGATGGTGTTTATGAATGACAACGACCTTTTTGCCGTGTTTACCGTTCCAGCCGTTGCGGTGGTTATCGGCACTGGCGGCTCCGATGCCAGATACGAGCATGGCGGCGGCGCCGATGGACGCGATACCCGTTTTGGTCAGGATGTTGATCAGGGTCGACATGTTTCGGTTCCTTCTCTGTTGGCCTTCGGTTTTGCGCCGCGGACCGGTCGGGGAGGAAACAGTCGTGTTGGTGTTACTGGTCATTTCCAAATTCCCGTTCCAGCCTTGTGTGGCGTCGAAGAAGAATTTGGGGCATTTGCGATTTCGATTGCATGCCAGCGCTGTTAGGAGATTTTAATGTAGATAAACATCGCCTAACGCGGCTGGTGTTCCATATTTAACGAAGGGGCCTTACCTTCGGAGCCGCATGCGCAAATTATTATCCATATTGACCCTTGTTCTGTTCCTGGGCTCTGCGAATTCAATGAATTCAAGGGTTTATGCACAGTCGGGTTCGCCCGAGATCGCCGGGGCGCTGAGCCGGCTGAAGAACAACCCGCGCTATCAGGGACGGATTCTGGGCACCCATGTCAAAAGAAACAGCGGCAGATTGTTATATGAGGTCCGAATTTTGCGTCCCGATGACCGGGTGATTCTGGTTTATATCGACCCGCGGACCGGTGGTGTGGTCGGTGATTCGGAACGAAGACAGCGCCGCGTGGTGAATCCGAACCGGAAAAACCGGAAAAACCAGGATTTTGGCGGACGGCCGAAGCGGCAGGACCGCGATATCCGTCGCGGTTTAAGATAAGAATACAGAGTAGGGGCCGATACGTTGCGCATTCTCATCCTTGAAGACGACACAGAACTCGCGGATCAGATCGCGGCGATGCTCCGCGATGAGAATTTTGCCGTCGATGTCGTCCATGACGGCCAGGAGGGGCTCGAATACGGTCTTGAGAATACCTATGACGGCGTGATTCTCGACCCCGGCCTGCCGACCATGGACGGTTTCAGCGTGCTGAAACGCTGGCGCGACAAGGGATTGGCCATGCCCGTTATCGTGCTGACGGGATCGCGCAAGGAAGTCGGCGACATGAAAGAGGGTATCCGGTCGGGCGCCACGAATTATCTGACCAAACCGGTCGACCTCGAACTGCTTCTCGACTGGGTGCGCAGCGTCGTGAATTCAGGCGGCCCGGCGGTGAAGAAACCGGTGATCGAACACGGACCGATCCGTATCGATACCCAGGCATTGCGGGTCTGGCTGGATGGTGCACCGGTGAAGTTGTCGCCGTCCGAATACCGGATACTGCATTATCTCATCGTTAACGCGGACCGCCCGGTCGCGGCGGATGAGCTGGCGAAACATAATTTCGACGGCGAGACGATAAAGACATCGAACGAAATTCCTGTCTTCATCAGCCGGTTGCGGGACAAGCTCGGCAAACAAATGATCCAGACCGTATTTGGATTTGGATACCGTTTGGCGGAAGTCGAAGGTTCTTCCGACGCCGGGTCTCCTGCCGCCGGAACACCGGACGCCGAATGAGCCGGTTTGTGCCGTTGCCGGCATCGCTCGTCGGCCGGATATCGCTTTGGGCGCTCCTGTTATTCGCTGCCAGTATCCTGCTGTTCTGGGCCATGTTCGGTGTCGCGGCGCGCGAGGTTTCGCGCGAGGTCGTCGATACAAGACTGATCCAGTTTGCCGATCAGCTGCGTGGGTACTGGGCCAGCCGGGAGGCAGGCGGCGGGCGCGCAAGCGCAGACGGCGTGCCGACACCCAACCCGGTGCTCGGAAGCCCGGATGTCGGCTGGATCTGGCAGATATCCGAGGGCAAAGAAATAATCGACCGGTCTGCGCTGCTTCGCCTGACCGGTACGACGCTGAAATCCCGTGTAACGAAGCCGGGGGTGAAGTTCACGATATCAGATGTTGCAAGCTCGCTCGGCGCGATGCGTATCGCCGAACGTATTGTCGATGAAGTGCCTCCCTTCAGTGCGGAAAATGGCGAACCTGAAAAAATCAGGGTTCACTATCTGGTCGGTGTGAGTGCCGAGCAATACGCAGACTATGTCGCGCAGCACACCGCGCGGCTGCGGGACCTGTTCGTACTGGCGCTGATCCCGGTATCGGTTGCAATTCTTGGTATGCTGACAATTATCGTCCTCGCGCTGCGGCGCGATCTTGGGCGTGTCGCGTCCTCGATGGATCACTATGAAGATGGTGCTGCAGAAACGATCGAAGGGGCGCACCCCCGGGAATTGCAGCGCCTGGTCGACCGGATGAACGGGTTGCTGCAACAGAATACGATGCTGATCGACCGCACACGCAAATATGTCAGTAAGATCGCCCATGACATCAATCATCCGCTTGCCATCATGAAAAACGGCCTCAACGGCGCTGTTGATACCGCCTTGCTCGGACGACAGGTGGACCGCATGGCCGGACTGGTCGACCGGTATTCCAGCCTTGCCCGGGCGATCGGGCCCGAAGGGCAGGTTCAGCGTCAGACTGAAATCGCGGCCACGCTCGAAGATATCGCCGAAGGGTTCTCTATTCTGTATCGCCGCACCCCACTGGATATTTCCTGTGTCTGCGACAGTGATCTGACGTTTTTCGTTGCCCGCCACGACCTTGAAGCGATGGTGAGTAACCTGGTGTCCAATGCGCACAAGTTTGCCGATGAAAAAGTCATTCTCGGCGCGGAATTGCGGGACGGGAACCTGGTCGTGCGCGTCGAGGATGACGGTCCCGGTATCACGGTGGAACAGCGCGAGGCTGCACTCCACTGGGGCGGCAGGCTGGATGAAGCCCCGCCCGGTACCGGATTCGGGCTCTCTATCGTGCGTGATATTGTGGCCCTGTATGACGGTGATATGCGTCTCGGCGAGGCTGGTGCCGGAGGGCTCAGCGTCGAGATAGAACTTCCGGGAAAACGCCGCTAGACGCCGAACAGCCCGATAACGAGACCCTGCACCAGGAGAACGCCGAGCCAGTGGCCGCCGTCGATAAGTGTGAGGGATTTACGGGCACCCTGAAAACCGTGATTCACCGCCAGGGTTGTCGCGACGAAGCCGACCCAGACAAAACCGGCCGAGATCAGTCCATTCACGACGGTCACCTGATCAGTGCCGAGATGGCCGATGATACCGGACAGCACCCAGGCCATCACCAGCTGGGCGAGGGCGGCAACAATAAAGACCGACGGTTTCATGCCGTCGGCCTTCATCTGTTCTTCGGTTTTGCCGATTGCCGCACGCCAGTGCCGACCGAGAACCATGTAATAGATGGACCCGAAGGCAAAGGACGCGATGGCAGCGACCACTACGGCGATGTAGTTGGTCCCGGCAAACTCCATAACCGTTATTCCGCGGCCTGAGCTGCCGGATCGTCGATCAACGTCGCGATATAGAATTCACGGCGTTTCAGGTTGCCGTAGAATTCCTCCAGGAAGTTGGGAGCGACGGCGCCGGTGACGACTTCATTCGACAACAGGGTGTCCGCCCATGCCTTCACATGCGGAAATTCGTCCAGCAGGCCGGTTTTGAGAAACCCGTCGGCAATGACAAACCGCTGAAGGAAGGGTGCATACGCCGCGTCGACCAGCGACAGTTCGGGACCGTTAAAATACGGTCCGTCATTTCCGCGGCCCTGGGCAATGGCCTGTTCCAGCCGTTCCACGGCTTTCGGTGCCTTGGCGAGGCCCGCTTCCATGTCTTCGCGGGTCTTCGTGTAGTAGATGCCGTTAAGCGCGCCGGAAAATGTCGGGACGTAGTCGGTCCAGGCACGATTGCGGGCGCGTTGCATTGGATCTTCCGGGTGCAGCCGGGGCGGCACCGTTTCATCCAGAAATTCGGCAATAGCATTGGATTCGAAGAGGATTTCCTCATCGACTTTCAACACGGGAACTTTCCCGTGCGGCGAAATCTTCAGGAACCAGTCAGGCTTTTCCCGAAGATTGACAAATGTGACCTCGAACTCGGCGTCTTTGGCGCGCATGGCAATCACGGCGCGCTGGACCCACGGTCAGGTGAATGAGCTGATCAGATGGTATTTGACGGTCATGAAATAACCCTCCTGTTTGATTTAACCCGCGGATCGTATCCCAATCCGGCGGAATGGCCAATCCGGTGCCGGTCTAGATAGAGACGGCGGCCGGCAGGTCTTCTTCGAGAATCGAAATGTTCAGCGTGTAGGAAATTTCGCCTTCTTCTTCGTCCCGGTAAAGGACGCCGACGAATTCTTCAGCCAGGTACACTTCTATTGGCGCATCGGGCTTTTTCGGCGGCTGGATCTTGATGTTGTTATTCGTAAATGTCAGTCGGAGGTATTCCTGTACCCGTGTGATCTCGTTCAACGTCATTTTCGTGCTCCGGACCTGATTTCAGCGGCTATGCAGCAACAGACTGCAATTTTCAGGGCCGTGGCTACTGAATACCGGCCAAAAACGCAAGAGCGCCGGTGTGGGAAAGTGTTGCCCGTCAGGCGCAAAATCGATAGCATTGTATGTAATACGGACGTTTTCCGACGATCTGATAGAAAATAGATATGGGAATGGAAGAATGACTCGC
>Ga0115567_10000369_pt1 | contig 45126 bp, 44 predicted proteins | sample COGITO_mtgs_1204_2_FD_88679 | JGI IMG/M metagenome (GOLD analysis project Ga0115567, IMG submission 88679) | Pelagic marine microbial communities from North Sea - COGITO_mtgs_120412 | ecosystem: Environmental > Aquatic > Marine > Epipelagic | place: Germany:Helgoland, sampling site Kabeltonne...
TGCAGATTCGATGTAGTCCTCATTGAGCAGGCTGACAAACACGCTGAGATCTTTGCTGTTAGTAATTATAATTGCACCACTATCATCCATCATTAGTGGTAGATCGAGCTCGTCGGCATGATTCATAAGGTCTGCTTGAGTAATACCTGTTGGATCTACCTTCTGAAGCTTAGTCATTATAGATTTTTTACCCTTGAGCATCTGCTCGACAGTCTCATCTTGCGTGATACTCAATCTGAAGTTTTGCGCGATAAGCCTCATTTTTGCATCGGCTATTGTGTACTTTTTAGCATCATAGCCAAATAAGGCGGAGAGTTTTGCAGGATTAAAAACATACATATCTTGCTCTAGTACGAGTAACTGGTTATCGGCAGGTATACGAAGCGCCCCCTCAGCATCAAAGCTCACAAACCTACCGTTACGTATCATCCAACTCTCTTTGCCCTTCATCGTAAGTGCCCTAGGAAGCGCCTTGATAACGTAAAAAGGTTTTTTAAGCGTATGGTGACTACAGCGCACAACGATACCTTTAATACGATTGAGATCGTGCTCGTCCTCTACAAAGGTTTCGATCTCATGCTCCTGTGATTTAAGCCAATGGAGCACCATTTTTGCATTATCAACCTGCGACAAGCGAGTACGCTGCAGTACATTCTTTTCTGCCTCGGCCTCCTCAAACCCACGCACAATCATTCCTTGCTCTGCACCGTCTAGCACAAAATCAAGCAAATTATCAATGCACAAGGCCTCAAGTTGTCTCCGTAAATTTTTATGTGTCTGCGTTCGATATACGACATAATTTTTGTTAAACAGAAACAGCTCGATACGAAGATCTTCTTTAATCTCTACAAGATTGTTTGCCCACAAAAAAACGTCAGTTTCTGGCGTGTCAGTCTCATTTGTTGGTGCAAGTATGTCGTTCGGTGTTACTAATTGGTCCATTTTTCTCCCTATTTTTGTTACTAATCTCTCACTTGACGATGAGTGAGCAATGAAATCAATTTTACCCTAAAAACATGTGCAGAATCAGTCTTGAACTATATGTAACGCTTGTGGTATAAGCGTCTCTCTAGATACTCTGCGTGCTGATACTAAAACAAAGTCCGGTACACGCACGGGACCTCAAGCGGCAAGGATACGTTTAACGCTGGGGTATAATCAGAAATATTACTCGAATTCAGCTTCTGTTTAAAGTTTCTGTTGGTGAACTCAAGACCTTAACTCATTTTTTCATTGATGGCGGGGAGATTCAAGAGCTCAAGCCATGATGGATGTGCATCGAACTTACTGACCTATTCATTCTTACGCATTATCTCATCCATTGTTATACCTTCATAATTTTTCCAGACCTTCCAGCCGTTAGTGTGTCTCCCCATAAGAGTTCCCGCTGCCATACTAACGCTTCTAAAGGCAATGCTTTCTTTGAGTGTGAAGACGCCCTCATTGTTCGATCTGCTTTCAGCTAACATGGAATTGCGCTGTGCAAGCATTTTTGGGAAATCACGCGCCCAAGCTTCACTAAATTCTGAACGAAACTCAGAACCAGGAAGTAAAATAAATTGGCTTCCTCTATATTCGCCAGTAGCTGTGATGCCTTTATAACTAAGGTGCCATGTATTCTCATTGTTCGTTTTTTGCGTGGTAAGTATATCGTAATTCAAGGAATTCAGTATGAGCTCGGCGTCATCTAAGATATTTTGCAATTTGTGAACTGAGAATCTACTGATGGTATTTCTAATGGGTGATACGATATTTTGAACTTTTAAACTTCCACTTTGAGCACGTTCAACTGCCAGTGCCTCAAGATATTTGATATCGCCTTTACTAAGCTCATTGGTTGCTGAAATGATTGCGACAGATACGTCCCACCAATCTTTTTTTTGGTCATGACTCTTGAGTCGTTTACTAAAGTTCTCAGCCTCACCTATATAGGCTTGATCACCATCACTATTAATTAGAAAGTAGAGTGCCGGTCTTCCAGCTTCAGCAATATGTCTTAAGTCCCTAATCTTTATGCGAGGAACCACAATCGCGTTCACTGTTGTTTCGCAGTCAATTATCCGTATACCCTCGATGGTACCATCTGTTAAAAACGTTTGAATAAGTCGTGGTTTTAATTGCATCTTAATACGCTTATAACGTGCAGTTTTTGAAGTTCTATCATGTATGAATTATAGCAAATTATTAGCATGATTTTTTCACTCTAAATATAACTGGAAACATGAGTTAAATTGTTTAGAACTGTTCGGCAGAGGCACGTGAAACAGCTGTGGTTTGCTCTGCGAAAGTACTCAAGGTAAGCTTCTGCGCGCAGTCTTGATCTTCGAACCACGATCTAAGCCAGCCTTGCTGGCAGATCGTGGTTCGAGTCCGCAAACCTTTGCCATAAAAAAACCACCGCATGGATGAACTTTTTATGGCAGGGGCACGTGGAATCGAACCACGATCTTAGGTTTTGGAGACCCACATACTAACCGTTGTACTATGCCCCTTGATTCTGAACATGTTTGCTTTACAAGCTGAATCTATGATCAGTTGTAACCTGAATATTGTATCATTACATCTGATAAATCACCACATGACATGGGATACCCGATCGCCTGAAAACACATATTCTGTTATAATCTGCATACGAATGAAGCAGCTACAACTGACACCACCACTACTAATCGTTACCATGGGCTATCCAGGAGCTGGTAAAACTTTTTTTGCCAGACAATTTGCTGATCAGTACAATTTACCTCGTGTCAGTGAAGACATCTATCGTTTTGAGCTATTTGAACGTCCAATGTTTAACGACGATGAGGCTGAGATTATCCAACGGATGATGCAATACTCTTTAGAGCAACTCTTTAAAACTAACCAGACGATTGTCTGCGAGGGCATGTTTCTTAAATTAGCAGAGCGTAAGCAGCTATTTGACCAAGCAAAAAAAGCTGGATATCGTACACTCACTGTGTGGCTACAAACTGATATTCAAACTTCAGGCACTCGAGCCACACGGCGTGATCGACGAAACCCTGACAGCAAACATGCTGTTGAGATTGATGCGCGAACGTTTAACTTTCTTAAAGATCAACTACAACGTCCAGGTGAAAAAGAGGAATCAATTGTAATTAGTGGTAAGCACGCCTTTAAAAGTCAATCGCTAACCATACTACGCAAAATTACTGGAGTGTACGCTGATCATGCAGCAAGTGGTGATTTCAAGGCCTCGCAGATATCACAAAGTAGCCCTACCACACGACGCATAGCCAGTAGACCTAACCAACTTATCCAGTAGCGTGCGTACAATCCAGATAGAGACGATAGGATCAGTCGTCATAAAAAAATCACCGCGAGCAAAACGAATCATCATGAAGATTGATCATAGTGGCAGCCCTATTGTTGTCATACCGCGTTACGTGCCGTACATAGTGGCCGAGAAGTTTGCTAGAGCAAACGTCAGCTGGCTAAAAAAACACATGAGTCAGTCACAACTACGCTATATCGATAGCGGTGCCCGTATTGGACAACGTCATACAGTACGTTTTGAGCGTAATTGTACAAAGTTAGGCAGCACTGTGAAATCAGATATTATACATGTCCGAGTGCCGCTTGGGCTGACGCTCAATGATCCCAAAGTACAAGCAGAGGCCAGAAAAGCCTCAATTCGTGCACTTAAAAAGGAGGCGAATGAAGTACTGCCGAGCATGATCCATGCTCTTGCACAGCAATATGGTTACAAATACAGTGCAGTACGTGTAAAAACTATGCGCAGCCGGTGGGGCAGCTGTTCGAGTAATGGCGATATTGCACTGAGTATCTGGCTTATGCAAGTACCCGATGAGTTAAAACGATACGTACTCTGCCATGAGCTCGCGCACCTCAATCATCCGCATCATAAATCATCGTTCTGGAGTGCAGTAGAGGTAATGGTACCAAACTACAAAACTGTCCGCGACGGTTTAAAACAATTTAATCCAGACCTAAATCTAACATAAGCTTTACGCTTATCTCAGTCTAATGCATAATGTTACCTAATGGCTGACGTAATTTCTCGTTTTGAACATGCAATCAGACGTATTAATCTCATTTACGGATTAGTGATACCGATTTTTATTGGTCTCGTAATGGGGCGGGTTCTTAATTTCACTGATCCTAATTTTTTCAGGACCGATACAATTGCTTCTACAATATACTTAGTCCTCAATACTCTTGGTGCAATTGTACTAATGACACATCTTCTGACAAAGGGTCGTCTGTCGCGGCTATCGTACGTACTTATGTATATTTTTTACATCTTAGGTCTAACACTTCTAGTGTTATTTCTTGATCCGTACCCTACACCGTTTTACTTTCAGTTTATTATATTGTTAATCGCAGTCGATTTACTTTTTGGAGAACGTTGGTTTAAGCTCTGTGTGGTATATTTTGCAAGCATTTTTATATATTCATATATACGCTCTACAGATGTGCTTACAGTACATGGATTCGTACTTGCTTCTACCTACGTAGTTGGTTCTACTTCGGTAGCAATTTTAGTTTCTCGCTATCGAACGGTGTCGGATCAAGAACGCGTGCAGTTAAGTAAAACGACAAAAGAGAATGCAGTTGAACGACAAAGACTTTTATCGCTTATAAATAATATGGGGGAAGCCGTAGTCGCAACTGATGCAACTGGCAAAATTTTGCTGTACAACGCAGCAGTCCTGAATTTGCTCGACACCAACGTGTCGCTTGAAGATAAGTCTATCGACTCAATACTTAATTTAAATGATGATAAACATAAAGCCGTTAAGCTAATGGACCTTCTTAAAGATAAACCGTCAGGATTGACCGATACAAGTTTAATCCACCAATACAATCCAGGTGATGTCATAAATATGTATATCAACATCGCACCAGTTAAACTTGGCTTTAAAGAGGAGTTAGACAGTGGGTACATTATCATCATGCGTGATATCACGAAGGAAAAGTCTCTTGAAGAGGAACGAGATGAGTTTATCAGCGTCGTGAGCCACGAGCTCAGAACGCCAGTTGCTATCGCTGAGGGTAATATCAGTAATGCTCAATTTGCCGTAGAAAATAAGGTTGATAAAATATTACTACAGTCAGCGCTCAACGAAGCACATGACCAAGTCGTATTCTTGTCTAATATGATCAATGATTTAGCGACGCTCTCACGAGCCGAACGCACAGACGTGAAGCTTGATATTGTTGATATTAAGCCTAGTGAGTTCTTACACGAAATTTCTAAAGATTACACTTCAGACGCAAAGGAGAAGGGACTTACGTTCACTACCTCCGCTGCAAAAGGCTCTACACTAATCAAGTCCAGTGAGTTGTATCTGCGAGAGATTCTACAAAACTTTATTACTAACTCAATTAAATACACAAAGAAAGGTTCTGTTGTAGTTCATGTCCGCACAAATACCAAAGGTGAAGCTGTATTCTCGGTAGCAGACACTGGAATAGGACTGAGTAAATCAGATCAAAAACGTGTTTTTGAAAAGTTCTTCCGTTCGGAAGATTACCGCACCAGAGAGAGCAGTGGTACTGGTCTTGGATTATATGTAACAGCAAAATTAGCACATAGAATTAACGCATCTATCGAGGTTGAGAGTAAGCTTAACAAAGGGTCGACGTTTACTATCACAGTTCCATCGCTTAAAAAATAGCTTGTAAATTATTATTTAAGCAGGTATACTTGACATAACGAGCCAAATAAGGCTCTTTTTTAGTACTAATTCTTTCAAAGGATGTGCATGAGTAAGGGTAAAAAGACAGTAAAGAAGCTATCGTTCGTTAAAAAACCATTTATTGCTGTTAAACAACTGCTTGTTAAAATAACAGCGCCAATCCGCGGTAACACACTATACAAACGTTCACGAAAAACTTTTTTGCGATCACCGTTCCGTGGCTATTTTAAGGACGCATGGAGCGAGCTCAAGCAAGTTACATGGCCTGATCGTAAAACATCGTGGAAGCTTACCGGTACAGTTATAGTGTTTTCAGTGATATTCTCAGTTTTCACGACACTACTCGATGTTGGTTTTGAAAAAATTGCTAAAATAATCTTCTTAAATTAACGAAAGGCAGAATATGACAAAACGATATGATTCAAGCAAACAATGGTACGCAATTCACACCTACTCAGGTTACGAAGAGAAGGTATCTGAGAGCATCAAACAACGAGCAGATAGTCTTGATATGGCCGACAAGATCTTTGACGTTATTGTACCTAAAGAGAAGCAAATTGAAATCAAAAACGGTAAACGCAAAGTCGTTGAAAAAAAGATTTTTCAAGGATACGTACTCGTACAAATGAAGATGGGTGAGGACGTTTGGTACATCGTGCGAAACACACCAAACGTGACAGGATTTGTTGGCTCGGGAACCGAACCTACTCCTGTTGAAGACGATGAGATTAGTAAAATCCTCAAACGAATGGGTGCTGAAGATCCTAAGCACAAGATCGACTATACTGTTGGTGAGGTCGTCAACATTATTGATGGTCCATTTAAAAACTTTGATGGTGCCGTAAATGAAATTGATGCTGCTAAAGGTAAACTCAAGGTGCTTGTTAATATGTTTGGCCGTGAAACTCCTGTCGAACTCGACGCACTCCAAGTTAAAAAAGTTTAGACCGGTGGAGGTAGTAGTATCTAATAACGACTGTCCGGCACAGTTTCGTTATGAGTACGGTGAAGAAGTTTGCAAAGCACTCGCTAAATTTACTGATTCTACAAACGATTCGAGCCTTGATGACACACTCATAATTGAATGTCCATTTAAAGGTTGTGATAGAGCTTTCGAGCTTTTCTATATGGATTTTTGCGGTACTCGTGATGTTAGAAATCGTGTGCTCGGTACCGTATGTCTGAAAGAAGTCTAGCACTAGACATATAGTCTTTACTTTGCTATAATTCAATCTGTTACGCACTTAGTTTCTGAGTTTTGAAATTGTGAACTTCAATATTTAGAAATTATTTGTTACTTATTATTTAATATTTGATTTTTCCTGAAAGGTATTTATGGCAAAAAAGATTACAGCGAACCTTAAACTTCGCATCCCAGCTGGTAAAGCCAGTGCAGGACCTCCAGTAGGTTCAACACTAGGTCAGTATGGCCTAAACATGATGGATTTTATCAATCCGTTTAATGATCAGACAAAAGACATGATGGGCTCAGATGTAATTGTGCACCTTCAAATTTTTGAAGATCGTACATTTACGTTTAACGTTATTGGCGAACCTGCCGACGATCTTATCCGAAAAGCGGCCGGTATTAAAAAAGGATCTGGTGAGTCTCACAAGGATAAGGTTGGTAAAATCACTGATGCACAACTAACCGAAATCGCAGAGACTAAAATGAAGTACCTTAACGCAAATGATATTGACGCTGCCAAAAAAGTGATTGCCGGAACTGCCCGCTCAATGGGCGTAGAAATCGAAGGATAATATCTATGGCTGAGATATTAGTTTCTGGCTTCAAATCATTCACTCCGGGAGTCGAGGCAGCTGAAGTATCAGGAGCACTAGTGGAGACAGCGAATCATAACTATGCCTTTTATATGGGTCCCGTTTTAGATAACGGGGGCGACTATACTGAGGGTGTTATTGAAGCTTCTGGTATTCATGATATTGCTAGTCGGCTAGGTGACAGCGCCGAAGTACTCCTTCTAGCCGAAACTGGTGCTCTTGCACTGCGGACAATGACTGGTGAACCACTTAGTCCAGATCAATACGACGCTGCATGCGGTGTAGTAGATGCATTTATATCTGGAGTTCCGTTAAGTATGAATACTAGGCCCGTAGAAGTCAGTTCATCTGACCGCTAATTAATACATAACGCGTGGGAGGCCGAAAGCCGTTTGAACCACGAAAGGAGCCATCATGGCAAAAAAAGCAGAATTACTAGAACAAGCACAGAAATTGAAACTTGATGTTTCAGCTAAAAATACAATTAAAGAGATTGAAGCTGCTATCGACAGTAGCTCAAACTCTGAATCCCAGGTTTCAGAAGATGCCGTAGAAGATCAAAGTTCTGAGAACAAAGATCAACCATCTGACGAAAAAGTCACGACCGCTAAAGCAGGTAAGCGTAGCGCTAAAGCTCTCAAAGAGGCCGATGAAAAAGAGGCTAAAGAAGAACGCAAAGAAAAAGTTGCATCTGGTGAAATCGATCCAAGTGAAGAGGGTATCAAAAAAGGACCATCTCCAAAAACTCGTGATCGATCAGAGCGACGCAGCAAAGGCTACAAAGCAGCCGCCAAGCTTATTGATAACACAAAACAATACACTGTTGCCGAGGCAACTGAAGTTCTTCCAAAAACGAGTTCTGTAAAATTTGATGCGAGTATAGAGCTGCATGTAAACCTTGGCGTTGACCCACGACAAGCCGACCAGAACATCCGCGCTATGGTAGCGTTGCCTCATGGTACTGGTAAATCAATCCGTATTGCTGTCTTTGCGCCTGCAGATCAGCATGAAGCAGCCAAAAAGGCCGGTGCTGACATTGTCGGTGAAGACGAGTTCTTGCAACGACTTGATAAAGAACAGTTAGATTTTGATGTCTTGATCGCAACACCACAGCTTATGGCAAAGCTCGGCAAATATGCACGTGTGCTTGGACCAAAAGGACTTATGCCTAATCCAAAGAGTGGTACCGTTACTACAAAGGTCGCTGATGCAGTTACCGAGGCTAAAGCTGGTAAGGTTGAATTCCGCGTAGATAAACAATCCGTTGTTCACCTTGCTGTTGGTAAAGTCAGCTTCAAGCCTGAGCAGTTAGCTGAGAATACAAAGGTTGTCTTACGTACACTCGCTGACGCAAAGCCATCAAGTGTTAAAGGTATCTATATCCAAAAGATCACCATGACCACAACCATGGGTCCAAGTTTGACAGTCGCGCTAAGCGAAGTTTAATACTCCTCTGTCTAAAAAGAAGTGCCTGTAATCGGCGCTTCTTTTTATAATACTGGTATTAGGAACTTAAATTCTGGTATGATATACAACAGATATGCGGGTGGGCCTATTCTAACAGAGAGGTCGAATTATTACTGAACAGTCCGAACACACTATTGGAGCAGAAATTGGCGGTTTGCGAGTCCCAGAACAACACGCTGCGGCACTTGGTGAGATCAAATCGATGCTCGACACAGACGCTGGATCAGAAGTCGTGCTTGCACGAGTTGCAGGAATATTATCTGCAGCTGCGACTCTTGATGTGGGTGATACAGAGATCCATGACGGAGGTGTATTAAACACTGACAGAGCTAATTTTGATAAACGTTTTCAGCCAGATCTGCACAAAATCAATACAATATGCACAGCAATGCGTGAACTTGGCCATAAAGTCGTGTTAGCTTCAGGGACATTTGATATTATACATATAGGCCACGCGCAATACCTTGAGGCAGCGAGTCGTTATGGTGATTTTCTTGTAGTTGGGGTTGATAACGATGAAAAGGTTAAAAGAAAAAAAGGCAATAATCGTCCAGTTGTAAGTGAAACAGAACGACTTAAGATGCTCGCACATATACGGTCAATTGATTTACTGACTTTGAAAAAGCACGAAGATCCCAAATGGCAACTAATACGCGTAGTGCAACCAGATACGCTCATCGCAACTGAGGGTACATACTCTCCAGATGAGATAGCCTCGCTTGAAAACGCGTTTGTCGATAGAGTCGTCGTGCTACCGCCTCAAGCTACTACATCAACTTCAGCACGACTAAGATTGCTACAAATCTCTCAAAGTGGTGAGCTCAGAGATAGAGTGCTTGCGTCAATCGATGAAGCATCTACGACTGAGTCTTCAGTAGATGTACTCACTAAATTAAGAGCTGACATTGATAGTATTTTTAGTCAGAGTTCTTAAATAATGGAACGCCAAAATATCATTATGCATGTGCCCGTCGTCAGTCGAGCATATTTGGATTTTTTAAAAAAACACGAATCAGTGTCCGATAATCTGTATATCGTAGACGGTACTATCACAGATGGTATTGATGGGATTAGAAAAGATCTTCGCCGGTTAAACCCAGAGGATGCAGTTGCGCTTTTAACACCTCAACTTACTACGATAGTTCAGATGCTCGGAAAAGAAACTCTTGCGCAAGTAGTTAATACGTCAGATTCCATTGTTATGCCCGACGACGAAGTAAGTCAACACATATTTGACATACACCCTACTGCTACTGAAAAAACAACGCTTGATTCGATGTTCTTACGATGGCACCGTCTAAACACCACTACTGACACTGCTATAGACGCGCCCACGGTTTCTCCAGATATTTTACCTATAGAGATTATCGAGCAACTTAAAGTTGAGGTGTACAACTCTAACGAATGGTGGAGACAGGTAGGATGTGTGTTCTTCAAAAATGAAGTGATACTTGAGTCAACACACAATTGTTATACACCTAGCGAAACAACCGCAGAAATAGATGGTGACATACGTTCACAAGCTTATCAAGGTACTTCAATAACTATGGCAAACGCCAAGCATGCGGAGGCTACAGCAATTGCTATGGCGGCAAGATCGGGCAACGCGCTAAATGATGCCGACTGTCTTGTTAGTACATTTCCGTGTCCAGTCTGCGCAAAACTACTAGTCGACTGCGGGATTAAACAGCTGTATTTTGTGGATGGATATGCTGTTGCAGATGGGCTAATGACACTTCAAGCAGGCGGTATCACTGTTAGTAGAATTGACATGGAGCTACCACAGCCAAAAACAATTCCAATACCATACGTAAAGTCTAACGAGAGATCTTAAATCTGACTTTTTGTTCTGCTGATAAATTATCTTCCGGCTTTATTATATGAACATGTAAATGAGCTACTGACGCGCCCGTCTGAGTAAAGTCACCAAATCTCATAGCAATACCGCCAAAGTTCAAATCAGACGTATACTTTTGCAATACGTCGTGCAATTGAATCCACTCATCTTGCGTAAGCTCCGAAGGGGCACAAATATGACGATCAGGTATGAGTACAAAATGAACCTCAGAGTTCTCGTAAGGTATCATATTGTTAATTACAGTCCAACCAGGTTCATGTCCGACAACATTCATCTCATCTGGACTAGCATCCTGAACTGCATCAGGACAAAACGGGCACTCACCTTCAATCTCAATGCGTCGGAACTGTTCATATTGCTCCGCACTTCTTGCTTTTGACGTGTCAATGTAGTGATAGATTTTCTTATACGTTTCGAGTCTAAATGGATAATCCCCATCCTTTGCCGGACAAACTGTGTGAGACTCTATCAATGCCCACTCATCGTCTGAAATTTCAGGGAAGAATGTATCACCGTTAAACGCATGGTCTACAACCGATGCAGTAACGAATCGACTCATGCCTAGATATTGATTGTATATCTGCTCTCCACCAATCACAAAAAGTTCCCGTTCATCAGAATAGTCCATAAGCAGTGCTTCTTCGGGGTCTGTGTACACACTACAACCAGGGACTACGAGATCTCGCTGTCGAGTAAGAATACGATTTTCGCGGCCGGGTAGTGGACTACCGATAGAATCATATGTTGTACGTCCCATCAAAACTACATTGCCAGTAGTAGCTTGCTTAAAATGCCTCATATCAGCGCTAAGCTGACCAGCCCACGGAATGCTATTATTGAGGCCGATAGACCGATCTTGGTCATAAGCAACGAGAATATGTGGTTCTTTATGAACTTTCTCCATGATTAGCTACTAGGTGTGTCGATCATCATTTTCGGGTGTGGATCATAATCTTCAAAAATAATATCACCCTTACGCCATGCAAATACATCGTTAAGTGCTGAATCTATCAAGGCTTTAGGAAACGGCCTCGGCTCACGCGAGAGGATAGTCTCTACATCTTCCTCTTGTCTGTCATATATATGCACGTCGGAGAGAGTATGAGTATACACAGTGGGAGTGTATCCTGTAACTTTAGCGACTACCATATGAAGAGCAGCGTATTGAATGAGGTTCATGGCTAATCCAACAGGGGCATCAGCACTCCTCTGTACGTGGTGTAATTCAAGATCGTTATCCATCACCCTAAAGTGGAGCATAGTTCCGTGACATGGAACCCATACGGTTTCTTGTTCATAACCGGGTGCTCTAAATATAGTTGAAGGAACTACTGTTGTTGCAATATGTGTTCTGAGTTGTGGATTAACACCAATTTGATCTACGATGGCTTGAATCTGATTAAAACTCGCTCCTGTTGGAGTAGGAAAGTCATGATACGCCGGTCCATATGAACCCGGACCAAAGTCACCAGGTTCGAGTCCACGCTTCATACATTTTTCGTCAGTGATGAAGTTTTTCCACCACGGACATCCCCATTCAACTAAGTCTTCGAGAGTATGTACTCCGTTAATAAAAGCAGTTAGCTCAGCAATCGAGGCATTAGATGCCTGACCTAAATCTCTCTCAGTTAATAGTGGAAATCCGTTACGCAAATCATACTTGAGGTGCCCTGGTGCAAATAAAGTCCATGCCGTATCCTCAAGCTGAGTACCAACCTTCTTACCTTTTTGTCGTATATTCTGTAGTAAATCATGATACTGCGTGTCAACCGCTGGGTTGTCGTCATAGTTAACAATATCGACATATGAGGTGTTCGGCGTGATTTCTGACATATAGACTCCCGATAATCTGTGCTACTATTTATTGTCACACTACCCACCAATGCTTAACAAGCAGTATATCACTCCGAGAGTGCAAGCAAAAGTATCATTCATTTACACATGGTGTTATAATTCAGTTAAATAAATGGGTGGACCTGGAGGATACGTGTCAAAATCAGGTTTGCTTATTACTATAGATGGGACAGTCGGAGTAGATGGCAGTAGTCAGTTTGACTTGCTTGTAAAACGACTCCGGGACGAGGGTTATGACGTAGCTGCTTATGATTTTCCACAGTACGAGGCAGACTCGGCCTACTTTGTAAAAAAATATCTCAATGGTGACTACGGCGAGGCTAATGCACTTGGTCCGTACACACCATCACTGTTCTATGCGCTTGATCGATTTGATGCAGCTCAGAATATTAAAGCTGACCTCGCAGCAAATAAGATCGTTATCTCAAACCGATATGTTGGCTCAAATATGGCACACCAGGCAACCAAATTTGCAACTGACGCTGAAAGGCACAACTTTTTTGAGTGGTTAGAACAACTTGAATACGGTATGTTGGAGATTCCGAAACCAGATACCAATATAGTCTTGCTTTTACCTACAACAACCGTACAAGGACTTATTGATTCAAAAGAGCAGAGATCGTATACAAATAAAAAGCGAGATATTCATGAGGCGGATATATCACATTTAAAGAAGGCGGTTCATTGTTATGAGCTACTCTGCAAAACATACGAGAACTTTAGACCAATCGACTGCTCCGTATCCAATGCAATATTATCGATTGACGAGATCCATGATAGGCTTTGGCGCCAACTAAAGTCATCATTCAACAAGATCGGCAAGAGTTCAGCCGTCAAGCTTGCTAAAAATAGCAATGATACAGCTGAAAATCCGTATATTCGTAAAAACGACAACGGCTCATACAGTATCACAAGTGCTGGTCGACAGTGGCTCGAATCCGCAGTTACTAACGTGCAAGGCAACGTATATCTAACCAAAAATAAGGTAGAGAGTATCACTGCTTCTGCCGCTATGGCACGGCTCAGTAGGCGGGTTGATGATATGCGTGTTACGATCCTGGACGAGTTTGCACAGCAAATCGATAGTAATAACAATGATCGTGGCGATGAAGCGTTGCTGCGACGAGTTATTACAGCCTACGGAGACGACTCAGTACAACAGCTTGTTGGTCAACATGTCGTCATAGAGGGTGCCAGTAATCTCCTGACCAAAAAGTTGCAGTGGGGGAGACTGGCTGCATATTTAGAGCAATCTACACGCTACATTTTTTACGACCAAAAAGATGAGAACGGACAGTTTAAATACTATATTCCACCAAATCTTAGTGACACGCATCGCAGTCATTACGTCAATGAGATGGATGGTTTGTTTACGAGCTATTCAAAGATAGTGCAAGCACTGACAAAATACGTTCGATCGGGCTCAACTGAGTCGGAATCAAAACGAGACGGAGCCTGGAAGGCCGCAACCAGAGCTCAGGCGTGCGACGCAGCTCGTGTACTACTGCCGGTAGCCACAAAGTCGACAGTTGGTGTCTTTGCGAGCGGTCAAGCCTTAGAGAGCCTAATTATGCATTTGCAGAGTGATGATCTTGTCGAGGCACGTGAAACTGGTGACGCTGTTTTAAATGAGGCTCGTAAGGTTGTGGCAACATTTTTAGAGCGAGCCGACAAGCCAAGTCGTGGCGGTGCTTGGATTGCTCACCGAGTACAAACTCGTCAAAAAATGAGTAACTTGGCAAACTCTAAACAACTAAACCCCATCAAAGGAGATGACAGGCACTCCGTGCAGCTCAGTTCATTCTGGCCAAAGAACGAACTCGATATTTTGCCACATCTTCTATACGATCAGACTACGCTCAATCTCGAACAGCTCCAAGCTGAGACCGACACATGGAGCTTTGCTGACAAGGAGCGAACGTTGAAAACTTATATAGGTGAACGGCTCAATCGTCGCCATAAGCCAGGACGAGGGTTTGAAATACCCCATTATAGCTTTGATCTGATATGCGACTACGGTATCTTTAGAGTTTTACAACGACACCGTATGGTAGATAGTCTTGAGTGGCAGCTTTTGACTCCACACTACGGCTATGAGATACCGTCGCTTATATCAGAAGCCGGGCTGGAAGATGAGTTTGAAGCATGTTTTGATAGATCAATGCAGCTCTATCGCTATTTGCTTGAAAACAACTATGATTTAGAGGCGCAGTACGCAACACTGCTTGGACATAAGATGCGTTGGAAGTTTACCATGAACGCACGAGAGGCCTACCACTTTATCGAGCTTAGAACTGCTCCGCAAGGTCACCCAGGTTATCGCAAGTTAACTCAGCAAATATACGACAAAATCAAAGAGGTCCACCCACTAATTGCAGCTGGAATGATATTTGTTAATAAAGATGAAGACCCAGAGTTAACACGGCTAGCTGCCGAACGTGCGACGCAGTTTAAACTTGATCAATTTGATACGTAACAAAAACCTATCAGTGGTTACCCGCACGCCGATCAATCTTCATCTGAGTCATAGTTTGAGAAAGCTCGTTGATGACAGACTGAGATTCTACCGTCACTACACTTGATGGATCAACAACTGTGCCGCTTGCTGTGGCAGATACTGAAACGCGTGCGCCACTTGGATCCTCTAAGATCGTCTCGTGTAAATACTCGCTAGTAATGCGATCTAAAAATGCTTCGAGTCGTTTGGCAGGACTCATCTCTGGCTCAACTGAGTTTGTACCGTCGTAGACCTCTTCACGCGATTCTAAAGGTGCTAGTATCATAAATTCATCACCGCCAGGACGAAACGCCTGAGTGCCATAATAGGAGCGGTCTTCATCACGAGTAAACGTATTAAGTCCATCAGCAAACTGCAGCAAGATATCGTCAGCAAAAGCGTGGCCAAGACTCGTATTTAAATGCTTAAAGTCGTTTAAATCAAGTAAAATAACCGCGAACGGCTTACCCTCAGCTACCAACTTTTCGAACTGTTTATCCATCGCGCGTTCGTTAGGAAGACCAGTTTTGTGGTCAGTATAGGCTAGTCTGGCATCGTCAGCTAACTCCGGAGAAACTGTAGTCGCAATGGCGTGACGGACAGCAGATGTCGCCTCAATTGCTTTGCCTAAAACGCATGACCCTAATCTCCGAATCGTTGTAGCGGGGGGGTGTGCTGTCTCAAGTGTCGGATTAATAAGCTCCATCATTTCATTATAGCATTTTAGGTGATATTTGTCAATATCATAGACTGTTTACATATACACTAGCCAGAGAGTACTATAGAGTTACTATGCATTTACTCTCAGTCAAACGATCTTTGCTTCCCCTCAGTCTTACACGGCTGTGCTTCATATATGTTGAGGCCCGAAGCGCAACCTAACGCGCCGAGCACAGTCAGAACAGAATATCGGGCTCAACACCCGATTATTTAATTTAAGGAGAAAATATATTATGCATAGAGCAGAGGTTTGTGTAACGTTATTCGATACAACTGGACGTGACGGGGCACAGTCGATGCCACGAACAAACGAGTTCCCAATTGGAAGTAAAGTAGAGATCGCGGACACAATGGCTCGCCTAGGGCTAGGAGTTATAGAGGCCGGCTTTCCTGCTACACTACCGGTAAACGGACACGTAGGTCCCACTGAAACAGAGGAGGTTACAGAAGTTGCAGATGTTGTGGGTAGTGGCCAGGGATATGAAGTAATCGAATGGATGGACCACAAAATGGTTGCTTCGAGAGAGCGCACACCAATTATTGCAGGACTTTGTCGAGTGTTGCCGGATGAAATTGATACGACATGGAGTGCTATACAAGCAGCTGATCACCCAAGAATTCATACATTTGTTTCAACAGAAGATAATCACAGAGAAGCAAAATTTGGAGTAGATCGGGAACAGCTTATTGAAATGATTAAAAAGGGCGTCTCCTATGCACGGTCCATAAGCACTGGGCATCCCGGGGCAACTATTGAGTGGTCTGCAGAAGCAGCCAGTGATACTGATGAGGTTTACCTAGAACGAAGCATTAAGACTGCTGTTGACGCGGGCGCAAATGTAGTGAACCTTCCAAATACCGTAGGAGGCATTTTACCTGATGAAGCTCAGGATCGATTCAGAAAATACATCTCGTGGATCATGGGTATAAATCAAGATGTAACTGTGTCAGTACATGAGCATAATGATCTCGGGTTTGCAGTAGCAAATACCAGCTTATTTGTCGCAGAAGCAGTAGAGTGGGTAAAGACAAGCGGACGTTCAATCAACATACAACTAGAAACAACCGCCTGCGGGTTAGGGGAGCGTGCAGGTAACGCAGACATATTCCCTGTCGTTGCAGGTTTGGCTGCACGTTCGGAACGCTCAGACGTACCTATACGGTGGCAATTTAATCCATGGCTAGCAGTAGAGTCAGGTCAAAAAATAATGTCAGTAGCCGAACTAACTGTTGATAGACAAAATCCCGTTATCGGAAGAGATGTCATGCGTCACAGATCTGGCATTCACAGTGACGGGGTATTAAAAGGAGGTCCGTTACTCTACGCAGGCGTTAGAGCCACAGAGTATGGCCATAGTGATGATGCGGTACACGAAGACGGGAGATATCAAGGCAAAAGAGGGCGGGAGGCTGCTCACGTGGCAAACAGTACATTACTATGAGCTGTTGACATCAGAGGTAATCTACGGTAAAATTGTTGGGATCATTACCAGAGACAGCAGGCAGCAGTAACACGCGTTAAGACCAGCCGAGGAGATGAAACAAACACTTGTTTTACTTTCCGATAGTCTTTGGCAATGCGAGATCCAAAGACTATTTTATTGTCTGATCTTGAATATATTCATTAACAACTTGGTCGAAATTAATATAAAAGAATATGAGGTGACGTACTATGGCGATTACTCGCAATAAAAAACAGTCCCTAGTGAGCGAACTAACTGATCTACTGAGTAACTCAAAGATGACAGCGTTTGCCCACTACGACGGGCTAACAGTAGCTGATCTTCAAGTTCTTCGACGTAGCGCTCGTGAGCAAGGAATTACAATCAAGGTTGTAAAAAACCGTCTCGTACGTGTTGCAGTTGAGCAAAATGACAAGCTCAAAGAGACTGATACCAGTCAATTGACCGGTCAGCTCCTTTACGCAATAAGTAGCGAAGATGAGGTGGCTCCGGCTCAAGTACTGGCAACGTTTGCAAAATCACATCCACACTTAAAAATTGCTGGTGCGATTTCTGCGCAAGGTGCTTTACTCGCAGTCGAAGAAGTTAAAGCTCTGGCTACACTGCCGAGCAAAGATGAGCTTATTGCCCAGGTTATTGCAACGCTCATGTCACCACTGCACGATGCAGTCGGTGGTTTATCAGGAGATCTTCATGGTCTACTTGATGGAGTTGGAGCAAAAGCAAGTTAACTGACACTCAGGTGTCATCCTGAACTTGATTCAGGATCCAAATATAATAATAAAGATTCCTGCCTTTGCAGGAATGAAAATTGAAGGGAATCACATGGCTGATCTAAAGAAATTTGCAGAAGACCTAACTAAGTTGACTGTACTAGAAGTAAACGAACTAAAAACTATCCTAAAAGATGAGTACGGTATTGAGCCTGCTGCTGCAGCTGTTGCTGTTGCTGGTCCGGCTGCTGGCGGTGACACTGGCGCTGACGCAGCTGACGAGAAGAGCGAATTTGACGTTATTCTCAAGGATGCTGGAGCACAAAAAGTAGCAGTCATCAAAGCTGTTAAAGAAATCACTGGTCTTGGACTTGGTGAAGCAAAAGCTATCGTTGACGGTGTTCCAAAAGCCGTTAAAGAGAAGGCCGGTAAAGAGGAAGCAGAAGCAGCTAAGAAGTCTCTTGAAGAGGCTGGCGCAACTGTCGAACTGGCGTAGTTTATACTTACCCAGCAAAAAGGCTGCTCAACCGAGCAGTCTTTTTTGTTGCCAAAAACCACAAGATCTACCTACGTCTAGCGACCTTTACGAATTTTTGGCGTCCTATTTTAAAAGCTCCTCGAATGCGCTCCATAACAAGATAAAGGTAGGGGAACGATATCAGTACAAGGAGTGTACTTGATACAAGACCAAATATTAGTGTGTAAGCCAGACTCTCCCAAAACGGCTCACTCAGTGCGAGTGGTAAGAGTGCAAGCACGCTCGTGATGCTCGTTGTCAGTAATGGCCTAAAGCGCAGTCGTACGGCAGTAGCAATCGCCTCACGAGGCGTTGAGCCGTTTACACGCTCTTGATTTGCATAATCAGTTAATAAAATTGTGTTATTCACTGATATGCCAATTAATGCAAAGAAGCCTATCATAACAAAAAAACTTAATGGATTGTCGGTGAGGTAGAGACCCAACGCTACCCCAAAGAAGCTAAACGGCATTGCAAACATAATAAGCAGCGGCTGCAATACTGATCTAAACTGAATCGCTAATAGCACGAACATCGCTATGACAAGTATCGGCAATGCAATCAAAACACCCTTGAATGACTCTTGGTTTTCACTCTCGTTTCCAAAATCAAAGTTGTAAGCATTCTTAGAAACACCTGCGCGGTTGTTATCCTTTTGAGTAAACTCCTCAACGTTAGTCTGAGCCAACTGGACGAGAGCCGAAACATCATCTGCGTCAAAAGCAGCGGCTACCTCAACTATGCGCTCGCCGTCAACACGAATGATAGCCTGTTGTTCACCACTAAATTGAACATCGTTAATCTTTGCAGTTGTCCCGTTAGAGCGTTCGATCGTTAAACCGTTTAAATGATTTTGGAGTAACGTTGCAGCTTTAACTGCCTGAGTAGGATCTTCTGCAGAAATCTGAACCTTAAACGGATATTCGTCTTTTGGAGGACCCGCGTCACGTTGATCAAATGTAACCTTAGCAGCCGTGAAGTTAATAAAATCATTCTCAATCTGATCTATGATTTCTGGAGCGGTCGGATCTCGATCTTTAAAAGAGGTTAGTGTGATGTATGCAGTTGCGCTGCGCTCAGTGGCACTACTCACAAAAGTCAAGCGCTCCATCTCAGTACCGGTTGATTCGATAAGTTTATTTGTGGCCTTGCTCATGACTTTTTTGGCTTGATCAATTGTAGTGTCTGGATCAAAATCAAGCTGCATTGAGATCTCGTTAGTATCTTTAGTCGGAGGAAATATATCAAACTTCAACTGAGAGAAGAAGTAACCACTACCCATAATAAATCCGCCTGCTATCAAAATTGCCAAGAGTGAGAGACTTATCTTTCTCCGCCATGTACTAGCCCAAAGTATTGGTCTAGCAAGCCCCGCTGCTAGTTTGGTCTCAAACTCTCTAAAGATATGAAGAGGAGATCGCTTAAACGATCGTTTACGGTCTCTCGCAAACCAGTGACTCATGAAAGGGATAAAAGTTATCGATACGATAAATGAAACAACCAAACTTACGATAATCGTGATCGGCATTACCCGAATGAAACTGCCTAATATTCCACCAATAAATAACATGGGCGCAAATCCGAGTACGGTAGTCACTGTGCCAGCAAAACTTGCAAGTGCCACACGTTTGATCGCCACCGCCACCGCCTCACTCTCTTTGAGTCCTTTTTTACGCTGAGTATCGATCGACTCGGTCATAATCACAGCGTCATCAACGATTAAGCCAAGTGTTAATATAAGTGCAAATAGCGTAATTGTATTAAGTGTTATACCGCTAATGTATAGAGTACCCAGTGTAATCGCTAGTGTAACACCCATGCTCAGAGCGGCTACGAGTCCTGCTTTAACTCCTATAAATACAAGACACACTATCACAACCAGCAGAAGTCCAGTTCCTAGATTTTGTTGTAATGAATTAATCTGTTGGCTAACAGAAGTAGCAAAGTCTGCAGCTACAGCAATCTGCGCATCATCTATCTCTCCAGAGGCCTGAATATCGGTAATCTTTTGACGTACTTGCTGGTCAAACGTGATGATATCTGTCTCATCTGAAAGCGAGACTCCAACCCCGACGCTATTAAATGTTTTGAAGGTTCCGTTAACCTGCTCGCCGTACATATCAAACTGTACCTGCTGAGTAACCTCTTTTTGAGTAATTGGATTTAGTCCAGTTTGAAACTGGTCAACTACCTCAAATTTAGCATCATCCAAAGATTTATTTAACATATTAGCTACTATTTGCGCTTTAGTGCTCAGATTTTGTGCTGATGCATCCGATGAGTAGACACTCAAAACAACGTCGTAACTATTTGCAAATTGACTAGCGTTAACAGGCTCAACAGACACGTTTGTACTTACAGGTAAATCGGATGACCTTGTCGCTTGTTTAATTAAGTCTGCACCCTTGGAACTCGTAACATCCTCAGTAAACTCGACTATGATTACAGAGGAGTTATCAGTAGTGTTAGCACGCGTGCTCTTTACTGAGTCAATAGTTGCTATATCTCGTAATAATGGTTGTGTCACGTCGAAATCGACAGTCAGTTTATCATTTACAAGGTAGGTGGACCGAACAACACTTATCGGTACTTCGATATTCGGAAATCCCTGCCTCTGCATGAGTGTTGTATATGAAAGTACTCCAAATATGGTTAACGCCAGCCAGAAGCTAAGACTAAGCAGGACTTTTTTATAAAAGAAAAGACTCAGCCTTTGAACAGCAAGCAGTGAATGACCCCCGTGAACAGATTGGATTTTTTTACTCATTCACACATTCTAGCAAATATACACCGTTTATGCCGACACATACATCAGATATGGTATACTTTTTTAATGAAATACGTTCGTAGCCAAATGATTATTATTAACCCACTCATTCGCGGGATTATTTCTATTTAGCTCACAAAATTACGTACAAACCTCAAAATCCCGCACAGGCGGGATTTTTTAATGCAAAAAGGACACACTATGACCAAAGATCAGTTCACAAAACTTCATCCAGACTTTTATTCACATCTGACACGAACTCCCTTAAGAATTGGTTCAAAGAACACCGGGACTGCGCAGATTGATTTTAAAGACGAAACTACACATGAGAGCGGATCCTTTAAGGACAGAGGCGCGCTTAACTTTTTATTACAAGCCTACACCGACAACCCTGGTCGCTTAGCCACAGACGGCGTGGTGACTGCTAGCGCTGGAAATCATGGACAAGGTGTTGCAAGGGCTGCTCGACGTCTTGGAGTGCCCGCGCATGTATTTGTGCCTAACTCTACACCACAGTCTAAAGTTGTAGCTATCCGTCAGTACGGTGCATATGTAACTCGCGTAGCTGGAACTGTAGACGAAGCACTCTCTAGTGCGCAAACTTTTGCATTTGAGATGAGCGCAGTATTTGTACACCCTTTTGACGACATGTCAGTGATCGCAGGACAAGCAACGGTTGGACATGAAATTATAGCCCAGACGATTGACCAGCATCCCGACAAAGTGTTTGTCCCCGTCGGCGGTGGAGGACTCTTAACAGGAGTATGTAGTGCTGTTGATGCGTCGGGCTACAAAACAGCAGTAATAGGTGTACAGCTAAAAGGAGCAGACGCCTTCACGCAAAGTCTCAGTCGCAATTACGACGTCACCCTACAGACAGTCAATACTCTCTCGGACGGAACCGCAGTAAAAACTGCTGGCAGCTTAGCTCTTAGCTACGTGCGCGGATCAGCATCTTTTGGTAAGATGATCGTTGTAACTGAGGCACAACTTGGCAGTGCAATGCAGGAGCTAGACAGACTTGTAGATACAAAGGTAGAGCCTGCTGGAGCGCTCGCATATGCTGGTGTTATGAAGTTAAGTCAAATGGGTGAAGGTTACAATGAGCGGTGGGTGGCAATACTCAGCGGGAACCATCGAGATACAACCCGTTATAGCGCACTGCAAAATGCCGCACACGCTACCTGTGGATAAACCAATTGACTACTCAATTACATCATGATACTGTAACAGAGATACTATGCGAGTATAAATAAAAAGGGTTATCAAATGTCAGAATTACCAGAAAAACAAGTAAAGCGCCTAAAGGCGCTATTAAACGATGCTGAAACAAATTTAGCTGCTGCCAGAGAATTACTTACAAGTTTAGTTGGTGAAGATCCTGTCATATCACAAAATCAGCGTGATGAAGCTGTTGGTAAAGTTATTGAGGGCGTATTTGACGGACAAACCATGCTCGGACCCGATGGTAAGAGCTACCCAGTTCCAGCTAACTACGCCAGCAAGTCAAAACTAGTGCAGGGTGATATCCTCAAGTTAACAATTGCTGATGATGGCTCGTTTATTTATAAGCAAATTGGTCCTGTCCCGCGTAAGCAAGTTATCGGTACATTACTCCAGCACGATGGCGGATATTTTGTTGAGGTGAACGGCAAGGAGTACCGAATCCTCCTTGCAAGTGTGACGTATTTTAAAGGTCAAATCGGCGACCAAGTCAGCGTTGTCTTGCCGGAGGATGACACCGACGTCGAATGGGCCGCTCTCGAAGCCGCTCTATAATTGTCGCCACTAACTATAGATTTCATACAAGATGCAATGAAGTGATGATAATTGATTTTATTATTTTATCTGTTATAATATACTTATGCACTTAAGAAACTATGAACGTCCAGAAGGTTATACCGGCCATGGTCCAGAGGTACTGGTCGCCAAGCCTGTGGTTGATAAGCTTGGTATGCCCGTCGTTGATCATGAATCCTTGCATCAATTTTTGACTGATGATTTACAGATACCATATGATCAGTCGACACACATTAAGTTATTTGGACGAAGCAGAAACAGCAGCTTGTTAGGTTTTCATGTACCATACACACACTCTATCCACGTACAAGCCAATTCCTCGGAAGCACGTTATTTAGATACTGGAGGGACCATGCGAGTATTAGCGCATGAGGCACGACACCGTTCAGACTCAACAAACCGAAAGAGTTTAACGGCAGTTGAAGTTGGGGCACGTTGGGCTTCATACAAAGCTGGGTTTGAAGTAGTCCACGCCTTACCATATATATCGTCTCTCGCTATACTAGGAGGCTTAAAAGCTCGATCAATTTGGTACAAACATGAGCCTGCCGAAAAACGAGCACGAGCACAAGAGGAAGACCCTTCCACATCTGATCACTCTCAAGATATACTTTTTCCAAATTCTCCTCGTACTGCCATGTTAGCGTTTATGAAAGAAATACCTGAAGACAAGCTGGTACTCTTGGGCTTTTCTAAAACAACCATAAAACTTCTCAGTGATTTTGATGGGGAAGTAATAGTAGAAGATGGTCGCACAGAGGATTAAACGATTAGATAATAAACTCTGTTAAAGTATAGTAATGGCGAAACTTTACTTTAGGTATGGTGCGATGAACTGTGGAAAAAGCACCGCACTCCTGCAAGTGGCGTTCAACTATGAGGAGCGTGGAATGAAGACGCTAATACTCAAGCCGTCCACAGACACCAAAGGTAATGACATGGTTATCTCGCGCATCGGCACCTCCAGAAAAGTCGATATGCTGTGTTCACCCGAGACGGATCTATTTAAAGAGCTCAAGCAACTTAGCGGTGTATCCTGCGTACTTGTTGACGAGGCTCAGTTCTTGGAGGTAGCTCAAGTGGACCAGCTGTTCAACGCAGCGACACAACTGGATATCCCGATAATTTGCTATGGGCTTCGAACTGATTTTCAGACAAAGGTTTTTCCGGGTGCATCGCGCTTGCTACAAATTGCGCATAGTCTTGAAGAGCTTAAAACAATCTGTCGGTGCGGAAACAAAGCAATTCTGAACGCTCGTAAAGTTGGCGGTGTCTTCACCTTTGATGGAAAGCAAGTTGCGATAGATGGCGAACAGGCAGTTAGTTATGAGTCACTTTGCGGTTCATGTTATACAAAACTGGTCGGACCAGTTAGCAACCAGTGATATACTAGGCACATCATGGGAGATAAAAAGAAACAGACGGCAAAATCGGCTGATCGGAGAGTTGCACTTTATCGCAAGTACCGTTCAAAGTCTCTAGACGAGATCATTGGCCAGGAGCACATTACGCAAACACTGGATAACGCTATTAAACGAGGGAGCATCAGCCACGCTTATCTCTTCACGGGACCACGCGGAACTGGTAAGACCTCAATCGCTAGGATACTTGCTCATCAAATAAATAACATTCCTTATGAGGATGACTCAACGCATCTTGATATTATCGAGATCGATGCTGCAAGTAACCGTCGAATTGATGATATCCGAGATCTCCGTGAAAAAGTTCATATTGCACCGCTAGCAGTTAGATATAAAGTCTACATCATCGATGAAGTGCATATGCTCACAACAGAGAGTTTTAATGCACTCCTAAAAACGCTAGAGGAACCTCCAGAGCACGTTATTTTTATGCTTGCTACAACTGAAGTACATAAGTTACCCGACACCATTATCAGCCGTACACAGCGTCACAGTCTTAAACCCATAGATGAGAGCAAGGTGGTTAATCATCTGCGAGATATTGCCACAAAAGAGTTGATCGATATATCGGATGATGCTCTGAAATTACTTGCCAAACACGGTAACGGAAGTTTTAGAGATAGTATTAGTCTGCTTGATCAACTCAGTAGTCATGACACCACAGTAAGCGCAGATGTTGTGCAGTCACTACTTGGTGTTGCACCAATCGAGCAACTACAACAGCTATTGTCATCCACTACTAACGGCGACACTGCGACTGTGATCAACACCACAAAAACCCTGCTAGACTCTGGACTTACGCCAGGTGGAATTGCTGCACAACTCGCTACCCTTATTAGAGATACTATTCAGACAAATCGTCCAAGTCGTGACGTGATCGAGTTGTTGTCTGCACTTCTTGATGTTCACGGAGCGGTCTATCAACGCTTAAAACTTGAGTCAGTCTTACTCTCAGCCTGTCCTCCAGCAAACATAACTATCGCTCATGAAGACTCTACGGTGCAAGAGTCAAAAAATCCTACAATACGAGACTCGTCTCACACCGAGTCAAACAAAAAAATCTCATCCACACCAGCGGAGAAACACAGCCCCCCAAAGACCAATCAGAAGCCGACTGAAGCTAAAAAAAACTCAGCACAACTTGAGACCGAGCAAAAAGATTTACCACTAAAAAAAACTACTAAAGCTCCGACTGACAATGATATTACTACCAAATGGCCTGACATTTTAGCTGCGATAAAAGCTAAAAATAATCCGCTATACACCGTGCTTCGTCTGGCACATCCGTCAGTTGAAGACGAGAGATTTGTATTATCGTTTAGTTTTCCGTTTCATCAAAAACGAGTCGATGACTCAAAAAATAAGGTTATCGTGGCCCAAGCTCTAACGCAGATACTTGGCCGTAATCTAGAGGTAGAGACTAAGCTTGATAAATCACTTTCTCAGCCGGAACATGTTACGTTACCACGCCCACCAACAGGCGATGATACCCCTCATGCTTCAGTAATTGATAGTGTTCGCGATATCATGGGTGGAGGAGAAGTAGTAGATGTCTAGTTCAGACGGTTCACAGCAAAAGCCAGGTAAAATTCCGCCGCAAAATATTGATGCGGAGATCAGTTTGCTTGGTTCGCTTTTGATCGAAGAGGACGCCATCATAACGATCGCTGATAAGATATCGATCGATGACTTTTACGACAAACGTCACAGCACGATTTATGCAGCAGTTCTACGGTTGTATGAGCAAAATAAACCGATCGATTTACTGACGCTATCAAGTGTCTTAAAAGATAGTGACGATCTCGAATCGATAGGCGGATCAAGTTACCTTACCGAGCTTACAAACGCAGTGCCGACGGCTGCTCACGCCGAACATTACGCTGATATCGTAGCCGAGAAGGCCATGCGCAGAAAGCTAATCAAAGCCTCTGAGGATATTACAAATCTTAGTTTTGCCGATAGTATGGGCTCAGTCCAAGAGATACTCGAGCAAGCTGAACAACGGCTTTTTGCTGTCTCACAACGGACATTAAAGCAGGACATGGTTTCTATCGAGCAGATTCTAGCTGAGGGATTTGACCGACTTGATGAGCTACATAAAAACAAAGGTAAATTACGTGGGGTTAGAACTGGCTGGAAGGATTTAGACAACATGACAGCTGGTTTGCAGCGCTCTGACCTCATAGTACTGGCTGCACGTCCAGCCATGGGTAAGACAACGCTCGTTGGTAACTTAGTTCAAAATATTGCTATGAACGAGAAGCAAGCCACACTATTTTTTAGTCTTGAGATGAGTAAAGATCAACTGGTTGATCGTATGTTAGCGGCTGAATCTGGTGTCGATGCATGGAACATTCGTACCGGCAATCTTAGTGATCAAGATTTTGAAAAGCTCGGCTCGGCTATGGGCGCACTGTCTGAGGCGCCAATATATATTGATGATACCCCTGGTATTAGCATTCTGGAGATGAGAACTAAAGCCAGGCGCGAGGCGCAAAAGCATCAAATTGGGTTAATCGTTGTAGATTACCTACAGCTCATGAGTGGTGCAAAAAAAGGTGGGGACTTTAACCGAGTTCAAGAGATTTCAGAGATTAGCCGTGGCCTCAAGCTTATCGCGCGTGAGCTCAATGTCCCTGTCGTCGCGCTATCTCAGTTGTCACGCTCGGTTGAAAGCAGAAGTCCGCAAATTCCGCAGCTATCTGACCTCCGTGAGTCTGGCTCGATCGAGCAAGACGCCGACATCGTTATGTTCATCTACCGTGAGGCGTATTATAATCCCGAGACCGATCGTCAAAATGTGACAGACCTGATTATTGCTAAACATCGTAATGGTCCAACGGGTAAAGTGGAGTTGTACTTCCACCCAGAGAGACTCAAGTTTATGTCATTAGATCGTAGCCATTAAAAAGGAGCAAAATGGAACTACCACAGTCGCCAACCAAACTTTATTCGCCCGATCAAGATACTATCTGGCCACCGACGTCAGATGAGACTAAAAGCGAGTTACTGTGTATGTATAGAGCACTCACTGAGACGAGAAACAAGGCGGAGCGCGACCAGTTAATCCAGGATTTAATGCTATAATCGTACATAATGAAGAGTAAAACCCTCCGGCAATTAATGCTATATAATTATCGCTATATTTTTGCATATGCAATTATTGCTCTGTTTTTAGCCTACTTTTTGTTTTGGCAACTTGGTTCAATCGGTCCTGGTTTATCCCAAGTCGAGACTGCCACTGCAGCTACGCACACGAATGCGCTTGAGACTCTTAAGTCTCCAACATTTCCATTGTTTGCAAAGCTCCAAATCGTATCTTTAAAGTTGTTTGGCGCCTCGGACTATAGTATTCGTATACCCAGCATAGTCATTGCGATCGCAACAATACTTTTACTGTATCCAATACTAAAAAAGTGGTTTGGTAAACCAACTGCCTTGCTCAGTATTGCACTGGTAGCTTCAGCAGATTGGTTTTTATTTGTTGCGAGACATGCAACAGGGGCTATTGAGTTTAGTTTCTGGTTTACGGTAGCGTTATTTGCAATCATGAAGATACTTGAGAAAAACCAAAAATGGGGATTTATATTGGCAGCCGCACTATCTGCTTTGCTGTTTGTACCGTTTGGACCATATCTTGTTGCAGCACTGGTTGCTAGTATTATTACCTCACGTGTTATGCGTGTTCGACTTCTCGAAATCAACTGGAAGATTAAAACATGCATGATGGTTGTATTGCTAGTTTCACTTGGATTGCTTGGTTTCACTGTCATTAACGATACCTCCATTGCCAAGCAACTACTCGGTGTAACCGATAGCTTGCCCTCGCCGTCACAGTATCTGAAATCACTTATCACAAACGGCAGCAGTGTATTTGCACTTGTTCCGTACACCAATCCAGTAAATGGGCCACAGGGTGTGTTCTTTGTGCGGTTCTTTGAGTTGATATTCATTCTGTTTGGTATATTTATGTTTTGGAAGACACGGGTTAACAGACTTAATATCTTGGTAATTTCGAGTGCGGTCGTACTATTTCTTGTTGGGGGATTAAGTGATTCAAGTATCGCCAACTCACTGTTATTGGTTCCCTTTATTATTTTTATCACAGCAGGTATGCGCTACTTTATACATCGATGGCAAAAGACGTTTCCTAAAAATCCATACGCGAGGACTATAGCTTTTATACCAGTGGTGATACTTTTGTTTTTAACAGCAGTATTGCACCATCAAAGCTACTTTGTTCTGTGGCCACACCAACAGTCGACTGCCGACGCATTTAGCTACGATTTAAAACTTGTGCAAAACGAACTTGATCGTACAGACAGCCCTCGCAAGTGTCTCGTTGTGACAAGTGACGCAGACCTACAGTTACTGCTGACAGAGAGTAAATTTAGCTGCCAAACCACTATACAATCCAATCTCACTCCTGTTACAAAAGGTGTAAAGCAGATTATCGCACCTGACATATACTCAGCCACAAAACCCCAAGCCGACACGAATGTAAGATTTGTTACATCACCTCGATCCTCAAGTGCACTTAACTGGGTTGTTCGCACGGCTTCTGAGTAGTGAAGTGTGTCGTATCTGATATACTAGATGGATAGAATAAAGGAGTAATTTGATTATGATAGACCAAGCAAAAATGCTTATGCAAGTAAAAAAGCTGCAAAAAGAACTCGGTAAAACAATTATTGAGGTTGAAGCAGGAGATGGTGCGGTTATTGTGCAAATCAACGGAGAGCAAAAACTAAAAGGTATCAAGATTGATCCAGAGCAAATTGATCTAGAGGATATCCATGAGCTCGAGGTTTGGGTAGAAGAGGCTGTAAAGCAGGCTATCAATGAGTCACAACAGCTCGCAGCTGAAAAGATGAAGCCTATGATGGGCCAACTTGGTAATCTAGGATTATAAGGATCAGGTACCAAGCCACAGGTAGCGCATAAGTTTCAGGTAACAAGTCAGCAATGAATAATACGTTAAGCAATCAACTAGAGGATAGGTTTCTGCAGTTTGGAGTAGAGGTTATTAAGCTAACTCAACAATATACAAAACAACTGCCTTGCTCTGTGATCGATCAGGTCATTCGCTCATCCACAAGTATTAGCGCAAACTACTCTGAAGCGCAAAATGCGAGCTCTAAGGCAGATTTTAAAAACAAAATCTTTATTGCAAAAAAAGAGGCCAGTGAGACTCGGTACTGGCTCACAATAGTCTCAGAGCTTATTGACGAAACATCACTCGGACCGCTCAAGCAAGAGTCTCAAGAGATTTTACTTATCTTACAGAAAATAATTAATACGCTCAGAGAGAAATCTGCTACATGACACCTGTCACTTCTATGAAGCCTGCTACCCGTAACTTGAGACTTGTCCTGTGAGCGTTCTGCCAAAGGCATTAGAGGATCTTATTGAACAACTCGGCAAACTCTCCGGGGTTGGACCACGTACTGCCGAGCGGTACGCGCTTGGAATATTAAAACGCACTTCGCATGACGCAAAAGAACTCGCAAACGCCCTCAGCGACCTCCATGCTAAGCTCAAAACATGCCCTAAGACATTTGCGCTTATCGATAGTTCAGAGGAGATATCGAGCCTCTACACAGATCCTGCACGTGCTAAAGAGTTAGTTGCGGTAGTAGAGGATCCGATAGATATCGTATCGTTAGAGAAAACAGGTCAATTTAAAGGCACCTACCATGTACTCGGCGGTGTGATCAGCCCAATTGACGGTATAGGTCCTGAGCAACTGCATCTCAATGAACTCGTGAAGCGCGTAACTGATGATGGGGTAGAGGAGCTTATTCTTGCTATGAATGCATCTGTAGAAGGCGAGAGCACAGCCTTATACCTCCAAAGTATGCTTAACGAGGCTGGAGTAAAAGTGAATATCACCCGCCTCGCCCGTGGCCTTCCGGTAGGCATAGATCTCGAGTATGCCGATCAAATAACTCTCAAACATGCCCTCCAAGGACGCACTCAACTATGAGGGGCAGCTGAAAGTTTTTCTTTCTCCTGAAATCAGCAAATTTCAGCAAAAATCATAGCTGCTTTGCTAGCTCTTCAGATACGACACTTTGTACATCACTTAGTGTAAAATCTGGCCACATATCAATCGATTCACAGTACTCGGTAATAGCATCTCCAGGACTAGCTACGCAAAATCTACGATTGAGCTCATCGACATGCATAAGATCAGACCATACTGCCGCAGTGTAGTCAGAGTCAATCACTCGTTTTAACACACTGCTTGCCGAAGCATCTACCGCAATCATGTGGCCCACAATCAGGTCACCTGTTCGTGCGTGAATATCACCGTGATACCTGTTGTATGCAAGATGAGGCTGTATACCGTTAAGTTCAAGGTAACAAGAGGCTGTGATTGCACGTGCTGCACAACTTGCAATCGTCGTTTTTAGCCCCGTAATAGGAGAGATTGTTAATTCATCCCAGTGCGGAAAAAGCGGCTCAACAAATTGAGCACAACTATTGAATGTGGCTTTTTTAATCTGTTCTCTGGTGCTCATAATGCAAGTGTAGCGCCTCTTCGTTTTGAGCTTGGGTATATTCTTACATACATGATAAACCTTTTTGAGCTATTTGTCAAGTATGTGCTTGTTCTATGCTATACTTAACAGATGAACTGGAACGAAATACAAAAAGTTTTAATCTTACAGCCAGAGAACCCTGACGGTGACAGTGTAGCTTCAGCCTTAGCGCTAGAAGAGGTTATGGGCGATCAGGATAAGCAGGTGACGCTATATAGCTATGTAAACATTCCGAGTTATCTACGGTACATTCAGGGTCAAGATCGCATTACTGATGAGTTTCCGAATGATTTTGATGTAACAATTATTGTCGATACCGTATCAGGTAGCTTACTTGAGAACACGTTGAGTGGTGAGCGCATGACAAAGATTTTAAAAAAGCCAGTCTTTGTTCTCGACTGTCATCCTGTTGAAAATGATCTGCCATTTGATGATGCTAACTACTTTGAAGCAGCGGGTACACCAGTCGCGACAGGCGAACTTGTTTATCAACTTGCAACTAAAGAAGGATGGGCAATTAACCCTATGGCCGCGACGCATATCATTGAGGCGACTATGGCAGACACGCTCGGATTGACGACAGAGGCTGTCACAGGAGCAACGGTACGACTTGTGGCCGATATGCTCGATCTTGGTGCCAAAATGAGTGATATTGATGCACGTCGTCGAGTAGTCATGAAGAAGAGCGCCGAACTCGTACAGTACAAAGGGCAGTTGCTACAACGAATCGAATTCTTGCTAGATGGTAAATTAGCCTTGATTCATATCCCCTGGGAAGAGATCGAGAAGTATAGTCCGCTCTACAACCCGACTATGCTTGCGCTCGAAGAACTCAGGAACACTGAAGGCGTTGAGATTTCCGTTGGTATCAAGACCTATCCTGATGGCAAAATAACCGGCAAACTCCGCGCCGCCAAGCCAATTGCAGGTGACATTGCGGCACACTTTGGAGGTGGCGGTCATACGTACGCATCCGGTTTTAAAGTGACCGATTGGTCGTATGACGAACTTCGCCTGGAATTCATCAAAAAAACGCAGGAACTTTTAGGGTAGTTAGATATGGCAAATAGTAATCTCACGAAGGCTAAAAAGGCAAAAAACGACGAGTTTTATACTCAGTATCCTGATATTCAAAAGGAGATTGGCGCGTACTTGATGTATGACAAAGACACGTTTCGTGACAAAGTAGTCTATTGTAACTGTGATGATCCGTACGAAAGCAATTTTTTTAAGTATTTTGTACTAAACTTTAGACACCTAGGACTCAAAAAACTCATTACCACGAGCTACAAACCATCACCAATCGCCAATACGCAGTTAGCACTTATCGGTGATGACAAAATTATCGAGCCAGCAAAAGGCAGACCAAAAACTACAGCAAACAAATTTATAATTACTGAAGTCGGAGACTATGACGATAACGGGCAGTTTAACTTAGAGGATATTGCTCAGCAGCTAAAGGATAATAAAAATAACGAATGGGCACCACTAGATGGCGACGGAGACTTCCGAAGCGACGAATGTGTTGAACTATTGAAACAATCTGATATCGTAGTGACAAATCCACCGTTCAGTTTGTTTCGTACGTATGTTAAACAATTAGTTCACTATGGTAAAAAATTTCTGATAATCGGTAACATGAATGCGATTACATACAAAGAAATTTTTCCTTTAATTAAAGAGGATATTTTATGGATTGGTGCAACAAATTTTAACAAGGGTATGTACTTCAAAGTCCCCGAAAGTTTTAGTTATTCAAGTACGTATAAATTTGAACGGGTGCAAGATGGTGAAAAGGTGAATAGAGTGCCCGGAGTTTGTTGGTTTACGAACCTAGATCATGGACGACGTCACGAGCCCTACAGTTTAATGACTACAGCAGAAAACTTAAAATTTAACAAAAAATTAAAAGATAAAAATTCATATGATAAGTACGACAACTATGACGCTATTGAAGTGTCATTTGCTAGCGCTATTCCCAGTGATTACAACGGTGTAATGGGAGTACCTATTAGCTTTCTCGACAAGTATTCACCTGAACAGTTTAATATTATCGGTAGTGATGCTTACGACGGAACACCGCCCACAAAAAAATACTCGAAAAAAGAACGAGTTGTGAATGGAAAGCGGATGAAGTCTCAGACTGGAACAATGGGCTGCGTAATAAGACGTGACGAATTTGGGCAAGGAACATATTTTGACGTTGGGTATCCAGTACAAGCTGTTTATAAACGAATTTTTATTAAACACAGGAGATAGTATGGTAAATATTGTTAATATAAATTTAGAAATTGATAAGCTGATCGCCCAAGCTAAGGGAAGTTACAGCAAATACAAAGAGAATAAGACTTATAGTAAACAAGTTTATGAGGAGCTTTTATCCAAGTATGCAGAAGCCATAAGCATTATAGAGCAACTCAAGGGCGAAATAGATAAAATAAAAGATGAAGAGATTACGAAAGAGAAAGTTGAAACTATGAACTCAGCACTAGAGATGCTGAGCGGTATAGATGGCGATAAACTAGATAATATTCTAGAACTAGGTAAGCGGTTCGGAGATAAAAAATGAAAACTACACTTAAGACTGATGTAACAATAGCCGACATCGTTAACGGATTTGAATATAATGACCTCGAGGGTAAAGGACTGTTCGGCCTTGCAGGCAAATTAACCATTCAGCCAGAGTATCAACGTAGTTATATTTATGCCGATGGCAAGCGAGATGTAGCGGTGATTGACTCTATTCTTAAAGGCTATCCTATTGGACTAATCTATTTTAATAAATCTGGACGTGATGAATTTGAGGTGCTGGATGGTCAGCAACGTATTACCAGTATCGGGCGATTTATCGCCGGACAGTTTGCTGCACGTGATACCAATGGTAATCAACAATATTTTTCTGGATTAGCTGCAGATATGCAGAAACGAATTATGGAGAAATCCCTACTGATCTATATCTGTGAAGGCGAAGAAACCGAAATTAAAGACTGGTTTCGTACAATCAACATCGCTGGAGTCCCGCTGAATAATCAAGAGATACTAAATGCAGTCTACTCAGGACCATTTGTTACACTCGCACGAGAGGAATTTAGCAACAGCGCAAATAGTAATGTACAGAAATGGAGTGCGTATATTGCAGGCAGCGTGAACCGTCAGGACTATCTTGAGCGAGCATTAGACTGGGTTAGTCATGGCAATATCGACGATTACATGAGTAAACACCGAGGCGATGATACCATTGATGAAATTAGAAAGTATTTTAATACTGTGATCGACTGGGTATCAGGTGTATTTATTGACGTTGAGAGTGAAATGCGAGGACTTGATTGGGGCAGACTGTACGAACTTTACCATGACAAATCATATAGCCCTGAAAAGGTTTCTGAACAAGTTCGCAAACTACTCGGTGATTATGAGGTAAAAGACAGAAAAGGTGTATTTGAATACGTCCTTGGTGGTTCTGAAGATGTTAAGTTATTAAACGTACGAGTATTCGACGAACCAACTAAAAAATCAGTCTATGCCGCTCAGACACAAAAGGCTAAACTAAAAGACATATCTAATTGTTCTTACTGTGCGGTTGGACATGACGCCAACAAAGATAAAGTTTGGTCACTGAGTGATATGGATGCTGATCATGTAGCTGCCTGGAGTAAAGGCGGGTCAACCGATAAAGAAAATTGTGAGATGCTTTGCAAGCCACATAACCGCGCCAAAGGTAACAGGTGAATAAACTACTATGAAGCTATATAACACACTGACTAGACAAAAGGAGGAGATTAGGCCGCTTGATGGCAAGACATTCAAACTGTATACCTGTGGGCTAACGGTCTACTCTCAGCCGCATATTGGTAACTGGGTTGGTTATATTTACTGGGATGTACTGGTTCGGACGCTTCAGGCAGGTCAATTTGCTGTTGAGCGCACGCAGAATATTACTGATGTTGGTCATCTGACGTCCGATGACGACAGTGGAGAAGATAAGCTTGAGAAGGGTGCCAAGCGAGAGGGAATTACCGCTTGGGAGGTTGCCGACAAGTACATCAAGATTGCCGCAAAAGAATCCGACATGCTCGGGTTACTCAAACCAACACATCTTGTGCGTGCAACTGATTATATTCAACAACAAATCGATTTTGTAAAAGACCTAGAAGCAAAAGGATTTACCTACGTTATCAAAGGTGATGGCATGTACTTTGACACCAGTAAACTCGACGATTACGGCAAACTTGCCAAACTTGATGTCGATGGACTCAAAGCTGGCGCGCGCGTACCAATAGATGGTAAAAAGAATATCACCGACTTTGCGCTGTGGAAGTTCAGTCATGAGGGCAAAAAGCGTGACATGGAGTGGGAGAGCGCTTTTGGAGACGACAGCGGTCTGGGCTTTCCAGGATGGCACCTGGAGTGCTCTGTAATCGCTCGTGAGACACTCGGTGACCAAATTGATATTCATACCGGTGGCATAGATCACATTCCCGTACACCACACGAATGAGATCGCTCAGACTGAGAGCGTCACAGGCAAACAATTCTCACAAGCCTGGGTACATAATAATCACCTCAAGGTCGACGGCCAAAAAATGGCAAAATCTCTCGGCAACATCTATACGCTGCAAGACATACTTGATAAAGGCTACGACCTAGATGCCTTCAAGCTCCTTATACTTTCAAAGCATTACACAACTGAAGGCAACTTCACGTGGGATATAATGGAGTCTGCCCAAAACCTACTCAACCGATGGCGTACGTCCTTAGATTTACGATGGCAAGAGGACTTAGCGACAGAAAGCTCTGTTGGCAGTGAAAGTTTTGAAGAAGAGCTTATGGATGCACTACATGATGATCTTAACACCCCTCAAGCAATCACAGTTATTGATAAAGAAATTAGAAAAATTGAAAATCTAAACATATGTGGTGGTTGTATAGATAAGCTCGCGTCAGAAGTACATAGATTCATAGGTATAGATTTATACGCAGGTAAAAGTGATATTACTAGTGAGCAAAAAAAGCTGATTGCCCAGCGGCAAAAAGCACGAGATGATAAAGATTGGTCAAAATCCGACGAACTCCGAGACGAGCTAAAACAACAAGGCATCAGCCTTAAGGATGCTGAGATCGGACCTATCTGGAGTCGAGTCTAACTAGCTAACAGCTTTTTTGAGTTGATCAGTTAGCTTGCCGGCAAGATTTTTAGACTGATGTACATGATTATCAGGACGATGGTTTAGGTAGTCGACAAGCAGTATCTTAGCGCATCCTGCAGCAGGTATAGCAAACAAACCACCGATTGGACCCATGGCAGCGACACCGAGTATAACTGATACAAAAATCACGAGAGTCGGTAGTTGTGTAGTTTTACCTTGTACCATTGGTTGCAAGGTAGCATTCTCAATCTGTTGGTATAGTACAAAGAACACCCCGAGCACCACGGCCGATGTAGCGTCTTTTAGTACAAGCGTGAACAAGACAACCAGTACTGCTGCGAGCGTGTTACCAATTAATGGTATGAGCCCGAAAACAAATACAATGGAGGCAAGCGGCAGTGGATAGGGTGTCTTCAGTAAGAACAGAGCTCCGAGAGAGGCGAGAGCTGCGATCAAAGCAACAACTACCTGACCGTTCACGTAACCTGTTACGATGCCATACATCTTACTCAGTAACCTCTCGTGTCGAGCTCTTAAATCTTTATTCCGGTATATTTTATCAGCTGCGCTTTTTAAGAGCGCTGGACCATTGAGTAACATTAGAATTGTAATAACAAATCCAGACAGTGATGTAATGATACTGTTACCAAACTGCCCAACTCTACTGACTGCCGATGTGGCGAATGACTGGAGCCTGACCTGAGTTGAACTAACTGCCTCAGATATATCATCTTCAAGATCATATCTTTCAATAAATCCACCGACAGGAGTTTGTCCGTCACGAATTTCTGCAATCCGCTCTGGTACGGTGTCAGCAAAAGCAGACGCCTCTCGTGCAATTGGCGTAATAATTGAGAATATCAGAAAACTAAGTAACGCTAACGCTATAACCACCACGATGGCTACGGCTGGTCCACGTCGCTTTTTTGGCATATATTTACTAAAAAACGACACGGCAGGGTTAAGTGCCAATGCAAAAAAGAACGAGGTGAAGACAAGTATTAACGCATCATACATCCGTCCTAGCGCAAGCATACCGGTAACGAACAGTACTGCGATAGCAAATATTTTAACAACGTTTTTTGTTTCTATATTAATGTTTAAAGTCATAATCACAGTATACCGCACAGAGCTGGTCTACGCTAGAACTGTTAACCAGGCAAAAGCATAGCTAATTATCAGCACGTAACACGTAAAGTACGATATAATATAAGTAAGCATATCGACCATTACTTCTGATTGCTTTAAAGCCTATGAAAAAGAAGACAAGATTCCATCCTAAACAACCGTATAAACCCGATCGACAGCGTCGGTCTCGAAAGTCTGTCCATAATAGTATTTTACCTGTTTGGATTGCCCGACAGCCGTTTGTGCAACGTTTTCGTAAAATGAGTAGACGACGGAAAGTGTTTATTGTCGGCGCCACAGGTGCCTCAACACTGATTGCGATAGCCCTCTTTACGACAATATATTTTGCAAACTCACTCGGTAGTAAAGAGCAAATTATGAACCGTAACAAAACCGGTGTAACTTTGCTCGACCGAAAAGGCAGAGAGTTTTACACGTTCAATAATGCACGGAGTGAATCGCGAGTTACGCTTGATCAGATATCGGACGTCACAAAACAAGCACTGATTGCCTCAGAAGATAAAAATTTTTATGAGCACGGTGGGTTCTCAGTCGGCGGTATTGCCAATGCAGCCTGGCAGAATGTCGCACCCAACGGTCTCGACAATGGTGGGTCGACATTAACCCAACAGCTCGTTAAAAATGCCTTGCTGAGCAAAGACCGTAACTTCTTGCGTAAGTACCAAGAGCTTATTCTCTCCGTTGAAATTGAGCGGCGTTATAGCAAGGACGAGATTCTTGAGATGTACCTCAACTCTGTTTACTTTGGTGAAGGCGCCTTTGGCATCGAGGACGCAGCCCAAACCTACTTTGGTATTTCTGCTAAAGATCTTAACGCAGCCCAAGCAAGTATCATCGTCGGCGTTCTCCCTGCACCGTCTGCCTACTCTCCGGTATCGGGTAGTCTCGAGAAGGCCAAGGTTCGTCAGGAGTATGTACTTGGCAGGATGGTAGAAGACGGCTACATTGACCAACAGCAAAAAGATGCAGCTAGTGCAATTGAGCTTGCCTTTGCGGCACCAAAACCAGACGAAGAGACAAGAGCGACTCATTTTGCATTAATGGTTAAAGATGCTCTTGAGGAGGAGTACGGCGAGGAGCGAGTCGCACGTTCTGGCTATAAAGTTACAACAGGTCTTGACCTTGATTGGCAAAATATAACTGAGGCTGCTGTAGCAAAACAAGTGAGCCGATTATCTGGTAGCAATGTCAGTAACGGTGCTGCTGTTGTTCAGGATCCCCGTACGGGTGAGATTCGTGCGCTCGTTGGATCTGCTGATTACAATAACGAGGCGTTCGGTAAGTTTAATGTAGCCACAGCTGGGAGACAGCCTGGATCATCCTTTAAGCCGCTTGTCTATGCTACAGGTATCGAAAATCGTGATTTTTCTGCTGCAACCATATTTGATGATAAAGCAACTGATTTTGGTGGTGGTTTTGCACCCAAAAACTACGACTTGCGATATCACGGTGAAGTCACAACCAGAAAAGCTCTTGCAAACTCATACAATATTCCAGCCGTTGAAGCACTCCAGCAAGCTGGCATCGATGAGACAATCAAAACAGCCGAAGATTTTGGTATTACAACGATAGATAAAAAGAACAACCCAGGACTCGCCATGGCCCTTGGTACCGAAGTAGTGCCATTAACCGAGATGACGAACGCCTTTGCAACGTTTGCTAATCAAGGAAAACTGAATGAGCAAGTATTGTTCACAACAATAACTGATAAAAACGGAAAAGATATATTCACAAGTAAACCAAAATCTGAAGAGGCAATCAGCGATCAAACTGCCTATATTATGTCGTCCATGCTCTCCGATAGCGCTGCACGCTCATCAACATTCGGCTCAAGTCTATCACTGAGCGGGGGACGTACAGCGGCAGTGAAAACTGGTACGACAGAGGACTACCGCGACGCGTTGACTATTGGCTACACTCCAGGACTTGCTGTTGGCGTGTGGATTGGTAACAACGATAACTCCCCGATGAGCAGAGTTGCTGGATCCAGCGGTGCCGCACCAATTTGGCGCAGCATAATGAACGAGGCTCTATCTGGTACGCCAAAAGAGGAGTTTGAGGCTCCAGGTAGCCTGACAGCGCGTCGTATTTGCCGTGATAACGGCGGACTTGCAACGTATAGCGGCAGCAACACCACAACAGAGTACTTCCGACCCGGTACGCTGCCTACCAAAAAGTGTAACGAGGAGAATCCTAATAAACCAAAACCAGTCGAGGAGATGCCTAAAAAGCCAAAAGCACCTAAGCCTGAAAAACCTGATACATCAGACGATGATGACGACACTGATGAGACACCAACCGAGCCGACAGATCCAATCCTGCCACCAGAAACCGATCCAGTCGTTCCATAGTAACTTGCTGTAAGAACGATTAACTTGTATAGTAGTCACATTCGAGAGGTGGCGTATATAGTGCGCACTTCTTTGAAGTTTTTTAACATTGGATGATCAGAGCGAAGGCTCCAATAAGTATATGTGTCGGGTGAGATATTTATTGGAGTTTTCGCAAATGTGGAGACAATCAGTCTCTCGCTCCAAACACAGGAGGTGAGCCTGATGGCTCGTCCAACAAATCACATTACATCAACCGAGGCGTGTGAAAGACACATCGCAGATCTCGTCCGCGACAAAGAGTGGATTGGGTACCAACAGCCGATGGCCTACGCCGTTGGCGTTGCTCGTATGAGTAAAGCTGGTGCGTTTCTCGATACCTGGTTTCCACTCGTCAACTACGTGGGCGAGAACAAAGGGGTTGCTGTACTGCTGGCCGATCAAGTCGGCTATTTGAACGGCGTCATGAACGCTTTACTCACAGGTGATCAGATCATGGAGGTGGTTCAAGCGCTCGAGCCCTACCGGCACGACGGCAAAGAGCACCCCAACCTCGAGATACTCGACATGATGCTACCAATTGCATCACATGATATGAGCAAGCAATGCGTGATCGTTTCGTTCATCGGCGACACGACCACTATGGCTCCTGAAGACGTGTCAGATGCCTATCTGCGGCTCCATCTTTTGTCACACCGCAAGGTGCAACCACATGGAGTCAACCTGGACGGCATCTTTGGCATGCTGCCTAACAACGTCTGGACCAATCAGGGACCAGTTGCTCGAGAAGATCTGACGGGTATACAAGCGAGCGTCATCCTTAGAGGGGAGTACCTTCAGGTCTCAAGCTGGGACAAGTTCCCCCCGATGCTTCAGTACGTTCGCCCAAGTGGCGTACGAGTTGCTGACGGAGCGCGCGTCCGTCTCGGTGCTCACCTTGCAGAGGGGACTACCGTTATGCACGAGGGCTTCGTCAACTTCAACGCCGGAACGCTTGGTCCCTCAATGGTTGAGGGCCGTATCAGCGCCGGAGTCATCGTCGGTGACGGCTCTGACATCGGTGGTGGTGCGTCAACCCAAGGAACACTCTCAGGAGGTGGCAAGACCGTGATCTCAATCGGTGAAGGATGCCTACTTGGAGCAAACTCCGGACTGGGGATCCCTCTTGGTGATCGTTGCACCGTTGAGGCTGGCTTGTATCTGACAGCTGGAACGCTCGTCACCACACCTACAGGCGAGGTTGTGAAAGCAGCCGAACTCACTGGACGTGATGACCTGCTATTCCGTCGACACTCTGTCACAGGTACGGTTGAAGTACTCGGCAACGAAGATGCAGACTGGGGCGGACTCAACACCGAGCTCCACGACAACTGATCATCCAACACGTGCAAGCTGCTTGCTTATATCCACTTATGTGGAGTGCGCCTTAACTGAGCGCACGCAAGCAGCTTGCCGTTGGACTAGAGCATGTGTACATCGTATACATATACTGTAGTCTGACGAGTAGTAGTTTGATACACTAAGGGTAATGAGTGACTCACCTGATATCATCAGACTTCCTGGGCTAATCGATGTACACGTCCATCTTCGCGACCCTGGACAAACACAAAAAGAGGATTTTACTACCGGAACAAGTGCAGCACTCGCCGGTGGCTTTACGACAGTTGTCGATATGCCTAACAACGCGGAATCAATTACAACCATTGAGCGTCTACAAAATAAACGTACCATTGCACAATCTAAAACAGTTTCAAATATTGGGTTTCATTACGGATCTCTAGGTGATAATCTCGATAGTTTTGCGGAGGCTGCAAAATATAGCGTAGGCTTAAAACTGTACCTCAACAATACTACTGGCGGCTATCTACTTGACGCGGCACACCTTAAAAAGATATATGCCACATGGCCAAAAGAGAAGGTAGTCTTGCTACACGTGGAGGAAGACGTAATTGATATCGCAATTGAATCTATGGAGGGGCTACAGCGACCAGTACATATTTGTCACATGCCAAGTAAAGAGATCCTGGAGAAGATTATCAAAGCTAAAAGAGCTGGGCTACCAATAACCTGTGGCGTCTGTCCGCATCATTTGTTTTTGACAAGTGACGACGTGGATGAACTTGGAGTGTACGGTAAAATGTTACCTTCACTCAAGACTCATGCAGACCAAGAGTACTTATGGGAACATCTCGATGACATAGACATATTTGAGTCAGACCATGCACCCCATACCCACGAGGAGAAGGAGGCTGGAGCTCATGGTGTGCCAGGACTTGAGACAACACTTCCGCTACTACTAACTGCTGAAAAACAAGGTAAAATCACGCGCCAGCAAATAATTGAAAAGTGCCATATAAACCCTGCAAAGATATTTAACATACCGAAAAATGAAGAGACCTACGTCGAGGTCTCGATGGAGGACTATGTCATCACCAACGAGAATCTTCACACCAAGTGTGGCTGGTCACCATTTGTAGGACAAATAGTTACTGGCAAAGTTATCAAAACTGTCATAGACGGTGTAACGCATTTTGAGAACAATACCGTTGTAGCCAAGCCTGGCTCAGGTAAAGTTATACCTGACTGAGAAATATCAGTTACGGATGTGTGCTTAAATGCTTTTTAATTTCAATGGCAAGATTCGGGTTCCACATTGCACCGGTAACAGTCATGACCGTATCCGCCCCAGCATTACGGTAGTCTTGAAAATCTTGTGCGTTTAGCACGCCACCCATTCCCATGATTTTAAATTTGAAATTAAACTCCTGGCGGAACTCGTCTAAAAGTTTTGTCATTTCAATGCCTGCCCATTTTATTGGCGCACCGCTGACACCGGCTTTTGGTCTATCCGGATAGATCCCTTTACCTCTTTTATCGACTATTTTTGCAGGGATAGTGTTTATTGCCCCAAACCCATCGACGATAGCACCTACGCGTTTAACTAAATTTTTTAGTGCTGAAGCGTCAGTAAAGTACGCAAGTTTAATTGTAAACTTTAAATCAGGATTTGCTTCTCTAACAGCTGAGACGATTCTTTCTGTGATATCGGTATCAAAACAAGCAAGTACTGTCTCGCCCTCATTGGGACAACTTAAATTTATCTCGATAACTTCAGCACCAGCCGCGCGAAGTAAAAAAACTCCTTTTACATGATCGTCAATGAACGCTTGACGACCCTGACCACGCGCAGTTCCTTGAAAAGCAGCTACGAGTGCTTTACCTTTTGATATACAACTCAAAGACTCACGTATCATTGGTTGCCACTCGACAGGCTCAACAGATGGAATACCGAAAGAGTTGGAGACTGCTAGCTGTTCAGTGTACATTTCTGCAACAGTGATCTCAGGATTATGTATCAGATCTAGATCAGTCTTTAGCTGTAACGGACGAACCTGGGGGTATGGGTTGAGTGGAAAGGTGGTCGTTCTTACGGACTTTGGAGTAATGACGTCAAATCCCTTATCTAATACCGCTTTTATGAAACGAGTTGTGGGCAGTGGACCAGCTGCTATGCCAAAAGGTGAATAAACCGGTGTACCAAAGAAATCATATTTTGGTTCACCTACATCTTTGTGCGGAGTATCAATTTTTGCATAGTCTCCAAAAGGACCTCGCTGTTTATTCTCTTCAAAATCTAACTGATCATCGTATAGTTGGACCTGTCGCATGTATTGCACCTTTCTTGAAATAAGGATACCATAAACAGCATATGGGTAAGATACGATTTAACAATCCGGCTGAAAGAATCATGGTTGCGATCGATGTTGATGAACTTGATGAGGCTCGAGTGATAGCAGAAGATCTTAGAGATCTTGGTATTACTTTTAAAATTGGAAATCAGCTAGGAACATACGAAGGCTGGAAGAATGCAGTTCAATTTGCTCGAGAATATAATGCGCATATATTTTGCGATACAAAGTTTAAGGATATTCCAAATACTGTAGAAAAATCTGCTCGCGCAATTACGCGTTTTCAACCTGACTTCTTCAATGTTATGGCTGACAATAACATCGCAGCTTTACAGGCAGCAGTTATCGGTGCACAAAATGCAGCGACTGAGTATCAGCTAGATAAAAAACCTATCGTGCTTGGTGTTACTGTTTTAACCTCTATAACCGATGAGGAATCTACCGAGCTATATGGTGGCAGATCATCTGATAAAGTTATGCAGTTTGCCACCAGTGCTGCACATGCTGGACTCGACGGTGTTGTCTGTTCGGCCCAAGAAGCTACGTTACTACGAGCTAATCACGAGACAAAAGATCTTATCCTTGTGACGCCAGGCATCAGACCCGAGTGGGCTGCGTCCAACGACCAGGCACGCATTATTACACCGAGTCAAGCAGTCAAAAATGGATCTGATTATTTAGTTATTGGTCGCCCAATCACACAGCCCCCGCCAGAGATTGGTTCGCCACGAGATGCCGTCCTAAAAATTATTGAAGAATTAAGCTAAGGGAGTAAACATGTCACACGTAACTGAAGCAACAAAACAACGGATCGCCGAACAATTTTACGACTGTGGCTTGCTCCGTTTTGGTGAGTTCACACTCAAAAGCGGCCTTATATCACCATTTTATATCGACCTCAGAAAAGCCCAGTCGTATCCCGAGGCGTTCCATGCGATCACCGATGCCTACAGCGAGATGATTGCTGACGCTGATGACTCAGATTTACTAGCAGGCGTACCCGAGGCAGCAACACCACTAGCTGCTGCAGTTGGTTACAAACTAAAACGTAAGCTTGTGCAGCCTCGTAAAGTCGTGAAGGATCATGGGACCAAAAGCTCAGTAGAGGGTGACTTCACCGAGGGTGACAGTGTCATATTGATTGATGATCTCATCACAAAAGGTGACTCAAAAATTGAAGCAATTGAGCAAGTTGAAAGTGCCGGTTTAATAGTTAAAAAACTTATCGTTCTTGTAGACCGCGAGCAAGGCGGAATGAAACTTGTTGAAGATGCAGGCCACACGATAGAAGCAGCTTTTACGATTACGGCGCTTATGAATACACTTCTACAAATTGATAAAATATCGAGTGAGCAACACGAACAAATTCTAGAGTTTGTACAAAATAACTAGATATTGAAAGAGCCCCCGGTGCATATGGTGCACACGGGGGCTCTGCAGGATCTCCTCCAGTCTGTTGTCGATTGTTCTTTTGCTGCTCGGTTCCACACTAATATCAGCATGCCGCCAATTACGAGGCGAACGCCGAGCTTCAGTGGAAGAGATGTCTGGTTCGAATTCATTTCAAACCAGACCGGGAGGGGAGAACCCCTCCCTATTACTAGTCCAGCAGGCCTTTTGCCTCCATTCCCCTGAGTCGGGCGTAGAGACCATTCTGTCGCTGGAGCTCGGCGTGCGTGCCAATCTCGGCAAGTGTACCATCATCCAAAACCACTACCTGGTCAGCA
>Ga0115567_10000370_pt1 | contig 45117 bp, 38 predicted proteins | sample COGITO_mtgs_1204_2_FD_88679 | JGI IMG/M metagenome (GOLD analysis project Ga0115567, IMG submission 88679) | Pelagic marine microbial communities from North Sea - COGITO_mtgs_120412 | ecosystem: Environmental > Aquatic > Marine > Epipelagic | place: Germany:Helgoland, sampling site Kabeltonne...
ACGCCCTGACCGGCAAATGCCGCATCTCCATGAACATTGATGGCAAGGACCTTGTCACCAACCGCGTCTCCCCGTCGATCCATTCTGGCCCGAACAGAACCGGCTATGACGGGCGCTGCAATTTCAAGATGGCTCGGATTAAACCCAAGGGCCAAGTGCATTTCGCCACCAGGGGTCATCAAGTTAGAGGAGAACCCTTGATGATATTTCACATCCCCTGAGCCTTCTGACGGCTGGTAGCGTCCTTCAAACTCATCAAACAGCGCCGCTGGGTCTTTCCCAAGCAGATTAACCAAAACGTTTAATCGCCCTCGATGCGCCATCCCAATCACGGTTTCAACCACACCCGATGACCCTGCTCGGTGAATTAGCTCGGCCAAACAGCAGATAAACGTTTCGGCACCTTCAAGACCAAACCGTTTGGTGCCGGGGTATTTCTTACCCAGATATAATTCTAGCCCCTCAGCGGCAAGGATCCGATCGAGCAACCGCCGCTTCGTGCCGTGGCCATAGTACGGCTTTGTCCGAGTGCTCTCCATCCGCTCCTGCACCCAGGATAATTCCTCTTGGTCGGAAATATGCATATATTCCGCACCAATCGATCCGCAGTAGGTTTCTTCCAGCGCCGCCACGATTTCCGACAGGGGCGCTTCAGGTTGCCCCATGGCCAGCGAACCAACCTGGAATCGCGTATCCCGATCGGCGTCGGACAAACCGTGATATTCGAGTGTGAGCGACGGTACATCTTCTTTCATTTCGAGTCCGAGCGGATCAAGTTCCGCCCGCAGATGTCCCCGGCGGCGATAACCGTTGATCAACTCACCAACGGCAAACTGTTTGCGTTCATGATTCGCCGAGATCGAAGAAGCTGAGGCTGGCACGACCCGTGCCTGGTTTTTGGCTAGGAGTAAGAAATGATCGCGAATTGTGGCGTGAGAGAGGTCTTGGCCTGCAGCGCCTGCCTCTGTCCTCGGAAGCTGGTCGAAATAGGCGCGCCACGTCTCTGAGCAGCCTTCAGGATTAACGAGGTACTCCTCGAATAAAGCTTCGACATAGGCGGCGTTACTACCGGAGATGTGCCCACTTTGCCACATCGATTCCATGGAGCCTTTGGACATGTTCGACAACTCTATTTTCAAAGCCGCCTATTGTAGCCAACCTAGCCCTCGATCGATATCTCTTCACGCGGAATTATTACCAAAATCGGTTAAAGTGCTCTATCCATTAACATATTACGAATGTGACCAATAGCACGCGTTGGGTTCAGTCCCTTTGGGCAAACGCTGACACAATTCATGATGCCGCGACATCGAAATACACTGAAGGGATCCTCGAGATCGCTTAATCTTGCCTCGGTCGCCGTATCGCGACTATCGGCTATAAACCGGTAAGCCTGAAGCAGCCCTGCTGGACCAATGAATTTATCAGGATTCCACCAAAAACTTGGACACGACGTTGAGCAACAAGCGCACAAAATACACTCATACAGGCCGTCCAACTTCTCGCGATCTTCCGGGCTCTGCAGACGCTCCATTTTCGGCGGCAACGTATCGTTTATCAGATAGGGTTGGACCTTTTTGTAATTGTCATAGAATTGCGTCATGTCAACGACCAAGTCGCGCACAACGGGCAGCCCCGGCAACGGACGAAGCTTCAGCTTCCCCCCGCGCGCGACTTCCGATACCGGCGTAATGCACGCCAGACCGTTTTTGCCGTTCATATTGACCCCGTCAGACCCACAAACCCCTTCCCGACAACTGCGCCGATAGGTCACTGACGGATCTTGTTCTTTAATCAGCGCCATAACATCTAGCACCATAAGGTCACGGCCTTTGGGTATATCCACCGTAAATTCAGACATGTAGGGCCGATCATCGGTCTCTGGGTTGTATCGATATACACTGACTTGCATAAGCTGTCCTTCATCCAAAGCGTTTTATGTCAAAGCGCGCGCTTTTCTATCGCGCTCGCTTACGGGTTGTTCAATGCGCCTGTCTATTATCAGCGCCCTTCTCTGTTTGACCTTTCGAGCACCTTTCGTTCACCTTTCGATCACCTTTGTATTTCCTTTAAGGTGTTAAGGCGTGTCTGGCCCAGAAGGTGTCATGACTTTTCTGGCCCAATTCCCAAACACGACGGGACCTTCTTTAAATTGGATTCGGTCCGATTTAAAGTCCCTCATCCCAAGCTCTTGGCTCGGTAACCCGAGTCCTACCCCCCTATGAGAGCGCCATCCAACCGCCAGCGATGTCCAGGCAGGCCAGCATCCAATTAGTACTTTCGAATCATCGGCTCCATTGTGTCCATTGTTTTTGGACTAAAATTCACGGCTCGCTGACTCAACTGCTTTGTTTCAGGGGAATAAATCGAGTGCGCTAACCAGTTTTCATCATCGCGCTCTTGAAAATCATCGCGCGCATGAGCACCGCGACTCTCGCGACGTCCCTCTGCGCTATAAGCAGTTGCTTCGGCAATTTCCAGTAAATTATCTAACTCCAGTGCTTCCAATCGAGCGGTATTAAACGCCATCGATTTATCTGCTAGGTAGGCCTCTCCAATCCGCGCTCTAAGTTCCTCAAGCTTTTTGATGCCTTCCTGCATCGGCGCCTCCTTGCGGAACACACCGAAATTCAATTGCATACATTCTTGCAATTCTCGCTTGAGTTGAGGCGGTGATTCGCCCGTTGCAGTCGAGGCATTCCACCGTCCTAACCGCCCCAATGCTTGTTCTACGTCCGAGTCGCTCGACGCTTGCAGCGCAATGCCCGAGCTCAACGCTTGGTTGATATAAAGGCCAGCGGACCGTCCAAAAACCACCAAATCCAACAAGGAATTACCACCCAATCGATTTGCGCCATGTACCGATACGCAAGCGGCCTCACCAACGGCATAGAGTCCATCTACAATCTTATCCTGACCATTGGCATCGATTGTAATCGCCTGACCATGGATGTTCGTGGGCAGCCCACCCATCATATAGTGACACGTCGGTACGACTGGAATGGGCTCCTTGACCGGATCAACGTGAGCAAAGGTCTTAGATAATTCCACAATACCCGGGAGCCTCGAATGCAGAATATCTTCTCCTAGGTGATCCAGTTTTAGGAGCACGTGATCTCCGTTCGGACCGGCGCCGCGCCCTTCCAGGATCTCGAGTACCATACTCCGAGCCACGACATCCCGACCCGCTAAATCCTTAGCGTTCGGCGCATAGCGCTCCATGAATCGCTCGCCATCCTTATTGACTAGATAACCACCCTCACCCCGGCAACCCTCGGTGACCAAGGTTCCCGCGCCCGCGATGCCCGTGGGATGAAACTGCCACATTTCCATGTCTTGCTGCACAAATCCGGCCCTGAGCGCCATGCCTGTGCCATCGCCCGTGTTCATGAGCGCATTGGTGGTTGAGGCATAAATTCGACCCGCGCCCCCTGTGGCCAGAACGGTTGCTTTGGATTTGATATAAGACACTTCACCCGTTTCCATACAAATCGCAATCACACCCGTGACCGCACCGGCTGCATTTTTTACGAGATCAACGGCGAACCATTCGCTGAAAATCGTTGAACCGGCTTGAATGTTCCCTTGATATAAAGTGTGCAGCAGCGCATGCCCGGTACGATCTGCCGCCGCACAGGTTCTTGCAGCTTGACCGCCCTTACCAAAATCTTTACTTTGCCCCCCAAACGGGCGCTGATAGATCCGACCATTTTCTTTTCTAGAGAAGGGGAGCCCCATATGCTCGAGTTCAAAAACAGCCTCAGGACCGACACTACACATATACTCGATCGCGTCTTGATCACCAATGTAGTCAGAGCCCTTGACCGTGTCATACATATGCCACCGCCAATCGTCATTAGGGTCCTCACTCGCAATTGCGCAGGTAATACCCCCTTGCGCGGAGACTGTGTGAGATCGCGTTGGGAACACCTTGGACACCACTGCGGTCTTGTGGCCAGATTGCGCCAGCTGCAACGCCGTACGCAGACCCGAACCGCCGCCACCCACAATAATCGCGTCAAATTCCAGCGTCGATAAGTTAGACATTATTAATTACCCCACAAAATTTTGATGCCCCAAAGCAAATAAGCCAGAATCGCAAGCAAGCAAACCGACTGATACATCGAACGCGCCCGATCCCCTTTTGGCCCCATTGTACGGGCTCTTAAATAATCCGTGCCAACGGTCCACATTCCGATCCAAGCGTGCGCGCAGGTCGCGATCAAGGTCACGAGTGTTGCCAGCTGCATCCAAGTCGTACTGAAGAGCGCGGCCCAAACCTCAAACGATATCTCTTCTGAAACGAGCATAAAGCCCAGCAAATACAACGTATAAACCCCCATCACAACCGATGAGCCGCGCTGGATATACCAATCGCTTACCCCGTTTCTAGATAGGCCTGTTACTTGTGTAACCATATACTCTCTCCTGATTCTTGCTACGCGCTGGGACGTCAATTAGATGATAAGTTGGCTAGATAATCCAAATCGTCAGCAGCGCGATTAGAACCGCAGAGACGGCTAGGGTGATATAGGCCGCCCGCGTACCCGCCACAAGACTTTCTGAGTCACTACCGTCCATCAATAAATGCTTCACCCCAGCCACAAAGTGATAGGCCAAAGCGGCCAGCACGATCCATGCGATGCTCTTACCAATCGGGGTGGCCAAACTGCTTTTGAGGCCCTCGAATGCGGCGGGCGACGACAACGACACTTCAAGCCCATACAACAAGAAGCCAAGTCCGATAAATAGCACCACGCCCGCGATCCGGTGGGAGATCGACGCAAGCGCTATAATGGGCCAACGGAATTGGAGCAGATCACCTATACCAACATTGATCGGTCTTTTGTCTTGCTTCATGGCTTTGTCTCTCCCAATCTGATTAAACGCAAACGCGCTGGCGGCGCGGATCTTCCCCTCTAATTTTGCCAAGGATGAACCCGATCAAGAAGTATTATTGACCGGATTGATGGCGAGATAGAGTTATAACGGTCGTTCCGAACGTTTGATCTCAGACGGACGACCGCCTGCGAAATCGCGGCAATCATAGTGCTTGCTCAGCAAAAAAACAAACCGCGATAAAACAACCAGTCGGGTCGAAGGCTTTACATCTAAGACCCATTTTGATTACATGTAATCCCGTTTTGACCGAGGTTGAATCCGTGAGATTCCCTGGTGCATAACGAAGATCAAGCTGGAATGAGTACGCTATGAAACACACCGTTCAAATCACGATTGATGGCAAAACCACCGACCTTCCAGTTCTGGAAGCCACCGCCGGACTGGATGTTGTCGACGTCCGAAGCCTGATCAACCAAGGCATTTACACTTATGATCCTGGTTTTTTATCAACGGCAGCTTGCGACTCCTCGATTACTTATATCGATGGGGATGCCGGCGTTTTAACCTAATGTGGCTATCCCATAGAACAACTTGCAAACCACTCAGAGCATCTCGAGGTCTGCTACCTGTTGCTCCACAAGGAACTCCCCACGGCGGCACAATTACATCAATTTAAGTCCGACATCGCAGACCGTATGCATATTGACGTCCAGTTTGCGCAGATTTTTAACGGCTTTACGCAAACGGCCCATCCCATGTCCATGTTGTGTGCGGCGGTTGCGGGCCTTGCCTCACTATTCCACAACGGGTTAGATATTTACAATGCGGCGCACCGGGTCGAATCGGCACTGCAATTGATTGCAAAAATTCCGACGCTTGCAGCCATGAGTTATCGAAAGTCAATCGGTGCGACGTTTGTCGACCCAGATCCTGCCTTGGGTTATGCCGAAAACTTCCTCAATATGTGCTTCGGGGAAACTGGACGACCAAGCCAAGTAAGCCCAACGCTCGCACAGGCGCTGGATAAAATATTTATCCTACATGCCGATCATGAACAAAACGCGTCAACGTCAACCGTGCGTTTGGCGGGGTCGACCGAAGCAAATCCGTATGCAGCCATCGCAGCCGGCATTGCCGCATTATGGGGTCCCTCTCACGGCGGAGCGAACGAAGCGGTTCTTGATATGCTCAATGAGATCGGAGATCTCAGTCGCGTCGGCGAATATCTTGACAAAGCCAAGGACAAAGAAGACCCCTTCAAGCTAATGGGTTTTGGCCACCGGGTTTACAAAAACTTTGATCCCCGAGCAACGGTCATGCAAGCCAGCTGTCATGCTGTTTTGGCGGAACAAGGCGTAGACGACGAGCCGCTCTTAAAAGTTGCCAGCGCCCTAGAAAAAATTGCGCGGGAAGAGGCCTACTTTATCGATCGCAAGCTTTATCCCAATATCGATTTTTATTCGGGTATCACACTCAAAGCGATGGGCATTCCCACCCCAATGTACACGGTCTTGTTCGCGCTCGGAAGAATGCCTGGCTGGATCGCACATTGGTCTGAGATGCTCAGTTCGCCTTTCAAAATTGGCCGGCCCAGACAGTTATATCTCGGCCCTGTCAAAAGGGACTATGTTCCTATGGACCAACGCTAGCCTCTGATCACCCAATCCACATACCCCCATCTAAATTGATCAATAAGGATAAATTGTGAGCCTAACTGCTGTTATCGAAACCAACAAAGGCACCATCAATATCGAGTTATTTGCTGACCAAACACCGATGACTTGCGCTAATTTCGTAAACCTCGTTCAAAAAGGTTATTACGATGGGCTCAGCTTCCATCGGGTCATAAGCGACTTCATGATCCAAGGCGGGTGCCCGCTCGGTACCGGCACGGGCGGGCCTGGCTATCGTTTTGAGGATGAATTCTCAGATGATTTAAGTCACGATCGCGCTGGCATCTTATCAATGGCCAACGCGGGCCCTGGCACCAACGGCAGTCAATTTTTTATCACCCACGGACCAACGCTACATTTAAATGATAAACACACCGTTTTTGGCGCGGTCATAAGCGATAGCGACCAAGCTGTTGTCAATGACATTCGGCTGGGTGATACCATGGTTAAAGTCCATATCGAGGGCGATACCGAGACGCTGCTCACCGACCAACAAGCGAACCTAGAAAAGTGGAACGCCGCCCTGGCGGATGCCTTCCCAGACCTGTAATGCCAATTGGGACCGCGCGCATCCCCAGCTACCGAAAACCTTCATGAACGGCGTCATCCTTGACGCCGACAGTCTTGGTCTCGGCATGGATCTCAGCCCAATCACAACCCAACTCAGCGGTTGGTCTGTTTATGCCGCAACATCACAAGAAGATCTTTTTGATCGGATTGAGACCGCAGAGGTCGTACTCACCAACAAAGTGATCTTGTCGCGCACGGCCCTTCGCCACGCTAAACAACTCAAGCACATTAGCGTCATGGCAACTGGCACCAACAATATCGATCTTGGTGCCGCAAGCGAACAGGGAATTAGCGTGTCCAATGCGGCGGGCTACGCGACGCCGTCGGTCTCCCAACACGTTCTAACGCTGATGCTGAATCTCGCGACGAACATGCCCCGTTATTTACAAGATACACAGGCTGGACAATGGCAAAAGAGTCCGGTCTTCTGCCGGCTTGACCATCCAATTATTGAGCTATCCGGTAAAACCCTTGGCATCATTGGCCTCGGTGAATTGGGTCTGGCCGTTGGCAAGCTGGCAACGGCCTTTGGCATGACTGTGATCGCCGCGAGCGCCCAGGCGATCCCCTCGTCGGCGCCAACGCCCACGAACATTGTCCGGTGCGATCTCCCGACACTTCTGCAGCGGGCTGATGTGGTTTCGTTGCACTGCCCGTTAACGACGGACACTGAACATCTGATCGACGCCGCAAGTCTTGCCGTTATGAAACCTTCTGCTTTTCTAATCAATACCGCTCGAGGCGCATTGGTGGACAGTCAGGCATTGCTCGACGCGTTAGAGGCCGGTCACATCGCGGGCGCGGCGGTCGATGTCTTGGCAATCGAGCCGCCAACCCTTCAAGAAGCACTTCTTCAGATCCATCGCCCCAACTTGCTCATCACACCGCATAATGCTTGGGGCGCCCTTGAATCGCGACAACGTTTGATTCAACAAATGGCGGACAATATTCGAGGTTTTTGCGCGAACACGCCGGTCCGGCAGGTTAACGCAGCAGGGCCTTTGAAGCACTCGTAAGACCGGCTGGCGTCAGCGGATGCATTGCAGCCGCCATCGTGTTCTGAATCAGCACGACACTAGGCCACTGCGGCCAAGCCTGCTCTGGCACAGGGTTCAACCAAACAACATGCCGGCACCGATCCTGTATTCGTGTCAACCATTCAATGCCCGTCGTCGCATTGTAATGACGCAGGCTGCCACCAACCTCCAACAGCTCCGGAAGACCAACCTGGCCATCACCCACGATGATCACCCGGGTGTCTGAGTCTAATCGACTTAAAAACGTCGTTGTCGATAATGCAGGCACAAGCACCCCATCGTCAAAACCTGTCAAAGTTTCGTAGATACAATTATGAAACCGATAACACTGCAGTGATTTCAGCTCAGCTTTTACAGCGGAGAAAAGCTGAACACAAATCTCGGCATGCGCGTCCATCGACCCACCACTATCTAGCAACAGCACCAGCTTTAACCCATTACGACGCTCGGGTCGCATTCTAATATCCAAAAACCCGCCGCTCGCCGCCGTTTTTTGAATCGTCTCCGAAAGATCCAACTCTTGAATCTGTGATTGACGCACCCACTTCCGTAAATGGCGTAACGCCAGGCGCAAGCTCCTGACGCCGAGAATCGCATCGTCATCTAATGCCCGATAAGCCCGCTGCTCCCAGACCTTGCTGGCCGTACCAAACCGAACCGGTTCTTGGTGATACCGCTCGCCGACAACCCAAGGGGATTCGAGCGCCACGCCCCGTCCTGTCTGCTCGGACTGCCCCACACCTTGCTGACCGCCGTGACCTTCTTGACCCGGCTCGCCGGATTCTGAATCGCCAGCTTCACCTTCACCTTCACCTTCACCTTCACCTTCACCTTCACCTTCAAGACGATCTTGAGTCTGATGACTGCGCACCAAAGCCGAGCCGGCATCAACGCGGGCCTGGGCATCCGCCGCCTCGGCTTGGGCTTGCTCAGACGTCGCAAGGTTCTCGTGTGAGGCAGTTAAGGCGACTTGTACGGCTCTATCAGAGCGCTCTCCCGCCTCGAGCACCAGCCTATCTGGCATAACAGCGTCAGGTTCGCTCGATCCCTCAGGCTTGGTTATTAAGTCTCTCAGCAACCGCCGCAAGGCCGCCTCATCGAGTGCGAGGGCTTCACGGCTCGACAATACGTCTGTAATGGCAGTCACTAAAATGATGTCCGTTGTATCAAGCGGCGCCGTATCAAGACCCGTCATAAATGCGGAAAAAGCTTGGTCGAACCGATCAAAATATCGCTCGTCTTTGATCAAGCACAATCGGCATAAATAATAAAACGCATTCGAATTTGAAAAGACGACGCCGGCGTTCAGAGCCGACAGCAAGTCGAGCCACTCGCCAGTCGAAACGGGCAAGCGGTAGCGTCTTAATATCCCGAACAAAGACAGCAACATATCGGATCCAATCCTACAATGGCCCAGCTCTGATAAAGTCTGATTGCCGCTTCAAAACGAGGCAAAGCGACCGTTTCCGCACCGTAAGGATAAGTCTAGCAGAGACTTTCATAACGAATGCTATACTCGCGTTATGACAGACCCGGTCCTTGATAGCCTAAACACCATTGCCAGCAGTCCAAGCGCTGCCTTGTCAGCCTACACGCGCGCGTTGGGACAGCCCGTTTCCGAAGACGCACTTTATGCTGGCCTGCCAAAACCAACCTCCAGTACAGATCTTCTCGAACTCGCTGCAAGAGCAGCAAAGCGTGCTGGGTTTGAACCGATGATTTTCGCGAAGCAGTTTGACACCCTAACGAACGAGGATTGTCCGTGCCTTCTCACGCTAACCGGCGACCGAGCACTGCTGATCCTACAGGTCACTGATGACACGCTGATTTACCCCAGTGGGGTGCAGGCGCAAGCCAATGCGATCGATAAATCTCTGGTACAACACCATTACGCCGGCGCGCTGTTAAAACTCAAAGCGCGTGCGCCAGACGATGCTGTTCAACGGCGGTTCAACAGGCACTGGTTTTGGTCGGTCATACAGCAATCTAAAAGTCTTTACTCCGAGGTTCTCATTGCCTCTTTCCTCGTCAACCTCTTCGCCCTGGCGACGCCTTTATTTGTGATGAATGTCTACGACCGGGTCGTCCCCAACCAGGCGACCAACACACTTTGGGTTCTGGCGTCCGGTGTCGCCTTGGTTTTTGTCTTTGATTTTGTCATGAAATCCCTGAGAGGCTATTTTCTCGATGTCGCCGGCAAACGGTCTGACCTATTATTGTCTTCTGCGACCTTTGAGCAGGTCCTCAACATGACCATGCAAGAGCATCCCAAGCGCGTCGGTAGCTTCGCAAGCCAGCTTCAAGAATTTGATCAGTTCAGAGAATTTTTCACCTCAACCACATTACTCACATTGATCGATTTGCCTTTTGTCCTACTCTTTATCGGATTGATTTTTGGCATTGCCGGTCCAATCGGAATGATCCCGCTCTTCGTCCTACCGATTGTGTTGCTGGTCAGCTTTACCGCTCAGCGTCAGCTTCGCCCGATTATTCAGGACATCTTCACAGAATCATCCCGAAAAACCGCCCTATTGGTCGAGACCCTGCACTCCTTGGAAGTCATTAAATCGCTGCAAGCGGAAAGTACAATGCAAGCCCGTTGGGAACAATCCCAAGACCAACTCGCGAGCCTCGGACTCAAATCGAGGCTCGGTTCACTCACAACCTTAAACCTCATTCAATTCATCTCTCAAAGCACAACCGTTGTTCTCGTCATCGCCGGGGTTTACGCCATACAAGCCGGCGAGTTGAGTATCGGTGGGCTGATTGCGTGTACCATTTTAACAGGACGGGCTCTGGCACCAATGAGTCAGATCGCAACGATCATGACCCGCTACCAACATGCGGTAGCCGCCTACGGCACCATTGACCGTTTAATGAACTTGCCGGGGGAGCGCGATTTCAAACACCAGTTCCTTCATCGCGCCGACTTGAAACCGGCCGTTGAATTTAGGTCAGTGAGCTTTACCTATCCAGGCCAAGTCGTGCCCGCCTTAAATTCTGTCAGCTTTCAAATTAAGCCTTACGAGAAGGTCGCAATCATTGGCCCGACCGGTTCTGGTAAAAGCACGATCGAGCGACTTATTTCGAAGCTCTACCTACCGACCGAGGGCAGCCTCCTGATCGACAATACCGATATTCACCAACTCGACCCGGCTGACTTGCGACGAAAAATTAGCTACCTGCCGCAAGAATCAACACTTTTAGCGGGTTCGGTTCGAGACAACATCCGTTTTGGTTTGGCCAGTGCGACGGATGAGCAAATTTTGGAAGCCGCGAGTTTTGGCGGAATACGCACCTATTTTGATCAGCATCCAGAGGGCTTCGATTTTCAAGTCGGCGAGCGGGGCGGCTTTTTATCTGGCGGGCAGCGACAGGGCATCGCCATCGCCCGCGCGCTGATTAATCAGGCGCCGCTCATGCTCTTAGACGAACCTACCAATGCCATGGACCGGCAGGCTGAGCTGGATTTTATTCAGCAGTTAAACCACTACGGCCCGAACCGAACCTTGATTTTGATCACCCACAGAATGAACCTTTTAGCACTCGTTGACCGGGTCATCGTTATGAGAAACGGGACCGTCATGGCAGATGGCAGCAAAGAGGCCATCTTGAGTCAACTTGCGCAGAACAGTGGACAATCAGCATGACCACTAGATCGATTGATGCTAGCGCGCGATTCACCGCGCTAACCCAAACCCAGCCGCTCAGCCATATTGCGCTCTGGATTACGGTGGTCTTTGTGCTAACTGCATTAATCTGGGCAAACTTTGCCACCCTTGAGGAGATCACTCGGGCAGATGGTCGAATCATTGCCTCGAGCCAGACCCAGGTGGTTCAAAATTTAGAAGGGGGCATATTAAGCGCCATTCTTGTCAAAGAAGGCGATCGCGTCGAAAAGGGTCAAGTGCTGCTCCAAATCGATAACACGCGGTTCGCTTCCTCATTCAATGAAAGCCAGGCCGCCATCACGACCCTCAGCTTTAAAATGCTAAGACTGGAATCTGAGATCTCGGGTGAGCCGATGCAAGTGCCACCGAATCTGACCGCGGCAGAGCGGCAATCCTTTAATGATGAAGCCCAGTTATTAAAATCAAGGCAAGATGAACTCAAAAGTAACTTATCGATTCTCGAGCAACAACGATCACAGCACAAGCAAGCAAAAGAGGAGTTACAACGCGAACTCCAAAAGCTGGCCCAGGGCGCAGACTATGCGCGCCAAGAACTTGCCATGACCGCGCCCCTGGTCGAAACCGGCGCCGTGTCACAGGTCGAACTGATTCGTCTAAAGGCTGCTGTAAATGAAGCTGAAGGTCGACTTGAGGGGGTTCGCTTGAAACTGCCTGCGCAAGACTCTGTCATTACCGAGGCAACCCAAAAAATACAAGAACGCCAGCAACAGTACCTTGCAGTGGCGCAGGAAGAACTGACGGCAACTCGTGCGGACCTTGAGCGGCTGAGTTACTCTAAGATCGCGCTGCAAGACCGAGTGGCTCGAACGGAGGTCAGGTCACCTGCCGACGGCATTGTGAATCAGGTTTTGGTCACGACAGAACGCGCAGTCATACAACCGGGTATGGATCTACTCGAAATCGTACCCCTCAACGACACCCTACTGGTCAATGCCAAGGTTCGGCCAGTCGACATTGCCTTTATACGACCAGGCCAGAAGGCGACCGTGAAAGTCACGGCCTACGATTTCGCAATCTACGGAGGACTCGATGCAACCCTTGAACAGATTAGCGCCGATACCATCGTTGATGAGACCGGGGAATATTTCTTTCAAATTAGAGTCAGAACCGCGAAAAATTATTTAGGCCAAGCGGAAAACCCGTTGCCGATCATGCCTGGCATGATGGCAACGGTCGACATCAGCACCGGCGAGAAGAGCGTCATGGACTATTTGCTCAAACCCTTAAAACGCGCCACGGCCTCGGCGCTCACCGAGCGATAAGCGCTTATCGGCCTTTGAATTGAGGCGATCGCTTTTCTTTAAACGCTTGACGCCCCTCTTTATAGTCTTCGCTATTAAAGCAAGCATCAATCAATGCTTGGATTCGCGCGGGCGCTTGCGCTGACTCGGGTTTGAGTAGTTCCCGAATGGTGCGTCGCGCCGCATGAACGGTGAGCGGTGCATTCGCCGCGACCTTTAAGGCATAAGCCGTAACCGCATCCTTTAACTCAGATGGCTCAACAACAAAATTAATCAGCCCCATGCTTTGGGCTTCCTCGGCACCAAAGTAACGCGCCGAGATCATGATATCTTTCGCATGCGCCGGTCCCACAAGACCCACTAGCGCCTTCAATCCCGCCAATTCATAGCCCAACCCTAATCGCGCTGCGGGAATTCCAAACGTTGCCTGTGGCGTCGCAAATCGCACGTCCGCATTGAGCGCCGTCGCAAGCCCCCCGCCAATACAAAACCCCTCGATCATCGCGATCATCGGTTTGTCAATATTTGCGAGCCATCGATTGGCATTCGCGGCAATCGCTCCATAGCGCTTGCGCTGCGCCGCATTGCCGCGCTTGTCATCGAATTCAGAAATATCGGCGCCCGAGACAAAGGCTTGACCACCCGCCCCACGCATCACGACGACGCGAACCCTCGGGTCATGATGAAATGCCTCAAGAATCTCGCCCAGCGCCACCCACATCTCGAGGGAAATCGCGTTGCGCTTCTCGGGTTGATTGAAGGTCATCCAACCGATGCCCTCCTCGATATGGGCCAACATTTTTTGAGTCTTTAGTTGCATTACACCGCTCCAAATCGCTTAAATTCTGACCGCGTTACCGCTCAGTCTCGAGAAAATCCCGCTCCTTGCGCTCTCAACCCGCGTTGTCGGGTCCTGCTGCCCTCTCAAAGCTAGCAGCGGCGCCTCACATCGACGCTCCAGGACAGGACGCTAGATGGCCTCTTGGTCTTTCAGCGCCTGAATCTCCTGATCACTCAGTCCAAGCTCGGTATAAATTTCAGGGTTATGAGCGCCTAAACTCGGCGCTGCGCGTTCAAATTCCGTGACGCGCTCATGATTAGACAAATTAATCGGACTACGAACCAAACCAATATCGCCCAATACATCGTGGCGCGCATTGGCCACCATACCCAAATGTTGAACTTGGGGGTCTTCAAAGGCCTCGGCCACCGAATAAATCGGCCCGCAAGGACAGCCGACCGGATTCAACAGCGCGACCAACTGCTGCATCGTCAGAACGCGAGTGCACTCATTGATCGCGGCATTCAGCACCTGACGATGCGTTACGCGTCCGGATCCGGTCTCAAATCTAGGGTCCTGCGCCCATTGCGGTTGGGATAAAGCCTCGCAAAAAGCACGAAACATTTTCGTCGTACTGGCAGCAATATTGACAAACCCGTCAGCTGCCTCAAAGACCCCCATCGGCGAAAAGGTGGGATGATCATTACCGGCTCGTCCCGGGGTCTCTCCAGACATGGTGTAACGCGCTGCCTGAAAATCCAGCTTGCTCAACATCGCCTCGAGCAGACTGGTATGAACCCACTGGCCAGCGCCGGTTTTTGACCGCTCGATCAACGCCAAAAGAATCCCTTGACCCAAAAACATGCCAGCTGAGGTGTCGCTAATTGCAATGCCAACTCGCATGGGCGGCCCGTCTGCTTGCCCCGTCAAGCTCATCAAACCACTCGTGCCTTGCACGATTTGATCAACCCCGGGTCGAGAATAATACGGTCCATCTTGGCCAAAGCCACTAATGCTGGCATAGATCAAACTCGGATGGATCAAGCCCAGCGTTTCGTAATCGATCTTTAGCCGGTATTTAACCGCCGCCCGAAAATTCTCAACGAGAATGTCGGCCGTCGCCAGGAGCTTTAGAAACAGCTCATATCCGGCTTTTGATTTCAGATTTAGAGAAACGGATCGTTTATTTCGGTGAAGATTCTGTGCATCGGACCCGGTGCGCTGACCCGTGACATCTTGAGACGCGGCGGTCGCGGGTGGCTCCACGCGAATGACATCTGCGCCCCAATCGGCCAATAATCGAACTGCAACTGGGCCAGCTCGTGCCAAGGTTAAATCGAGTACTCGTAACCCCGATAATGGTTTAGCCGTCACCCGCTAATTCGTCTCGAGCGCTACCCGAAGCGCGCGAGATATCTCTGAGAGTTTTCGCTGAAGCCGCTGGGTATTGATCGGCCCCATTCGAATGACTTGTTTTTGAGCAGGACTGAGCCGCTCGAGCGCTTCGTCTTCAAACTCATACATGACAACGGGCCGGGTTAACCGCACCTCACCGGCTAAAACCGGCACTTCCAACAATCGACCGATGGCGGCAAACAACGTGTTGTTCATACTACCATTCGGCAGTCCCAGCTCAGAAAAGGCCTGATCGAGCAAGGGTAAAACTAAGACATACAGCTCGGCTGTGCCTTCACTGTCCAAAGACTCAAAAATATTCACAAACAAATCGTAGCGATCGTAACTCCTTGGATCGATCGCATAGGTTTCTTCATCTAGCTGGGAGACTAAAAACGCACCCCTTGGCGCTAAGATCTCAACTGGGTTTCGAACAACTCGACCTTCGGATACCCCGTTCGTAAACCCAACAAACTTTCTAATCAGATCGTTCACCGCGACCCACTGGTTCATCCCTTCATGTCGACTCAAGCTGACTAAGCCATCCCGAATCAAGCCATCGCTATCATTTAACAGCGGTAACACAAACGCTGGCTCAACCGGCTCGGGTTCTGGCTCAGGTTCCGGCTCAGGTTCCGGCTCAGCTTCCGGCGTGACCTCGACAACGGGGGGCGTTGGCTCCGGAATCGGTAACGTAACAATTTGAGTGGTTTCAGGGACCTCTTGGTCCCCTCCTAAGAAAAAAGTCCCTGCAATCAAAATCACGAGTAGGCCGGCGCCAATTGCCAAGAGCATTGGTTTGTTGGAAAGCATAGGGTCCCCCTTTTATTGACTCCCCGATTGTTGCGCTAAACCTCGAAGAAAAAAAGCCTCAACCGACATTTCCACGATACTTCCATGATCAGCTCGCCTGCTGATGCAGCGCCCTAAAAATCAACGCGCCAGCGCCCATGGCGGTCGTCGACCAAGCAATAATGCCGTCCTCATGCCCCGCCATTGCGATGATCCCATCTGAGCCAACCTCCCGAGCAAGCGATTCCAAGGTCTGCGCCATCAAAACCGTGCCATAGGGTATTTCAGCACTCGTTTCGGGCAAGCCTAATTTCTGTCGGGCGCGCCAGATCAACGGACTATGAACATGGAAGACAAACCGTACCGAGGCGCAACTGTCGTAGATCGCTGCATGCGTTAAGGACTCCGAAGACGGCTCTTTAACGCCAGAGGCCGACAGGTGATTGCGCGCAAGCGACCAATGATCGACCAGTGCGTAATCCGCGGCGGTTAAGCGTTTAAGCCCTCCGGTTTGGGAGGCGGTGATGCTAAAGGCGTCGCCGACTCGACAACTTAGGTTGCCAAATCCATAACCACCATAGCGATCAGGTAATTGACCGATTAACTCGTACTCGACCAAAAGGTCTCGCCAGATTTGCAGATCCCGTGATACTTCGGGGACAGTCTCACGTTTTTCAAAGTCATAGCTAAATTTTATAACCCCTTCTTGCTCCGTCATTGCCGCTCTACCGCGTGCGCAGACAACGCGTTTGGCATCAGAATGCCGCGCTCTGTGATAATACCCTCGATTAGCGCGGCAGGGGTCACGTCGAAGGCAGGATTAAAGACCGGGACACCACGCGGCGCGGTCCAAACCCCTTGGATTTGTCGAACCTCATCACCCGCGCGTTCTTCGATGGTTATGTCCGCGCCGGTCGGCGTTTCGAGGTCAATCGTTGACCAAGGACAGGCTACATAAAACGGAATGCCGTAATGCTTTGCTAAGATCGCGACACCCAAGGTGCCAATCTTATTGGCAGCATCACCATTTCGGGCGACTCGATCAGCGCCCACCAAAACGAGATCAACCCAACCTTGGGCCATGACATGCGCTGCCATATTATCCGTGATCAACCGACACGATACGCCATGCGCCATTAACTCATAGGCCGTCAAGCGTGCGCCTTGGAGAACTGGACGCGTTTCATCGACCCAAACTTGAACTGGCAAACCATCTGCCTGTGCTTGGTAAATTGGCGCCAGGGCCGTCCCGAACTCCGAAACCGCAAGCGAGCCGGCGTTACAGTGGGTCAAAACCGAAGGTTTATTCTTTAATAGCGCAGCACCTGCAACACCAATCGCTCGGCAGGCAGCGCGATCGGCCTCAAACAGCTTGGTCGCTTGTTGATATAACCGGTCTCGCCATCCAGCCTCAGCCAAAGCGGCCGCTTCGGTTGTCGAAAAGTGCAACATCTGCGCAACAGCCCAAGACAAATTCACCGCCGTTGGTCTCGCATCAATCAGCGCTTGCCCTCGACGCATCAATTCATCCTGAATCCCCACCGGGTCCTCTGCACAATCATCGAGCCCTAAGACCAAACCATACGCGGCCGCCAGACCAATAGCTGGCGCGCCCCGGACCGCCAGATTTTTAATGGCGGAGATGACCTCAGTGAGTTCGGTGCAATCAAGATAAGCGACCGTTTCAGGTAACCCTCTTTGATCTAGGATTTTCAGCCGAGCGCGATTCGTTGACACTAAGCTCCTAGGGAGTTCAACCGCATCCACCGACATTACCCCGCTCGCAAGGCTGCTACCATTTCAGTCCGCGTATCATGATCAACGAAGCCAAAGGAACCGCTCGTTCGATCTGTGAAATCCCCGTAACGCTGTTTCATTTCTGGCACGATAGCCGAGGGATCGGCCATAATGCCCATGGTATTGAGCATCTCATCGCTGATTAAATTCGACATTTCCGCCCATTGACCCTGCTTTGAAAGCGCATTCAATTCAATTTGCAGATCACCCCAACCATGAACCCCAAGAACCTGCTTGTAGGCCGGCGTTGAGCCGTAGAATGAAATTCGATTCTTAGCCGCCGCTTTTTCCGCTTCGAAAGTGGCCTCATCTTTTCCAGAAATCATAAACGGCGTGTAGCTGATTTCGAAATCTGACCGGCTGCGCCCTGATTTCGCAAGACCGCGATCGATCGCCGGCAAGGTCACGTCTCGAATGTATTTTTCATTACTAAAGGGATGAATAATCAGGCCATCGGCCACTTCACCAGCAACCTCCGTCATAATTGGGCCGACGGCGGCCAAGACAACCTTTGGCGCACCATACTCGGTATCTTCTGGGGTGAAGGCAGGGGTCATCAGCGTATGATTGTAGTATTTACCTTCGAATCGAAGCGGCTCGCCATCATACCAATTGGCCCAAATGGCGCGCATCGCTTGAATCAACTCTTTCATTTGAGCCGCTGGCGCCCCCCAAGGCATCGAAAACCGCTTGGTGATATGCGGCCGGATTTGTGACCCCAACCCCAGCGTAAAGCGACCCTTCGAATACGCATTCAAATCATGAGCCTGATTCGCCAGAATCATCGGCGAGCGCGCAAAGGCCACGGCAATGCCCGTTCTGATTTCAATCGACTCGCTGTGCTCGGCCGCAAGCAGCAACGGGAAGAACGGATCATGGTTCATCTCAGCGGTGCCAACGCCATCATAACCATCGGCTTCAGCGGCCTGAACGGCAGCCGGCACCTTTCGCCAATTTTGAGTTAAATGGGTATCGACTTTCATTGCGTTCTCCTGTTCCTATTTTTGACTGTTTTAAGCTTAATCTGTGCAGTTTTTGGTTTTGCGAACTCTAGATCGTTGATCCTTCGTAACCGCCCCACCCCAGTGTAAAGGCTTGCTCTAAACCAACGCAACGGTATCCGATTCAGTAAAACGCCATGAATTGAAGGCGGCGGTCAGAACGGCCCTTTGATGTCGCCTGGCCCCCTCGAACTGAGCGCCGCGACATATCCTATTTTCAACCCCGCCCTTTGGCTGATACGCAGCCGCCCCAACTGCGCGATGGTGCCTTGGGTCTCGGGCCGTGCCCTTAGGTTTTTTTAAAGACCCGTCGCCCTGCTGCACTCAATTCAGCCGCTTTTTCTTCGGGGGAGCCGTCATTTAGAAATTGGCCGCCGCCGGTTTCAACACCGGCTAAATATTTTTGTAGACCCGGTCCTCGAAGCATCGGCTGCAAGCGAATAGAACATCGATAATCATGATCCTTTGAAAGCGACTTCGGCGCCTGGTGCACCGACAAAATATAAGACTGCGGCGTTGGCCAAAGATGATCTTGCATTTTAAGCACCGCGTGCAGGGCTAAAGCCAAATCATCGAGCACTTGCTCTGGCATCTCAGGCAACCGTTGCCACGACCTTTTTGGGACAACAAAGGTCTCATAGGGCAGCTGCGCGAAATATGGCACGAACGCCACGCAGTTGTCGTTTTCAACTAAAACCCGACGACCATCGGCTCGCTCGGACCGGATAATTGCATCAAACAGGTTTTCGGCATCGGCTTCACGATAACGCTCAACGGCCTGGATTTCTTGCGCGACGGTATGAAACACAAAGGGGGTTGCGTAAATCTGGCAATGCGGGTGAGGGTTCGACACACCCACCACCTCACCATTATTTTCAAAAATAAAAACGTGCTCGTAGCCCGCGTCCGCCATTAACGCATCGGTCTGATCCCGCCAACAGCGTACAACACCTTTGAACTGATGCTCAGATAATCGGCTCAGCCGACCGCCATGATCAGGGGTGTAACATAAGACCCGACACAATCCCGCCGCCTGAGCGCTTTGATAGATCCCCGGCGCAGGCGCTGGCGCAGGCGCACTCGCTTTAAAAGCAGGATGATCATTGTCGAAAACGAAACAAGCGGTATAGGCGGCATTCTTAATACCTGAAACCCTTTCACCGTCTGGACACAAATAGCAAGTTGGATCGTACTGCGGTAGATCGCGCCCCTCGGCAACCCGACCACCGGACCAAGGCCGACCGCCACGATGACTCGTGATGGTCACCCACCGTTCAAGCAAAGGATGCCAGCGATTCTCCCAGGTCATCATCGTTTATCCTTGCGTTACAACTCGGTGTTTTTTAAATCGCGTTGCTCAGATTCAAAATCTCGGTGTTGCATCAGCGCAAAATGGTACGCTTCGATTAAGGCATTCCAGCTCGCTTTGATGACATCGACGTTCACGCCGACGGTTCCGAAGGTTCCGCCCTCAAACGTATGCTCGAGATGAACGCGAACTTTCGCGGCAGTTTCCTGCGTTGAGTTGATGACCCGCACGGTGTAGTCGCTTAAATGTAGATCGTTAATTTCCGGGAAGCGCACTTGCAAGGCTTGTCGTAACGCTTGATTTAACGCATCCACCGGCCCATTGCCTTCCGCTGCACATAAGGTTTCTTCATCCCCAATACGGACTTTTACCGAGGCTTCAATCGCACCTGCAATCGTGACATCGCTTTGGTCTGAGGCAGACTCGTTCGCAGGCGAATAAATGCGATAGTAAATCGGTTCAAAACAGGGGCTAAAATGGCCTAAGTGACGACGGACCAACAAATCGAAGCTGCCGTCCGCATTCTCAAATGAATAACCCGCATGCTCTTTGTCTTGAATGTCCTCGAGTATGTTCGTTGCCGATGTCTTGCCCTTCAGTTCTGGGTAACGATTGGCCAATTTAGCGCGGACATTGGAGCCACCGGACAACTCGCTAATGAGTATTTTGCGGCTATTGCCAACGCTTTCGGGTGTCACATGCTCGTAGGTTTCGGGATTCCTCTGAACGGCCGAGACATGCACGCCGCCTTTGTGAGCAAAGGCGGAACCGCCGACATAGGGCTGACCGAGCGGGCCGTCAACGGCCAGGGTTTCCCAGACTTTTCGAGACAACCGCGTCAAACCTTGAAGCCGCCCTTCTGGCAAGCACCTAAAACCATATTTCAACTCGAGATTGGCAATAATGGTCGTTAAATCAACGTTACCACAGCGCTCACCAATGCCATTGATGGTGCCCTGCACCTGGCACACGCCCGCCTCAATCGCACGCAGGGTATTCGCGACCGCCAAACCACCATCATTGTGAACATGAATCCCCAACTGAATGTCAGGTAGATGACTCAGCGCGGCCTTTATGGCCACTTCAATTTCGTGCGGCAGCGCGCCACCGTTGGTATCACATAAAATTACGCGGTCCGCGCCACCCAACAGAGCCGATTCAAGGGTTGCCAGCGCATAGCCTGGGTCGCTCTTAAAACCATCAAAAAAATGTTCCGCATCATAAAAAACCGGCTTTTGAGTGGCTTGCTTCAAATAGGCAACCGAGCCTTCAATCATCTCAAGGTTTCGTTCTGCTGTGATGCGCAATGCTTGCTCGACATGTAAATCCCAGGATTTCCCGAATATGCAGGTCACATCCGCTTTGGCCTGCACCAACATATCTAGGAAGTGGTCGTCCTCGGGCAAACAATCCGCCCGATGGGTTGAACCAAAAGCAGATACTTTGACTTGCTCAAAGGTCCTGTCCTGACACGCTAGAAAAAAATCGTTATCTTTTGGATTCGAACCGGGCCAACCCCCTTCCAGATACATCACACCGATTGAATCCAACAGGTCTGCTATCGCGAGCTTATCAACCAAAGACAGGTTGACCCCTTCACCTTGATTACCATCCCGCAACGACGTGTCGTAAATTTCAATCCGTCTGGTGGTGCTCATCCCGAGTGGTCCGAATAGTTCAGTCTCGTAGCCACCGCATGGATTGCCTCTTTCGCAACCAATAACTCATCCAGCGGATCAAACCGTCCCGTTAAGAATGCTTCCCGCGCACTGTCTTTCATCGTGAACGAAAACTGCTCGTTGGCGAAGATGAGGGTCTGCGCTTGCAGGTCGATCAGAAACTCCGCTTCAGGATGCTGTCCTACCAGGGCTGCCAACCTTTTGCGCTGCGTCTTCTCCATAATCAAGCACGGCATACCCAACGTCGTGCAATTACCATGAAAAATTTCCGCGAAGCTTTCAGCAATAATCACTTCAAACCCAAATTTCTGCAGCGCTTGCGGCGCATGCTCACGACTGGACCCACAGCCAAAATTGGTGTCCGAGATCATGATGCTCGCCCCTTGATGAACGGGGGCATCGAGGATGTGGCCCTTGGACACATCTTGCGAATCAAACCGTTCATCGTAAAACAATGCAGGTCCCAGCTCGTCAAAGGTCACACATTTCAAAAACCGTGCTGGAATAATCCGATCGGTATCGATGTCATTGCCCTGCACGTACACGCCACGACCACTTCTTTTGGCTAAATCATTCATGACGTTTGCTCCAGCTGAAAGACATCGCGTGCATCCGCCACGGCACCTTGAATCGCAGCCGCTGCCACCATGATCGGGCTCATCAAAATGGTGCGTCCCGTCGAGGAGCCTTGCCGACCCATAAAATTTCGATTGGAGCTCGACGCGCAAACCTCATCGCCCACCAGCTTGTCTGGGTTCATCGCCAAACACATGGAGCAGCCCGGCTTGCGCCACTCAAACCCAGCTGCCGTAAAAACCTCATGCAACCCTAACGCGCGCGCAGCCTGATCCACTTTTTCGGATCCGGGCACGGCGATGGCACGCACCGATGACGCCACCTTGCGCCCCTCGATCGCGGCGGCTACCGCTTGAAAATCGCTTAAGCGGCCGTTGGTACAGCTTCCGATAAAGGCAACATCGATCTTGGTTCCGGCGATCGGGGCATCGGCCTCAAGCTGCATATAGCGCAACGCATCCGTCATTAGTTCCTGATCCAACCCCTCGGCGGCGGCGGGATCTGGAATCCGCTCCCCAATGCCGAGCGCTTGTGCCGGCGTCACACCCCAGGTCACCGTGGGTTCAATCGCGCTGCCGTCAATCACCACAACATCGTCATAGTGCGCGTCTGGATCGCTCGCGTAGCGCGCCCAACGCATCCTTGCTGCGTCGAACGCCGCACCGGTCGGCACCCGCTCTCGGCCTTCAAGATAGGCAAACGTGGTCTCATCTGGGTTGATATAGCCACACCGCGCACCGCCCTCAATACTCATATTGCAGACGGTCATGCGCTCTTCCATCGTCATGGCCTCGATGACGGCGCCGGCGTATTCATAGGCATACCCTACGCCGCCATTCACACCCAGCAGCCGAATGATATGCAGCGTGACATCCTTGGCCGTCACACCGCTTGAAAGCTGTCCGGTTACTTCGATTCGACGGACTTTAAGCGGGTCCATGGCCAAAGTTTGGCTGGCCAAAACATCTCGAACTTGGCTCGTGCCGATACCCAGTGCAATACAACCAAAAGCGCCGTGGGTTGAGGTATGACTGTCCCCACAACAAATCGTGATACCGGGTTGGGTTAAACCCAGTTCAGGTCCCACCACATGAACAATACCTTGGCTACCGGAATTGGGCTGAAAGAATTCGATACCATGCGCTTGCGTTGCGTCACTCAGCACGGCCATCATCCGCTCAGCCATCGGGTCACTAAACGGTCTACTTTGGTCATCCGTTGGAATAATGTGATCGACCGTTGCAAAGGTTCTGCGAGGATACGCAACCTTTAAGTTCTTATCTTTGAGCATGCCAAAGGCCTGCGGACTGGTCACTTCATGAATCAGATGCAAGCCCATAAAAATTTGATACTGACCGTTTTCAAGTGGGCCAACCAAGTGATCATCCCAGACTTTCTGATATAAATTTTTTCCCACGTTTGATTGACCTTTTAGGCGAAAACCCGGAGTTTATCAGATCTCAATGCTCGCAGTAATGGCTGCGGGCGGCAAATCATGGAGACGGCCCGTGACCCGCTTCAAACGAGCACTCGAACCCAGCATTCATCTCGCTCGGCTCACCCTCAGGGCTTTCACCGACGCCGACGAAGGTCGTTTGTTTCAATCCGTGCGGAACTCGAGCGCCGAGCTGATGCCATTTTTGCCTTGGTGTCATCCACAATACGCCCGCAAGGACGCCAAAACCTGGATTCGTTTTGCGCAGGCGACCTGGCGAGATCAAACGCAATTCGCTTTTTTGATTGAAGCGTCTGCCACCGGCGCCCTCATCGGCGGGGTGGGCCTGGATTCGCCTGATGCGAACGGCGACGCCAACCTAGGCTATTGGATTCGAACAGATTGCACCGGTTACGGGTATGCAACCGAGGCCGCTCTTGGGCTTGCAGCGGAAGGATTACAGCGCCTGGAACTCAACCGGGTCCTGATCACCCTGTCAGTCAACAATTTTGCGAGCCGTCAGGTTGCGATCAAAACCGGCGCGCAATTCTTGCGCAAGACGACAGGTGGGTTAACGCTTCATGGGGTCAAACACGATGCTTTGGTTTTTGCTTTAACGCAGCCGAACATTCATCTGACCGTCTGATGGTCCGATAGCCTCGGATCACGATGGCGGCGACCTCGGCGCACGTCAGCGACCCTTTCTGAAAACACGCTTGAAACACATTGCCATCGCAACCAAAGTTCGACCTCAGTGTGCTATCAGCTCGGTTTGCATCAGCCTTGGCGACTCCTCCATAATACCGACCCAGCACGTATCGTTTTTAGCGGAGTCAAAAAAACGGCGCACGTCGGCACGCGTTAAAACGGCGCGCCTTCGCCGATCCAGATCACTTCATACAACTAAAATAAAATGTTAACCAAAGGGAACTCAAACATGACTACAGACGTCATCAACGACATGCAGTTACGACTTAAGTCGCAGAAGGCCGCGCAAATTGCCGGCGGTCACGTGAGTGCGGCACTCCGGATCGACCGACTGAAGCGGAGCATTGCGATTCTTGAAGGTCATGGCGACGCTTTGTGTGAGGCGATGCGCCGTGATTTTGGCCACCGTAGCCTCGACCAATCAAAGATGGCTGATATCGATGGCGCCATCAGCCCGCTTAAAAATGCCATCAAAAACGTGAAAACTTGGATGAAAGCCGAGAAACGCGGCACCCTTTTTCCGCTCAATCTCCTCGGGGGTCGCTCGCGCATCGAGTATCAACCCCTCGGCGTCGTCGGCTGCATTAGTCCTTGGAACTTCCCAGTACAACTGACCTTTGCGCCGCTGGCGGGTATTTTGGCGGCGGGCAATCGAACGATGATCAAGCCTTCTGAATATTCTCCAGAAACGTCAGAGCTTATGAAACGCCTCATTGAAAGCAGTTTTGATCCAGATGAAATGGCCGTCTTCACAGGCGGGCCCGAGGTTGGCCAGGCATTCAGCGCGCTCGCCTTCGATCACCTGTTATTCACTGGCGCGACCAGCGTGGCCAAACACGTTATGCGATCGGCGGCGGAGAACCTTGTCCCTCTGACCTTGGAACTTGGCGGTAAGTCACCCGTCATTGTTGGTCGCTCTGCCGACATTAAGCTGGCCGCTCGAAATGTCATGACCGGTAATACAATGAACGCAGGCCAGATCTGTCTTGCCCCGGACTACGTGATGGTGCCGGAAGAGGATCGCGACGAATTTGTCGAAGCCGCCCGAAAGGCGGTTACTGAGATGTATCCGAATCTGAAAGATAACGAAGATTACACCTCAATCATTAACGAACGTCACTACGACCGGCTTCAGAGTTATCTGACTGATGCCGAGGAAAAGGGTGCCGAGATTGTTGCCATCAACCCTGCCAATGAGGATTTCAGTCAACAAGAGCATCACCGGATTCCGCCAACGCTTGTGCTCAACCCCACCGACGACATGCTGTGTATGCAGGAAGAAATTTTCGGTCCATTGCTCCCTGTTAAAACCTATCAAGACATCAGTGAAACCATCGGCTATGTCAATGACCACGACCGGCCACTGGGCCTGTATTACTTTGGTCACGACGAGCAAGAAACCCGACGAGTTCTCGATCAAACCACATCAGGCGGGGTGACCCTCAATGATGTGATTATGCATATCGCTCAGGAAGAATTACCGTTTGGGGGGGTTGGTCCGAGCGGTATGGGCTCGTACCACGGTCACGACGGCTTCAAAACGTTCAGCCATGCCAAGTCGGTTTATAAACAGACCGCCAGTATTTCAAAATTAATGGCGAAAATGGGACCGCCCTATAAGAAAAAGCAGGCGACCTCCTGATCACCGGCACGCCTGCTGCAGGCTCAACGCTTGCAGCAGGCGGACAGGTTATCGTCCTGTAAACTCTGGCTTCCGCTTTTCTAAAAACGCTTGTACCCCTTCCTTGAAATCTTCACTTTGGAACATACCGCCTAAATGCACCATCAGGTGATCGACGGCCGTGTCATAAGATTCCTCCAGACCCATTCGCATCATGCGCTTGGTCGTCTGCACCGCCAGCGGTGCATTATCGGCAATCTCTTCAGCCCACTGTAACGCGGTTGTCATCAAGTCCTCCGCCGGCACAATGGTATTGATCAAGCCCATAGACAAGCACTCTTCAGCACCTACTGTCCGAGCTCGATAGTATAGTTCAGCGGCTTTGCCCCATCCGATTAGTCGTGGCAGCAGCCAAGTACCACCACTTTCAGGGACCACGTTACGCTTGGCCGTTACCGCCGCCATCTTGGCTGTCTCCGAGGCAATTCTCATGTCGCACAACAGCGCAACATCCATACCGTAGCCCGCGGCAGGTCCATTTAAAGCGCAGATGATGGGCGTATCAATGTTCCACATCACATTAATGGGGGCATCTCGTAAGTCGAATAATTGCCGGGCAGGCCGATTGCCGTCTTTGGCACCGCCGCCGATATTGCCCTCGCCGACACCAATCAGATCAAGGCCCGCACAGAATCCTTTGCCCGAACCCGTCAAAATAATGCATCTAATTTCAGGATCCTTGTTGGCTTCAACCATTTTTGCTGACAATTCATTCAACATATCGCGACTAATCGTATTATATCGATCCGGACGGTTCAGCGTGATGATGGCAATTCTGCCTTGTTGTTCGACCAATAATTCTGGCGTCGTAGATGGGGACAATGTCATGGCTAAGGCTCCTTGAGTTTCTGTGGCTAAGCATCTTGCTTGGCGTTTAGATGGCGATTTTTATCAGGTTACTCACAAATAAAGCGAGTTTTAGAGGCTGCTCAAAACAGCCCAAACCCTGCAGCTCGAAACAGCGATCGGCTGGGCAATACCATACCGACCTAATCCGACTTACGCCAGAGCGATTCATGCCGAGCCCGCTCGACCACCCTTAACCCCATCTGTGGCATACCAGCCACGGCGATTGTGGGGCCGCTCACGAGCCCTCAAAATCGCCGCGTCGATTGGCTTGCTCAACGCACATCCTGTATCATCCTGCGACTGCACCGCACCTAGCCCGCTGCGTATATCAATAATTAAAGACGCTCAAACCAATCTGGCGCGACGATCAAGAGTTCAAGCACGCATGACCACACATCCATTCGCTATTGAGCGGACATCGTTTAAGCGACAGTGGTCAATCGGCATCGCTTTGGCCGCACTTTGTGCTGGCCAGAGCGACAACCTGCAGGCAAGCGGCTTGCCCGATGCCCTGCCAATGCGGACCGAACTCGACACCCGCATTATCATTGACGGCGCCATCGATGAACCAACGTGGCAAGATATCAAAGCCTTTTCCGGGTTTAAGGTGATCTCGCCCGACACCTTGGCGGATGCCCCGCTGGAAACCAACATTAAGATGTTCTATACCGAGCGCGGCTTATATTTTTCTGCTTCGATGACTCAGCCCCCAGAAACGCTTATCGAACGCCTGAGCGCTCGCGACCAATTTGTAAACAGGGACCGTATTTCTCTGTCGGTCGATACTTCCGGCACCGGGCTTTACGCCTATTGGTTTGCTGTTAATCTCGGTGGCTCTTTAATGGACGGCACGATCCTACCAGAACGGCAATATTCCAGTAATTGGGACGGTCCTTGGCGGGGCGCCAGTCAACGGACTGAGGCAGGCTGGAGCGTCGAGATGATGCTTCCCTGGTCCATGATGACGCTGCCCACCAGCGACTCGGGCGACCGAGACATTGGCATCTATATTCAACGCGCGGCCGCAAGCATCGATGAGGACTGGGCCTACCCAGGATTGCCTCGAACGCAAAACCAATTTTTATCCCGTTTCCCAAAAACTAAAATTAAAGGCATCAAACCCAAGCAGCAACTCACCTTTTATCCCTATGTCTCGTCAAGTCTCGATGCGGTCGACGATAGCACCACGCAAAAAGCCGGGTTCGATCTGTTTTGGCGGCCCACCACGGCCTTCCAGGTTACGGGCTCCTTTAATCCTGACTTTGGCAATGTTGAATCCGACAATGTTGTGGTGAACCTTACCAGCTACGAAACGTTTTTCCCTGAAAAGCGGCCGTTTTTTTTAGAAGGTCAAGAGGTGTTCACAACTTCGCCTCGAGCAAACCCAGGCTGGGGTTCTGGCGGGACGCCAACAACCCTGATCAATACGCGGCGAATCGGGGCGCCGCCAAGAGCCCTCACCGATACCGCCATCACCTTGTCACAAACCGAGGCCAATCAACCCAGTGAGTTAATCGCAGCAACAAAAGTCACCGGGCAGTCAGGTTCACTGCGTTATGGATTATTAGTTGCCCTTGAGGATGACACTGAGCTCATCGGTCTCAAAGACGGCAATACGGTTCGACGAACCCAATTTGGCCGAGATTTCATCGCGGCCCGAGTCCTTTATGAGAACACACAAGGTTCCGGTCGACACGCTGTCGGGCTCTTAATGACGGAAGTGGGTCACAACGATCAAACCGCGCAAACCCTTGGGGTTGACCTCCATCACCTCAGCCAGGGCGGCAAGCTCGTCGTTGACGTTCAAACTTTGCACAGTGATACCGAGATTGAATCCGGCCATGGCGCTTTCGCCGACATCGTCTTTCGACCTCAGCAGGGCTTGCAACATAAACTGACGCTAGACTACTTTGATCAAAACCTCGACATCAGTGATTTCGGCTTCCTGCAACGAAACGACGTTAAGGGCTATCGATATCGCTTTGAACGCGTTCAATCGGATCTAAAACGGCTGAAAGGCCGAGAAACTGACCTTGTGGTAACGCAGCAATGGAATTTTGCAGGAGAACAAACCCGCCTCGGTTTCTCTGGTGCGCAAGAGCTTCGCTTCTTCGATAACACCCAACTAGACCTCAAACTCGACTTTTATCCGAAACGATGGGAAGACCGCAACAGCGATGGTAATGGCTCCTATCGGTTACAGGACCGCATCCAAACCGGGATCAATTACAGTAGCGATAGTGCGAAACCCTTCAGCTATCGTTTAAGGGCTAATATGAGACAAGAGGACATTGGCGGTCAAAACCGGTCGATCAGCCTGGCCTTGTCTTATCAACCGACCGATCGACTCTCGACCTCGCTTGATTTTAAATACGAAACGCGATCCGGCTGGCTGCTCCACGAAGCGGGCTCGGAATTCACCCGATTTCATTCAGAGAGCCTGAGGCCCGAATTTGAGCTGTCGTACTTCGTAACTGCCAATCAGCAAGCCCGCCTCAGCCTGCAGTGGGTCGGTATTAAAGCATTTGAACGCGATCGTTGGCGGTTGCCGGCGACCGGCGGTAAGTTGGTCTCGGACGAGGCGAGCGCTGGCCTGCCGCGGGACTTTTCCATTAGCCGATTATCCTTTCAGGCCAGATATCGTTGGGAAATTGCCCCGCTGTCTGATTTGTTTGTGGTTTACACTCGCGGCTCGGATCTGCCGAGCAATGTCCGCTCGAGCTTCTCGAACCAATTATCTGAGGCTTGGGAGCAGGCCCTCGTTGATTCATTGGTTGTTAAGGTCCGCTATCGTTTTGGCAATTAACCGGGCATCAAATGGCCCCGGTGGCCCGCCACGCGGCTTGGGTTGACCGATATCCCATGGATACTCGTAGAGGTCTTAAACACAAACATGATCTGCACAGGATGGCCACAGCAAAGTCCCACCTCGTTGGTTTGATCGGAGATGTTCATAGCGAACACGAACGGCTCGCCCAGACGCTCGAATTTCTGCAAGCAGCAGGCATCACCTGCATTGTCTGTACCGGCGACATCGTCGATGGCCCGGGCTGCCCAAACCGCAGTATTGAGCTTTTATTAGAGTATGACGTCAAAACCGTCGCGGGTAATCATGATCGATGGCTGCTTCAAGACAAAGTTCGACATCTGCCGATGGCGCACCGCAAGACAGACCTGACAACCCAATCCCTTGGGTATCTACAGTCCCTAAACAAGACCGAAACAATCACCTGTCATGGCCAGCGTCTATTACTCTGCCATGGCATGGGGGAACGCGATTTAGAAAAAGCCTGGCCTGGAACGCAGACCATGCCGATCGAGCGCAACACAACACTCGATGCATTAATCAAAGCGGAACAACATGACTGGCTGATCAATGGTCATCTGCATTTTCGAACGATCATGGCCTTCAAAACGCTCACCGTCATCAACGCAGGCACCCTAACGGGTCACCGTTGGCCAGGGTTCTGCGTGCTGGACCTCGATCAGCGTTCTGTTCAGGCTTTTGAGTTTACGCCTCGTGGGGTTGAACCCGCGGTGGCCTTGACGGTGCCAGCTAAGCCAGAGTGGCACGACACTCAGAGCTTTCAAGGCGACTGGGAGCCGCTGGTGTTATTTAAGCGCGAACCCAACTGATCTGCTGAATCACAAATTATTCCGACTCAAGCGCAATCGCCGTGTAGATCTGCCGTGGCCCTTCAAAAGGCTGACGTGCATGCATCACCAGGCGATTATCGAGCCACAACATATCACCAACCTGCCAGGGCACATTGACCACTTCGGTCCTGGCCCGATCCAAAAACTGCTCAAAGACCGCAGCCGGCAAATACGCACCGCCACCGAGTTGGACCGCGCGGTGGCCCACGTTACGCGTATCGTTCCACCCCGTAAACGCCGCAATCACTGAATTGAAAAACGTTTTTCGACCACTCACCGGATCAAGCCGAATCGCGGGTAAAACCGGCGATTCGGTACGCAGCTCGTCCCCGTCGAGCCATTGCCAACGCAAGCCTTGACCTTGCATCACCCGCTCTGCCTCAGTTTTAGTTTCAACCAGAAAAGTCTCCTGCCAGCTGCGACCAATCGGTGAGGCAGGATCCGTGATCGCAGGCATAACGCGGGTATACCGAACGCCTTGCGTCTCTAACTGGTCTGCCAAAGATTGATCAACCAACTTCAGCAGATCAAATGCCGCTCTTGAATCAAACAAGGTTGTTGCGCCGCCGGAGATTGGCGCGGTTTCGCAGTAGAAAAAAATATAATCCGGTGGTTGACGGGTTTGCGCCATTTCATGATGAAGCGGAATTTTTTCATCTGGGGGGCTTTCGTTGGCCGTCATGATACGTCGATGGGTAATCTGGCGTCTCGGTGCGGCACCGCCAAGATAGGGCATGTTCTCAAAGGGAACGGCGTCCAGGACCCCCTCGAAATCCTTCGCGCCATTGACGCCGCAACCGCGAAACAGCAGCGCACCTTTTTCTTTAAGCTCCTGCTTCAGCGCCGTCCCTTGCTCTCGAAAAAGCGCTGTACCAAGTCTTTCATCATGGCGCTCGTTCGGCACGTAAATTTTTGGGAAGGCGCCGGTCGCATTACGCCCCTGTGCCACATCAGCGGCTTCTATCAAAAATGGATTTCGCATCAAAGCAACCTAAAATTCTGAGCATCAATTTCAACAGCCTGCTTGGTCGTTGCCGAAGCCTGCGCTGCAAGCCCCATCAACACGGCCATTAGACCATCGTCTGCAGAGACCGCAGGCGGCTTGTCACTCAGCACGGCAGCCAAAAATGCCTGGTGTTGAAAAAATGTCGCGCCTTGGTGGGAACCTGCATCCATTGCGGCTTTCGGTACCATGACCCGCTCGATCACCGGCGTCGCAGGCGCACGCGGTGAGGAGATCAACCGAGCCGGCTCTGGGGCCACGCCCTCGATCTGAAACGGGCCAGGAATCTGACAATCCAACCGGCCCAGATCCCCAACCAATGAAATCTCCTGCTCGAACCGCACCCCGTCCGCAAACATACAAAGATCCAACATGCCGCGACAGCCATTATCAAAATCAATGATGACATAGCCATTATCCCAAATATCCGGCTGCGCGCCACCATACCGTTCTGCAAGATGATTGACGTCTTGCGCGGCAGAGGCGAAGACCCGCACAGGTTCCGCCTGCAGAAACAACCGCATGAGGTCAAAAAAATGACAACATTTCTCGACAAAGGTACCGCCCGAATACTGGTTGAAACGATTCCAATCATCGACCTTTTTCAAGAACGGATAGCGATGCTCTCGAATACTCAGCATTCTGCGTTGACCTACCACTGCCTGCTTCGCATCAAAGGCAGCCAACGCCGGCATAAAACGATACTCCATCCCGACCCAAACAAAGGTGGCATGCGCCTCAAGCGCCAGTCGTAATCGCTGCACATCAACTTCGGAGGTCACCAACGGTTTTTCAACCAACACCGGAATCTGACATGTCGATAGCACCGTCAGCAATTGATCGCAGTGCATAAAGTTTGGCGTTGCAATAACCAACGCATCAAGCTGCTGGGCAAGCAACGCTTGCAGATCCGGAACAAAAACTGCGTCTGGGGCCAAGACGCGCGCTTTTTTCAACATGCCGGGATTGGGCTCACAGATGGCAACGACCGCGACATCTTTGAACAACGCCAAATTCCTAAGGTGCTCGCGGCCCATCATGCCTGCGCCGAGCAGGCCATAGCGAAGTCGATTGGTCATTACAGCTTCCTTTCAAGGCCTAATTTTGCCCGTTTTGAGCATCAAAACATAGCGCTGCCGATCAACCAACGGTAAGCTTTTGACATGACCCAAGCAATTTGGCTATTCGGCTACGGCTCGATCCTTTGGCGCCCGGACGTGCCCTACACAGCCGCCCTGATCGCCCGCCTTTCAGGTTTTCAACGTCGCTTTTGGCAAGCCTCAACGGACCACCGCGGCACCCTCGAACGACCCGGCGCGGTCGCAACCTTACGGCGCGTTGCGAGCGCCCAGACCCTTGGCATCGCCTACTGTATCGAACAGACCCAATTTGTTCAGGCAATGACGCAGCTCGATCAAAGAGAACAAAATGGATACAGCCAGCAAGCCATCAGCCTGACGCTGGATACCGGGCAGGTCATTCAGGCCATAACCTACATTGCTCAACCCGGGAACCCTTGGGACCTTGGTAGCCCAAACGAGACGGTTTTGGCTGAGCAAATCCAGGCAGCATGCGGGCCAAGCGGCACCAACCTTGCGTATTTCCAACACCTGCGCTGGGCCAGTCAGTGCCTCAATGAAGTCGATGATCACCTCGAGCGTATCGCCTCAGCCTTAACGCGCTTAGGCAGTTCAGAGCCTCAAAGTGACGCTCTGGTTAGATTACAGATTGAAAAGGCTCTGGTACCATGGCATCCACTCATGAGGTGATCACATTGAATTTAATCCCTGAAATCGTTGAACAAGCCGAACGCCTAAAAACCTGGCGCCAGCATATTCACGCCCATCCTGAAATGGCCTTTAAAGAATACGAAACAGCCGCCTTCGTTGCAGAACGGTTACGTGAATTTGGGCTCACCGTGCACGAGGGCATTGCTGGCACGGGTGTCGTCGGGACTTTAACCAAAGGCGGTGGTAATCGCGCCATCGGCCTGCGAGCCGATCTCGACGCCCTACCCATCGTCGAAGCCAACACCTTCGAGCATGCGTCTAAGACACCGGGCGTCATGCATGCCTGCGGGCACGACGGACACACCTGCATGCTCCTTGGTGCGGCAGCCTACCTTGCCAAAACTGAGACGTTCAGCGGCACCGTTCATTTCATCTTCCAGCCTGCCGAAGAAAATGAAGGCGGCGCCAAAACCATGGTCGACGCGGGCTTGTTTGAGCAGTTTCCAGTTGAAGCGGTGTACGGCATGCACAATATCCCTGGCATTCCGGTCGGCCATTTTGCGGTGAAACCGGGCCCGATGATGGCTGCTTTTGACATTTTTGACATTACCGTAATCGGTCGCGGCGGCCACGCCGCCATTCCTCAACAAGCTGTCGACCCCCTCCTCATTGGAACCAAAATCGTGGAGGCCCTCCAGACACTGGTTGCGCGAGAAATTAACCCCCAAGAGCCCGCGGTACTGAGCGTGACTCAGTTTGAGGGCGGGGACGCTTATAATGTCATTCCCGATCAGGTTCGCATTGGCGGCTGCACCCGCTGTTTTTCAGTTCGGGTCCAAACGCAATTCGAGCAAAGCATCCAGCGCATCGCGTCCGGTATTGCCAGTAGCTTTGGTGCAACCATTGAATATCGCTATGAGCGGCGTTATCCACCAACGGTCAACAGCGTTGAGGAAACGGAGTTTGCTGCCCGCGCGGCAATCACCACCAGTAGCTCTGAAGCCGTTAATCGAAACCCGAAACCCTCCATGGGCTCTGAGGATTTCGCTTATATGTTGCTCGAAAAGCCGGGCTGCTATATCTGGATCGGCAATGGTGACGGCGAAGGCTCCTGTATGATTCATAACCCGGGCTATGATTTCAATGATGATATCCTGCCAATTGGGGCCAGTTATTGGTCGCACCTGGTCGCGCAATTACTTCCCGTCTAGGCGATATTGATGTCGTTTATCGAACACCGACTGGGGAAAACGCACTTTACGACCAAAGGCAAATCCACTGACCGATTGCCTGTTATTTGGCTGCATGGCGGCCCTGGCGGGACGCATAATCCCAATGGCAACCTCTTTAAGTTATCGAACAAACGCAAAGTTTATGCTTATACCCAACTGGGTTCAGGCAAAAGCAGTGACCTGAATAAACGCCAGTGGCGAATTTCAACGTTCGTGCAAGAACTTCAGCTACTGGTTGCAGCTTGGGGGCTCAAGGATTTTCATTTAATGGGCGGCTCTTGGGGCACGACCTTGGCGCTTGAGTATTACTTAAAAGTGGGCGGCCAAGGCATCCGGTCCATGGTGCTCCAATCGCCAATGCTATCCGCCGTTGATTGGCAAAAAGATGCCAATCGATTAATAAAAGCCTTACCCAAAGCAACGCAGCGCGTGATTCAGGCCTGCCAAGCCGTAGGCGCAACCGATGCACGGGTCTACCAAGAGGCGCTCGCTTTGTACTACAGCCGCCATGTTCTCAGACGACCCAACAAGCTCAAAGCGATGCTCGCTCGGAAAAATCCTCGCGGCGCCGCCATCTATCAACATATGTGGGGCAGCAGTGAATTCTCAGCAACCGGCACCCTTGCAGACTTTGATCAAACCCATCGCCTTCAAGACGTTCATTGCCCAACCTTAATTGTTTGCGGTGAGCACGACGAGGCGACGCCAAAAACCGGGGCGCGCTACGCCAAACGACTGCCTCAGGGCGCATTTCATGAGATCCCAGGCGCGAGTCACGCCATTTGGGAAGAGCAACCACATCGTCTCAAAAACACGATTAACCAATTTATCCAGCGTTGGGACTAAAGTTCCACACAACTGAATCCTAAACGCGGGAAATGCACCAATAACTCGCCAACGCCCGGCTCATCTCTTAAGACAGAATAGGCATCGGGTACATGCTCGGCTTCGACCAACGCGCCTTTAACCGGCTGCAAGCCGTAATCGATTGGACAAACCGAAACGCTGGGCGACAGAATTTTTTGTTTTGCCAAAAGCGGCTCTGCAGTCGCAAGCTGCAACGCCGCCTCGGCGCCCATCGGTTGGACCCGTCCATGCCCAAAGGCTGTCATCTCAGCATACCAACGCATCACCTCCGGGAAAGCCGCCAGATCTGCAACAAGCGCCGGTCGCGCTGCAATGAACCAAAGACAGTGGTAAACCGAAAAGTCCGCAAGGGTCGGCGCTGCCCCGAACAAGAAGGCTTGCGCCCCTAATTGGTTGTTCATCTGGTGCAGCCAAAGATCGAAGTGCGAAAGAGCAACCGACAAATCCATCTGTAGGGCCGTTGAACCTTTTGAAAATTCTGCGCGGTCTGCCATAAAAGCTGCCGCTTCGGCATCGCTTGCGAAAAGCGGATTACCCGATAGCGCTTTCGGTTGGAAGGCAACCGCGACGACAACCCGAAATAAAAACGTGTCTGCCCAATAAGAAACCGTTTCAATGACCGCGCGCTGGGCTTGCGGCAAGAGCGCCTGCCCTGCACCTTGGGCAATCAGAATTTTTGCAATCAACGCCGTGTCACAATACGTCTCCCGCCCGCGTTGTAGGACGGGGGTTCGCCGATAGCCCCCGGTCAAGGGCATTAACTGGGGTCGGGGCATAATTACGGGTATTTCAACTTGCCGACTGGGCAAGTCAAGATAGCCCATCAACAGCCTGATTTTCTCGGAGAATGGCGATCCCGCATATTGATGGAGAATAAAATCTGGCATAACACCTCCTGAATGATTGGTGGCCCCATCGCGCGCCACACCCTGCAACTTTCGCGCTAGTATTAAGCGCCTAAACACACAAGGATCTAGCATGCGTTTAACCGAACCGAGAATCAATCCTGTTGAGGAATCTGACTGGACCGAATCCCAACGCGACCTGCTGGCGCCTCAGGTCATGCGCGGGCGCGTCCAAAATATCTTTTTAACCCTCGCCAATCATGAAGCCTTGGCCAAACGCTGGATGGTTTTTGCCAATCACATCCTGCACAAATCGAAACTCTCCGCGCGCGATCGAGAAATCTTGATCCTACGGGTTGGTTGGCTATGCCAGTCTGGCTACGAGTGGGGACAACACGTCCTGATTGGGAAGAAAGCCGGACTCAGCGATTTGGAGATCGAGGCCATCAAAGTCGGTCCATCCGACCCCAGCTGGGGGACGCAGGATAGAGGGTTGTTAACAGCCGCGGACGAGCTCAGAGCCGACGCCTTTATTACTGACGAAACTTGGCATGCCTTGGCCGCCTACTACTCTCAGCAGCAGCTCATGGACCTCGTGTTTACGGTCGGTCAGTACCAGCTGGTGTCGATGGCATTAAATACCTTTGGCGTTCAATTGGACCCAGACCTGCCGATCATGAAGTAATCGAGGCCCCCTAGTCGAGGTCATCGAGGTTCACAGATGGATCGATCTGCGCCCAGGCCAATTTCGCCATATTAAAGGCGCCCGCGCCGGCAGCTTCAGCATGCTGACTGGCCGCGGTGCCATCAAGCACGCGCTTGGCGATACCTTGCAGTATTGCGGCCATTTTGAACATATTAAAGGCGAGGTAATAATCCCAATCAGCGATCCCTGTCCGGCCCGTTCGCTCACAATAGGTCTCAACAAAGGCTTGCTCGGTAGGAATCCCCAAGGCGGCTACATCAACGCCCCGCAAGGCGTCTCGATAAGGTCGACATAGGTAAGCAAAATCGGCGATCGGGCACCCTAACGTGCTGAGTTCCCAATCTAAAATACCAATCACTTCGAAACGATCCTTGTGCATCATCATATTCGCAATTTGAAGATCGCCATGAACGATGGTGCAATCATTGCTGCTCGGGATATTCGCCGGCAAATAGGCAAGCAGATTATCCATATAGGGATTATCAACGGTTTTCGTATACTCGTACTGACCGCCCCAGCGTGATAATTGTCGCGCGATATAATCCGATTCCTTTCCAAAATCGCTGAGGCCCACCGACTTGTAATCAACACTGTGCAATTTGGCAACCGCCAGATTGGCCGCGTCCCAAATTTCAAACCGTTCTTGCGGGGTGTAAGGACCGTGCGTGGCATCCCAAATCACCCGTCCATCTAGGTATTCCATTACGTAAAACCAGGTTCCAATAACCGAATCATCGGTACACAAGGCAAAGGTTCTGGCCGTGGGCACATCCGCATCCGCAAGGCCTGTAAGCACTTTGTACTCACGATCGACAGCATGGGCTGATTTTAACAACGCCCCCGGGGGCTTACGTCGCAACACATATCGCCGGCGCGGTGTTGTCAACAGATAAGTCGGGTTCGACTGCCCACCCGCAAATTCTTCAATCGTCATGGGCCCTTCAAAGCCCGCAACCGATGTCGTCATAAAGGCTGTCAGCGCCGCTAAATCGACCTGATGACGGGCTTGCACCGGCACAGTACCGGTATTATCTTCGGCTTTAAAATCAGTCATGTGTGGTTCCTGTTGTTCAACAATCCTGTTGCCTTACCGCTCATCCGATCGCAATTTTCGAGACAATAAAAAGCCAGCTTTCGCTGGCCTTGAATCACGCAAAGCGCACGCTCAGCTTACCGTCCAAGTATGACCCCGACGAAGCACCTCATTAAAATCGGCCACACCCTTCTTCGCGCGAACGGTTTTAATCTGCTCATAAACTGAATTTTCATAGGACACTTCTTGTTTGCAATACAGCACGCCGACGGCCTCTGGAAAATCCGGCGTCGACAGCGCCGCGAGCATCTGCGCCAAGACCAAATTGGTCTCATCATGCACCATAATATCATCCAAGGTTACCCCGGCCTCACCGAGGGTGACGACCTCCAATTGCAACGTTGAGGTATTCAAACGCAGACCTTTTTGCTGGTCGACCCCAAACAACAACGGCTCCCCATGAGCCAGCACCAGCCTAGAATCCTCAGCCGACTTCTTATCTTTGATGTAGTCGAAAATACCATCATTATAGACAGGACAATTTTGATAGATCTCAACGAAGGAGGCGCCTTTGTGAGCATGCGCTCGTTTGAGCACCGGTGTCATATGCTTGGCCTCCGTATCGATCGTTCGGGCAACAAACCTTGCACCAGCACCTAAAGCGAATGTGCAGGGCCGCAGCGGCAAATCAACCGAACCATCCGGGGTGGATGGCGAGCGGGTACCAACCTGAGAGGTAGGCGAATATTGCCCCTTGGTTAACCCGTAGATCTCGTTGTTAAACAACAAAATTTGTAGGTCCACATTCCGGCGTAACACATGCAGCATGTGATTGCCGCCAATGCTCAAACCATCGCCATCTCCAGTCACGACCCAAACGTCTAACTCAGGGTTGGACAACTTTACCCCAGTCGCAATCGCAGGCGCTCGGCCATGAATTGTGTGAAAACCGTAGGTTTCCATGTAGTAAGGGAATCTGGAGGAGCAGCCAATGCCCGAGACAAAAACCGTATTTTCTTTCGGGGTATCGAGCTCCGGCATCAGCTTCTGAATGGTCTTTAGGATGGCATAGTCGCCACAACCCGGACACCAACGGACTTCCTGGTCAGTGCTAAAGTCTTTTAACGTGAGCTTTTGCGGTGCGTTCATGATGATTCTCCTAGCAACGATTCAATCGCGTCGACAATTTCTCGAATCTTAAAGGGTTGACCCGATACCTTATTCAATCGCTTGGCATCGATTAAAAACTTCGATCGCAGCACTTCGACCAGCTGCCCGGTATTCATCTCTGGCACTAAGATCTGCTCGTAACCACGCAACAGTTCGCCTAGGTTTTCAGGAAACGGCATCAAATATCGAATATGGATGTGACTCACGTCCACCCCAACAGCGCGTAACCGTTTTACCGCCTGATGGATCGGTCCATAGGTTGAACCCCAGCCAACAATTGCGAGTTGACCTGAACTTGGACCCTGGCTCACCGTCTGGGCAGGGATGAATTTCGCAATCCCATCAATCTTCGCTTTGCGAACATCCGTCATCTTTTGGTGATTACTCGCATCGTAGGAGATATCACCCGTGTCATAATCTTTCTCGATCCCGCCAATACGATGTTCAAGCCCTGGCGTGCCGGGCTTTGCCCAGACACGAGAAAGCGTTTCGGGGTTCCGATTGGCTGGTGAGAACCCTTCTGGATTCGTCTCGAACTGAACTGGGAATGCCTCAAACTGCGTTAAATCAGGCACTAACCAGGGTTCGGAGGCATTGGCGAGGTACCCATCGCTCAACAGTAATACCGGGGTTGAAAATTGCGTCGCCAGACGGACTGCCTCAATGGCGACATCGAAGCAATCTGATGGTGTCGAGGAGGCAATCACGGGCAGGACGGTATCGGCATGGCGACCAAACAGGGCTTGGTTCAGATCCGATTGCTCGGTTTTCGTCGGCAAGCCCGTTGAAGGCCCACCTCGCTGGGTATTGACGATGACCAGTGGCAACTCCGTTGCACTCGCTAGCGAAATGGCTTCTCCTTTCAATGAAATACCCGGGCCTGAACTCGACGTCACGCCAAGCGAACCCCCAAAAGAGGCGCCAATCGCCGCGCAGACTGCCGCGATTTCATCCTCTGCTTGAAAGGTCACCACGTCAAATTCTTTGTGTTGCGCCAGGGTATGCAGTAATGACGATGCTGGCGTAATCGGATAAGACGCAAAGGTGATCGGAATATCCGCGAGTCGACCGCCTGCAATCAAGCCGTAGGCCAGCGCGTCGCTACCAGTTGCATTGCGGTAGAGCCCGGGTCTTACCTCGGCTCGGGGAATTTGGTAGACCTCAACGCCACTCGGCAATTCAGCCGTTTCCGCGTAGCTATGGCCGGAATTAAGCGCGGCAATATTGGCTAGCGCAATTTCAGGTTTGCTCGCAAATTTTTTCTCTAGATTACTAATCGTGATTGACCGGTCGCGGTCAAACAACCACATCACCAGTCCCAGCGTCCACATATTCTTACAGCGGACCGCGAACTTGTGAGACAAACCAAAAGGCTCGACGGACGCGATGACACGTTTTGTGATTTCAATCACAATAACGCGGTAGCCATCGAGTGAGCCATCTTCTAATGGATTGGATTTATAGCCCGCCCGAGCCAAGTTCTTATCGGTAAACGCATCGCTGTCAGCGATGATCAAACCGCCCGGGAGCAAGTCCTTGAGATTCGTAATCAACGCTGCGGGATTCATAGCCACCAGTACGTCAAGGTCATCGCCTGCTGTGGTGACCTCATCGGAACCGAAGTAAATCTGAAACGCTGAGACCCCGAACGTTGCACCAGCCGGCGCCCGAATCTCGGCGGGAAAATCAGGGAAAGTGGCAAGGTCATTGCCGTGAAGCGCGGTGGCTTCGGTGAAATTGCTACCTGTCAGCTGCATACCATCGCCGGAATCTCCAGCGAATCGAACAACCACTGCTGAAACCGCGGAATTTGCGGGTACTTCTGACGTCTTTTCTACTACTGACATACTCGTCCTCACCTTCGATCGCGGTCATTGATTCGACCGCTTTTAAACCACAACAATTAAACCCAGGACTTTAGATCACATCATTTTCGGATCAAGTCGTCATGCGCTGGCCCTATTGCCCGCCTCGGCGCCATACCGCGATCGCAGGCTTTGAACCCGAACCTCATCGCAGGCAATACACCTCTCGGCCGCGACCATCGAACCCCTTTTTAAGACAACTCAACCTACGGGCTCTTGGTGTCCCGCTCAGCCCTTTTCACGCGGTCAAAAACTTGTCGGATCGCTCGCGCGAGCATAACAAAGCAGCCTGCTATTGAACAGTAACTCGGCTCAACAAAGCATAGTTTTTTTCAACCCTGACCCCATTCAGGCACCATCAAGCGTCACTAACAATCGGCTTGTTTTCAGGCCTTAATCTTATCATCACAGCATGACTTCGATCAGGGTTGGTCCAACCCGCTGCAGCGCCTCGTCCAAAACCATTTGAAACGCCTCACAACTGTCGACCCGATGACCTTCAACACCCAAGCTGCTGGCTAAATTAGCAAAATGAATATTCGGTTCAGACAGATCAAACAACGCGCCCGCATGTCGACCAATTTCATTCACACCCAAACGCAGATATTCGGTCTCAAGAATACCGTATCGCTGATTATTAAAGATCACCGTGATCACTGCTAAGCGCTCCCTGGCTTGCGTCCAGAGCGCCTGAATGGTGTACATCGACGCGCCATCGCCCAAAAGCGCAAAAACCTGAGCGTTGGGCGCGGCAATCGCCGCACCAACGGCTACAGGCCCCCCTTGCCCAATCGAACCACCGGTCAAATTGAGCCAAGTATGCGCCTTAGACTGCTGCGCTGGCTGCAGCACCGCGGCACCGCCGCCGGAGTCGCCGCAGAGAATCGAGCCTTCGGGCATTTTCTGCGCGATCAAGGTTGCAACCGCTCGGGTCGAAAGCTTACCCGTCGGCACGTCAAATACCGCCGTTTCGTAGCGAACAGGGGCAGCAGACCCAGCGTTCAATTCGGTCATCAAAGCCTGCAGCGCGCCCGCTACGTCTTCGTGCCCGGCCGCCAAAACCTCTAGATCGCATCCTACCGGCGCAAGTTTTGAGGGCGTTCCCGGATAGGCGAAAAAGCTTACCGGCTCACTCGCCCCGGCCAACAGAATATGATCCACCCCATGCAGGGCCTTTTGAACTTGTTCTGGGAAATACGGTAGCCGTTCAATCACAGGATTACCCGGTCCCGAATCAATGCGTGCTGGAAAAGCCGTCATCGCAACGCGACAACCGATGCGCTGAGCAATTTTGGCTGCGGCTTCACGGGCGGCCGGCAGTAAGCCATCCCTGTCGAGTAAAATCAGGCTGCTCGCGCTCAGTCGAGTCGCAATCTGGCCAATATCCGCGTTCGTTTGCGCAATCTCGGCCATAACCGGCACCTTCGGCGCAATTAAGGAAGCAGGCCCCCAACACGCGTCCGCCGGAATAATCAGGGTCGCGATTTGGCCCTTTGATCCGGGCGCTTTCTGCATCACGGCAGCCAGCGCGGCCAAACCATCCGCGGCCAAACTCTCAGCGGTCGAGTCCGCCTTAATCCAGCTTGAAACATTCTTGGCAAGGCTCTCGATATCGCTGGTTAAGGGCGCATCTAACGCCTCGTGATCGAGGCTATGATTGCCAACGAGGTTAATAATGGGTGATGCCGCACGACGGGCATTGTGCAGATTGGCCACGCCGTTGCCCAATCCGGGCCCAAGATGCAACAGGGTGACCGCAGGCTTGCCGGCTATCCGAGCATAGCCATCGGCCGCCCCCGTGCAAACCCCTTCAAACAAGCACAAGACCCCTCGAAAAGCTGGCTCAGCATCCATCGCCTGCACCAAATGCATCTCTGACGTTCCTGGATTGGCAAAACAGACGTCAACGCCTGCTTGCAACAGAGATTGGATCAAACGCCTTGCACCATTCATCCGCGGGCTCCTTAGGTTTCGCACCTTGTCCGCTGCAGGCTGCAGGAACTTCTTGCTGACTGCAGCATACCGTTGCAGCTTGGTCTTTGGCAAAGCGCTGCGCGTACAAAGACCAAAGGCGCACACAACGCGGGCCCGCCGCCACCTTGACTGCGTGCAGGCACGCCGAGGCTTGCGGACAGGGCAACCCAATGCTTACAAGTTGGTTTACACTACCCTTGGACTATTTAATCGGATCCTGATCATGTTTCTACCGCCAATACGACAGCTTCAATACCTCGTTGCGCTTTATGATCACCTGCATTTTGGCCAAGCCGCACGCCACCTCAACGTCACCCAGTCCACTTTAAGCACAGGTATTCGAGAGCTCGAGCGGTTCCTTGGCGTTCAGTTGGTTGAAAGAACCAATAAAAGTGTGACCTTCTCCGACCTGGGCAAGCGCATTGCGGATCGCAGTCGCTATATCCTCATGCAAACAGAAGACCTGATTGACGAAGCAAAGGCCTATCACAACCCGTTGTCGTCGCCCGTCAAAATTGGCGGCATCCACACCATCGCACCCTATGTCCTAGGCACTTATGCGGTCATGCTGCGCAAGCAGATGCCCAGTATTCAGCTCTACCTTCGAGAAAGTACCACCCGCGTTTTGGTGGATGAGTTGCAGAACAACAGTTTAGACCTGGCTTTGATTGCATTACCTTTTGAGGCGGGATCGGTTGAAACCAGGATTTTGTTTCGCGAACCGCTGTACCTCGCCCACCATGCGCACACGGCGCTGATGGTGCCAGGGGAAACCGATTTCGACGACCTGCCGGATGAGAGTCTGCTGCTGTTAGATGATGGTCATTGTTTACGCGATCATGCTCTGGCGGGTTGTCGTTTAAAAAACCACAAGAAAGTCCATACCTTTGGCGCCAACAGCCTGCAAATGTTAGTGCAAATGGTCGACAGTGATATCGGCGTAACGATTCTGCCCCAAATGGCAATCGACGCCGGCATTCTCAATGGTACCAACGTCGCGTATCAGCTGTTACCGATTGATCAGTTCCACCGCGATATCGGCTTCGCTTGGCGCAAAGGTCATTCTCGTCAGCCCTTGCTGAACGACATCATCGATGCCATCGACCCGATGACTTAAAGCGTTTAGGCTGCAAAGGCTAAGTCGTTACAGCGCAATACCGGGGAATCGAGCGCTGCGGGTTGCATCGATTGGCCGATTGGCCGCTGCATGGTAGGTGAAGACCAAAGAGAGCTTGGTGGTATCCGTTTGGTTTCGACCCGCTGCATGAAACAACTTACTGTGAAAAAACAGGGCATCCCCAGCTCGTAGTGTCACCTGTACGGCGCGTTTCAAGAGCTGCTTATTTTCCGGCAAATCCGGCCGTAAAAAGAGTGCGGCATCGAACCGGCCTGGGTCCAGGCTTAAACGATGGCTACCCGGAATTACCCGTAAACAGCCATTACGCCGATGCTCATCCGTTAGCGCAAGCCAAAGACTCACTAGGTTCTGCTCATCAAACGACCAATATCGGTTGTCCTGATGCCAAAGCGTGGCAGATGAAAAGCCCGGTTGTTTGGTCATCACACAATTATGATGACACTGCGACAACTCGAGCGCCTCGCTCCCAAGTAGCTTTGCCAAAACGCGCTTCACCGCATCACTGGTCGCCCAATCCCTGAAAGCCGAGTGCCTTGAGCAGGCTTGCAACAAACGTCGAGCGGTATTTGCCCCCAGAGCTGCTGCATCGGCGGGCGCACCCGGATACTGCACATCGACCTCATATTCCATGGGCGCAAGCTCGGTGGCCAGGTGCTCCTGTGCAATCAGCTGGAATCGCTGGGTGACCGCAACATCAGCAAAGCTCGGTACCACCACATAGCCGTGTTCATCGAAGGTTGTTTTCAGCGCCGCTAAGTCCACGAGTTGAGCTACTCCTAAATAACTGCGTTGAGTATACGAGAAGTCGCGGCAATCGATTGAATGATTATGCGTTTTTC
>Ga0115567_10000371_pt1 | contig 44965 bp, 39 predicted proteins | sample COGITO_mtgs_1204_2_FD_88679 | JGI IMG/M metagenome (GOLD analysis project Ga0115567, IMG submission 88679) | Pelagic marine microbial communities from North Sea - COGITO_mtgs_120412 | ecosystem: Environmental > Aquatic > Marine > Epipelagic | place: Germany:Helgoland, sampling site Kabeltonne...
CCATCAATATGTGAAATCACCTGGCGGGATAAGCTGCGGGAATCGACAATGAGTTGTCCCCATTGTTTACGGGCTTCCCACCAACGGTCGTAGCTTGCGTTGTTTCTAAAACCAAGAAATAGTGACAATGCCACCCCTAATAGCAGTAATGGCGCAAGTGTAAAGCTCGGAAATATTGCCGGTAAATAGTATTGTGTGGCGGCAACTCCCGCTCCCAGTAGCGTGACAAAAAGAATTTGTGGAAAAATAAGCGGCACAATAGAACCACGTAGGATAAAGAAAAGTTGAAATGCATTAGGCTTATCACGAACAATCATTATTATTTCCTACTATGGTTGTAAAGCGGGCGGTATACATTATTTGTACAGGTGAGTGGCATGAAAGCGCAGGTGCTCTTCAATGAAACTCGATATAAAGTAGTAGCTGTGGTCATAACCTTCATGAATAGCCAACGCCAATGGATAACCACTCACTTTTGCTGCTGCTTCTATTGCTTCAGGCTTTAACTGCTCAACGAGAAAATCATCCGCGCCGCCCTGGTCCACTTTAGCCGGCACGAACTGTGTCGCTTGTCGCATCAATTCACTGGCATCATGTTTTTTCCAAGTCGCTTTATCTTTACCAAGATAGGCGTTGAAGGCTTTTTTACCCCAAGGAGCAGTCATTGGATTACAAATGGGACTAAATGCCGACATCGATGTGTAACGCTGGGGATTTAGCATCGCTATGGTCAATGCACCATGTCCGCCCATTGAATGACCGCTAATTGCGCGTTTATCTGACACGGGAAACATCGCTTCAATCAACGCAGGTAGCTCATTAACCACATAGTTATACATCTGATAATGACGATCCCAGGGTGTCTGGCTGGCATTTACGTAAAATCCCGCACCTTGTCCTAAATCGTAACCTTCATCATCTGCAACGTTTTCACCGCGAGGACTAGTATCCGGGGCGACAATTGCGATACCCAATTCGGCGGCGATGCGCAGGGCCCCGGCTTTTTGCATAAAGTTTTCATCGCTGCAGGTTAAGCCCGAAAGCCAGTAAAGCACAGGTACTTTTTGTCCGTTTGATACTTGCGGTGGTAAGTAGGTAGCAAACCGCATACTGCAATTTAATGTAAGGGATTGATGGCTATACTGTTTGTGCCAGCCACCAAAACTTTTATTGGCACTAAAATTTTCAATTGTCATTGGAATTCCTAAAAAATCAGCCCAAAATCAAAATGATTTTGGGCTGCAAAGTGATTGTTACTTGTCAAAATGAATGACAGTGCGGATACTTTCGCCTTTGTGCATTAGCTCAAACGCATCATTAATGTCTTCAAGTGCCATGGTATGGGTAATAAAGTCACTGAGTTTAAATTCGCCGGCTAAATAACGCTCAACATAATCAGGTAGCTCAGAGCGACCTTTAACACCACCAAAGGCTGAGCCACGCCATACACGACCGGTCACTAACTGGAATGGGCGGGTTGAGATTTCTTGTCCTGCTCCGGCAACGCCAATGACCACTGATTCGCCCCAACCTTTATGGCAACACTCTAAAGCAGAGCGCATGAGGTTGACGTTACCAATACACTCAAACGAATAATCAACACCACCATCGGTTAGCTCAACAATGACGTCTTGAATTGGTCTGTCATAATCTTTTGGGTTAATAAAGTCCGTAGCGCCTAGTTTTTTAGCGAGTTCAAACTTACTTTCGTTGATATCAATTGCAATTATGCGACTGGCTTTTGCCATCGTTGCGCCGATAACAGCAGACAAACCAATACCACCAAGACCAAAAATAGCGACGGTTGCCCCTTCTTCGACTTTAGCGGTATTCATGACTGCGCCCATACCTGTTGTGACACCACAGCCGAGCAAACAAACCTCTTCTAATGGTGCGTCTTTATTAACTTTTGCCAGAGAGATTTCAGGTAATACTGTGTATTCCGAAAACGTTGAGCAGCCCATATAATGGAAGATAGGCTGACCGTCTTTATAAAAACGGGTTGTGCCATCGGGCATCAAACCCTTGCCTTGTGTTTCGCGAATTTTTTGACAAAGGTTAGTTTTGCCAGATAGGCAGAATTTACATTCACCACACTCTGGTGTGTACAAAGGGATCACATGGTCGCCCACTTGCACACTAGTAACGCCCTCGCCTATTCGTTCAACAATACCGCCACCTTCGTGACCTAAAATAACAGGGAAAATACCCTCTGGATCATCACCGGACAAAGTAAAGGCATCGGTATGACACACACCAGAGGCGATAACCTTTATCAGTACTTCACCTTTACGAGGCAGCATGACATCAACCTCTTCGATAGATAGTGGCTGCTTTGGGCCCCACGCAATGGCGGCTTTTGATTTAATAAATTTATCTGACATATATATTCTCACTTTGTAGTTGATGTAAATTTAAATGATTAAGTTGTTTGCTGTTGGGCTAATGAGCATGGCCTTGTGACAGGTTAATCATGGCAATACCGACCGCTACAAACGCCATGCCAAACCATGTGGTTAAGTCAAGGTGTTGACGATAAATGATGGTAGACAATAAGGTTACTGTGATAATCGCGAGTCCTGCCCAAAGCGCATGCACTATGCCAATCGGCATGTCTTTCATCGCCTGCCCTAAAAACATGAACGCCGCAAGGTGACCGAGTAGGACTAATGCACTTGGTAGCGGCTTGGAAAAACCATCAGTTTCTTTCAAAGCAACATGTGACATGGCTTCAGCGGCGACACCTAAAAACAGAAATACCCAGCTCATATTTGCTTCCTATATTGTTACGTAGCGTATTGGTAATGAAGTAAACGACTTGTTGACTAAAGGGCTTTACTTAGCACTTGTTAGTTCGCAGCAGCTTTACGTTATGGCAGGTATTATAGTTGTTCCGAAAGGAATGATAATATGCTAATTTGTGAAATGTCTTTTACATATAGGTAACAATCATGCAGTGGGATGGTATTAGCGAATTTGTCTACGTCGCCGAAAACGAAAGCTTTACCCAGGCCGCAATAAAAATGGCCATTTCTACTGCTCAGGTAAGCCGACAGATAAGCGCATTAGAGAAACGACTCAATGTGAAATTATTTTATCGTACTACGCGTAAGGTATCTTTAACTGAAGAAGGACGGGTTTTTTATCAACACTGCCGAGGCGTACTGGATGGATTAGAGGCCGGCGAAAGAGCCATTACAAACTTGCAATCGAAACCTCAGGGCAAAGTCAAACTGTCCGCGCCAGTAACTTATGGTGAACAGCAAATATTGCCGCTGGTGAATAATTTCATGCAGCAATACAGTGACGTAGAAGTAACTGCATTTTTAAGCAATCAACAAGTGGACTTAGTTGAGGGTGGATATGATTTAGCCATTCGCCTTGGTAAGTTAAATGATTCTTCTATGATGGCGAAAAAGCTAGGTAAGCGAACAAACTATGTGTGTGCATCACCCGCTTACTTGGGCAAGCATGGTACACCGCATTCCTTGTCAGAACTTAATTCACACAGTTGCCTGCTCGGAACCCTAGACTATTGGCATTTTACCGAAACAGGCAAAGAAAAGAACATTCGGGTAACGGGCAAACTCCGCTATAACAGTGGTTTTGGGCTGGTTGATGCAGCGTTAAAAGGCTTAGGGATAGTGCAATTACCCGATTATTATGTGCAGGAGCATCTGCAAAGTGGAGAGTTGATCACCTTACTGGATAATTATAGAGAGCCCGACGAGGGTATTTGGGCGATATATCCCCATAACCGCCACCTATCACCCAAAATAAGGTTGTTAGTGGATTATTTGGCTGAGCAATTAGCCTAACTATTCGATATAGCAAGCCGTAAAAACTGTGTCACTCGCTCGCTAGCAGTATAGGGGCGCTTCATAAGTATTCATTTTAATAGACTTCTTAGTTAGGTTTTTATTTTCAGGTATTTCAATTTACCTACTTCATTGTTACCACTGAGAAATAGTTATTTTACATTATGTGGGATTATCAACTCCAGGAATGAATGTAAGATACTTCCCATCGAAACGCACAGTAGCAAGAACGCTACACATCGATAATCGAATATTTAATTCTTAATTAATGGAGAACAATTATGAGCATTTTTACTCATGTAACTGTCGGTACTAACGACTTAACTAAATCACGCGACTTCTACGATAATGTTTTAAGTACGCTTGGCCTTAAACGCATTGTCGATTTAGATGAAAACGGCTCCATTTGGGGTGAAGATGCCCCGTCATTTTTTGTCCTTAAGCCTATCAATGGTCAGCCAGCAAGTATTGGTAACGGCGGCATGGTTAGCTTTGAAGCACCAAGTCGCAGCGCTATTGATGCGTTTCACGCTGCAGCTTTGGCTATCGGAGGTCCGGATGAAGGCGCTCCTGGAACACGCGACTGGGCACCTAATGCATACGCAGCCTATACTCGCGACCCTGACGGTAACAAATTAGCGGTTTACTGCTTTAAAGAAGCTTAAATCTAACTGAGTCTTTAAAAAACACTGATTAATCAGTGTTTTTTTATTTCTGCCAATTAAGCTTAGCTAGTACATCATGATTTTATTGATCCAGCCTAGAAGTGATCGATACAATATACTTCCAATTACACTATCCTCAAGGGGCTAAAAACAATACAAGGATCAAACCTGACTTTGAGGAAACCTTCAATTAGATTCAAAAATAAGAGATGTTGATCTCGCAGCAGTACTCAAAGGGATCTTGGAATGTTTTCACTCAACAGAAGCAATCGATTTTTTGGCCATACGCAGAAGATCGTCAACAATCACTATAAATAACACTAAGAGTGTTCTCTGTGATCCTGAACACAGCCTTTTTAGTATATTATGTGATATTGGCCACAGTTTTATGATTGAGCCAGTATCTTCTTTCTTTCTCATGAAGTTGAATAGCAAGCTAGTGTGAACGTCCTCTCTTGGAAAACTCATTATTGCTACTTAATGTTTCGACTGTCCGCTAACTCAGTAATGGCGATCTTCACCACAAATTAATAGTATGACTGGTTTTCGCTTATACTTGTCACTCAAACCACATAGATAACGAGCACCAACCCTACCAAAGGTTAATTTATGAATAAACCTTTGGTACTAAACGCAAGCTCCCCTTACCAATTCAAATCATCAGGAATATCATACTCTGCGTACCAGTCGTCATTTTCACTACTTTTCTGATCTTCATCGCTAATATTATCTGCGCGATATACCACACTAGCCTCATCTCGCTCTGCAATTTTATTCGCAACCGGCATAGGTACTAACTCGTAACCGTCGTTTAATTTGACTATTGCAAGCTTGCCTTGGCTGATTTGTTTTTGGGTAGACTGGCTAACATACATACGTTTAATTACTGTACCATCGGTGAAGTTACACACTACTTCATCTTCACGCTTGGAGCCTGCAAATTTTGGCTGTTTGTTGGCTTCAATTAACTGTTTAATTTGCGCCACTAAGGCCTTTTTTTCGGCTTGCTGTTTGGTTTTTTGATTGAGCTCTCTGTCTTTGAGTTTTTTTGCTGCAACTAATTCTTCAGCAGCCAATTTTGCTTCATTGGTTTCAACTAGATTATGATTTTTTTGCGCTTTTGCTTGTTTATTTTTTTGCTGGCGAACTTGGTTCGCTTTTTTCTTATTGGTTAAACCAGCTTTAAGTAATTGTTCTTGTAAAGAGAGGGCCATAAGTTAATGCCATTGCTAATAAGGTTTGAAAAAATATGGCAGCCATAAGCTGCCATAAATAAAAGTGTAAACTAAGTAGATTATTTCTTAGGTTTCTTACGCTTATCTTCGGCTTTCCATTTGCCGTCGGTACACCAAGCAGACCAGCCAGTTGCTTTGCCTTCATCGTTTTCGGACATCACATATTGCTGTTTGGTTTTTCGGCTGTAACGCACAATAGTAGGGTTCCCATCAGGATCCTCGGCGGGCGCATCGGCCAAATAATAAAACTTGGGCGAAATCCTATCTCGAAACCTAGCGAGCTCGGCCACTTGCGGGGCGCGGGTTTCTCTTGATTTAGGGAAATTATGCGCCGCTAAGAAAATGCCAGATGCGCCGTCTCTAAGAACAAAATGGGCATCAGATTTTACACATTCTAATTCAGGCAAATCAGTAGGATCTTCTTTAGGTGGCGCTGCTTCGCCACTTCTAAGTAACTTACGGGTATTTTTGCACTCTTCGTTAGTGCAACCAAAATATTTACCAAAACGGCCGCTTTTTAATTCCATATTCGATTGGCATTTATCACATTCAATGATGGGGCCTTCGTACCCTTTGATTTTAAAGGTGCCTTTTTCCACATAAATGCCTTCACACGCAGGGGAGTTTCCGCACACGTGTAATTTACGGGATTCATCTACCAAGTAGCTATCCATAGCTGTACCACATTCATCACAACGTCGTTTTGAGCGTAATACTTCGGTTTCTAATTCTTCCTCATCTTCGACTTTGATGACTTCATCACCAGAGGTCAAATTCATAGTGCCTGTGCAACGCTCTTTAGGAGGTAAGCTGTAACCAGAACACCCTAAAAACACGCCTGTGCTAGCGGTACGAACATTCATTGGACGCCCACATTTAGGACACTCAACATCAGTAGGAATCGCCTGATTTAAACGCATTCCACCTTCTTCTGGCGACTTTTCAGCTACGTGGAGTTTCTTCTCAAAATCCACATAAAACTCGTCTAACACGCCTTTCCATGAAGCCTTACCTTCAGCAATGGCATCAAGCTGTTGTTCCATGTTCGCAGTAAAATCGTAACCAATCAGATCGTCAAAATTTTCCATCAATCGGTCGTTGACAATCTCGCCCATTTTCTCCGCATAGAATCGTTTACTTTCGATTCTGGCATATCCTCTATCTTGAATAGTTGAGATAATGCTAGCGTAAGTAGACGGGCGACCAATGCCTCTTTTTTCTAATTCTTTTACCAAAGACGCTTCATTAAAACGCGCCACTGGTTTAGTGAAATGCTGCTTTGGATCAAGGGTTTTAAGAGCTAAAGTCTCGCCTTCTTTTACATCAGGCAATAATAAATCTTCTTCACCTTTTTTACGTTGTGGGTTTTGTACTTTAGTCCAACCATCAAACTTCAGTACACGCCCTTTTGCGGTCAATTCAAACTCTCCGGCTTTCACTCTGATGGTACTAGCATCATATTTAGCGGGGGTCATTTGGCACGCCACAAACTGACGCCATATCAATTCGTATAAACGTTGCGCATCACGCTCAACATCGCTAATAGATTCAGATTTAAGCAATACGTTAGAGGGGCGAATCGCTTCATGAGCCTCTTGTGCGCCTTCTTTGCTACCATATTTAATCGGGTTTTCTGGTAAATAGTTTTTACCAAAATTATCGGATATATAATCTCTACAACCGTCTACCGCTTCTTTGCCCAGATGAGTTGAATCAGTACGCATATAAGTAATGTGGCCGGCTTCGTATAAACGCTGCGCCATCATCATGGTTTTCTTCACACCAAAACCTAAACGAGTACTGGCGGATTGTTGTAAAGTAGAGGTAATAAATGGCGCTGAAGGTTTACTTTGTGTCGGCCTAGATTCACGGCTAACCACTTGATAATCTGCGCTTTGCAGAAAACTAACGGCTTTTTCTGTTTGAGCTTTATTGACCGGCTTAAATGCAGAGCCATTTTCTTTAACCACTTGCATACGTAAGTTGGTTTGTTTTGCGGTATTTAAGTCTGCGTGTAAGTCCCAAAACTCTTCTGGCACAAAGGCTTTAATTTCACGTTCACGTTCAACCACCAAACGCACAGCAACCGATTGAACTCGCCCAGCAGATAAACCTCTGGCGACTTTTTTCCATAGCAACGGCGACACCATAAAACCAACAACGCGGTCAAGAAAACGTCTTGCTTGCTGGGCATTTGCCATCTCTATATTCAATTCACCGGGTTTAGAAAAGGCTTCTTGAATAGCATTCTTGGTGATCTCGTTAAAAACCACGCGCTGAAAGTTTTTCCCAGGTTCGTCAATTAACTCCCGTAAGTGCCAAGCTATTGCTTCCCCTTCCCTATCCAAATCCGTTGCGAGATAGACAGTGTCGGCATTTTTTGCCAACTTTTTAAGCTCGTTGACCACTTTTTCTTTGCCTTCGAGTACATCGTAATGGGCCAGCCAATCATTTTTAGGATCGATCCCCATACGATCAACTAGTTTTTTATAGTCGTACTCGCGTAAATAGTTTTCACGCTTTTTGTCGGAGAGAAGTTTGAGCTCTTTTGCTGGTTTTTTAGGCGCAACTTTGCCCACAGCCTTGTGAGGTAGATCCCGAACGTGACCGACACTAGATTTAACAATAAAATCTTTGCCGAGATATTTATTAATGGTTTTTGCCTTTGCCGGTGATTCGACAATGACTAGATGTTTTGCCATAAATTGGTTTTAACCTTTGATTTTTATAGGTTTTTACTGATTAGGTAATCGCAACGTAGCGTTTACCTCTCAAAAATGCTTTTTAACATATATCGACAAAGTGAATAGAAAACAAGTTCTTCTTCATACTTATCTAATATTCTTTTTTTCAAAGCGGCTTTCACTGTTTGTTTTTTATACAGTGCGATTGGCAGAACAAACAAAATCAGTATAATGCCCTGCAATTCGTTTTTTGAAGGTTATTTGAAACCATAAATAGCGGGCTTAAAGAGCCCAATTGCCATTGATTAATAACAGTAAGTGAGGTTTAAATGAAACAGTTTGAAGCCAATTTTGATGGACTAGTAGGGCCGACTCATAATTATGCTGGATTATCATACGGCAACGTGGCGTCGTTGAATAATGCGAGTACTTCAAGCAGTCCTAAACAGGCCGCTAAGCAAGGGTTAAAGAAAATGAAGGCTCTGACTGACCTTGGTATGGTTCAAGGTGTCCTAGCGCCGCAGGAGCGCCCTGACATCGCCTCGTTGCGTAGATTAGGCTTTGGAGGAACTGATGCCAACGTTTTAGCCACGGCAGCCAAGCAAGCTCCGGCTATTTTTCAAGCTTGTTGTTCAGCCTCTAGTATGTGGACAGCCAACGCAGCCACTGTTTCACCTAGTGCCGATACAAGTGATGGCAAAATTCACTTCACGCCAGCCAATTTGACTAATAAGTATCATCGTTCACTTGAACCTCAAGTCACGGGTAGAATTCTGCAAGGGACTTTTTCTAACCAAGAACATTTTGCTCATCATGCCCACTTACCCGATAACGAACACTTTGGTGATGAAGGCGCGGCTAACCACACTCGTCTTTGTAGTGAGTACGGCAAAACGGGGCTAGAAATATTCGTTTATGGCCGTCACGGGTTTGATACTAGCAAACCTGCACCGAAAAAATTTCCAGCTCGTCAGACAATAGAAGCGAGTCAGGCAGTAGTCCGATTGCACGGACTTAGCGATGAGAATGTGGTCTACGTACAGCAAAACCCTGATCTAATAGATCAAGGTGTTTTTCATAATGACGTGATTGCCGTGGGTAATCAAAATGTATTGTTTTATCACGAACAAGCTTTCTATAAATCGTCACAAGCCATTGCCGAGATACAACGAAAATTTGACGGTCAGGACTTACATTTTATCTGTGTGAAAACAGACGAAGTCAGTGTGCAAGATGCGATTACAAGTTACTTATTTAACACCCAAATCATCACCCTAGCTAATGGTGATATGGCGATTATTGCGCCCACCGACTGTAAAGAAAATCCAGCAGTATCGCGCTACTTAGATAATTTAGTGGCGCAAAACACCCCCATCAAACATGTCTACTACCATGATGTGAAAGAGAGTATGCGTAATGGTGGTGGCCCAGCTTGCTTACGTCTAAGAGTGGCCATGACTGAAACAGAATATGCTGCGGTCAATCAAAATACCTTAATCAATGATCTTCAGTTTGCCCGTTTAAATAATTGGGTTGATAAACATTATCGCGATACGTTGCATGTGAGTGATTTGAGTGATCCGCAGTTGTTGATTGAATCAAGAACCGCTTTGGATGAGTTGACACAATTGTTGAGTTTAGGTTCGGTATATCCGTTCCAACAAAGCTAACTTGTAGGTTTAATTGTCTAAGAAAAAGCCCGGAAGAACCGGGCTTATTTATTTAATCAATATCGTTGCAGTTAGCACCAATTCCATAAGGACTATTAGGAGGTGGAGAGGCTTCATCGGTTAAATCTGATGCGGCTACACTCAAACTAAAGTTTTGGGTTTCTGATGCTTCACTACCCGCTGACTCACCATTTACAGCAATAGTGATATCAACCCATGCTCCAAATTGTTTAGCGTAACTAATATTCACCAACATTTGGCCGTCCTCATTGGTTACACCGGTCGCTGGAATAGAGGCGACATTACCTGGGGTAAGTTGACCATCACCGTTAGTGTCTTCACCAGCATCTAAAATACCATTGCCATCAACATCTTCGTTTGCACAGGTAGCTGTTGTAAACGTTTGCCACACATCTAAATCTTCGTTATATACCCAAAAACCCTTCCGATAAACACCGCCTAAAGCGAATTTTTCAGGTGTCGCTGAAAACGTTAGATTGACATTTTCAACTGGGTTGGAGTCGGGATCAGTGACAAACACTGAAAATTCTTTTGAATAAGATGAATCTGTAGGTATCTCAATTAACCTACCTGTGCCGATAGAAATATCAAATGCTCTAGCCCCTACTGTCAAACTAGTAAAGCTTGAAATGGATTGATCATCATCGACAGTGGCATACACTTTCACTGCTTCAAAAGTACTAACAGCATTCGATTCGTACACAGTTGAGGCAATACCACTACGGTCGGTTGTGGCCTGATTAACTGAGATATTCCCACCACTGACATCATCCACTAAAAAGTTAATGACTTTACCCTTCACCAAGTTACCAGCAGCGTCTCTGACCACAGCGGTAATAGTACTAGTTTGTCCGTTTGGACCAACGGAGTCTGGTGAGCCATCCACTATAATGTTATCTGCTACAGTGGCCACAAACTCGATTTCAGCCCGAGCACTAACCAAAATACCTTCACTATCAGTACCTGTTGCAGATATCGTGGCAAAACCTGCGTTATTCGACTCAATGCTAAAGCTGGCTTGGCCATTCGCATCTGTTACGTTATCTGCCATGGTAATAGTGCCGCGAGAGGAGGTAAATGATATGTCACCACCGACAAATTCTAGCTCATCTCTTAACCACGTTAAGGTTAACGTGCCCGTTTCGTTCAAAGCAATCTCTTCATTTGGAACAGCAGTAAACGAAAAGTCATCTTGTTGAATAACGATATCGAAATTGCTTTGGGCATTTAATGCGCTCGCAGTAATGACATCGTTACCCGATGCGCTAGCCAAATATTCAATCGTTACTTGACCGCTACTATTTGTAACGGGCGATGTGTTACTTAGGGTTCCCGTGAGCGCACTCACGCTTAGCTGTGAGTTAGCAATTCCCTTACCATCCGAATCAACTAGACTAACGGTAATCTGAACAGGTGCATCGATAATTGCCGATGACGCCCCATTGATATTTATTTGAGTACCTATTACTTGAATATCTAAGTTTTTTGATTCCGCCAAACCAGATGCACTGGCAACTACAGTTATCGTTCTATTTTCTGGCTTATTTTGAGTATCTAACAATGCTCGAGCAATACCATCAGCGCCTGTCGTGCCTTGAGTCACTTGTAAACTAGCTTCAGAATTAACAGAAAAAGTCACGTCTACGCCTTCAAGCAACACATTATTAGCATCTTTCACTAGAGCAATAAGTTCAATTTCATCTGAGCCACTCGACGCCAATTGAATGGAACTAGCGAACAAATCCAAAGAGGCTGGTTGCTCACCTACGAAAGTAGTACCTGTCGAATTAAAGGTAGTAGTTGCCGTTTCACCAGAGCTTAGAGTAGCCGTTATCTGTCCTGCTCCAGAGTCTTCGCCAACCAAAATATCAATCGTGGCTACCCCATTAGCATCGGTAGAAGCAGTACCTGAATCATTCCCAGGCACTGCCAAGCCTTCTGGCTGAAAGGTATAAGTAATCAAAGTATTGGCAACAGGATCGCCATTTGAGTCAGTGGCAATGGCGGTGAGCGTTAAAGGGGTAGATTCGCTGAGTAATGTAGATGGCTGTCCGCTGGCATCTGTAAACTCCAGTTGAATGCTTCTGGTGACATTAACCGTGCCGCCTCCTCCAGTATTACCTCCTCCAGTGCCGCCGCCGGTACTATCATCACGGGACAGACTTCCTCCGCCCCCACAAGAGAAAAGGCTAAGTAGAGCCAAAAATCCAAACAGCGTTCTAAAACGTAACATCATAAACCTTTCCTATACACATGAGCCATATTGTGATGGCAAATTCACTTTAACAGTTCAGCTTGACCAACAATCTTGCTAACCTTGCTTTAGGTTAACCAGATAACCGAATTCAATAGCACTAATTCCCGCGACAAAACCCGCGACTTTTAACAAAAATAAAGCTTAGGATTTCCATGACCACAACAACGCAGCCATCATCACAAAAACCCACTCCAAAAAAACTTGGACTTACCGCTCGGATCTTTATCGGCATGATTGCCGGAATAATTATCGGAGCTTTATTACAATGGTTGTTTGATGATAGCGGAGATTTTTCGTTTAGTGTATTCGGCTTGCATGTTTCAGCGTATGCACTTTTAGTCGAGGGTATATTTAATGTAGTGGGAAGTATCTTTATCGCCAGTTTAAAAATGCTGGTGGTGCCTTTGGTTTTTGTTTCTTTGGTGTGTGGAACAACAAGTCTATCTGACCCTTCTAAACTGGGTCGATTGGGCGGCAAGTCAATACTACTCTACGTAGGAACCACGGCTATAGCGATTAGTTTAGCGGTAAGCTTTGCTTTGTTAGTGGCACCAGGAGAAGGATTAAATCTGACCACTGACTCAACTTTTGTAGCAAAACAAGCCCCCTCTTTAGGTCAAGTTATCATTAATATGATGCCAACCAACCCTATTAACGCCATGGCAGAAGGCAATATGTTACAAATCATAGTGTTTGCGGTACTTTTTGGGATTGCCATGACAATGTCAGGGGATCCAGGCAAAAGACTGACGGCTGTGTTTGATGACTTTAGTACGGTAATAATGAAGCTAGTTACCATTTTAATGAATCTTGCGCCTTATGGGGTGTTTGCACTTATGGCAAAATTATCAGCCACCATTGGATTAGAGACCTTTTCTGGACTGCTAAAATACTTTTTCTTGGTTGTTTTAGTCTTATTTATTCACGCGTTTATGACTTATCCCATCATTTTGAAGCTCTTAAGCGGACTAAACCCCGTCATGTTAATACGTAAAATGCGTGATGCGGCTCTATTTGCATTCAGTACTGCAAGCAGCAGTGCCACTCTGCCCGTTACCATGGAAACCGCTATCAAAAAGCTTGGGGTTAGGCGTTCGGTTGCTTCTTTTACGGTTCCCCTTGGCTCTACGATTAACATGGATGGCACCGCGATAATGCAAGGGGTTGCCACTGTGTTTATCGCGCAGGTTTATGCGGTAGATTTAAGTTTAGGTGATTATATGATGGTCATACTTACTGCAACCCTTGCTTCTATCGGTACAGCTGGGGTGCCCGGCGTTGGCTTAATTATGCTTGCGATGGTGCTACAACAAGTCAATTTACCCGTCGAGGGCATTGCGCTTATTATTGGCGTAGATAGATTGCTAGATATGACTCGTACAGCCGTTAATGTTACTGGCGACTGCATGGTGGCTTGTATAGTGGGGAAAAGTGAAAACGAATTAGATATAGATGTATTTAACGACCCAGACGCAGGCATAAAATACGAAGAAGTCAACTTAGAGCATGGGGATAAAAAGGCTTAGAAATCTCGGGGCCTAGTCGGCCCCTACTGTTGATAAAAAATGATGTTCAGGGTGATTAATTGTTTATCAACTGTTGGGGGTTAAGTTTTAATCTAAGTCTTGGACTGGCCATAACGCGATGTAATTTTCAAATTGCTCAAGATCTACATCCTTGTCTGACACAGTTTTCCCACGCACAGACATGCCCGCTTTGTGCATAGCTGATTTTTTATTTTTATTTAGCAAGGGGTGCCAACTGGGTAAACCTCGGCCTTCATAAAGTCGGCGATAACTGCAACTAAATGGCATAAAAAATATATCTTGCAGATTGTTTTTAGTCAGTTTTACACACTCTGGAACAAGTTTGGTGCGCTCAAGGTACTGAGTACAAGAACAAGTTTTAGTATTCAACAGATGGCAGGCAATATTGGTGTAATGAATTTTTTCACCTAGCTGAATTTGATCTGTTGATACCGGCTCGGTAGCCGTTTCATCATCGATAAATTTATGCAAACAACATTTGGCGCAACCATCGCAAATGCCTTCCCACTCTTTATCGGTCATATTTTCAAGAGGAGTGGTTTCCCAATACTTACCCATAGTTGTTCCTACCTTTACAGCACATCAGTGCTTATCCCGCACTTTATCAAACAACAGCCAGAGCATTGCTTCACTGCGTGTTTCGAAGTTTTTAATCGACAACGACAGCTTTTCAGCCATAGCTTCAATAACGTTTTGAATATTGGATTCGGGGTTAACGATCCTAGCGACTTTTAGCTCGCCAAGCCAACCATTTTCTTGAATGGTTATCATCATTTTAGCCACGTCTAAGTTACTGCAAAGCAATGTAAATTCAGTGCTATCAAATACTATATTTTTGACTTGATTTTTACCTGCCATCTTAACAATTGTTTTGAGCATATGTTCAAGATCGACAATTTTGTGAGCTTCACCAAAAGCCTCACAAATTAATAACTTGTTCACTGGATCTATTGTAAATTCGTAAGAAAGTTTCATTGTCTAAGCAACATATGTCTTAATTAAAAAGTGGCCATTTAGTTCGATTGTTAACTGGTCATCAATTGATAACGCCGCCACACCTTTTGGCGTGCCTGTCATCACTATATCCCCAGGTAAAAGCGTAAAGGTATTGGAAATATTCACAAGTAGCTCCAATATAGGAAACAACATATCTTGGCTGTTACCTTGCTGCCTTATTTCATTGTTGACCCTTAAACTAAAGTCTAAATTGGATAATTTATCAACCCGATTTTTAATCACAAATGGCGACATAGGACAACTATGGTCAAAGGCTTTTGCACGTTCCCATGGATGACCTTGCTTTTTTAAGGCGCTTTGTACATCCCTTAAGGTCAGATCTAATCCTAAACCAACCCCCCAGATTGCCGCTTCTGCATCTTGTATTGCCCCTTGGCTGAGAGGGGTCTTAATCAATACCGCCAATTCCAATTCATTGTGACAAGGACCTAAATTTTTAGGCACGACAACAGGCTTATTTAACGCAGATAATGCCGTGGAGGGTTTATTAAACAGCAATGGCTCGCTGGGTACAGCATTATCTAATTCTTGTATATGCTGTAGATAATTACGCCCTACGCAAACAACTTTTCCTATAGGCAAATCAATATGTTTGCCATCACTATCAATATGTTGATATTCAAACAATGCTTCAAGATCCTTTTTTAATACGATCAGACAAATAACTGACTGATATCCCAAAATAACTCGAACGATTCCACTTCATTAATGTATGAAAATTGTTATAAACCAGATAAATTCGGCCGTTCTCACCGTCAGGCGCTATAAGTGATGCTTTTATCGCCACTTGTGGTAAATCATGGCCATCGTAACGTCTCACTCCCATTTTTTGCCAATCAGTTAACAAACGTTTGTCTGAGGATTTCAACCCAGCCAAACTAAAATCAAATTTTTCCAACACACTAACTTGACGGCCCCATGTTATTTGATTACTCCAGCCTTCGGACTTTAAGAAATTAGCGATAGAAGCAAAAACATCGGCTTTATTGTTCCATATATCTTTTCGACCATCGTTATCAAAATCGATTGCATAGTCTAAAAATGAGCTAGGCATAAATTGACTCTGCCCCATGGCGCCCGCCCAAGAACCAACGAAGTGTTCTAGGTCAATATGTCCTTGGTGAAGAATTTTTAAAGCGGCAAATAACTGCTTTTTAAACAAAGCCTCTCGCCTGCCCTCGTAAGCCAAGGTCACCAATGAGTTAATTACCGAGTGTTTACCCATAAGATTGCCAAAGTTACTCTCGTTACCCCATAGGGCCACGATAAAACGCTTCTGTACACCAAACTGTTGCTCTACTTGATCTAACAACACTTTATGCTGCGCCATTAAATCAATGGCTTTTTTAACTTTCCAGTCGGGGACACGGGTAGCCAAGTATTTATCTAAGGTTAATTTGGTTTCTGGCTGATTTTTATCAGCCGTTACCGTTTTTTTACGATAACTCACCCCTGTAAACACTTGGTCAACAAAATCAGAGGTGTACCCCTGCTCGACAGCTTGTGACTTTAAATCAGCCAAATATTCCTCAAAGCTAGGTTTAGCATTTAGGGGCTGGCTGAGAAAAAGTAATAGAACAGCCATTAAGAGATAAATAAATTTCATAGGTATTAGTCTATATTTTGTTGTTGCAGATGAGTTTTTAGTAAATTTTCAGTGACGGGTGGCAATTGTAAATAAAAGCCCGTTGTTTTGAGTTCTGTTCGCAACTTATTAATATCCACTCTTGCCAGTTCACGATCTTTTTTAAGAGGCATAATCATTAAAAATATTGGGGTTCCAAAGGTTTTTAACAGTGCTTCTGGTACTTTAGAAAAATCATCCCTGCCCGGCACATACAAATAGGTTTCTTGTTTTTTACTACTTTTGTAAACTGCACACAACATTATGAGTTTTCCTCAACTAGGTCATTCGACAGATTAAGGGCATCAATTTTAACCAGTTCGTTAACAAAAAGTGCGCGACGCCAACTACTCAATAAATCCGGTTGTAATCCCATTTCCCTTGTTTCATCTTGATTAAACCAGCACCACTTAAGTAATTGATTAATTTGTTTTTTAGAGCCCACTAACTCAGGTGGGATCTGGTGTTTTTCAGCAATACTGAGGCATAGTTTTTTAACACTAGCAGCAGTGTTTTTGTAATCTTCAATATCATTTAAACGTTTTACCCTAGGTGGATAAGCCTCCTCACATACATTTTGGCAATCAGCAACAATAGCTAATAATGCATCGCCGTGGATCCGCACTTCGTGAGGGTTCACTCCTTGGATTGTACGTAACTCATTTTTACTCGCTGGTTGCAGCGTAGCAATGGAGACTAAATTCTCTTCTCGCACCACAAAGTTTAACGCCATATCACGCTGCCTTGCGGTAGAAGTGCGCCACGCCGCCAATTTTTTTAAGATTAATACGGCTTTACTTGATAGTTTCCAGTTATTTTTAATGGTTAAATAAACTGAATCTAAGGGGATCGGAGTCTTTTTCTTGTTTGCCAGATGGGCTATTTCGGCGTATACCCATGGTAGTTTATTTTGCTGCTCGACACTGGCTTTAAGCTCTGGATAGAGTTGCAGCAAATACAACACATCTTTAGCGGCATAGTCACACTGTTCATCACGTAAAGGCCGGGCTAACCAATCGGTGCGTGACTCGCCTTTATCCACTGTAATATCCAGCATAATTTCGACTAATTTGGCATAGCCTAAAGCCGGCCCCATGCCCACTATACTGGCAGCAAACTGACTATCAAAAATAGGACTAGGCATAACCTTAAACGCATGCCAAAAGGTTTCTAGATCCTCAGAGCAAGAATGCAGCACCTTGACCACATTGGGATTGGTTAACAACTCAGTCAAACTTGAAAAGTCATCAATCGACAAGGGGTCAACTAATACTAATTGTTTTCCATCATAAATCTGTATTAGCCCCAGTTGCGGATATAAGGTACGGGTACGAACAAATTCGGTATCCACAGCTATGGCTTCTGCCTGGCTGGCTTGCTGACAAAAATCTGCGAGTGCTTGATTACTGGTTATAAAATTATATTCCATGGATTTCCAAATTAGTGGTCACAAGGCCCATAAAAAAACCGGCTAGGGCCGGTTTTTACATAAGTGCAAAACAATTAGGCTATTTATCTCTTAACTCTCTGCGCAGTATCTTACCAACATTACTTTTAGGAAGCTCGTCAATGAACTCAACTTTTTTCGGGACTTTATAACCCGTTAAGTGTTTACGGCAATGTTCAATCAAATCTTTCTCAGACAGATCTTGGTTTTTACGCACTGCTACCAACTTAACAATTTCGCCAGAAACTTCGTGAGGAACACCTACTGCTGCAGCCTCTACTACATCTTCGTGCATAGCGGCGACGTCTTCAATTTCATTTGGAAAGACATTAAAGCCTGACACCAAAATCATATCTTTTTTACGGTCAACAATATAAAAATAACCGTCATCATCGCAGGTGGCTATATCACCCGTGGCTAACCAACCGTCTACAATCATTTCAGCCGTTGCATCGGGTCGATTAAGATAACCTTTCATCACTTGCGGCCCTTTAACTAACATTTCACCGGCTTCTCCCATGGGAACTTCGTTGCCTTCCTCGTCTACTAATTTTATATCAGTAGAGGGTACTGGCATTCCGATAGAACCCTTATAGGCTTTAAGTTGCGGCGGATTAACTGTCACAACTGGACAGCACTCGGTTAATCCATAACCTTCAAGTAGCACATGCCCGGTTGCTTCTTTCCAGCGTTCGGCAACTGCTTTTTGCACTGCCGCACCGCCACCCAAGGCAAATTTTAATCCACTGAAATCTAAATCAGCAAAGCCAGGGGTGTTTAATAAACCATTAAACAACGTATTTACGCCTGTAATAACGGTGAATGGATACTTGCCTAGTTCAGCAACAAAGCCCGGCATATCGCGAGGGTTAGTAATCAATAAATTTGGGCAGCCAAATTTAACAAAGGTCAGGCAGTTACTCTGCAATGCAAATATATGATAAAGAGGCAAGGCAGTGACGACTAACTCTTCCCCTAGATCAATGACATTTTCTAAAATATTCGAGGTTTGCTCTAAATTCGCCACGATATTTCTATGTGTCAGCATCGCACCTTTGGACACGCCAGTGGTGCCACCGGTATATTGTAGAAAAGCCAGATCATCACCGCTTATATCTGGGCGCTGATAAGAATGTTTATGTCCGACTTTAAGTGCGGTTAAAAATCTCTCAGCATTAGGCAAATCAAAAGGTGGTACCATTTTCTTAACGTATTTAACGGCAAAATTGGTCATCACCTTTTTAAATGGCGACAACATATCACCTAACGATGTGAGTAATACTTTCTCAATGGCCGTGTTTTTAATCACTTCACTCAAAGTACAAGCAAAATTTTCAACAATAACAATAGCCTTAGCGTTGGAGTCAGCTAATTGGTGCTGTAATTCTCTTGGTGTGTACAAAGGATTGACATTCACCACTGTCATGCCTGCTCTAAGTATGCCGAATAGAGCAACAGGGTATTGGATAAGGTTAGGCATCATAATGGCTACGGCATCGCCTTTCTTTAATCCGGTATTTTGTAAATATGCAGCGAAATCACCAGAAAGCTCATCCAACTCAGCAAAAGTAATACTTTTGCCCATATTGATATAACTGACATTTGTTGAATATTTTTCGATAGATTGTTCAAAAATGTCTACTACGGATGAATAACGATCAGGATCGATGTCGGCAGGAACTTTTGGGTCATAATTTTTCAACCAGATTTTTTCCACTGTGCCTCCAGGCCATTGACATTAAGCGCCTTGTTCTTAAAGGAGCAAAAGCCAACTTATTATTATTTTAATAGAATGTAAAACTGGGGCGATTCTACCTAATGCTTTCGCAAAGATAAATCAACAAATGATTAACAACTAAGACCAGTTTGAATTCAGCTTAAAAAACCGACAATTTCTTTAGAAACTGGTTGCGGATTGTCCATATGTAAATGATGAAAACCTTCACACTCAATCATAGTTAGGTCTTTAATCCAGCCTAACCTTTTATTTAAGGTAGATCGCATTGATTCATACCCTTGTGATCCTGTTATGACTAACGTCGGGCATTGAATATTACGCATAAAAGCTTCTGCCTGTGACCCTGTCATTCTGAGTGATGAAAAGGTACGTAAACGTCTATCGGTGGTAAAGAATAATTGTCCATTTTCTTGGCGAATATTACGTGTTATCAATAGTCTAGCTGACTCTAATTGGATATCACCGACCATTGCTCTGGCTTCGACTGTGCGTTCAATACTTGTAGGGTGTTTAGCGGCACTTTGTTGAGCCTTTAGTCTACTCAAAATAGAATCTTTAAGCTGTGATGGACTAGTTTGTGAGTCTTTTGTCATGGGTCCAAAAGACTCAATTGAAATGAGTTTACTGACATGTTCAGGAAAACAACTGGCATACATAGTGGCAATAATCCCACCCATAGAATGCCCCATCAATATAAATGACTGCCAACCTTGAGACTCAACCAACTCATGTAGATCATAAGGAAAGTCAATTAGATGGTAGTGCGCACCATGACTTCTATGGGAAGACAACCCATGACCAGCCATATCCAACGCCACAATATAATAATCGGTAAGATACTTAGCGATAGGTTGAAAACTTGCGGCGTTGTCCAGCCAGCCATGCAAGGCTAAAATCATCGGCTTGCTAGGATCGCCATAACCGATGCCGCTAAGGGTGATATTGGCAAGAGGGAATTCAAGGGCTTGTTGCACGTATTTTCCTTTTTAAAATACAAAAAGAGCGGCAATTTCTTGCCGCTCTTTTGCAACTAACTTGCCGTTTACGGCAAGCAGTTACCATTCGAAAATAAATCAATTGCTTTTAGTGGGAAAACAGTCACCCATTAGTTTCGAGCATTTCTTTCATTTAAGGTCTCTTGACGTTCCCTTTGTTTATCTTTTTCACTCTTAACCTGCCATCCCCACTTACCTCGCTTTATAAAAGCAGGATGATTAGTTTGGATTGTCGGGTGATCAGCTCTAGAAAAACCATCCCAAACATAAAAATCTTCTGTTTGCACTATGGCTAATTGAGTCGTTTTTAGTTCGGGATAAGGGTTTCGTAATTCCTCAATTTTTCCTACAAGCGTTAGCACTGTTCCTAGTTCCAAATTATCTATTTTTAAGGGAGCTTTAAATTTAGCGCTAAAACTCCCACCACTTCCTGACGAATATGCGGGCTGACCCGTATCCTGAAGTGGATACTGAGTTACCGTCACATTCGCAACACCATCTTGTTCACTCAATTCAGTGATGACTCCACCCCATCTCACTAATTCACCAACAGACTCGTTAGACACATTAGCAAAATTGACTAATTGCTGACTATTCGCCACTTGAATTTCCTTAGGTGATCCAGCACATCCCATAAGCAAAGCTGTGCCTATAAAAATTACTTTAAGATTATTCATATCATTCCCTCGTATTATATTTTTGACTTATATTTACTTTTCTACTCTTTGAATCTTTATAGGTTTCGGATAGGTGGTTGCTCCACTTGGGCGGGGTGAATTCCCCCCATTATGACTATTTCCACTTGAGCCGCGAATAATTAAACGTCTATGGTAAGGGCGAGGATAATGACCATACCAGTATTGATATGGCCACACATGTACGTCATTAATATCTATACGCTGCACGTTTTTCCATAAGTAATAGGCTTGAGCATTTGCTGTTGGAAATACATATTCATGTTCGCCAACTAAGCCTTTTTCCAAACCATTTAACTCTGCGGTAAATGTCATCAAGCGTCCCACTTGGTAGACCATAGGATCCATAAAACCGTTAACATGAATGCGATAACGGCCCATGCTTTCATCATCGGAAATGGGACGCCCGTAACGATTTAATGGGTAATAAACCATTTCAAAAACAGTGGAGTCAGCTTTGTTTTCGATTTTTGCGATAGCGCCGCCCCAGCGCAGCATCTTACCTTTAACTTGTTCGGCCTTTGAAGCCGCGTCCTCGTATATAACCAACTGCGTGGTATCTTCAAGCTGAAGCTTGTCTGGAAATGTCGAGCAGCCAGCCAAAAACAAGGCTAGCAACAAGGTGCTTATACGAATATTCATAATTATCCTCAGGTCGTTCAAACAGGGTAAATTTATCTACTAGTTTATTTATAGTAACTGAACAGCTACTGAATTTTAACGTTATTTTGATAAATGAATAGATCAAACGAAGGTGTCGACACCCAATAATAATTGAATGCCTTGACGTTGCTGCTCTTTGACCACACTTTGGTATGCGGCGATAGCAGACTTTTCATTTAGGCTAGCGTTAGTCAGGGGTTCAGTTTGTTGATTAAAAGAAGCGGCTTTTTCGAACGTTTTGCTATCACCAGATCGAATTATCGAAACCTGAGCACTTGGAAGATTTTCGTCTTGGCTTTTATCTGGTTTAAGAACACGAGGTTTATCCCGCGAAGAACGGGCTATATCAGATGTTTTTAATAAAGATAGTGGATCAATACTCAACAACTTTTCCTAATCTACAAAAACCAAAATTTACACCTTACATATCCATACAAGAATTGTACCAAATCCTAGTATCGGAAATTCACTCACGTCCGGGCAATTTTTTCCAAGTCACTTTGTCACGCAAATAAACCGGTTGAATTTGTTCCACCTCAACAGCCTGACCATTAGCGATTAAAGCCATGGCCAAGGGCAGCATATACAAGGCACTGGGATACAAAATATCGGCTAACACTTCAGTGTTAGTCTCAGCATTTAATTCAGGATAAGCTTGCCAACCCGTACCAACACCTAGCATTTTAGGGCTGTTTTTGAGTATCGCTGCTCCTTGCTCAGGAGGTAACACTTGTTCTTCACCCACTAATGTCATGACATTTTGCTGAAGTTGATACTGACCAAAATACACTTCAGACATGCGTGCATCAATTGCTGCTGTTACCTGTTCACTTTTGTTTTGCTCATAAGCTTGCTGAGCCATGGCCGCTAATGTTGATATACCTACCACTTTATGACCCGTGCCTAATGCCAAACCTTGCAATACACCCGTCGCTATACGTACACCGGTAAAACTGCCAGGACCACGGCCAAAAGCTAAATAATCCAATTCTTGAAGTGTCACCTTGGCTTCTTTTAACACCTCATCAATCATTGGCAATATACGTTGGCTGTGTTGTTGCGGACAAACTTCAAAGCGGTGAAATATCTGCTGGTTAACCTCAAGGGCGACTGAACAAGCTTCGGTGGCAGTATCGATAATTAATATATTCATGATTGTGTTTCAACTTCATCTTTGTTGCTGTGAATATTGTGCAAAAAATCCACTGCTTTTTGTAAGTCCCGGGTGCGATGCATATCTGGCAAACTTCCCATAAAAATTTTGCCATAGTCTTTGGTCACCAATCTGTTATCACAAATAACCAACACACCTTTATCAGTTTCGTCCCTAATCAAGCGCCCTGCCCCTTGTTTTAGGGCAATAGCGGCTTGGGGGATTTGTAACTGGGCAAAAGGGTTTCCACCACTTTTCCTACAATCTTCAATTCTGGCTTGCAATAATGGGTCGTCTGGTGAGGCAAAAGGCAATTTATCAATTAACACACAGGTTAAATCATCTCCTCTTACGTCCACCCCTTCCCAAAACGCCCCCGTACCTAATAACACGGCATCTTTATTTTCTAAGTAACGTTCCAGCAATGCACGTTTGGTGGTCGAGCCTTGCACCAAAATAGGATTATCAATTTTATCTGCAAGCTGACTGGCAATAGCGTTAAGTGTGGCATGACTAGTAAACAGTAAAAAACAGCGTCCACGGCTGGCTTTGACCAACTTAATAGAAATATCTAACAGGGTAGCGCGCATTTCACGAGCATTAGGCTCAGGCAAAAAGCGTGGCACACATAACATCGCTTGATTGGGATAATCAAAGGGGCTGTCTAAAGACAAAGTAGTGGCATTGTCTAACCCCATTTGTTTTTGAAAATGATTAAAAGCACCATCAACCATCAATGTCGCTGAAGTAAACACCCAACTACGTTTTGGCTCGGCGATAAAGTCGGCAAATTTTTGCGAGATACTTAAAGGGGTCAAATGCAGCACAATGTGCCGCATAGTGGTTTCGTACCAAAGACTCACTCCCAATTGTGTGATGTCGGTTACACGTGCTAGCTTGCCCTTGGCTTCTGAAACACGTTCAAAAATATTATCTAAGTCTTTATCTCGGCCAATATGTAATTTTAACACTTCATATAACACGTTAAGACTGTCTGTTAACTTACTGATCTGAGTTTGTACATCATCTCTAGTCAACATTTGACGCCAATTTCCTTTTGCGGGGTTTTCAGGAAATAAAATACGCAAATCAGCGGCAATCATTTTGCATTTTTCAGCAGCAGTTTGCAGTTGTTTAGCGTCTTTAAGTACCGTGCGATACACCACTTCAACGTCGCGACTGATATCCTGCATTTGCCTGCTTGAAAAGGTCTCACCAAAATATTCACTGGCAATATCAGGTATTTGATGGGCCTCGTCAAATACCACCAGATCCGCGTCAGGAATAAGCTCCCCAAAACCGGTATCTTTAAGTGCCATATCAGCAAAGAACAAATGATGATTAACCACCACGACATCGGCATCTAAAGCCTTTCTGCGAGCTTTAACCATATAGCAATCTTCATAATCTGGGCATTCTTTACCTAAACAGTTATCAGCAGTCGATGTGACAAAAGGTAATACCTTAGCGTCTTCTGCCAACGATCTCATGTCGCCCATGTCGCCGGTTTTGGTACTCGATGCCCATTCCCGCACTTGAGTGAGTTCGGTGAGGGTTTGTCTATCAATTAAGGTGCTATTGCCACTATGCTGCCTTAACCGATGTAAACATAAATAGTTAGCCCGGCCTTTTAATAAAGCCGTCTTACTATTTGAACCTAACGCCTTTTTAATCAACGGTAAGTCACGATGAAAAAGTTGCTCTTGCAAGTTTTTAGTGCCCGTTGAGACAATTGTTTTTCTTTCTGACAATAGAGCTGGAGCTAAATACGCAAAGGTTTTGCCTGTGCCGGTTCCCGCTTCAACAATAAGCGATGTTTTGTTTTTGATGGTGTTTTCAACAGCAACCGCCATATCAGTTTGTGCTTGGCGAGGCACAAATCCGTCGATAGCCGCTGATAATTTACCATCGGCAGTAAACAAATAGGATGTTTTAGACATAGCGCCTTAAAGAATAATGAGGGTGTAAAAATACTGGGCAAGATTATGCCAAAAAGCATGACAACTAAACACAACTTCCCTTGCCTATTTTTGTTTTCATGGTATTTTTTGCCACAAAATATTTGAGAGTCCGTACGATGCCAAAAGCCAGTGAGATTAAAAAAAATGCCGCCGTTGAACATAATGGCAAAACTTATATTGTCAAAGACATCAATAAAATGACCCCAAGTGGTCGTGCTGGCGCCAGTTTATATAGAATGCGTTTGTACGAAGTGGGCACAGGCGCTAAGGCAGACGAGAGTTTTAAAGCCGATGAAATGCTCAATTTAGTGGATTTTCAACGCAATAAAGTCAGTTTTTCTTATGTTGATGGCGACGAATATGTGTTTATGGATGACGAAGACTATTCACCTTACTCTTTAAACTCAGCAACCATCAGTGAAGAATTACCTTTTATCACCGAAGAAACTAAAGGCCTGCAAATTTTATTAGTCGAAGGAAAACCCGTAGGTGTTGAACTGCCTGCTTCTGTTGATTTATTAATAACTGAAACCGATCCTTCTATCAAAGGTGCATCGGCCAGTGCTCGCACTAAACCCGCCACATTGTCCACTGGCTTAGTTGTGCAGGTGCCAGAGTACATCGCAAGCGGTGAAAAAATCAAAGTGAACACCACTGAAAGTAAATTTATGGGTCGCGCGGATTCTTAGACGATCAAAAACGATTAACCAAAGAGAAAAAGAGCGCTGCGCTACACAGAGGAACAAAAGATTAGATAATTTAGAATAATTCTTTTGCTTTTCTCTGTGCCCTCGCCTTCCTCTGTGGTTCAAAATATCTTTGGCTTCTAGCTTTTCAGCATTAAAAGATTACCACCACATAGATCACAGAGCGTCGGGCGTCGGGCGCTTCGCTCACAGAGAAAAGATTGATAGTGTTTTTCCTCTGTGATCCCCTGTTCCTCTGTGGTTAATCTTCTTTAGCTGTTGTTTTATGTAAACTGATCACCACAGACTTATACGCTGGTGTATTACTTTTATCGGCAACGCTGCTAAGGGGGATCAAGTCATTGGTTTCTGGGTAGTATGCGGCGGCGCATCCTCTAGGGATAGCGTATTCAACTAGAGTAAAATCTTCTGCTGTTCTGATTTTTATCTTTTCATTTGGCCAATGGCTGTGAATATCGACTTGTTGTCCTGCCCTTAAGCCCAAATCAATCAAATCATCAGCATTCACAAAAATAATTCGGCGGCAGCCATGAATGCCACGATATCTATCATTGTTGGTATATACGGTGGTATTAAACTGGTCGTGACTGCGAATGGTCATCATTAATAAACAGCCTACTGGTACATCAATAGGCTCGATAGTCTGCACTACAAAATTGGCTTTGCCACTTTCAGTCACAAACTTGCGTTCGTCTCGCACAGCGTTGGGTAATTCAAATTCGCCTAACTCTTCAATACGTAGATTAAAGGTCTCAAAGCCAGGTATCACTTGGGCAATGCCATCACGAATTAACCGATAGTCATTTTTCATCTGTTGCCAATTAACCTGACTCTGGGGCAAAGTTAACGCGGCTAAATCAGCTACAATCGCAACTTCGCTTTTTAATAGGTTAGAAGCTGGGGGGATTTTACCGTGGGAAGTTTGCACAACGCCCATAGAATTTTCGACAGTAACAGTTTGAATGCCAGATAATTGCTGGTCAATTTCAGTACGACCAAGGGCGGGTAAAATAAGCGCATTTTTACCAGTGTACAGATGTGATTGGTTTAATTTAGTCGAAACTTGAACGGTTAACTCACACTGGGCTAAGGCTTGTTTCGTGGCCGTGTGGTCTGGTGTAGCGCGATAAAAATTACCGCCTAAGGCAAACATTACCTTAACCTGTCCTTGCGCCATAGCTTGGATAGTTTCTATGGTGTCATAGCCATGTTCTCTTGGTACGTCAAAATGATAAGTTTGCTGTAAGGCATCAAGAAAAGTGGTTGAAGGTTTCTCCCAGATACCCATAGTACGATCACCTTGCACGTTGCTATGTCCACGCACAGGACAAACACCCGCCCCGGGCTTTCCTAAGTTGCCTTGCAACATTAAAAAATTGGTCATTAGCTGAATGTTAGCCACCGCATTTTTATGTTGGGTCATGCCCATAGCCCAGCAACAGATGGTTTTTTTCGAGGCGCAAGCAATATCAGCAGCTTGATTAATTTGGCTGTGAGTTAATCCACTATGCTGCTCGATATCGGCCCAAGAAGTGGCTAACATGTCCTGCTTGAAGGCGGCAAAACCATGACAATATTCTGCAATAAATTCTTTATCTAAAATATCTTGCCCTGCATCATCCCTTTCAATTAGGGCTTTACATAATCCTTTTAGAAAAGGCACGTCACCGTTTATTTTTACTGGCAAATACAGATCCCGCAACGCAGTCCCAGAGCCAATCACCCCCTCAATTTCTTGGGGGTTTTTAAAGCGTTTTAAGCCTGTTTCGTCCAAAGGATTAATAGCCACAATTTTGGCACCTTGGCGCTTGGCTGCTTGCAATGAAGTTAGCATGCGTGGATGGTTGGATCCGGGGTTTTGTCCAAAGATAAAAATGGCTTCACTGTGTTCTAGATCGTCCAAGGACACAGTGCCTTTACCCACACCTATGGTTTCAGTTAATCCTACACCACTGGATTCGTGGCACATATTTGAGCAATCTGGCAGGTTATTAGTACCAAATTGACGCACAAATAACTGATATAAAAACGCCGCTTCATTATTAGTACGCCCAGATGTGTAAAAAGCAGCTTGGTTAGCAGAGTCGAGTTGATTCAGTGTTTTGGCTACTAGGTTCAAAGCGCTTGACCAGCTTATGGGCTGGTAATGACCACTACCCTCGCTTAAAAGCAAGGGCTCAACTAGACGACCTTGGTCGTTTAACCAACGGTCAGATTTCTGCTTTAGGTCTTCGATACTATGCATGGCAAAAAACTTAGCCGCAGCGCGCTTTAATGTTGCCTCGTCGGCGACGGCTTTGGCGCCGTTTTCGCAAAACTCAAAGGTTGCACGTTTTAGTAAGGGATCTGGCCAAGCGCAACCGGGGCAGTCAAAACCTTCAAGCTGATTGAGTTGAGCGAGTAATTTAGTGCCTTTAATTGGCCCCACTTTAGCACTTACATTTTTATATGCCGACATCACAGCAGGCACACCAGCGGCCCAATCTTTTGGTTCAGTCACCTGTAGATTTTTTACATCAATCGTATATTTTGCCATAGTAGTTTAATGTCCTAACACTTTTGCAGGATTGATTTTCGCGGCTTTTAAGGCAGGGTAAAGTGTCGCTAAAACACTCAATACTATAGCGATAAGTGCTGTAAAATACACTTCATTCCAGTTTAACTCTGACGGTAAAAAATTAATAAAATACACATCACCAGATAAAAACTGCACCCCTAATAAATCTTCAATAAAACGTGCCACGGCCGCTAAATTAGTCGCCATCAAAATACCCAATATCACACCTACCACTGTGCCAATTAGGCCATTTAATGTACCTTGCAACATAAAAACAGAGACAATTAGACTATTTTTTGCCCCCATACTTTTGAGCATAGCAATTTCGCTTTGTTTTTCATTTACCGCCATCACCAAAGTAGACACAATATTGAAACACGCCACGGCTATCACCAAACTTAAAGCGATATAAACCACTGCTCTAACCAGTTGAATATCTTGATACAAGTTACCGTCGTTGATAGTCCAATCAGACATATATACTTCAGGCGTTAGCTTATATCCGATTTCACGGGTTAATTGCCCTGCCATAAAAGCATCGCGATACCTCAGGCGTATGCCCTGTGCACCATGTTTGATATTTTGTGCCTGTGCAGCTAATGACATATGCATAAAGCCAATATGATTACTCAGTTCACCGCCCATATCTAAACTAGCAATAATATTCAGGCGTAATGTTTTTGGCGCACTCAAACTCAAATCTTCAGACAACTGTGGCAATAAAATTTGCACTTTGTCACCCACTGTCAAATCCAGTTTTTGCATAAGCCCTATACCTAACATCGCCGCGTTTTCGTCAGCTTGAAATTGCTGCCACTGCTCCTTAGTAACTAGGCTTGGAATTACCCCATCAGCGGCATAAAGAGGCTCTAAAGCGGTCATCTCAACCGCCTTCATTTTATTGCCTTTTTGCAACATTCCCGTTGCGTTAATGTAAGGTTCGACAAAGGTCACATCAGGGTGTAGCTTTAATGCCTCTACTTCTGCAGGCCAGTTTTTAATGCCACTGGCATACACTGATTTAAATTCTGCGTGGGGAATAACAGACAATAAACGGTCTTTTAATTCTCTTTCAAAACCATTCATGACTGATAAAAGCAAAATCAGCACAAAACAGCCTAAGCCAATACCAAATGTCGAAGAGGCAGAAATAAAGGATATAAAGCCATTTTGGCGCTTATTTGTACGAAAACGCCAGGCCAATAACCAAACTAGGTGCATTAAAGAGTGCCTTTTAAATCGGTTGTTAAGGTTTTTGAATTTACAGATTGAGGATGTGCTTCAGTTAAACATCCGTCGACTAAGTTTAAAGAACGGTCTAACCTGCTGGCCAATTGAGTATCATGAGTCACCACCACAAAACTGGTATGCATTTGTTCCCGTAGATCACTGAGTAACTGATAAATACTTTCACCGGTTTTTTGATCCAAGTTCCCTGTAGGTTCGTCTGCCAGTATTAATTTAGGTTGCGTGACCAAGGCTCTGGCAATCGCCACACGTTGACGCTCGCCACCAGATAATTCAGCAGGTTTATGCCGATATCTATGGGACAAGCCCACTTTATCTAACATAGCCATGGCCATCTCATTTGCTAGTTTGACGGGCTTTTTTGCTATCAATAACGGCATGGCAACGTTTTCTAAGGCATTAAATTCTGGCAATAAATGATGAAATTGATACACAAAACCAAGAGATTGATTGCGAAATTTTGCCTGTTGGTTGCTACTAAAGGCAAATATATCTTGTTGTTCAAATGTCACTTGCCCTGATGTAGGCTTATCCAACGCGCCTAATAAGTGCAGTAAGGTACTTTTTCCAGAACCAGAACTACCCACAATGGCAATCTGCTCAGCTTTATTAATAGAAAAATTGATGTTTTTTAGTACCTTAACGGTATTTTCTGCATCACTGTATTCTTTGGTTAGATTGGTACACCTGAGTAACTCACTCATCATCAGCTCATTTTCCTAATTTGCATTTGAACGGTTTGTTTTTTGATACTTACGTAAACGTTTCTTTTCCCTTCTATTCGCCATGATCCGTGCTAATTTTCGCATACTGACTACTTGGTCGCTTTCATCAATGATGTCAATACCAAACAAACTCTCAACTAAGTCCTCAACGGTTAACACTCCCTCCAATCCACCATATTCATCGACTATAAGCAACATGTTGCCACGTTGTGAATGCAACGGAGTAAAAGCCTTGGCCAACGACATACTACTTAATATGGTAACCATATCTTTTTGGTACGTTTTAAGCTCTTTGTCAGTATTACCGCGAGCATAAGCCAACATCAAATCTGACTTTAATACATAACCGCTAATTTTTTCTGGCTCGCCATCTTCATAGATAGGTATCCTTGAAAATGACACGTCAGCGTGTTTATTTAGAAACTCTGCAACTGTCATGGTTTCAGGTAACGAAAAAACCACTGTTCTGTGAGTCATGGCTTGTCGCACTTTAAGTTGTTTTAAACTAAGTAAATTCTGCATCACTGTCGCCTCACGAGCAGCAATTTGACCTTCTTCCAAAGACAATGCGGTCATGGCGAATAGCTCATCTCTATTCAAGCTCACAAAAGGTGATTCACCATGCATTTTGGATGTCATTTTTTGCGCCATCTGCACTAAGGGCCACAAAATAATCATCAAGTATTTTAAAAAATAAGCCGTAGCTGGCGCTAGTTGACGCCAATAGGTTGCCCCAAGGGTTTTAGGAATAATTTCCGAAAAGACCAAAATTAACAGTGTTAGAACAGCGGAAGCAATGCCTAGATAAGCATCACCGAATACCACAGCCGCCTGAGCACCGGCACCAGCAGCGCCCATGGTATGAGCAATGGTATTTAAGCTCAAAATAGCGGCAAGAGGACGGTTAATATCGCTGACCTGTTTTTTCAACAAGCTCCCTGACGGGTGGCCATTTTTTTCTAACACAGAAATATACGCGGAGGAAATGCTAAGGATAACCGCTTCTGCAATAGAGCAGACAAACGAAAATCCCAACGCGATAAAGATATATAACAACAACAAAAACATAGGGATTAAATCTCAGAGGATGGCGACGATAAAAAGGAATAAGACGTATAACACAAGCTTATCAAACCATAGGCAGATAACGTAGTGTTAATAGAGGAAAAAGGAAGTTTTGAAGACTAAGTGACTAACAAACAATTTAATGGCGGAGTGGACGAGACTCGAACTCGCGACCCCCGGCGTGACAGGCCGGTATTCTAACCAACTGAACTACCACTCCGCATATAAATTGTATTTGTTTTGATGTTGGCGGAGTGGACGAGACTCGAACTCGCGACCCCCGGCGTGACAGGCCGGTATTCTAACCAACTGAACTACCACTCCAGCCGTAATCAAAACATTTACTTTCAGTTTAAATAAGTAGAAATCTTGAGGATTCACTACAGACTAAAACATTCAGTAAATTAGACAAAATCAAAGTTGGCGGAGTGGACGAGACTCGAACTCGCGACCCCCGGCGTGACAGGCCGGTATTCTAACCAACTGAACTACCACTCCACAATCTTCAATGTTATCAAACGGTTAGATAAGAAATAAAGGATATCCCTTGTCAACCGCGGCGCAGATAATACGGGTTCACCCCATACTAGTCAATAGCTTTTTAGCACGAAATTCAGTTAAAAGTCTTGATTGCTGCTGTATTGAACAATTTGTTGCTAAAGCAGGCAAATATTCAATCTTTTGGTGTAGATAAGTCCATAAATCCAGGGTCAGATTCAGCATCGTTCGAGGGTTTCTTTACTGTGACCGGTTCTTTAGATTGACGTTTAAAAAATTTTGCAAAGAATCCCGGTTTTTCAGAATCCTTTTCATCCACTGGTGCTGGGTCTTTTTTCTTTAGGGTAAACCTAGACTCTTTATCCAAGGTTAACCACCAAATCAACCCACCTCCTACGACCAAGATAAACAGGTTAATTCCCACAATCAGCGACACCAAGGTTGAGGTTGACATTTTATCTTCAGGCTCGGGCATTATTTGTTCAGACATTGCACTGTTTATCGTTTCACTGTCTAAAATAGCGGGGTCGGCCATGCCAGCATCCACTAAAGCGACCACCACTTCTGGCTCTTCTGATAGAAAACTATACTCTGGGACATCTAAAATAAACTCTCTACCGTCAGTGGTATTTCCATAAGCGGTTAACTTAACGCGATACACACCATATTCGTAATTAACAATCAAATACTCGCGCACATCTGCAGACATATCAGTAATAGAAAAATTCTGAATATCACCATTAGGAAAGCGCACCTTTCCATCTATCAATAATGTGGACATATCCACATATTCACGTTGCGCGTCCACTTTGAGTTTATGGTAGCCATCGCCGCCGCCATCTAGCTCAACATCCACTTTGATGGGATTTGCCAACAGCATTATATTCGGGTCAACCTGCTCACGAGTAAACATAGGCGTAGACACAGTAAAGGTTGGGATCCATTCTCCATCGGCAATAGCAAGGTTAAATTGCCCGGTAAATATCCCGTCTAAGGGTCGCTCGTCCATACCTTTACCGTTGTCTTCAAAAAATGCCACAATTTCGGTGTTGGCACCAAAATTATTAAAGTTAGGGTTGTTGGTACTAGACAATGAGATGGTCAGTTCAACCACATCTCTGAATGCGGTGTAATCAATAGGAATACCATTATTGGTTAAGTAAGCCGTTTGTTTAAGGATTTCACCAGAAAATATGATTTGAGGTAAAGGATCGGCATGTAATGCTAAGTCACTAATCACCATCACGCGGCTATCAGGTGTAATCTGCCCCACTGCTTGCCAAGGTCCTGGTGTTGGATTTTTAATATTGATCATGTCGTAGGTACTGGAATCAAACCAAAAAACGTTTTCACCATCAGCGCTAGATTGAAAAATTTTACTTCCATCGGGTCGCACTAAGACAATGGGTGCAGAGCCGAATTTACGAAAAAAAATCATGGTAATATCGTCTACTTCATAATCGATCCTAAATCGATTTTGTAGTAACTCGATACCATTATGATATTTTGACCCTAATTGAGTAAGAGGTGATCCATTACCTTGGTCAATATCTTGATCATTTGAAGATTGCGTGTTGCTCTGTGTGTCTTGGGGAATGGCTTGTAACGACAAGCTCACAGATGCAAACAGCCACAAAACAACAGCAGATACGAGCGGTTTTACCATGTTGACTCAACTCACTTTTTTGTCGCTATTAGTCACTATTGACGCCATATACAGGCTCCACCTTTTTCAGCCACTATATCTAAGCGACTTTCATGCTGTTTTAACTCATCGGCCGTTGCCATCACAACCTTTAACGGTTTCCGGTCCACAGACAAGCGGCGGATAGTTTCTACTTGCATACCACCATCGCCGTTAGCCTTGCCACTTAAATTGAGATCAGTTTGCCCACCTGTCATCATTAGATAGACATCGGCCAAAATCTCAGCATCTAACAACGCACCGTGTTTCTCTCGATGAGAATTATCTATGCCATAACGCCTACATAGGGCGTCTAGGTTATTCTTTTGCCCTGGGTGAATTTTCCTTGCTAAGTCTAAGGTATCGAGCACTGTACACATCTTGGCAGATTCTTTGACCGGCAAAGCTGATAGACGATTAAACTCATGATCCATAAAACCGATATCAAATGGTGCGTTGTGGATCACCAACTGAGCACCACTGATAAAATCAATGAACTCTTTGGCTATAGTGTTAAATACGGGTTTGTCTGCTAAATATTCATTGGTGATCCCGTGTACGCCAATCGCTTCTTGTTCAACCAGACGCTGGGGGTTAATGTAAACGTGAAAAGTCTTTCCCGTAAGACGACGGTTAATCATTTCCACACACCCTATCTCTATGATGCGGTGTCCTTGTTTAGGATCTAATCCAGTGGTTTCGGTATCTAATACAATTTGGCGCATTTCACACTCTTTATAGAATTTTGTGGCATTAACATTCTTGGTCATTATACTGCGCTAAATTATAATTTCCTGACATTTATCCATAAGATTAGGCTCATATGAAACAAGTAGAAATTTTTACCGATGGTTCGTGCTTAGGTAACCCCGGGCCTGGGGGTTATGGCGCAGTGATGATTTTTGATAAACATCGCAAGGAACTCAGCCAAGGGTTTAAACATACCACCAACAATCGCATGGAGTTATTAGCTACCATCGAAGCACTCGCTACGTTAACTGAGGAATGTTCGGTTAACTTGACCACAGACAGCCAATACGTTAAAAATGGGATTAATCAATGGATTAAGAACTGGCGTAAAAATGGTTGGCGTACTGCAGATAAAAAACCAGTGAAAAATGTTGATTTATGGAAACGTTTAGACGCACAAGTAGGTAAACATAAGGTCAGTTGGTTTTGGGTAAAAGGTCACTCTGGTCACCCTGAAAATGAAGCCTGTGACCAACTTGCTCGTCAAGCCGCTGAAGGCAAAAACATGCCAGAAGATAGCGATTTTTCAGGCTAACCTGCGATTTAAATAAAGTGATAAGTGCCTTGTGGCTACTTATCACTCCATATTGCATATTCGTTGTTGTTGCCATCACAAAAGTGAAACCTATGGCCACCGGGAAATTCAAAAGTGGGCGTTTTAATTGTGCCACCAGCCGCCTCAATTGCGGCTTGGCTTTGAGCTAAATCATCACTGTACAACACCACTAATACGCTACCTTTATCAGCTGACACACTATGTTCTGAAACGAAAAGCCCGCCGTCAATTCCCGCGCCAGTAATACCTGCATAATCGTCACCATAATCCACAAACTCCCAGCCAAATACTCGCTTAAAAAAGGCTTTGCTCGAAGCTAAGGCTTTTACTGGAATTTCAATATAGTTAATTTTGTGATGTTGGCTCATAGTATTCTCGACGTGATTAAAGCATTATATTAGCAACTTGTTCATATGTTAATGCACTAAAATTTACTAAAATTGAGGATAATCAATGCGCGTAATTGAAAATATTTGTTTGTTATTAGGTCGGCTGTTAATGGGCAGCTATTTTATTCTGCCAGGCCTAATGAAAATATCCAACTACCAAGGAACCACAGAATATATGCTTGCTCATAATGTGCCTGCTACCGCAATTTTGCTGCCAATTACTATTGTGCTGCAAATTGCTTTAGGTTTGGCTGTTATCCTTGGATTCAAAGGCAAGTTTGCGGCTTTTATTTTAGCTGGCCTAACCTTAGTCATCTGCATCTATATGCATAACTTCTGGACTATGGAAGAAGGCGTTGCGCGCGCTCATGAAATGCAAAACTTTGTGAAAAACATGGCAATTATGGGTGGTTTATTGATTATTTCTGCCTTAGGCACAGGTAAATTCAGTTTGGATAATCGCAAGTCAAACCAAGTTTAGGTCTCTATTTGGGACATCTTAATAAAAGTAAAAAAGATCAATATGCCCCGCATATTGATCTTTTCGCTTTTCCAAACAACAGTACTTAAAACTTAGCCCCTACCCACACCCATAGTTTGTCAGTATCAACCTTGATATCACCGGCAGAATAAGCCGCGTATTTAATTCCAACTGTATAGTGTTGAGCGTACTTTTTCACGTATGACAAATTCAGTTCATTGCCTAAATCATCCACTGTGTCACTCGCTTCATCAACATCAAAATTGTGATAAACCGCTGTCCACCCGCCGCCTAATGCTTTACCGGCTATGGTCAGGCTAGTATCAACTAATCCCTGTACTGGTGTGCCTAAAAACTGATCTGACCAACCATTAAACTTATGCAGGGTGGCCAGTGGTGTTGAAAATCCATAGGCGCCATTATCAGAGCCTAAGACTTCGTAACCCACTTTTGCAGTGATCCCGCCAAGCACTGCTCCTGCTTCAAGGCTAAGGTAATCTGCATCATAATCGGCTGCCGCTGACTCATTACTTTGACTGGCGTATTCGGCGCGATACAGCACTTTAGTATCACCGGCCATAGTGCTGCCATCAAAACTGATACCATAGGTATCTAGCGCATTGTTGGTATCGCTATCCACTTCAAGCAAATAACCATAACCTGTCAGTTTACCGAATTTGCTTTGATAGGATGCATTAACAAGATGATCTTTCGCATCGAGGTCAGCGTCTTGTGCAAAAATACGGTTGCGTTGTGTGATGTAGGCGTAGTGCAAGGTTAAGTCTTTTATCGGCGTATATATGGCCGATACAGCATCAAATGTTTGTCTATCTTGACGCCAGCCAACATGCCCTACAAATCGGTGGCCATCCATAGTAATCACCTGCCGACCAATTTTTGCAGTCAAGACATCGCTTTTATACTGAATATAACCTTGATCTAACTCTGTATGCTCGGGATCTGCTATAACCGAATACTGCCCCAGATTATAACCGCTTGGCCCAACTGTGTAATCACCTTGGCCAAACACTATGCGGGTATCTTCCATTTCAATCTTGGCTGAAAACCCCTTATAAGTACCCGTGTCATACGCTAGCAAAGTACGCAGTGTTAGGGCGCTGGCGTCTTTTACAGCATTATCTTGCTCAACACCTTCATAACGTAAGTTTAGATCAACACTTGCCTTCCCAGAGGTTAAGGCTTGGGTTAATTCGTCTGCGTATACCACTTGGCAAGTGACACTGCCAATAAGTGCTGTAGCTAGAGCGGTGCTGATCGCATGTTTATTCATTTTGATTTTTGTCTTTCTCATGATTTTCTCTCTAGATTTAAGCACAGATGCTGTATTCACTGAACGGATTCCGTCTTCAGCTATCTATTTAATTGATATAAAACAATGAATTAATAATTTGGTTGTGGTCATTAAGCGACATTACTGCGACTCGTTTCTGACTTTTGTTTGGATTGCTTTTTGCGGTGCTCGTCAACTGATTCCACTTTTCGCTGTTTTTCGTATAAGAATTTCAGCACGTCATGGCGATAACGATTGTACTGAGCGTTGTCAGCTAGTTCGATACGGTTTCTGGGTCTGGGTAATTCAATTGGTAAGATTTCGCCAATAGTCGCTGCTGGACCATTAGTCATCATCACAACACGGTCTGAAAGTAACACCGCCTCATCCACATCATGTGTGATCATAATAACGATATTGCCCAACTGTGCATGGATCTCCATAACAGAGTCCTGCAAGTGGGCCCGAGTTAGCGCATCTAATGCGCCAAACGGTTCGTCCATCAACAACACTTTTGGCTGCATTGCGAGAGCGCGTGCAATGCCAACGCGTTGTTTCATCCCCCCTGATATTTCAGCGGGTAATTTGTCAGCAGCATGACTCATATGTACCAGTTCTAGATTGTATTCAACCCACTCTTTTATTTCCTTTTTAGAGCGACCACTTGGGGTTTGTTTCACCGCTAACTCAACGTTTTTATAAGCACTTAACCACGGCAGTAATGAGTGGTTTTGAAATACCACAGCGCGATCTGGGCCCGGCTCGTTTACCTCTTGATTATCCAGAATTACCCCGCCTTTAGACGCTTGATATAAACCAGCGACAATATTCAAAACCGTGGATTTGCCGCAACCAGAATGCCCAATCAATGAAATAAACTCTCCCTTATTAATACGCAGGTTGACGTCTTGCAAAGCATTAAATAGACCGTTCGGGGTGGGGAAATCCATCCCGACTTGGGTTAATTCTAAATGATGTTTTTTACTCATTACTTTATCCTCAAAGTTGTTTTTTGTGACTACCCTCAAAACAAGTGGTCTAACGTAATACCGCGCTTTTATCCCAACTAAACTGTCGTTGTAGCGCTAACATCAATCTGTCTAACGCAAAACCAATCACACCAATCGTTAATACTGCTACCATGATCCGAGCTAGTGATTCAGAACTACCATTTTGAAATTCATCCCAAACAAACTTACCTAAACCCGGATTCTGAGCGAGCATTTCCGCTGCTATTAACACCATCCAACCAATGCCAAGGGATAAGCGCAGGCCAGTAAAAATAGCGGGAATAGAAGAAGGTAAAACAATCTTAACCACGTGAGACAAAGCGTTAAGGCGCAGCACCTTGCTGACATTGAGTAGGTCTTGGTCGATACTTGAGACACCCACAGCCGTGTTAATCAACGTTGGCCACAAGCAACATAAGGCAACCGTCACCGCTGAGGTAATAAACGACTTAGAAAACATCGGATCGTTACTGACATACACAGCACTGACCACCATAGTCACCAAAGGTAACCAAGCTAAAGGTGAGACCGGTTTAAATAGCTGGATCAAAGGGTTAATAGCCGTATAAGCATTTTTGCTTAGGCCACATAAGATCCCAAGTGGGATAGCCAATAACGACGCCACAATAAACCCCACCATGACTGTGTATAAGCTGGTCCAAATTTGTTCAAAGAAGGTTGGCGCGCCGGTAAATGCTCTAATCTTAGGTTGATAACCGGGATCTTTTGCAACACGCGCTGCGTTACGTTCTTCCTGACGAACATAAAATTTATCGGCTTTGTCCATTTGTGTATTGTGTTCAGCAACTAATACTTTGGACTGTTGCCACACAGCACTAGGTCCTGGGAACTCACCTAAAGACGTATCGATATTTTTTGCCATTAAGCTCCATAACCCAAGAAAAATAACCACTCCCACAATCGGCAGCGCCGTGGCACTTAAAAACTGATGCAATGATGGCCAATTAATCTGCTTTGCGTGATTAAAAATCATAGGAATTGCTTGTTGTTTACGCATTGGGAACACTCCAAGCTAGATGGGGGTTAAACCCATCTGCTGACATCACTGGTTAAATTTTACTGTCTTGCTTGAGACCGATTGTAAACTTTTCTAAGTAAGCGTTGGGTTGACTACCGTCATACTCAATATTATCGATAAAGTGTGTCTGAGCAGGTTTAAAACCTGTTTCAGTGGCAAACTCTGGGAAATCACTGACTTTGGCTTTACCTTGAGCAATCAATGCTTTGGCCGCTTGAGCGTAAATATCAGGACGGTAAACCTGTCTAGCAATATCCTTGTACCAAGAGTCGGTTTTTGCTTCAGAAATCTGTCCCCAGCGACGCATTTGGGTTAAATACCAGATAGCATCGCTGTAAAACGGATAAGTCGCGTTATAACGAAAAAACACATTAAAATCAGGCACTTCTCGCTTATCACCTTTCTCGTATTCAAAGGTACCTGTCATACTGTTGGCTATCACCTCGTAATCGGCTCCAACGTATTGACTTTTAGCCAGTATTTTTACTGCTTCTGGACGATTCGCATTGTTATTTTCATCTAACCACATGGCCGCTCTGATCATGGCTTTCACCACTCGAATGTGAGTATTCGGATTTTCTTCAGCCCATGTTTTGCTCACCCCAAAGACTTTTTCTGGATTGTTTTTCCAAATTTCGTAGTCAGTCACCACAGGCACACCAATGCCTTTAAATACCGCTTGCTGATTCCACGGCTCACCCACGCAATATCCATGGATAGTACCGGCTTCCATAGTGGATGGCATTTGTGGTGGAGGCGTGACAGACAACAAGGCGTCGGCATCAATTTGGCCGCTGGTGTCGCCTTTGTGGGGGGCATAATAGCCTGGGTGAATACCACCTGCGGCTAACCAATAACGTAACTCATAATTATGGGTAGAAACAGGAAACACCATACCCATCTTAAAAGGTTTACCTTTGCTTTTAAAATCGTCGACTACCGGCTTAAGAGAATCCGCTGAAATGGGATGAACTGGCTTGCCATCTTTATGTGGCACATGCTTTTTCATCTGTTTCCAAATGTCATTAGATACAGTGATCGCATTGCCATTTAAGTCCATACTAAAGGCAGTGATGATGTCTGCTTTAGTACCGTAACCAATAGTCGCGCCTAATGGTTGACCCGCCAGCATATGCGCACCATCAAGCTGTCCATCAATGACTCGGTCGAGTAATACTTTCCAGTTGGCTTGTGCTTCTAGCGTCACATATAGACCTTCGTCTTCGAAGTAACCTTTTTCATAAGCCACAGCAAGTGGCGCCATATCGGTTAGTTTAATAAAACCGAATTTTAATTCTTCCTTTTCAGGCCAACCCAACTCTTTGGCTGAAACACCCGTTGCCAGCACTGTGCTGGTTAACACCGCTGATATCACACCCACTCGAAGTGTCGACACAACTAATTTTAATGCACTGAATAACTGTAGATTAGCCATTTCTTACTCCGATTTTTTCCAAAAAAAACCCGCAAAGACTCCAGGACACGGAAAATCTTTGCGGGCTGCACTGCCTATTTGTAATCTTACTACTTCGCTCAATTACAATTATTTGCTTAATCTATGAGGACGCTTAACGCCTTCTGATCACAAGCGACAATTATTATTGTTATATAAAGTCGCTTATTCAAACATTGTACTGCAGCAACAATGCCAACTTTTATTTTTGTTTATTTTCAATGAGTTAAGAAATTAATCTAAGACTAATCAAAAAATATTAAATCAAAGAAGTGCACTTCTGCACTCCCACGGTGCCCTAGTAGGTTCAAGATTTTGGAAAACAGGGGGGAAACAATAGAGCAGTGATTAGTTAACGTAAGGGCAATCTTAATTAAAAAACAATACCACCAAGGCCAATATCACTAAGCACTGCAACACACATAAGCCTTGATAAAATAGCAATGGGTTTCGCTGTAATAACGGCTGGCTTTGAATGCTCTTTAGCATGGCGATATTGGGCTGAGACAAGTCTGTTAGCAATTCTGAGAATGCTTCATAACGTAATGCGGGGTTAGGCTGCAATGCCTTACGCAGGGTTAAGTCCAACCACTGGGGCAAGTCGGCTCGCCATTTCTTAATGGGTTGATACTGCCATTCTTCATAGGCGTTAGGCACATAGTTTTGAAATCTAAATGCTTTAAATGGCAATTGTCCACACAGCATTTCATAAACCAGCACCGCCAAAGAAAACAAGTCGCTTTTGTGATCGCAGTTTTGTTTCAGCAAATATTCAGGAGCAATATAATGTACAGCACCCTGGGCAACTTGTTCTTCTGGCAACGAATTAGTCTCGGCTAGAGCATTGACCAGTACAGTGCCAAAATCGATAAGCTTGACCTCACCTTGGTGATCAATCATCACGTTTTCTGGTTTCACATCACGATGCACCATGTCTTTACGTTGCAGCACTCGCAAAGCGGTGACTAGCTGAATAATGATACTGCGTACCTGTTCCAAAGACGGTTCAGGGTTATCAAACATCCACTGGCGTAATGTTTGCCCTTCTATATATTCACAAATGTGATACATGAATTTGGCGTCTTCACTGCGCTTAAATATGCCCATCACATTCTGATGTTTGATATGTTGCCCCACCCACTCCTCACGTAAAAAACCACTTAAATAGACGGGATCATTAGCCAAGTGTTGTGAGGGTGTTTTTAAGCCGTAGGTTTTGCCGTCTTGTTGGTTTATTACTTTATACAAGCTACTTCGCGTGCCGTTAAACAGGGTTTGCATCACCTTGTAGCCTTCGAGTTTCATGCCCGGCTCTAAGACCGGAGGCATAGCTAATCGGGTGATTTGACGGTAATGCTCGTCTAAGCTGGCATTTGGCAACTGGCTCACAGACACTAATAAACAGGTTAAATTATCGTCACTGCCGGCTTGTATCGCCACATCAACAATTTTTTTAGCTCGTTGCTCTAGAGACAAATCTTGTTCTTTGAGTAACCCAACTAAGGTTTTACTGGATAAAAATTCATGCACCCCGTCAGAGGTGAAAATAAATAGGTCATTTAGCTGCAACTCGACCGTGGTGAAGTCAACATCAAGATGTGGCTCAAGGCCAATAGCACGAGTTAGCACATTGCGCTGTCCTTGGCGCGACACATGATCAGTGGTGAGTTGTTCAAACTCACCCTGTTGTAAACGACTAATACGGCTATCGCCAGTGTGTAAAATAAACCCTGACGTTGACTTAAACACCATGCCACTAAAAGTGGTGATCATTTGGCTATGGCCACCATGTTCGTAATCATGCTGCCCATGACACCAACGATTTAAACCATGCAATACTTGACTGACAGCGCGTTTGACCGTCCAGGTTTCTGGAGTTTGGTGATAGTCTTGAATGAAATTAGTCACACAAGTAATAGCGGCTTCGCGCGCGCGCGTACACACGCTGACACCGTCAGCGATAGCCGCCACAGCACCTTTAGACTCAATACTGTGGTCACATGGCATTAATGCGGCAAAGGCATCTTGATTTTCAGCCTTAACACCTTGACTGGAAAAACCGCCAAATTCTACTTCTAGTTTTTCCAATGTGGATAGACTCATAATGAAACATGGCTCACGCTGATTATGTAACCTTAATTAGCTCTACGCTACCGTCTTCTCTGACTTCGGTGATAGTGCCGCTGGGCTCCTGCATAAACAGTAAGGTAACAAACCCTAATACCGCAGTACCCGCAATCACTAAAAAGAAAGTCGAAGTGTCGACTAAAGAATATACGGTTAAATACACCACAGCCCCGACATTACCATAAGCCCCTGTCATACCCGCAATTTGCCCAGTTAGACGACGTTTTATCAATGGCACAGCAGCAAACACCGCCCCTTCGCCAGATTGAACAAAAAACGAACATGCCATAACCGCTAAAACCGCTAGCCAAACCGGCCAACTGGCATCAATTAGACTCAAGCACCAATAACCCACGGCAAGGCCAGCGGTTAAAATCAGTAAGGTTTTCTTACGACCAAATTTGTCCGATAACATTCCGCCACCAGGGCGCGACATCAAATTCATAAAGGCATACATTCCGGCGAGCAACCCCGCAGTGGCCATACTTAGCTCAAAGGTTTCAGCAAAAAAAGCGGGTAACATAGAGATCACTGCCAGCTCTGATCCAAAGGTAGCAAAATACAAAATATTCAGCACCGCTACCTGCTTAAACTGGTATTGATGGATTTCAGGTACGGGCTTAACAAATATCTCTTTGTTGACTGTATAAGTGGCATAAGCGTCGTAGATGTATAACAGGACTAAACCTAGATAGAGTAACAACGCAACGTTTGCACTTAGCAAAGACACACCCTGAGGTGATAACTTCCAGTTCAGTAAGGCTAATGCTAAATACATAGGTGTTTTCATCAGCAACAACAGATAAAAGTCTTTGACGCTAGTGACTTCCATACCACCTAAGTTTTTAGGACGAAAATAAGTTGATCCTTTGGGTGTATCAGTGGTGTTTTTGAAGTACACCACACTAAATAACAAGCTCATTATGCCGGTGATACCCACGGCGTAACGCCAGCCATCTTCACCACCAAATAGCAAAGCAATAGTAGGCAAAGTGAAAGCGGCGGCGGCAGAACCAAAGTTCCCCCAACCACCGTATACGCCTTCAGCCGTGCCTAACTCTTTAGGCGGGAACCATTCACTGACCATACGAATTCCCACAACAAAGCCTGCACCAATACAACCTAGGGCAAAACGAGCTACAACCAGTTGGGTGAAACTATCTGCCAAAGCAAACATAAAACACGGAATAGAGCAGATGGCTAATAGACTTGAATAGACGATACGTGGACCAAACTTATCGGTCAGCGCACCAATAATAACCCGTGCAGGTATGGTCAGGGCGACATTAATAATCAGCAGCGTTTTCCACTCGCTAAGTGTCAGCCCTACCCCACCTACTATGGCTTCTTTAAGTGGGGCCATATTGAACCACACCATAAAAGTAATAAAAAAGGCCATCCAAGAAAGATGAAGGGTTTTCATTTTGCCGGCGAAAGACAACAAGTTAAATTTCTCAACGCTCATATGTAATACTCAATAAAGGAAAATTTGTTAAAAAAAAACCCATAGTGACCGAGAATACTCGGTCACTATGGGCTGCATTGCCGCGCTGCTAAAATCAATCGCAGCAATAGTTTGAAACGTTTTTTGGTTACACTATCCCCAGTCCAAAGCAGAAACAGTGCCAGAAATAATTACTTTATTATTCAATAAGTTAAAATAAAACTGTAATACAAATAACGCCATCGCCCACCAACAAAGTGCGTTGCGCACCAGACTGGTGCCGACTCAGCATATTGTTGGTTCTAGCGGCGTTAGCCCGAGCGTCGAAAAAATTGCACAGCTTGATCTTCAAGTTTAAGGCGCATTTGTTGATAGATATCGGGTCGAAACACTTCTCTGACTAAATCAACTGGCACATCAACGTTTTTCAGTTGGCCTGCATTAGCCATTTGGCTAATTAACCATTCACCTCGGATATACTCAGGCACATTGATGGAACCATTATTGGATTTGGAAAACTGGTTATAGGACGGAATAGTCCGAGGCGGCATTGATATATGGGTTAAACAACTGCCAATTAATGATGGGGCAATCACATCAACGGCGGCATCTAAGTATTGGTCTGAACTCAACAAACGCGCTGCCTCAAACCTATTTGGTATGGATTCTAACCAGATACAAGCTTGTTTCAAAGCAGCAGTTAAGGCGATGACAGTATTGGGTTTAGCCTGCTGAAAACTGTCTAACAACC
>Ga0115567_10000377_pt1 | contig 44264 bp, 35 predicted proteins | sample COGITO_mtgs_1204_2_FD_88679 | JGI IMG/M metagenome (GOLD analysis project Ga0115567, IMG submission 88679) | Pelagic marine microbial communities from North Sea - COGITO_mtgs_120412 | ecosystem: Environmental > Aquatic > Marine > Epipelagic | place: Germany:Helgoland, sampling site Kabeltonne...
AGTGGAAGTTCTATCGATAACTTTGTCAAACTGCATAGATGGTGTCACTTAAATTAATTGATAGGGTTTAAAAAATGAGAAACGACTTTATTCAGACTCTGCATCACGAATAACTCGCTCGACTTTAGTTAGCAGATCGTTGGTATGAAAGGGTTTAACAATAAAGTCGGTAGCACCCAAACGCATAGAATCAACCACCAGCTTTTTGGTTGCATTAGCGGTTAACATCAAAAATGGGCAAAGAGGTTTAGATTTGCGCAGGGCGGCAAGTATTTCTAAGCCACTAATATCTGGCATTAACCAATCACATATCACCAATGAAATATTGTCCATACTGTCACTTTGTACATAATTTAACGCTTGCTTGCTATCAGAAAAGACATAAATATCACCCGATATCACTTCTTCAAGAATGATCTGCACCAATTCAAGCGTAACCTTGTCATCGTCAATTACCACAATGTTACAGTCGTACATCAATTTCTCCTTCGGTAAAATAGCTTCAGTGCTTAAAAATCCTACGGGAATATTTTACTCAATCAAACCCCAAAGTAAAATTATTTACGTTGGGGCCCACTGTTCCCTTAGCAAAAAACCCAGAAAATACTGGGCTTTAAAAAAGTTACTAGCTTAGCTAACCTAAGTTAACAGATGCAGTATGATATCGTGGAACTTCATTTAGATTTATTTTTAGCGAATAAAAAAGGCCGGCATTGCCGACCTTCAAAATTGCATTTTTACTAACTATGCAAGGATATCAAGTAACTCAACATCAAATACTAGTGTGCTATGAGGGGCAATTGCACCGCCTGCACCCTGTTCACCGTAGGCCAGAGCCGCTGGAACATGTAGTTTTAACTTAGTCCCTACTTTCATAAACTGCAGGGCTTCAGTCCAACCTTTAATAACACCATTTACTGGGAATTCAGCTGGCTGGCCGCGGTCGTAAGAACTATCAAATACACTGCCATCAAGCAAAGTACCGTGATAATGGGTACGTACTGTTGAATTCAAAGTAGGCACTTCACCGTCGCCTTGAGTGATAACTTCATATTGAAGACCACTGTCGGTCACTGTGATGTCTTCACGTTTAGCATTTTCTGCTAAATACGCTTCGCCTTGGGCAATCACATCAGCAAATTCGGCGGCTTTAGCCGCTTGCATACGCTCGTGGATTTCATTGAAGGCAACACGTAACTTATCGTTATCAACTTGAGCGGGTTGATTGTTAAATGCATCGGCAAGGCCTTCTTGCACGCCTGCAACGTCCAAACCTTCAAAAGGATTAGCGCGTAATTGCTCGCCCATTTGTAGACCAATACCATAACTTGCTTGGGTTTCTATGCTGGAAAATTTATCTGACACTGTGGCTCCTAACTTGGCCATCTCTATTTGTCATTCAAGAGATCTTGGCACTATTGCTGTAAAAGCGCGCCAGTATATAGATAAATAATACAAAAATCATATTTAGGAATGAGTAATAGCTCTATTTGCTTAGACAAATAGTTTACATATAAGTATCGTACGTGCAGATTTTTAATCAATTTTGGAGGCGTAGATGTCACAGGTTTTAGATTCCCAGTTAATAGGAACAGTGCGTAATTTAGGCGCAGTATTAGGCGACACCATACGTGATCAGTTAGGCGAACAATGGCTAGAGCGAATTGAAGCGGTCAGAAAAGACGGTCGAAAAGCCCATCAAGGTGATGGCGACGCAACCAAACGTGTTAAGCAACTTTTCTCTGAATTGAAAAATGACGAATTGCTGACTGTAGGTAGGGCATTTTCGCAGTTTTTAAACTTGGCTAATATTGCCGAACAAGAATTTAACAGTAATAACGATCAAAATGACCCTTTGGACACCTTATTTAGTCATTTAGATAAGGCTAATATTCAGGCCGACACCTTTGAAAAGGCACTAGAAAATTTAAATATTGAACTTGTATTAACCGCCCATCCAACAGAAGTCACCCGCCGAACACTTATTCACAAACACAGTGAGCTGGCAAAATGCCTGAGCAATGAGCATGCCTCAGATATTAGTGAAGCAGAGCGAGATAAAATTGAAACCCGTATTGCTGAACTAATCAGTCAAGCTTGGCACACCGAAGAAATTCGTACTATTCGCCCCACCCCTGTTGATGAGGCGCGTTGGGGCTTTTCGGTGATTGAAAACTCATTATGGGAAGCTGTACCCGAGTTTATTCGTGAATTAGATAAACGTTTTGTCGACAAATATGGTTTAACTATTCCACTAGATGTGTCTCCTGTGAAATTTGGTTCATGGATGGGTGGTGATAGAGACGGCAACCCCTTTGTCACCTCAAAAGTAACCGAACAAGTTTTACTTTTAGCACGCAAACGCGCCGCCAAACTGTTTGCAAAAGACATTGATATATTGCAAACCGAACTGTCCATGAGCGATTGTGATGATGTACTTAGAAAACAAGTAGGCGATGAACTAGAACCTTATCGTGCTCTTCTAAGACCTCTTTTTGATAAATTAGTCCACACCCAAAAAGGCATAGTCGAAAAGCTTAAAGGTGTGTCAGTAGATATGAGCGATTGGGTGGATGATAAAGAACAGTTACTCGTTCCTTTGATGGCCTGTTACCACTCGCTACAAGCCAGTGGTATGTCAGTCATCGCGCGAGGACATCTACAAGACACTATCCGCAGAGTTCACTGTTTTGGCGTGCACTTGCTTAAATTAGACGTGCGTCAAGACGCAGAAAGACACGCAGATGTATTTGCTGAACTGACCCGTTATTTAGGCTTAGGCGATTACGGCCATTGGAGTGAAGAAGATAAGCAAGCGTTTTTACTTAAAGAGTTGGGCTCAAAACGTCCATTATTTCCACCAACCTGGCAGCCCAGTGAAGATGTGAAGGAAGTATTAGACACCTGCAAAGTTATTGCACAAAACGGTAAAGACGGTTTTGGCATATATATTATTTCAATGGCGAGCCTGCCCTCAGACGTGTTAAGTGTGATTTTGTTGCTTAAAGAATTAGGCGTAACTTGGCCAATGCCGGTAGCGCCTTTGTTTGAAACATTAGACGACTTAAACGCTGCTGCTAGCGTGACTAAAAAGCTGTTTTCCATAGATTGGTATCGTGGCTATATTCAAGGTCATCAATACGTGATGATTGGGTACTCAGACTCAGCTAAAGATGCAGGCGCCATGGCTGCTGGTTGGGCACAATATGAATCACAAGAAGCCTTGGTTGCCCTAGCCGAAGAAAACGATGTCGAACTGACATTATTCCACGGACGTGGAGGCACTATTGGTCGTGGCGGCTTGCCGGCTCATGCAGCAATACTGTCACAACCACCAGGGTCCTTAACAGGTGGTTTCAGAGTGACCGAACAAGGCGAAACCATACGCTATAAATTTGGTATGCCAATCCTGGCACAGCGTAGTTTAAGTTTATATGCCAGCGCGATATTAGAAGCACTAATTTTACCGCCACCTGCCCCCAAACAAGAATGGCGCGAAGCGATCATTAAAATGGCGGCAGACGGGCGCGACAACTATCGCCAAATAGTTAGACACGACGAAAACTTTGTGCCTTACTTTAGGGTCGCCACGCCAGAGCAAGAATTAGGAAAATTACCCTTAGGCAGTCGCCCCGCGAAGCGTAAACCCACAGGAGGCATCGAGAGTTTACGTGCTATCCCATGGATATTTGCATGGGCCCAAACCCGTATGGTACTACCCTCTTGGTTAGGTGTAATGAAAGCGGTGCAGACGTCCTTAGATGAAGGTAAGGATGACACCATTCAAGATATGTTAGCTAATTGGCCATTTTTCTATTCACGCTTATCCATGTTAGACATGGTTTTTAGCAAAGCCGACCCTAAAATCAGCCAAGAATATGATAATAGTCTAGTGCCTGAAGAACTCAGACACTTCGGTGACGCATTACGCACCGAGCTACAACAAAGCATAGACTTATTGCTTAAGTTGCTGAACCAAAAAACGGTAATGGAAAGCGATCCCAAAGGTTCGACTTCAATGAATATCCGTGCCACTTACCTACAACCCCTGCACTACTTACAAATTGAATTGCTTAAAAGGATAAGGCAGCTAGATGAGAATGAGCATGACGCAACCCTAGAACGCGCCATGATGGTGACTATAGCGGGGATAGCTGTGGGTATGAGGAATACTGGGTAGATCTATTTAACTTGCCAAGGACGGCAAATATAGGTTTGAACTATGATTTCGTAGGATCGGCAACATCGATTCTCACTCCCCCCTCTGCGATGCCTTCCAACTACCACTAATTCTCTTTAACTCACCATTATCGGTTAACGTGGCAATGGCCTTGTTAATCTTTTCCAAAGTACCAATATCGGATGATTTTTTACTCAGCATAATAAAAATATCCGCACTGTATATCTCTAACGGATGTGGTTCAAACTCACCTTCCAATTGGTATTTTTTAACAAAGGATTGCATGGTTTTGGGGTCGACTAAAAAGCCATCTAAATGATCTTCCATCAATAAAGTCACATTCTCTTCTAGATCAATCACTTCACTTATGTGGGTCTTAAAACCCGCTGTTTTGATTAGTTCATCATAGTCTTTGCCGTAGTAATAGCCGCTTTCCACACCCACCATGTAGTCACTTTTGGCTAAATCTGACAAGGTTGGTAGCTGAATATTCTGGGCATTACCATTTTTAACGAACAATTTTACCGTTTCCTTACGGTAAGGGTGCGAAAAATACGCATATTCTTCACGTTCTTTTGACCAAGACGCACCCATTGCAATATCCATATTGCCTGTCTTAAGAAAATCTAGATGGGTCTTCCAAGGTATCTCTGCAGCGGTAAAACTAAGTTTTGCTTCGGTCATAATGGCGTTAAAAGAGTCAATATCTAAACCCACAAGTTGCTGGCTTTCATTGTGATATTGGTAGGGATACCACAACTCCCAGCCCACAGATAAATCTTCTGCTTTGGCAGGGGAAGCACAAAAAAGTGTGAATAAAAAAAGTAGAACAAGTGGCTTCATTTTGAGGCTTTTATGATGAGATTCTGCACAGTTTATCAATTAATTAAGGTGAAACGCTATATTTTATCCTAATTCGATTTCTTCACTTATTTTCTTTCTGGGATTCCCTGTAGAAAACTCACCCCGTGTTTACAAGGGAAACAATGCAAAAACACCCAATGGCGACCCTGTTTTGTTTTTGCTGATATCTGCTCAAGGTGCTGTGTCATGACTCCTTTGTTTACCTATGGAACAAGCCCCCTCAAACACAACATTAGTCTGACTAAGTATTGGACTTCGCGCTATTTTGCACGCTTACCCACCAATGCAGCTGACAAATGAGTATGGTACGAGTTTGAACAGCCACAGGGCTGGCCTTCGGTAGGTACCAGCGAAGGGATCCATAAACAGGTTACGGTTAGTTGCGTATCTCTAACTTCCTTTGGCTTCCTTCAGGCCCCACCTTTAGCCAGTGACGACCTTACCAGTCAGATTATCTTGCCCTAAGTCAGAGTGGCTCCGCTATCTTTCAAGCGGATGGGTTTGCCACCTTCACTGGGCAAACAAAATAACTTTCAGTATTGACTGAACAAACTATATGAAATACTATAAGCCCATGAAAAAGACTCAAACAGATAATACTAATCAATTCGTGGAGCAGATGGGCCTAATTGCACAAGGTGATGGCTTGCCTCGTATTTCAGGGCAAATCATGGGCCTGCTTCTTATTGAAGATGGCCCTTTTAGCTTTGCTGAAATTGCACAGCGCCTATCCATAAGTAGAGCGAGTGTTAGCACTAATACTCGCTTATTAGAGGGCTTGAGAATTATTGATAGAGTGTCCAAAGTAGGAGAGCGCGGCGACTTTTTTCAATACGCGGTAAACCCTTACGCAAATTTATTGCAAGGTGTGACACAGCGCATGGAAAAAGCGTCCTTGGTGGTCAAAGAAGCTCGCACCGCGCTGCCAAAGTCATGGGAAAAATCTCAAAGTCGGTTAGCTGATTTAGAATCGTTCTATTCTGAATATCGCAAAAGCACAACTCAACTTATAAAACAGCTTTCTAAGGAGTAATTTATTTACTTAACTCAGATCTTGAACAATATGCTTGCATATATTGTTCAATGTAAATTGAACAAATTGAATGAAAAATTCAATATCAGAAAACAATGTTCAGGTGGAACAGGTATGAAAACGAAAAACTTATTGATGAATATTTCAGCTTCTGACTTACGTGTATTGTTGACGGTTTCCTCCTGCACAACGTTTTTTAGTTATGCAGAAGATAATCAAAAGGACGCCAATGCCCCTCAGTATACTATTGGAGTTGGCGTTGCATCTGTCCCTGAGTTTTCAGGGGCAAGTGAAAACGAAACGCGGTTTTTACCCCTTATTAGCATTCGTTATGGTCGGCTAAGCATAGGTGGCGTGAATGGCATTGCCTATGAACTCCTTAACAACAACGATTTAACCGTTAACGCTACTGCAGGCTATTTTCGTGGCCGCGACGAGAGTGATGCTGAGTACTTAAATGGTCTAGGTTCAATCGAATCCTCGGTCACGGCAGGTGTCGCTATCAACAAGTCGATTGGCCCGTGGCGAGTGGGATTAAAGATCAATCGCGATTTCAGTGAGGATGTGGGGGGCGTCACGGCTGGACTTTCAGGCAGTTATTCCCATAAATTTTCACAACAAATACTTGTCACTTTAAGTTCAAGCGTTACCTGGATGGATTCAAATTACGCCAGCGGAGTGTACGGTATTACTGAGGACCAAGAGATGGCCTCAGTCTTGAAAGCCTATGCAGCGAGTTCGGGCATCGAGAGTATTGGTCTGTCACTTAGCGGATTGTATTTTATTGATCAACATTGGACGCTCACAGCCGTGGTGAGTCAAAGCCAACTGCAAAGCGAAGCGAAGTTGTCACCTATTACTCGCAAATCAAACCCTCACTTCATTATGACCGGTATTTCATATCGGTTTTAGGATTGGTCAAGCCAGAAAGGCCTGAGCGACATTGCAAATAATTATAAAAGGAAATGCACATGCTAAATTTTATTGATTCATCTGATCAGGTTCTCGCTTTTGAGCTTATAGGCAAACTCAATGAACAGGACATGCAATCACTACAGCAAGCACTTGAGTCCAAAGTCGCAGCGAAAACAACTTTGAACATGCTGTGTGATTTATCGTCCCTTGAAGATCTCAGCTCGCAAGCACTAGTAGAAGGTGCAAAAACAGATATGGAATTTTTAACCCATTTAAATCAATTCCAACGTTTAGCCTTCATTAGCAACAAATCTTGGCCTGAGGCCTTAATATCATTAATTGCCCCCTTTATGCCTGGTATAGAAATCCGTGTATTTTCAAGTGATGAGCGAGATTCAGCAATAGAATGGTGCAATGTTATTTCCGAACCGTCATCAGGTCCTGTCAAAACAGAGCGTCATGATGCAATAACGATAATTACCACTAATATCGACAACGCTTTGGGCATTGAGGTAAATGGCAAAGTCACCCCTGCAGGACTACCAGAAGCCTTGGCTAAGATCCAGTCCGTACTCGATCAGCATGACAGCATCAACTTGTTGACACACATAAAAGACTTTGGCGGTTTTAGTCCGAGTATTTTTATGCAACACGGTTTGTTTTCAATGAAAATAGCGGCCATCCACAAAGTAAAACGATACGCAATTGTCGGTGCGCCAAGCTGGATGGGAACGGCTATTAAAGTGATGAATCCGCTGTTTTCTCAGATTGATATGAAGTTATTCAAAGAACATGAGCTGGATCAAGCGTGGCAATGGATCGGCGCGCACCCTGTTTAGGGCAGTGCCAGCAACTTTTTTACATCCTACGCGAGTTTTCTATGAAAATGCCTTACCTTATTCTTGTTGTCATTAGTTGCCTATCAGCTTGTGGGTCGCTCTCTACCCAAACCGAAAAAAGGGTTCAAGGTGAGCTACCTGAAAATTGGGGTACCGAGACTGAATCTGCAATGGTTGAGCCTTCTTGGTGGCTAAGCTTTGACGATCCACGATTGACAATATTGATTAACGAAGCGCTATTGGAAAATCCTAAGCTCAGGCAAGCTGATGCTGTGGCGCAACAAGCATTGGCACAAGCTAAAATTGCGGGGGCGGACCGGCTACCGCAATTAAGTGCTGCCTTAAACTCTTCTCGCCAGCAACAGTCACTAGCGACAGTGCCAGGTGCGAATGTTGATAGTGGTGCCAACAGTATCATTAGCGAGGCCCATGGTGCTGCACTGAATATATCTTGGGAAATTGACCTTTGGGGTCGCTTAAGTTCACTTTCAGCCGCGGCCCGTGCTGACTTTCTGGCCTCTGAGCAAAACTTTCGTGCGGTGCAACAGTCTATCGCCGCGCAAACAGCCAAAGCGTATTTTGCGGTGATAGAAGCCGGTCAACAGGTTGCTTTATCCACTCGCACGGTGACAATTTTTACTGAAACGGCACGCCAAGTGACCAATCGTGCCGACGCAGGTGTGGTGGCACCTACTGACAAGCTGCTTGCGATAACCAACCTTGAAACAGCCCGAGCCGGACTTGAGCAACGCCGCGACGCACTGCAAAGATTTACCCGACAACTAGAAACTTTATTGGGAGACTACCCAGATTGCAGTATTGATACGCCACAGCAGCTCCCCCCTATACCAGCATTACTTACCACAGGTGTTCCTGCCAGTCTTCTTACTCGCCGTCCAGACTTGCTTTCAGCCGAACTAGGTCTGCACGCAGCTGGTTTTCGAGAAGCCGCAAGTCGCAGTGCGCTGTTGCCTTCCATAAGTCTCACTGGCTCAGTGGGATTGCAAAGCAATGAATTTTCAGACTTGTTAAAAGGAAATTTTTCGGTTTGGTCGATAGCTGGTCAGTTAGTGCAGCCTATTTTTCAAGGCGGCAGATTGCGCGCTAATGTCGACCTTGCACAAGCTCAGCAGCGGGCAGCAGTAGAAGCCTATGCTGACGCCGCACTAAATTCTTTCGCAGAAGTTGAGTCTTCTCTTGCTAGCGAGGTTTTTTTAGTTGGGCAGGAAGCTGCTTTGCTCAGGGCCTCAGACGCGTCGACAGAAGCAGAGCGCATTGCATCAAACCGTTACGAGCAGGGTGTTATCTTATTTTTGACGGTTCTTGAATCACAACAGCGAGCGTTAGACACACGCAGTGCTTACATTGCGGCGCGTTTAGCTCGCCTTAACAACAGAATTGACTTGCACCTCGCATTAGGTGGTGGTTTTGAGTCGAACCCATGATTGAGATTAGATTTATGAAACAGCAGATTAAGTGTCTTTTTACCGGATTAATAATCTTATTTTTGGTCGCCTGCGGTAAAGCCGAAAAAGAGACAACTGACGCAACTCCAACGCAAACCAAAACCAGTGTTGCAGCCGAAACAGTCAAGCGTGACGACGTACAAACCTGGGTATTTGGTGAAGGCACTGCACGTGCCCTTAAACGTGAATTCTTGAGTTTTGAAAGCGCTGGTCGCATAGCCTTTGTTGATCCTAATATTAAAGAAGGCGATATCGTCAAAAAAGGACAGATGATCGCCTATCAAGAAAAAAATCATGTTGTAAATAAGATGGCACAACCAAATGCGTTATCACATGCAACCGTTAGAGATGCTGCGGCTAATTTGAAACTTGCAGAAAAAAGCTATAACCGCTTCAAAAAGCTATTGAGCCAAAAGTCTGCTTCACTGCAAGAGTATGACGAAGCACAAGCGAAATATGAGCAAGCCCGTGTGGCTTATCAAAATGCGGCGATTGTGGCAGATGAATCACGCATTGTTTCCCCAATTGATGGCATGGTCGCACGCTTAAACATAGAGCAAGGATATTATTTTTCACCTTCACAAGTGCAATCAACCAGTGAAGCAGGTGCACTTAATACTGTGCCTGTAGTTATTATCGACCCATCAGCTTTTGAAATAACGGTGAGTTTACCGTCTTTTTACTATCGCCAGCTTAGTGTGGGTTCAAATGTGATGTTTCACCAAGGAACAAACCAAAATAATCCACAATCCGACAGGGCAAAACAAATCCACGGCTATGTGTATGCTATTAGTCCATCGGTTGACCCAGACACCCGTACCTTCGCTGTCAAATTACGCACTACATCAGGTGCTCAGTTTTTACAAGACGGTGAATACTTGTCAGCGTGGATTGCCGGACCTATCAGTAAAGATGCGATCACCATTCCTATAAATAGCACGCGATTTGAAAATAATAAGCCCTATGTTTTTCGCCTCGACATCAACACCAATAAAGTATCAAAAGTATATGTCACACTTGGCATGGAAGGTCGCAATAAACATCAAGTATTGACTGGACTATCGGTTGGTGATCAAGTCATTACAGAAGGAAGATCCCGTCTTTCTGATGGCGATTTAGTGCGTATCGTGGACATTTCAAACCATTCATCAGGTAAGTCGCAGTGAGCCATTCCAACGATAAAGTAACAAGCGATGAGAGTGAAACAACCGAGAGTCAAGAAGTTGCTAGCGCACATCCGTTAGCCCGTTTTTTCTTTTTGCAAACTACCTTTGGTTTGCTGTTTACCATGTTGTTGATAGCAGGCGGTTTTTTTGCGTATTCCAATTTAACCCAAGAATCATTGCCTGATTTGGATATCCCTAATGCCACGGTAACAACACTTTGGGCAGGAGCCGACCCACAAACTATTGAAGAACAAATTACTCAAGAACTTGAAGATGAAATCGCCACATTAAAAGGCCTAAAATCCTTCTCTAGTGCCTCTTTTGATTCCTATTCAATCATAGCCGTGGAATTTACCGCTGACTCAAATACCAATCAGTCCATGCAGCGTTTACGTGATGCCGTATCGGATGCGCAAAGTAAACTTCCTAAAGACGCAGAATCTCCTGACATTCAGCAAGTTGCGGTTGATGACAGTCCGATTATGACAGTGACGCTATACGGTTCGGCTTCTGATGTGGCGCTGAATAGTTTGGCTGAAGAGTTACAGGATCGCATTGAGACCATTGGTGGCGTTAACGAAGTTAATTTAGGTGGCGCACGGAATGAAATTATCCAAATATTACTCAACCCAGAGCGTTTACTGGCCTTAGGGATATCTCCAACTAAAGTTAGCCAAGCCATTCAAATGGCCAATTTAAACCAGCCTTTTGGTGAAATTGAAAGTCAGCAGATAGGTGCTGTTGTGCGATTGGAGGGACAGTTTTTAAGTGTCGATGACTTGAGCAACTTACCCATAGTGAGATTAGGTGGGGCATTTGGTGAGCGACCCGTTCGTTTGGGTGAACTAGGTGTGGTGACACGACAATTAGAAAAAGAACAAACCCGCGCTTTTTTCAGTGAGGGTGGCAAGGCATTTGGTAAAACAATTGAAGTCAGTATCAAGAAAACCCCTGGGGCAGATACAGTCAAATTAATTGCGTCTATTGAAAAGTCGCTTGAAGAATGGCGTAACAATAACTTTTGGCCTGATGGTGTTGATTATTCCATCACCCAAAATGAAGCCAAACAGATACAAGACTCATTATCCAACGTTTTTTCCAATGGCCTACAAGCCATGTTAGCGGTATTTATCATCCTATTTATTGTATTGACGTGGCGTGAAGGATTAATCGCGGGTATTTCCATTCCGCTGTCATTTTGCGGTGCACTAGTTGTGATATGGATGCTTGGTTATAGCCTAAATGAGCTGGTAATTATCGGTATGGTATTAGCATTAGGCTTATTGGTCGACGTATTCATTCTCATGATGGAAGGTTTGCATGAAGAAATTTATACCAATAACAAAAGTTTTGGTCAGGCTGCCCTAGCCACTATATCTAAATATGGCATGCCAGCATTTGCGGGGCAACTCACCACAATTTTGGCTCTCGCACCTTTAATGGCAATTGGCGGCATCTCTGGTAAGTTTATTCGTGTATTGCCGGTGACTGCTATCGCCTGCTTAGTGGTTGCATTTGCTGTTGCTATGCTAGCAAGTGTGCCTTTGTCTCGATATGTACTGGGACGCGTAGCAAAAAATGGCTCAACGTCGAAAGAGACGCGTGCGGATAGAGTATTAGCAAGCGCATCTAAAACCGTTAAAAAATGGAGCCTTAACGCGACATTAGCCAGTAAAAAACGCGCAGCTTTATGGGTGGCAGGCGCATTTGCACTTTTTGTATTATCCATGGTGGCGGCAACACGTATTCCCATGGAATTATATCCGCCTGCCGATGGCTTAAACTTAGGTATCAATATTGAATTACCTGTGGCCACAACTATAGATACCAGCCAACGGGTCGCGGATTCAGTAGGCGAGCTACTCAAAGGAAAACCTTACTTTGCCAGCATCATTAAACTAGTTGGGCGTAAAAGTCCTTTAGCATCTGCTTCCATTCAATCAGCGCTGGAGCCGTCACAAGCAGAGAACTTTATCGGCTTTTCCATCACCTTTGTCGAACCAGAAAACCGTGACAAGGCCAGTTATGATTTGGTCAATGACTTAAGAGCTGAGCTAAAAACCTATTTGGACCAAAATGTGGTTGGAGCCACATTATTAGTGGTTGGTGAGTCTGGCGGACCCAGCACTGGCGACCCAATTTCCATTGCGATCAGCGGTTCAGATATGTTTGAGTTGAGGCGACTATCTGCTGAAGTACAAGCGTTACTTGAAACCATCAAAGGCACAACGGATGTCCGCGATAATCTTGGCAGTATGAAGACTGAAATTTCCCTTATTCCTGATCGTGAAGCGGCAGATTTTTTTGGATTAACTCAGCAAGATCTCGCCTCGCAAATTCGCTTTGCACTATCCAATGACCAAATAGGCACCTTCGCCACCCTAGGACCTGAAGATGATTTAGATATACGACTAGGTCTGGATTGGGAGAGTCGTGCAGGCTCTAGCGGTGGACCAACGGAAGTGGAAGAGTTCGCCATGGTAAGAGCATTTGCGCCTGACGGTAAAACGGTCGCATTGCTCTCATTATTAAAGGCAAATGTATCCGAAGCACCGACCTCCTTTATTCATCAAAATGGCGAACGTTCGATTTCAGTGTTATCTAAGTTGGCCAATCGAAATGTAAATGAAGTTACAGCAGAACTATTACCCTTATTAACCGAGGCCAGCAAAAATTGGCCGTCGGGTTATGCTTGGTCAATGGGCGGAGAAGCAGAAGAAGCCGCTGAAACCTTTGGCTCAGCCGGTGCCATGCTGGCAGTGGCATTAATTATGGTATTTGGTGTACTGGTTATTGTGTTCGATTCATTTAAACAAGCGCTGATACTCATGGCGACTATGCCCTTAGCGCTTATAGGCACTTTCTTAGGATTTTGGCTAACAGGATTGTCCCTAAGCTTTTTTGCTGTAATTGGCATTATCTCCTTAATCGGAATAGTCGCCAACAACGGCATAGTGATGGTAGACACCATGAATAAGTTACTCAAGGATGGCGCATCTATTACTGAAGCAGCGGCAGATGGCGCTGCTGCAAGACTTCGCCCAATTTTAACGACCTCGATCACTACTGTTGTTGGACTGATTCCATTGGCCCTTGGCAGCCCCATGTATGCACCTTTGTGTTACGCAATTATCTTTGGATTAATTGCATCAACCATATTATCTCTGGTGATAGTGCCCTGTCTGTACTTAATACTCACTGGTGAAAGCCAGCGTGTGCAAAGAAGTTTGGATTAATGGTAGTTAATTTACCTGTTAATCATCAAATAATGCCAACTGGTGTTTGGCATTAGCAAAACAATGAAAAATTTAAAACTGGAAATAAGATTGCCGTTGCACTGCTTTATTTCATTAGGGTTTTATCAAAAAAATGCAGGCCTGTGTACTTTCAACTATTTTAGACAAACTAAAGCTGCAAAACGCCGTTATTTATAGTCAATAACGGCGTTTTTATGTTTAGCGTTAAGCTCCTAACTTCGCTTTGCGTTTAGGCGGCGTATTTGTCTTTCATCAAATACGCGTAAGCAGTATTAAAAGCCACTTCTTGGAACATTTTTAAGCCGGTGTCGGGCATAGGTACTAGCACAGGATTGCGTTTTAATGATTCTTTAATTGCAGTGGGAGTCAACACTATCACTTCAACATCATTCAACAACTCTAGTGCCGCTTCCAACTTAAAGCCTACCGCACCACCAGCAAATTTACCTTTCATGGGGCGTTGACGAATAACAATTTGGTCTATTTTGTAATCTTGTACTAACTGCGCAAAGGTTTTTTGAAAATACCGTAACTCTTTGGCCTTAGCGTCTTTAGGCAATGATAGTTTGCGGGTTCGGCAATCAGGAATTTGGAACACTTCATCTGCCAAAGATAACAAACATACATTGGCATCATTGCCACTTAATTCAACACCGATTACACGCATAACACATTACTCTCAATTAAAAATTTAGCCGATTATAACGTAGATCCTAACAATCAGTGATACCTAACCATCAATAAAACCATCTTGAGTGAATGGATGCCTTGTACCAAGATATATAATCTTCAATTAATTCGCTCACAGGTAAATATATGCTCACCCTCTATGGTTTCGACGTCAGTAACTACTTCAATATGATCAAACTAGCCTTAGCTATTAAAGGTATTGAATATAAAACAGTCACACTTTATCCCAATCAGTCATCTGACTATTTAAGTAAAAGTCCAATGGGTAAAGTTCCTGCATTAGAGACCGAGCAAGGTGTGTTGACCGAGACCAATGTCATCCTTGAATACCTAGATGACACTTACCCTGATAAGCCTCTGTATCCTGGTAATACATTCGAAAAAGCTAAAATTAAAGAGTTAGTTAAAATGGCAGAGTTATATCTGGAACTACCCGCCAGACGTTGCCACCCTGAAGTATTTTTTGGACAAAAGGTCGATGATCTCACTAAAAAAGAGGTTAAACGCGCTTTATGCAAAGGCATCGAAGGTTTAGCTCGCTGCGCTAAATTCGGTCCTTATTTGGCAGGTGAGCAATTAACAGCGGCAGACATAGTATTTTTATATAGCGCTGATTTAGCCGCAGTGGTGGCTGGCAAGTTATTTGCTCTTGATTTATTCGACATGGCACCAGGTGCAAAACAACTAATGACTACATTAAATCAGCGAGAAGACGTCATAAAAATTGCCGAAGATAGGAAGCTCGCAAATATCGAATTCCAAAAATATATTGCGAGTCTCAGTTAAATATTAAAATAAGTGATCAATTAACAAACTATTAGGGTAAAATATAGATACAGAACTTTTAGCTTTTTAAGGAAAAAAATGAGTCTAACTGCAAGCGCAGAATTTAGTTGCCCCTATTGCATGGTCACAAACGATATCCAAATTGATGAAGAAAACGATTTAAATCAACAACAAATCGTTGATTGCCAAATTTGCTGCTCACCAATTGAAATAGTAGTGACCGCGGGTATCCACGATAAATTTAACATTATTGCCACTACTGATAGTGAATAGCGAGTCAGTAGCTATGAGTTTCACCAGAAGTGGATAGAGATGAAGCAGTCATTGCTTCTGCTAACCACTACTGGTTTGACTCTATAGGCAAATAGCGACAATCTAAACCTGTTAATATTAATATGAGTCAAAGTCGTATTTATGATCAGGATACTTCATCACAATTTTAAATGGATATTGTTAGGATTATTGAATGTGCATCTGTGTAGTTTTGCCCAGCAGATAGCCTTTGATAAGACCAAACAAAATAAAGAGGTGAATTTTAATTACACTTGGTCTGATCATCAAGATCAGATCAGGGATATAGCGTTCGCATTGCCATTACGACAATTAAATAAACAAAATCATAAAAAGTTTATTCCTGATTTAGCCCAGCAATATGTTTATATTGCATTACATAAAGCCGCCCGTAAGATCGATCCAAGAGAAGCTAGGGTGCAGATCCAGCATCGCGGACAAGATATTTACATTGAAGTCACCAGCCGCTCAACCAAGCTATTTGATAAATGGCAGCGCTCAATGAACCAAAGTAAGACAAACGCTCTTGATCAATATCTTGAAGATAATTACTACAGCCACTTTCGAACTTATCTAGGGCAAGAAGCAATAAAGCCTGATCATTTGCGATATATTCTGGAAAACACAGCAGCTTTGTTACCTGTAGCCCAAGCCGTATATAACAAACTGCCGAGCAACACTGAAACCCGTTCCTATGTGAATTTAGTGCTTAGTTGGGTGCAGAGTATTCCCTACAATGAACTCAATAATCGGGTAACCTCTAATGGCGCAGGTTATCTACCGCCACTATCTGTGGTGGCCAATAACCAAGGAGATTGCGATAGCAAGACGGTATTGATGGCAAGCTTAGTGCGGTCGTTAATACCTGAAGTAAAAATGGTCATGGTGTACCTACCTAACCATGCATTATTGGGGATCGTTTTGCCCTTTAGAACCGATGAGCAAACCATAAAAATAGATGGCATGGACTATTTATTAATGGAGCCAACTGGCCCCGCCAAAATCCCTTTAGGCGAGATTGCCAATCGCAGCGCCCGTGATCTAGCGGGCAATATGTATAGCTTTGAGGAAGTGCCTTAACTAGCGGTTTCGACTAACAAAACTAATTTTGTTTTAATCGATTCGCCAATTGCCATTTATATAGCGAAGGCACATCTTGGTAATACACGTTAACCCCTTCAATGTGTGCATCAGGCCCGTATTCCACCTTAACCGGCATATTTCCAGAAATTCCAAATAGGCGGGCTAAAGGACCATCTGTCATGCCATTTAGTAGCACAGGTGTACTTAAATTTTGACCATTGGAGAAGTCCACGCGGATATTATAGAAACTATTATAGGCGCCATGCGATGGCTTCCAATAACCGGCACCGCCACCAGCAAACAAGGGATATTGGCGTTGGTCGGGTGGTAATGTTACATGGGCAACAATATTATCAAATAGGTTTTGGTGATTAACGCCACTATGTTGATCCAATACCGGCTTTTGAAACACTTCGCTATTTAGATATACACTGCGGGTTGCAAACGTATTAAAACTTAATGGGTGCTCAACCGGATTTTCCACCCTCAGGTTATCCACTAACACATTGTGTACACCGCCCATTTGTACCGAATAATGGGCATATTTACTGCCATCTGTGGTGATATTTGAAAGACTTAGATTGGCCACTTCTTCCATCAATACGCCGCTATCAGCATTGGTAATTTTTACATCATCAATCCAACTGTTGTATACCCGGGTTAAATAAATACCATTAAATCCCTGTTCTACATGGTGTGCAATTCTTTCAGCGTAAGCAAAATTCATATGAAAGTGCTCAAAACCCAACTGTTGCAGATGTTCCCAAGGGGCAATATTGACCTTCCAGTTAGCCTTTATCGAATTTAACAAAGGCGCTTTTATGCGGATTTTATCGCCTTTGATAGCAGTTACTTCTACCTGCTGACGACTTAACGCAAGGTTGTCAAAAGACCAATGATGCGAGCCCACATTATCGACTTTGCCCTGATACAACTCTCGCAAAAGTGGTCCGTTTTCGCCTTGATCGTTGTACCACTGCACTTCGATGATTTGCCCTGTGCTGATATTTTGGGTGTTACTGACGGTTATCCAATGCTCGCCCTGTTTACCACTTAGGGCTTTGGCTAAGGAGATAATAGGTTGATCGTATTCATCCAAGTATTTTTTCACTCTGACACCCGGTTTTCTGGTCCAAAAATAACCGCCAGACCAAGCCCATTGGGTAAAAGGTAGATAAATATTGTTGGCTTTTTCTTTTTGCACTTTATCCAGCTGCACCAGATAATCTCGAAGTTCTTTAAGTTCGGGGGGATCGGGGGCATAAATCAAAGGTCGAGGGAAATAAAACTCGGTCCCGCCGTTACCACTACCCGCACCGCGCACCACTAAATTATCGCGGTCGAAATAAATAATCGAACTGATAATGTAACGCCCAGCATGAAACTGCAAAATGCTAGGAGTGTCATCTTTAGCCACTTTTTCTAACAGCTTGATCAAGGCTTGGCTATCGTCTAGGCCATCATTAGCCATGATGTTGTGCTTAGCCACATCAATGACAGTGAACTGACTGGTATCGGGTTGACGCTCACCGTTAGCGTAACCGGCGTATGAAAAGTCAGGTAAAAAACCTTGTTGTCCGCCGCCGTCTTTGATCATTTCAGGAATAGCCACAGATTGTGCCAAAGCCATGCTGCTTAATCCGCTAAGTAACACCCATACTAGACATCGCAGCTGATTATTCACCCACATTGAGGTATACCCCTTTGATATTTTGTGTTCTAAATTCAATAATACTTGGCTTATCGCCCTCTTCATATTCGATAGAGGCTAAGCCGCTCGCCATTTCAATCACACTACTGCGGTTAGGGATGCCGTAGTTTTCTAGTAATTGACCATGGTCGCCTATATTGAAAAAGTAAGCCCTTTCAGAATAATCTAATACTCTATTGCCGTCTTTGTCTTGTGCCTCGGCTGTTATCAACCAACGGTTATCGGCTAGCTTAGTTTTAGTTAATGCAATACCTTTAAACTTACCGTGTTCGCCAATCAAGTAGCGCACTTGCAGCGAGTCTTCTGCCACTTGTTTATTATCATTAAAACCTTTCACTAGCAGCGAATTCTCGCCATTTTTGAAAGGCACTTTCCAAACCAAACCACCTGCAGGTACCACACCCTGTTGTTTGTCTTTTTTGCCTAAAGAATGACCATCTAGAAATAGCTCTGCACTATCTGAATTACAGTACACAGTCACATCTCGGCCTTCTTTGGGTCCATTGCGTTCCGTCCACGTATCAGATTCAATCCAACAGACGGGTTGCTCACTCCAATAACTGGCAAACACGTGATAGGCGTCTTTTTTGTTACCTGCACGGTCAACTAAGCCTTTTTGATTCATGTAAGGAATAGGATTTTCTGGTCTTAGAGGTGTACCAAAATCTTTAAAGGCCCATTGTGCATTGCCGGCAAAATCTTGCATATTTTCAGAAACATTTAGATGCCAATCAAACAAATCAACAATGTAGTTTTCGTTCCAATCAGAGTCTTTAGCGACACTTTTCACCACGGCCTGATTCACCGCTTCTTCAACCGAGACTTGGATCCCTTGCATGCCCTGTGCAGAAATCGGAGTTTCGGTGTGTCTGCCCACATGACTTGAACCACCATATTCCATATGTAAAAAAGTAGGGTATTTATCATGGGCACTTTTCAGCGCAGCCTCATACTGGTTGTACGAACCGCCATACCACCCCGCCCAAATACTGGGTGAAAAGGCATCTACCAGATCGCTACCTGGGTAATATTTACGAATACTGGTTAAACGTGACGGATCGAGCTGTTTGGTGATGGTGTTAAGTTTTTCTAAATAGGGATTAATGACGTCGGTTGCGCCGCCACCTGGAAAATCTTCTTCCCAATATATTTCGTTACCCAAAGACCAAAAAACGATGCTAGGGTGATTATAATTTTGTTGTACTTGGGCACGCCACAGTCGTTCAGTATTGTCTTCCCATTCTTGACCACCTTTGCCACCGCGGCACCATGGTAGCTCATCCCAAATCAACAACCCTAGCTCATCTGCTGCTTTGTATACTTCAGGATCTTGTGGATAGTGACCTAGGCGCACAAAGTTAGCGCCCATGTCTTTTATCATTTGCATATCGACCCGATGCTGCTCATTGGAAAGCGCTGCGCCAACTCCCGCATGCTCTTCATGTCTATGAGTACCGCGGATCAACAAAGGTTTTCCGTTTAAGAAAAAGCCTTTATGTGGCTTCATTTTAAACCAGCGATAGCCGATGCTGGCAGATTCAGAATGAATATCAGTTTTATCGGATTGAATAGTTGCTTTAACTTGGTACAAATACGGAGAATCAGTTGACCATAGCTGCGGACTTTTAATATCAGGCAAATCAAGCATCACTGTGTTTTCACCAACCTTGGCGTTAAACTTTTTGCTGACTTGAGTGACTTTTTTAGTTGATGAGTCGAATAATTCAACCGCCAATACAAGCTCTTTGGCTGCACTTGCCATCACGATAGCTTCAACCTGAGTGCTGGCTTTTTTGGCAGACACCTGCGGCGTTTTCACTAAGATATGCTCAATATGCGTTTTGGGCAGTTGAACTAACCACACATCCCGGGTAATGCCGCCAAACAAAAAGAAGTCCGCTTTTTGTGAAGGAATAAGGTTTGGATTAAAGCGATTGGATACTCTTACCAATATTTCGTTATCTTGCTGGTCTTTCAGCCCATCCGTTAGGTCAATATCGAAGCCGATATAGCCGCCAATATGTTCACCCACCAATTGGCCATTCAAATAGACTTGGGTTTCAAAGTTTGCCCCTTCGAAATACAACTTTGTGACTTTGTTATCCGTGTCTACATTGAGTGTTTTTTTGTACCAACTGGCGCTCCTACGGTAACCTGGTGCAGCGTCGACTGTATCGGTGGCGTTCCAAGTATGAGGCAATGAAATAGGTTGCCAATCTGTAGCAGATTTTGCCCGTTCAAGCTGGTCAAAATTGTGCTCTAGATACTGCCAGTCATGGTTAAATGATTGTTTACTGGTGTGGGGCATTTCCAAATCGGCAGCATTGACTGGAAACAAAGCTACCAAGGCAATAACGTACAAAAAATAGGAGATAGTTTTACTTGGGATCATCTTGGGTATCCTAATCTAATGGGTTGATTCTAATTAATATTCACACAGGCGAAATTGAATTTTTTCAGGCTGTTCAGTCGATGAAACTTGATTGAACAATAGCCCACACTGACTGTCCTGCTGTTTGGCTTTGTTGGTCGACAACGGCATTATTTGCTCGTTAACTAATGCTGATTGGAGCAAAAAGCCAATGCCAACTAGCTTGTCCAGAGGCAAAGTCTGCTCCTGACTACCAGGCCAAAACTCAGTGGTTTCTATGTTATCCAGCATAAATTGATAAGCAGCTAAAATCCGCTTATCTTGCACGCTTGGGTAGTCCCATAAATTAATATTGAGTTGAGTTGCCATAGTGGCTAGTTGGGTAAAAGCCAGTAAATTAAAGCTACTGTAATGAAAAGGTTTTGTGCGTTTTAGTTCATGGGGCTGGCGACCCTGTTTGTTAATCTGCGAGGTAATCCGACTCTTGGTATTAGCAAAGATATTTTTCGCTAGATCATCAAACTTTAGGTGCAAAGCTAAGCTGGCTAAAATTACATCGTAAAACGTACCATGATTATTTTTCATGGCAGCTTCGTCTTGACCGTTTTTGCTTTCAATCATCCAACCTAAAAATATCGTCATCCATTGTTGCATGTCTTGTTCAAACTGAGCATCGGTCTGGGGAGAGATAAGCGTCAACGAATCAAGCAAGTGCGGCATTAATCGCCAATCAATAATGCCGATACCCCGACCATGCACGCGCCCGGGGATACTTTGGGCATAATTCAAATGAGGGTTCATTTTAGTCTTTGGATCAATAAACCAAAACTGTAATAACTGCTGAGCTTTGATGGCGTATTTTTGTTGATCACTAAAGTAATAAGCCAAGCTTAACACTCGGATTGCTTGCATTAACTTTTGGAACAATTTAGCGTCGGAATCAGGGCCGCGCATTGATTGGTTAACTTGCCCGTCTTTATTTATCCATGGCAGTCCATTTTTTTTCCTTGGATCTGGCCACCAATAGGGTCCCACACTGAAATAATCGTGGGGATCGCCACTTACCGCCATGGTTTCATTTTGGGTGACACTAACGGCCTGCATGTTTAATGCCTTATCAGCCGTCTCTATCAATTCAGCCAGACTAGTTGCATGGTTATGCTGATTAGCTTTGGATTGACTGAGTAATTTGCCATCTAACAATAACAACTCAGCCAAATATTCAGCTGATTGTTGAGTTTTAGCTGCTGCAAACGCAAAACAACTAAAACAAAACCAGCCTATGATTAGATAACAACACTGTCTCATTGTACGCTGTCCCCATCACTCACATCAGTCACCGGGGCCACTATATAACTAACGCTAAGCATCTTAATTAAGACCTTTGATGACATAACAGACTGGTTCACTACTTATTTAACATTTTGTACAATTCTGATGCGGCTAATAACACTGCACCACTGCCATATAGCTGAGTGTCCTGACGTTTTGCGCTGCCGGGAGCAAAAGCGACTTGTTGTACAAACCCTACGCGACCATCGGGTTCGATATTTGCAACAATGGAGTACCAAGCTTTGTCTACAGATTCTTGATAAGTGTCGTCGGTTAAGATGCCGTTATTGATCCCCCAAGCAAGTCCAAAAACTAATAGACCAGTAGCACTGGTTTCTGAATGACTGTCTTTCTCTTTTTCTAATAAAGAAGAGGGCCAACTTCCGTCTGGGTTTTGGTGCTTAAGCAAAGCAGCACTCATATTTTTAAATAACTCAAGATAACGTGAGCGACTAGGATAGTCGGTTGGCATATACTCAAGTACACGAGCCAGTCCTGCCAATACCCAACCGTTTCCGCGTCCCCAAAAAATCAGTCTTCCTTGGTCGTCCTTACGGGTAAAATAACGACTATCACGTAAATACAATTGAATATTTTCATCAAATAAGTAGTCGGTCATGGCCCAAAATTCTTGGTCCATAAAATCTAAATATTTACTATCGCCAGTGGTTTTCGACAAATGTGCCATCACTGGAGGAGACATAAACACGGCGTCTGCCCAACACCAGCGAGTGGTACATTTGGGATCGGTAAATTGGCGATGTTGCAGTTCAAAGGTTTCTTTGTCTTTATTCTCAAATTCCAGCGAAACTTTACTTGGTTGCTCAACCACTTGATTTAAGTGAGCTAGGGTATTGTCGATTCTGCGCTGACCACCAAACTTATCAAATATAGACAAATAAACATCGCCCATAGCATGATCATCGGCATGGTAAACCCTTGGTCCCAATTGAAAATCATTCAGTAGAGATAGGTTAATCGCGGTTTGATAATAAGACTTGGAGTCTACGGCCTCAGCCCAATGCCATAACCCAATATTAAAGGTGGCATACATCCAACCGGCCGGTATGCCGCTAGCTCGGCCTTCTGCGCGCATTTTGTTTGATCTAATATCAAACTGCGCTAGTTGCCAGTTTGCAACGTGGTCAGCCACCTCTTCAATAGCTTTAGAAGACAAGGAGCTTGATAAGGTTTTTGCTGTTGTTTTGGGAATTGTGTAAGGGATCACAGCGATGGTATGTGGCGTGTTATCTGTTTTATCTACTACTTGATGATCCACAGATTGCACCTTGTTGGTACATCCTGAAATGAGTGTCAGGTTTGATAAAATAAGGAGGATACTCAGATTTCGCATGTTTATTTCCTATCAGTAATGCACGCCATGAGGCGTTATTTAATTACATATTTTGGTAACGTGGCATTACCAATTTACATATAGTATATTTAGTCTTAATGGCTGTCCATGATAAATTTTAATACTTTAGTAACAAATACGAGGCGGGAATACCATGAAAGTGACGTTATTTAAGCAACTAACTATGTTGATTTTTACCACCAGTGCCACGCTAGGCGCATCAATATTACATGCCTCATCAGACGCTGGCATGCCCACCACAGAGCTAACCTCTGTGGTGGTAACTAATACTTTAGCCCAGCCGCGTCAAGATGCTCAAGTATGGATCCCTACCTCTATGATCCCCCACTTTGATCCTAATTTGCCTGTAGTGGTGCTAAGTGAAGGAAACCACCTCGTAAGTGAATTAACCAATGAAACGATAAACACTCAAAAGCAGCAGATTTTAGTCATAACTGATTTTGCTGCTAATCAGTCTAAAACCTTGACGCTACATCAACTCACCAATGGTACGCCTGAACAATTACCTACAACCAAAACCTATGCTGAGTTGGCGGTGCGAGTCGGTGGCAAAAAAGATAACAAGGGAATATTAAAAGGCGGTCAGTATGTACAAATGAGCCAATATCAGCTTCCTGGAGACCATAGCATCGGCAATAAGCTCATGAAATATGAAGGGTTAGGCTGGGAGTCTGAATTAGTGGGTTATCGTTATTATTATGATAATCGCGGCGCAATTGATGTATTTGGCAAACAAAACCGCGCTTTGGCTCTAAAAGATGTCGGTTTAGATGGCGGTAATTATCATGCACTTTCGGACTGGGGCATGGATGTTTTAAAAGTAAACAACTCTGTTGGCATTGGAGCACCGGCAGCGGTCATCGATAATAAATTAGTTAAAGTGACTGACTTTGCAAGTAGTCACGTTGATATTCTGAATTCATCGCTTTTTTCACAAATTGATTTATTTCACCAAAAGTGGCAAGTAGCTCACACCACCACTGACCTGCATACCCGTTTTAGGATATTTCCAGGCTCGGCATTGACCGAAGTCAGCACCTCAACCAGCCAACCCATTGCTAACTGGGCAACGGGTATAGTCAATCATCAAGTGCAGTCTTTGGAAAGTAATGGCAAGTCTACTTGGTGTTATTTGGCCAGTTTTGGTGAGCAGAGTTTGCACAAAGATTTGCTGGGTTTAGCTATTTTTTACAGATGTAAGGATAAGCGCCAAATTGTGTCTGATACAGACAACCTAGCGGTACACCTAACACCAAGCCAGTCAACCGATCAGGGTATAAATTATAAATTTACCGCTAGATGGCAAGCAGAACCGGATGGACCTGACTCTATAGAAAAGTTTACCCAATATTTAGATACCACAATCAATCTTTTGAATTCGCCAATAACAGTATCGCCTAGCAAATCAGTTGTTAAAGAATAGTTAATTAAATTGGTAAGGCCGCTTGATATTATTACAGCATCAGTTATGATGCGCGAATAGACAAGTCGCAAAAATTAAAATAATTAGACGGCCTATTTAACGTAACTATTATAATTGTTTGGAGAACACAGGATGCATATATTTCCCGCCCAAAAGCACAGTGGCTTTGGCAAACGAAAACTGAGTCTGACGGCCGCCGCGATAAGCGTAGCTCTCATAATGAGTTCTACCGCTAGCATGGCTCAAGAAGCCACTGCTGCTGAGGATGATCTAGAAGTCATTCAGGTCAGCGGTATCGCAGAATCATATCGAAATGCCATATCACAGAAACGTAACGCCTCGGCCATTGTTGATGCTTTATCCGCATCAGACATAGGTGCCCTGCCCGATTTATCTGTGGCAGAGACCCTTGAGAGAATAACGGGTGTGACCGGTGACCGCTTTAAAGGCAATGCATCAGAAATATCTATCCGTGGTTTAGGTCCTTTTCTTGGCTTCTCTACTGTTAATGGCCGTTCTATTTCATCAGGTAGCGGTAACCGCAGTGTTGCCTTTAGCCAGTTTCCATCTGAATTGGTAAATGGTGTGGTGGTATACAAATCTCAGAAAGCAGATTTGTTGGAAGGTGGCGTTTCAGGTCTAGTCGACTTACAAACCATTAAACCCGTCGATTATGGCAAAGAACGTTTACAAGCTGAATTACGTGGTAACTATAATCCGTATCAAGCAAAATTTGACGACGATGATGGTATAGGTTCAAGAACCTCTATCTCATACACTAACTCTTATGATCTTGATGATGGTGGTAAATTTGGCTTTGCTGTGGGTTATGCGGGTTCATTTACCTCTTCTCCAGAAGAAAGTTACAACACCAGCTCCACGCTACGAAACTGTAATTCAGACTACCAAGGCTCAGGCGGCAGTAACTGTAACTTCAGTGATGACAATGAAGCCGCTAACGGTGGCCTGGCCGAGAATGGCGATTTTTACTATATCCCTAATTCATTTTATTACCGTCAAATGGAATCTAAAGAAGACCGAGATTCGGCTATTCTTGCACTGCAGTGGCAACCAAATAGCGATTTAGATATCAATCTTGATGGACAATGGTCAAAACGTGATTATTACGAAGACCGTCATGATTTATTGTTTGATGATGGACGTCGCAAGATTTCGAATTGGACCACCAACGACGAAAATGCCTTATTAAGTTACACCGGTGAATCCCGCATTAGTTCATATGGTGAATTTCGTAGACGTGACGAAGACTATAAAGGATTAGGCTTAAACATTGATTGGCAGGCGAATAGCAACCTGAATGTCAAACTCGATACCGCCTACTCCGACACCGAACGTCTTCAAACCAGAACCTATGCTCGTTTTCGTAGCGATCGTCATTATTACGACTGGGTAAACCAAGGTGCAGAAAGTTTTGCCGATGTCCCCAATGTGTATACCGACCGCACTGACGCGGCAGGATCATCCATTGACTTGCAAAGCGAGATCCAAGACTTTAGTTTCTTTGGAGCCAATAGTGAAGCGCGGAATTATCGCTTTGATATCAAAGACACTATTAATAGTTATCGCTTAGATTTTGAATATGCCTTAGACGAAGGTGTGTTTACAGCCATAGATTTTGGCTCATCATTTATATCTCATCGACATGACAACTACCAAGAAGAACGCGCCAGTTATGCTCCTTCTGGTGATGAAAGAGATGAAAAATTTGCTTCTGTCACTGCTAACTGCCTGATTGACTTCCCCCAGTCGGATTTTGGTGAGGATGCCAACTCTCCTGTCAGCTCTTGGGCAACCTACAACACCCAATGTGCGTTCGACACCTTAGCGGCTGGTCAAGATTTAAGTGTTGATCCTAAATCACCGTCTGGTGGCGACATTAGAATGAAAGAAGAGATTACCGCTATTTATGCCATGGCAGAGTTCTCCACTGAATGGGCTGACATGCCAGTTGACGGTAACTTTGGGGTGCGCTTAGTTGAAACCAACATTGAATCTATTGGCGTACGCAACTCGTACAATGTCACGACTGACGCTGAAGGTGTGGTGACATTTAACCCAAATGACGAAGTGCTTGAAACCAATGAGTTTGACAATAGCTATACTAATGTATTGCCTAGTATCAACCTCAGTGTAGGGTTAACCGATGAATTGCAACTGCGTCTTGCCGCCTTCCAAGGCATATCCAGACCCGACATGTGGTTTTATGGTGCTAGCAGAGATATTGAAAGCGATTCGGGTGAATTAACCGTTGAAGATGCACTGCAAGGTAATGTTAAGGCCCTAGGCAACCCGTTTCTTGAAGCACTACAATCAGACAATTATGATATTGGTTTAACTTACTTTTTAAGTGCCGACACTATGTTATCGGGTGCCGTTTATTATAAAACATTCGGTGCACGTTTTGAGTCTGCCAGTGATTTAGAAGACGTGATTGTAGACGGTCAAACTTACAATGTTGAAGTATCAGGTCGACCCACCATCATTGATGAAGAGTCTGCAATAAATGGTTATGAACTGACCGCCTTGCACCGCTTTACCACTTTGCCACAGCCTTTTGATGGCATAGGGTTTTCACTTAACTATAACTTTGCCAATTCTGATTTCCAAACACCTGAAGCCACCACCAATATTGCTCAGGAAGTGAGGGACTCCATCACTCCTGCCAATATTGCTGGTTTGTCTAAACACAACTTTAGCAGCCAAGTTTACTGGGAGGTAGATGACTGGTCAGCACGGGTGTCATACAAATATCGCTCTGAGTATTTGAAACCATTTGGCCCTAGTCTTTCTCAGACTAATCGATTTGTAGATGACACTCAGTCAGTTGACTTTGATATCTCCTACAAAATTAACAAGCATCTTAAAGCCCGTTTCCAAGTGATTAACTTGACTAACGAACCCTACGTTGAGCAACGTGTGGCCCATGGTGCTTACAATCGCATAGAGTATTCTGGCCCACGTTACTTCTTTGGTGTGAAGTATAGAATGTAGTTAGCGTTACGAATTAAACTGGGCTGTTTAACATTTGGGCAGTCCAGTTTTTTAATTTTCAGCGGCCTACCTTATTGTCCTTTTTACCTTCTAAAAACCACAACAGACATTGACTTTTCTCCCTATAAAATAGGTAACCGGAGTTCGATTATGGCTAAGTCAGTCACACTAACAATCCTAAGTTTCGCACTTATTTTCACGCCACTAGGTGCATGTTCGACTAAGTCGGAATCTGTTCAAAAAGCAGCGGCTCAAAAACACCTATTTAGTCATTCGTCTTCAATGAGTGCGTCGATGCAAACTGAATTACTCGACTTCGAACATAAGCGAATATTAACTAAGGCAGCCAACTACATTAATGCGCCGGTAGAAACCGTCACGGCAAATATTGCCGAGCGAAGTCAGGGCTCAGTGCATGACTTTTACTCTGAAGGTGATTATTGGTGGCCCGATCCAGAGAATCCAAATGGACCTTATCAGGTGCGCGATGGCGAATCCAATCCGAACAATTTTTTGGCTCATCGTAAATCGCTGATGCGTTTTAGTGATTTAACCGCAACACTCACCTCAGCCTACCTACTCACTGAAGATCAGAAATATGCCGATGCCACACTGCATCATCTATTAGCGTGGTTTGTGAATTCCGACACTAAAATGAACCCTAGCTTATTATATGGGCAAGTAATAAAAGGGCGACATACGGGGAGAAGCATAGGCATTATCGACACCATCCATTTGGTAGAGGTTGCTAAAAGCATCGAAGTGCTAGTACAAAAGAATGCTATTTCAGCGCAAGATTTTGCATTACTAAAAACCTGGTTCAGTACCTATCTGAGTTGGCTAAATACACACGAATACGGCACAACAGAGAAAAACCACCCGAATAATCACGGCATAACATGGTCGATGCAAGCCAGTGCTTTTGCGCGTTTAGTGGGCGATACCAAGACGTTAAGCTGGGTTAGAAAACAATTTAAACAGCTATACTTAAAACAAATGATGAATGCCCAAGGCGGTTTTGATGCTGAGCTTGCCAGAACCAAACCCTACGGATATTCGTTATTTGTATTGGACGCTTTGGCGGGAGTTGCCGAACTTGCCTCTACCTCAGACGACAACTTGTGGCACTATCAATATGTTGATGAGAATGGTGATACCAGAAGCATGGCCAAAGGCTTAACTTTTATCGTTCCTTATATAAAAGACAAAACGGCTTGGCCATATAAACGAGATATTCAATATTGGGATAAGTGGCCAGCTAGACATATTGCTCTGTTTTTAGGCGCTAAACACTTTAATGATAATAGCTATTTACGCCTTTACAATAGCTTAAACGCGGATCCAAGCACCTACGAAGTCACACGTAATCTACCTATTCGTCATCCTCTAATCTGGATGTAATACAAACAGCTTACAAATCAAAATCTGTCGTGGTTGTGGCGTTATCTAAATGGTTTTTCATGGCTATGCGTGCTCTTTCAGGATTTTTTTGCACAATAGCGGATACAATTTTTTTATGTTCATCAATGCAAACACCCTGCTTCTTAATTTCTTCTTGAATGCAATTGGTGAAAATAGACTCTGAACGTAATTTCCATAGCCATTTAATCGACTCTTTTATGGCTTCGTTTTCACTAGCTTGGGCTATCGCCAAATGTAATTTACAGTCCGCTTTTTCAAAATCTTCAGGGCTGATATCAACCACTTCCATTTCTTTAATAATATCTTTTAGCAGTTGAATTTGTTCATCAGTGATCCTTGATGCGGCTAATGCACAGACTTCAGGCTCAAGGATGTAGCGCATTTCTATTATTTCAGCGAGTCCGACGCCGCTTTCAAGATGTCCGCTTTTGTTATCCTTTTTTTTATCAGTCACATAAATACCTGAACCGGTACGTATTTCGACCAAACCAGACAGTTCTAAGGCAATCATGGCCTCACGTATTGTAGGGCGGCTCACGCCTAACTTTTCTGCCAAGGCTCTTTCAGCTGGAAAACTATCGCCCACTTTAAAATAACCATTATCAATTAAGGTGCGTAACTGCTCTGCCACTTTAATGTATAACCGATCTGTTTTTATGGGTTCAAACTGTACTATCGCACTCACCAAAGCCCCTTAATTTGATTATGATTTTGAATGTTATTTTTCAAAATGCTTAGCTGCGTTTATCGTAGCATTATCAATGTGGTTTTTCATCGCTAAAAGCGCTCTCTCAGGGTTTCTCTGGGCTAACGCTCTGGCTATTTTTTTGTGGTCTTCTATGGATGGATGCACGCCTTCTTTCCTGATTACTTTCAAAAAAGAGTCGCTTAACACTGATTTATTTCTTAAGTCCCACAACCATTTAACGGACAAATACATGGCACTATTTTGACAAGCTTCAGCAATCAACATATGAAATTCGCCATCCGCTTTTTCAGAGGGATCAGGCTGCTTTTCTTCTTCTTCCATATCTTGAATGATGAGATTTAAGCGTTCAATTTGGTCGTCAGTTATTCTCATCGCCGCTAAAGCACAGACTTCAGGCTCAAGAATGTAGCGCATTTCTAATATTTCAAAGGGGCCAATGCCTTTGTCTGTAATTTCAAGTGCGGTCACACTTTTTTTGTCTGAGACGTAGATGCCAGAACCCGTGCGTATCTCGATAATGCCAGATATTTCAAGGGCAATCATTGCTTCACGTATAGTGGGGCGGCTAACACCCAATTTTTCTGCTAATGCTCGTTCGGCTGGAAAACGATCGCCAGGCTTATAGATGCCATTTTTAATTAAACCTCGTAATTGCTCGGCAATTTTTATATAAAGCCTATCAGTAGTAATTACTTGAAATTGGTCTAGTCCCTTCATTTTGGTTCTCTCTTACTCTTACTCTGACTGACATAAACAAACGATTGTTTCTTTATCGCATATTACAATACTTCTAGTAAAAACACCTTACCAGTTTACCGATAATGCAATTCCATTACTTCACCGAGCAGCCCTAATTCTTCAAAGATATTTAAGGCATAAAGTCAAATGATTTATTTTACCAATCATTGTGCCAACACATAATTGGCCTTACCATTTAAAACTTAATTTTTGCAATGACTTTTAATATTGGTACAAATCACTTCTGACATAATAATCAGTGATCCCTACGAATATTTAGATGATTCAATGGGCAATTAAACAGTATTGTTATTTTTACTTAAAATGATCGAAATGAAATGGCGTTACCCGAAAAAATCGACATAAGGGATCAGGATCTAACGTCAACCACTGCAAACTGCTGCATTATTTTAACCGCTGCATTAGCTGCACCAAAGCCATTATCAATATTAACGGTTAATATTCCTGGGGAACAAGAGGCTAAAGCGCTACCAAGGGCAACTTTTCCTCCTGCTGAAACGCCGTAACCTACCGATGTGGGCACGGCAATCACGGGCGCACTCACAAGGCCAGACAACACGCTGAATAAAGCGCCTTCCATGCCCGCTATGGCAATAATAATTTTATGTTGCCTGATATCGTCTATTTTATCTAACAAACGCCATAAACCCGCAACCCCAATATCGGCATAAATAGGGGCATCAAAACCATTAAAGTGCAATGTACGTTGCGCCTCTTTGGCAATACTTAAATCTGCTGTACCAGCAGTCACAATACACACCCCTGAATGTTTGGCTGGGTTATCACCAAAATGAAGTATTGCGGTATGTGAACATTCGTCGTAATCAAGATGTTGGCTTAGCGCTTTAGGTATCGCTAACCACTGAGCTGGTTCTAATCGGGTTAATAACACCGCTGTTTTGTTATCTAGATTAAATTGGATAATGTCACACAAATCATGCAAATTTTTATTCACACAAAAAATAGCTTCTGCAACACCAGTGCGAGATTTTCTGTCTTTGTCCCACACAAAACTATGCATGAACAACACCGTTAATAAATGCCGAACCTTTTTGATAGGTTCTGATCCCTGAAAATATACGTCCTTCTTGCTCGCACAAACCACTTAGATCGTTTGATAAATGTTGAAAAAGTTTATTGTCAGGCAATTTATCTATTTCTAGAAAGGTGCCTTGATGGGTAATACGGCAACGAACATTTTTAAGATTTGGCAAAATCTTACGTGTTTTTTCTTCAATTTTATTAATAAAGCCAAGATCATTTGCATCAATTTTTATACCCGTTTCAACACGGCTGGCTAAACATGGTTGTGCTGGTAAAGCATGTAACTGAGTGAGTCCGTAGTGCTTTGCTATTGCGTAAATGCTGGCTTTATCGATACCCACTTCAACATAAGGGTGTTTCACTTTCTGCTCTTTGGCAGCCTCCAACCCCGGTCTATAATCATCAAGGTCGTCCAGGTTAGTGCCTGAGAAAACCACTCCTTCACTGTGTTCAGATATCCTCGAATACAAGTTACTTTTACAAAAATAACAACGATTGACCGGGTTGTTTATGTAGTTGGGATCATCGAATTCACGGGCATTGATAATATGTAAATTCCAGTTATATCGCTGGGCATGCTGTTTAACTCGCTCAAAGGCTGCTTCTGGCACAGCTGGTGAGAAAGCGTGAACGGTTTTCACTTTAGCCTTAGAGAATCGGTTAGCAATATAGGCCAATAACATGCTGTCAATGCCACCGCTGACCGCGATAGAAAAGTGCTCAAACTGGTCAAAGTATTCAACAAGTTGTTTGACCTTTAATAATGTCATAATAAATACCTACTGGTGAGCATACAGCTATGATGACTCTATCTGATTTTTCTTCATGCGCCGCTGATGCAAAGTCGACAAAGACGCGAGCTGGTCATGTTCTATTTTTATGGTTTGACTGCCATCAGGACGAGTCACACTTTTATAATCATCGCCATCAATATGGTGCAACTCTCGTTTTAAGTAACGTCTTGTTTCAAAACGATAACGTAAACCTATAGTGGACGTTTGTAAAAAACAATATTCAATAATATCTTGATAATCATCAGGGCTAGCCAAAATACGAATTAATTCAACCCCTCTATTTTTTTTGCCTCTGGCACTTTGCACAACGACATCCACCACACCCTGATATTCTCTTAATAAATCGACTGATAATGCCAACTCTTCAGCGGTCATATCATCCACGTCAAACTCAATGATCACCACAGTGCTTTGCTGGCCATTTGTGGATTGTTGGGTGTTAAACAACATGGCTCTTAGAATGTTAGGCATACCCGCAAATACTTTTGTCCCCAGACCATAACCTGTTACTTGTAAATGCCCTTGCTGCTGCGGGGTTAATAATGCGTTATCCGATAAATAACGTAAAATTGCGGCACCAGTAGGTGTAATACGTTCACCTTGAATGCCATCATCAAAAAATTCAAAACCCGTTAATATTTCTGCTGTCGCCGGTGCGGGTGCAGGAATAAGTCCATGCTGGGTTTTTATCAAGCCACCACCGAGTGGTAACTTTGAAATACTCCATGAACTTGACCCTAACGCATCTAGAATAGTGGCACTAGCAACCACATCCATTAATGAGTCCCAATCAGCCAATTCATGAAAGTGCACCTCATTTAAGGTTGTGCCATGGATTTTGGCTTCAGCCTTGGCAATAATGGTTAATAAATCAATCGCGACCTGGATAATATTGGTGCTAAGGGAGCTGTGCTTGAGTAACTCACACAGGTACTTAAAAGTAGTGTGGTGATGGGTGTGTTGCTCTACATGTGTATGTGCATGATTATGAGTGTGTATATGCTGAGCAGATTTTGTTTCTGACGAGTGTGGGGTTAACGTAAAACGCAGACCACTTATCCCTGAATTTATGCCTTGAGATAATAGTGCCGTGCCCACGTCTTTAGGTAACACAGTTGCAACAGATTTAAGCACTTGTGGTTGCAACTCATCAAAGGTATCTAACATGGCAGAGATAAACATATCTCCAGCAATACCACCCACTATATCAAGATGAATATGTGAATTTTTACACTGAGAAATCATAAGTAGTTACCGCTGAAATGAAGCTAAGAAACAACCCCATTATTGGTTGTTAAATTTTTCTTTTGTCGTCCATAAGCCTAACGCCGGATTACTGACGTAAAACACTTCTTCTCCATCTTCAAGAGTATTCCAGCCGTTTTCCATTTTTTCAATGGGGTAACGTTTCAACATCTCTTTGTAATGACAATATTGATAATTAACCGATTCAATTTCTTCTTTACTTACCCCGTCGTCGGGACAATAAGTCACGTTAAAACGGTTATCTGTGGTGCCATGAATTAAATGAGCAGCCGCTGATAAATTATTTTTAAGTTCTGCATTTTCATCTACCGCAGTTAAGATTTCATCCGTGGTTTTATAGCCATATTTTCGTATTAATTGATCAATTTCAATATCTTCACCAAACCGATATAACCCAGGCGCCAAAATGATCAGCTCACCGTCATCAGCCATCGCCATACGAGTACGATAAATGGCTTTGTTACCCAACCAAGTGGTTTTAAATTCCGCAGGCTCTAAAAACACTATTGCTTTTTTAATGGGCTTATCTAATAAAATCAAGTTTAACTGCTGACTTAACTGGCAGGCCTCTTCATAGGTATCATTTTGATTACCACAAAACACACCTTGCAACGCGAGCTTGCCATTTTTTTTACCTAATACCGTCAGAATAAATTCTATGGGTAAATGCCGAAGGTATTGGTCAAAACCTTCGTTAAGCGCTTGACGAACTGGGGTATAAGTACGCCCCATAATACGTTCCATGCCATACACCGCACCTAAAAAGTGAGACTTATGAATAGTGTCTTCACCACCGGCACCCACTAATACATTTTTAGTGTAATTAGCCATGCCAATCACTTCATGGGGCACTATCTGCCCAACAGAGATAATTAGATCCCACTTTTTATCTAGCAATAACTTATTGACCGCAATTTCCATTGAACAACTAAGCTTATTGTCTGATAGCTCACTTATTCTTTGTGCTGAAATTTCACCCAGTTTTACCACATCGGTGCGCCAAAAGTGGGGAAGAAACAATTCTTTAGGAATTTGTGTACCAAACATGGCATCAATTTCTTTATCCGACATGGGCTCATGGGTACCTAAAGCCGGTAAAAAAAACATTTCGGCTTGGTCTTTTAGTTGCTGATACAAATAGGCGGTAATAAAACCTGCTTTTGAATAAAATCGCGTAATATCAGGCGGAAGTATTAATATACGTTTGGCGGTCTTGGCCTTTTGAGCAATAAAGTCATCAATGATGGCCATTAAATCGTCATCAGACAAGGTGTTCTGGGTATCAACCCTGTGTATTGGATAAGTCATGCGTTAACTTCCTTTAAAATTTGAACCAGCATCTTGTCTAACGAGTTTTCAATTGAAATGGTGATAGCGTCAGCGGGAGGCTCTAAGGTGCGTAATTGGCTATCCAAAAGGGTTTCAGGCATAAAATGCGATTCTCTGCTGCTTAAACGAGAATGTAATAACCCTTTATCTCCTTTTAAATAAATGAACTTAACCACAGTTGTTGTGGATGACAATATGTCCCGGTAAATTTGTTTCAAGGATGAGCACGCTAATACCGCCCCCCCTGCTGTTTCCCAGAGCGTAATTTTATCTGCCAACAATGTTAACCACGGCTTACGATCTTCATCAGTTAATGGCACACCATTCTGCATTTTTTTTATGCTTTCGGGAAAATGGTAATCATCCGCGTCATAAAAAGGTAACGACAACTTTTCACCAAGCAGCTTGCCTACAGTCGACTTACCACAACCACTTACGCCCATTACGATATAGATCATATGAATTTTCTCGTTATTTATTGCTGTTATTCACAGTAATAAAACTAATACAAACCAAAAAACTTAGGTAAAAACTCACTAATCGCTGGAATATAGGTAACCGCCATCAATACAAAAAACATGGCGACATATAAAGGCATTAATGGGCGAACGATCTGTCCAATTGAGGTTTTGGCCACTGCACAGCTGACAAACAGTACTGAACCTACCGGCGGGGAACACAGGCCAATAGATAAGTTGAGTACAATCATGATTCCAAAGTGTAAAGGCGACATGCCCAACTCAACCGCAATAGGTAAAAATATAGGTGTAAAAATAAGTACCGCAGGTGTCATATCCATAAAGGCACCCACCGCTAACAAGGTTAAGTTGATGATAAGTAGGATCAGTATTGGGTTATCACTTAACAAAAGTAAAAAGTCAGTGATGGTTTGCGGGATATTTTCATAGGATAAAATCCACGACATGGCAGAAGAGGTGCCAATTAATAACATCACTATGGCCGTTGTTTCACCGGATTTCAGTAAAATAGCCGGTAGTTGCGCCACTTTGACTTCTTTGTAAACCACTACCGCTAATAATAATGAATATAAAACCGCGATTGCGCCTGCTTCGGTTGGCGTGAAAATACCGCCAATAATCCCGCCAATAATAATAAAAATTAGAAATAAGCTAGGTAAGGCCGCCAATACCTTATTAAACATCACACCAACAGGTACACGTTGCTCGGTTGGATAACCTTTAACCTTGGCATAACCTGCACATACCAGCATTAATGACACAGCCAACAGAATGCCAGGTAAGTAACCTGCAACAAACAAAGCAGCGATTGAGACACCACCACTGGCAATTGCATAGATGATCAGAATGTTACTAGGCGGGATCAACATGCCCGTGGTCGCAGCTGTAGCGGTCACCGCAGCACTAAAATTTCTATCGTAGCCCTTTTTCTCCATTTCGGGGATCATAAAACTACCAATAGCACTTGTTGCTGCAACGGCAGAGCCAGAAATCGCCCCAAATAAAGTACAAGACAAGACGTTAACTAAGGCCAAACCGCCCGGTAACATACCAATAAGCGCCATGGCGCATTCAATCAGTCGTTTCGCAATGCCCCCTTGCCCCATAATCAAGCCAGATAACACAAAAAACGGTATGGCCAATAAAGCAAAACTATTAATCCCCCCGGCTAATCGTTGTGCGATGGTAGTTGCAGCAGGAATAAAATCGATGCTGTACAACATAGTGGCCAGTGTGGCCAAACCTATACTAAATGAGATGGGTATATTGATGGCCAATAAACCAAAAAATACTACTAGCAGTATGATGCCTGATAATTCCATAATTAAGCGGCCTTCTTAGAAGATGAAACTTGAGCAAGTAAGTGACTAATTTTCACAACAGATATAAACACAATTAAGCCACCAGCAATGGGCACTGCGCTGTATACATAACCCATCTTAATTTCCAGAGCAGCGGAAACCTGCACTGGGTCGAAGGTTAATGACACTAACGATACGCCACCAATAATCATCACCACCACAGCAAATAACATGATCAGTAAATGGGCCATTATGCTGACCAGATGGTGTGACACACCCTGTATTTTATTGGTGAAAATATCTAAGCCTAAGTGGGCATTACTGTGATACCCGTAAGCACCGCCAAACAATCCAATCCAAATCAATAAAAAGCGTGCTAGCTCCTCTGTGATTGAGCTTGGAGATTGTAAAATAAACCGAGAAAACACCTGCAAGGTGACCACCAACACAATGCCAGCCAATAACACTATGACTAATTTTTCCAATATTTTAACCACAAGTAGATAGGTACTATTCATGGGTATTCTCACTTTGTTCTAGCGCTCTAATTCGCGTGACATATTCACCAATCACTGTGCCTTCGAGATCTTTATACAAGGGGGCGAGAGCTGCAACAAAAGGCGCTTTATCAGGGTAAATGACTTCTACCCCGTACTTTTTGACTTCTGCTAAGGATTTTTCTTCTAAGGCTATCCACAACTCCTTTTGTAAAGCAATGGAGTCGGCAACGGCCATATCTAGCCATTCTCTTTGTTGCTCAGATAAATTATCCATCACATGTTTACTGGCAATAATCACATCTGGGATAGAGGTATGTTCATCCAGTACATAATATTTAGATATTTCAAAATGACGGGATAAATAGAAAGAAGGAGGGTTGTTTTCTGCACCATCCACAACCCCTTGCTGCAAGGCTGCGTATAATTCTCCAAATGAAATGGGTGCTGCCGCGCCACCAAAAGCCTTGACCATTTTGACTGAACTAGGGCTTTGCATGACTCTGATTTTTCGACCCACCAAATCTGCTGGTGATTCCACTTTATCGTCAGTCATATAAAAACTACGACTGCCTGAGTCGTAGTAACCTAATCCTACCAAGTGGGCTTTTGTGGTTAAGCTGAGTAATTCTTGGCCAACATCACCATTTAATACTTTCCACTTATGCTCTTTATCTTTAAACAGATAAGGCACCCCATATAATTTCATTTCAGGAACAAAACCTTCAATGGCTGCAGCAGATACTTTAGTCATAGCCAAGCTACCTATTTGTAATAGCTCAACCATTTCTCGTTCACCACCTAACTGGGCATTAGGATAAATTTTAAGTTGCATAGTGTTATCGGAATACAAAGCCAATTTCTCAGCCATGTGCTGCATGGCTTTATGCACGCTATGCTCTACATCTAATGAATGACCAATACGCAAGGTGAGCACCTGATCTTTTTGACCACAACCCAGCAACAGCAATGACATACTCAGCAGCGTCAATATTGTTTTCATCATTGAAGGTTCCCTAATAGTGAAACTATTATTAACGTAATTCAGCCGCGGTATATTTATCCATATCATCGTAAGCTAAGTTTTCACCCGCCATACCCCAGATAAATGAATAATTAGTCGAGCCTGCACCACTGTGTATTGACCAAGGTGGCGAGATGATCGCTTGTTCGTTATGGGTCCATATGTGACGAGTTTGATCTGGCTCCCCCATAAAATGGCATACCGCTTGTTCTGGTTGCACTTCAAAATAAAAGTATGCTTCCATTCTGCGATCATGTTGGTGTGCGGGCATGGTATTCCAAATACTTCCAGGTTGTAGACAGGTTACACCCATTTGTAATTGACAAGTTTCGACTATACCGTTGATCAGTAATTGATGAATTTTTCTTTCATTAGCGGCCTCTTTTGAGCCCATATGCAAAATATTGGCGTCTTGCATGCCCACTTTTTTGTTTGGGAAACTGGCATGGGCAGGGGCAGAGTTGATATAAAAACGCGCAGGATTACTACCGTCGACACTATTAAACGTTACCGATACAGCGCCTTTACCCACGTATAAGGCTTCTTTATTTTCAAGCTCATAAACCACGTCATCCACGGTTACCGTTCCGCTAGCACCAATATTAATCACACCTAGTTCACGTCTGTCTAAAAAGTTAGCAGATTTTAATGCGTCTAAGGTTTCTAGCGTTAATGGGCCCTTAACCGGTACCGCGCCACCTACAATAAAACGGTCGTAATGAGTGTAATAAATATTAACCAGATCATCCTGCATCAGTCCTGTCAGTAAAAATTCTGCTCTTAATTGCTCTGTCGTAAAAGTTTTAATTTCGTTACGACCAATCGCATAACGTGTGCTGTATTGTGTATTCATTTTAATAAACTCCAAAATTTTTTAATTGTTTTACTTTTCGACCTAAACACAGCGTTTGAAATACCATTAAGCCGTTACTTTAAATCGTTTTTTGCTATTCTTTTCATGCTGACTTTATCGCGCTAACCAACCACCATCTACCGCCAAAATATGACCATTAACATAGTCACTTGCGGCTGACGCTAAGAACACCGCAGTGCCAGCTAATTGTTCGGGCTCGCCCCAAACACCCGCAGGAATACGTTTTTGAATATCTGCACATCGCTCAGGATTGTCTTGTAAGGCTTGCGTGTTATCGGTTCTAAAATACCCTGGGGCAATAGCGTTAACTTGGATGTTATTGATTGCCCATTCGTTGGCTAAGGCTTTAGTAATACCGGCAACAGCATGTTTACTGGCGGTATAGGCAGGCACTGTCATGCCACCTGAATAAGACAGCATAGAAGCAATATTGATAATTTTACCGGCTTTGCGCTTTAGCATATCTCGACCCGCTAACTGGCTGAGTTGAAACAAGCCATTTAGATTAACGTCTATCACTTTACGAAATTCATCCATAGGGTATTCATCGGCAGGAAAACGTGAAATGGTGCCACCATTGTTGACTAAAATATCTATCTGGCTGACTAAAGCAACGGCGTCTTGGTACAACTTATTAACCGCTACTTCGTCTGATAAATCAGCCGCCAAACCATGTGAGATTCCACCAGCCTGTTTAATTAACGCCTCGGTTTCAGCCGTGCCGCCTTTGCTAGATGCGCAACAAATTACCGTGGCCCCCGCATTTGACAAACCTATTGCGATGGCACGTCCTAATCCACGACTAGCGCCCGTCACTAATGCGACTTTGCCGCTTAAAGAAAATAAGTTTTTAGAATCATGATTCATTATTTCTGCCCAATATCAGTATTTTTATAAAGTAAATTTCAAGATCGTTTTAAGACAATCAGGCTAAACAGTTTTGATAACCTTCTTTCGCTAATCGATAAGCTAAGTCATGTGCCAATTGATATGCCGCGCTCTCTGTCATGCGGTGCTGGGCAACCAAATGCCCTAAGAAACGACAATCAATTCTTCTGGCAACATCGTGCCTGGCAGGAATAGATAAAAAAGCACGGGTATCATCATTAAAACCAACGGTATTATAAAAACCCGCCGTTTCTGTGACTTGATGACGATAACGCAGCATGCCTTCAGGCGAATCGTTAAACCACCACGCGGGCCCTAATTTCAAACAAGGGTAATGCCCAGCTAGCGGCGCAAGTTCACGGCTATAATTATCTTCGTCTAAAGTAAATAGGATAATACGTAAGTCTTTTTCATTGCCGTACTTCGCCAGTAACGGCTTTAAATTATTGACATATTCGGTACTCACCGGAATATCACAGCCTTTATCCGCACCAAATTGCTGAAAAACCGCTGCATTATGATTTCTGTGCACACCTGGGTGAATTTGCATCACCATGCCATCTTCTAGGCTCATGCCAGCCATTTCTGTTAACATTTGGCCGCGAAACAACTCTTGATCTTGAACCGAAGCATCACCTGCAATGATTTTGTGAAACAGCGCTTCACAGGCAACCAAAGATAAATCGGCGGTTAAAGGGGTAGCATGTCCATGATCAGTGGCGGTGGCCCCATGGTTTCTAAAAAACTCGCGGCGGTGACGTAATGCATTTAAGTAACCTTGCCATGAATACACATCTTCGCCCGTTAAGGTGCCAAGCTTTTCTATATTTTTGGTGAAATTTCTAATTTGTGGATCAACCACATCATCGGGCCTAAAGGTGGTGATAACGGTTTTTTCGAGTCCTGAACCTTTCAGTTTTCCATGATGGCTTAATGAGTCTGTTGCACCCTCTGTGGTGGCTAACAATTCAATATTAAAACGTTTTAATAATTCTCTTGGACGAAAGGCATCGGTTGCCAATGCTTTATTAATAGTGTCAAAAAAGTATTCTGCATTAGCTGCATTTAATTCAACCTCAAAACCAAACACTTCACAAAAAACATAATCCATCCATCCCCGAGAAGGCGTTCCATGGAATAGATGGTAGTGACTCGCAAACACTTTCCACACTTTAAGGTAGTCAGTTTCACTAGCACTGCCATCAAGTGCTGGTATACCAAGACTTTCTAGGGTTATTCCTTGGCTATACAGCATACGAAATACATAATGATCGGGGATAATTAACAGTTCAGTCGCATTATTAAAACAGGTATTTTCAGCAAACCAACGTGGATCAGTATGACCATGAGGACTAATAATCGGTAAGTCTTTAATGCTGTTATACAACGCACGACTAATGGCTCGCTCTGTTGTATCGCTACTAAATAAACGGTCAGGATGTAAGGAAAAACGGTTATCTGTGTGGCTCATTGGGTCCTCATTAAATAATTCTAAAAAATTGTCCGACTTTCATTTCAAGCTCTGCTAATTAAGCGTCAACCTCAAAAGCAGAGAGCTTAAAAGTGCTAAGAATTTCAGCATAGGCACTTTGTATACTGGTGATAAAGTTGGCATTCGTTTTTAACGGTTCGGGCAGCAGTCCACTGATGCCTAAGAAGCCTTTGACATCCTCATTATTATCCCCTTGAAAACGACTCACGGCGCTCAATAATTCTTTTGACCTAGGATCATGTAATGCTTGTTTTTTAACATAGCTAAGACGAATAAAATGTATCCAAGCAGCCACAACAATAGACAATGACTGAATGCTTCTTTTGGCTATTACATTGTTTTGAATCGGGCCTAAGGTACGCACTGGGATTTTAATTGAGCCGTCACAGGCAATTTGACTTAATAAGTGCTGAATTTTAGGGTTTTCAAAACGCGCTAAAATGGCACGAGAATAGTCGTATAAGTCGAGAGCTTTTGGTGCTTCAATGGTGGGAATAATTTCATTATCGACCAAGCTAACTAAGAATGATTTAACTTTTTGATCAGAGATAGCCTGATAAACCGTTTCATAACCCATTAACAAACCAATATAAGCTAGGGCCGAATGCAAACCATTTAAAATTCGCAGTTTGGCATTTTCAAAAGACGCAACATCATCTGTAAAAATAACCCCTACTTTTTCCCATTCTGGGCGTTCAATATTAGGACAGGCTTGGATAACCCACTGGGAAAATAACTCCCTTTGTACCGGTGCGCTGTCCACCAGACCCAGCTTATTCTCAATAAGGTCAATCGTGCCTTGCTCGGTTTTAGGCGTAATACTGTCGACCATGGTATTCGGAAAGTAGATTTCCTTAGTAATCCACAGCCCTAAGTCTGCACAAATATGATTAGCAAACTGGATCACCGCAGACTTTAATTTATGACCATTGTCAGGCAAGTTGTCACAAGCAATGACATGAAAAGGTTTGATGTCATTTTTAAAACGCAGGTTAAGCGCCGCTACTAACAAACCGATAGCAGAACTTGGATTTTCAGGTGAGGCTAAATCATTGACTATTTCGGGTAATGTTTCATCCAAAACACCTTCAGCATTTAAACAATAACCTTTCTCGGTGACTGTTAATGAAACAATTTTAGTGGCCGCAGCAGCCATACGCGCGACAACCTCTGAAGCTTGATTTTTTACCACCAACACTTCTTTAATTGCCCCCACCACTTGAAAGCTGTCTTCTACATCTAAAATTGCCATAGTGTACAAACAATCTTGGCTGTTTAATTGTGTTTGCAATACTTCATTACGAAAACTGACGGCACATATTCCCCAGTCACCTCCCCCTTGAAGGTTTAGCAACTGCTCGGTATACATAGCTTGGTGAGAACGATGAAAGGCACCTAAACCTAAATGTACAATACCTATATTAATCTCATCACGGCTATAAGACGGATAAATAATATCAGTAGCATCGTTTACACAATCTACTGATTGCAAAAACGTTTGATTTAATTGCTTGGATTTTTTTCCCATGAACGGCCCATCACATTATATTTTGTTAAATAGCAAAAAATTGCCTAGCGAATAACCTTAATATTACAACTAGTACGAGGATAGTGTCAAGTGGCCTTACCAATATGCGAATTCTAATTATTCACAAAAATAACGACTTGCGAGATAGTGCTTTTCTCAACTTAAAGCAGGTGAAAACGACCTATCGGTCTACTGATCTGTTTAGGCTTTGAGCAGCCTTAAACGCAGTTTTTTGAAGCTAATGAATAGCGCTGATTTTAAAAGGTGAGCATTACATCTATGAACTAGGATATTACGGATTTTTTGACGTGTGAAATATGATGAATCTCAATGCAGGCCTGTTTAAAGACACTGCATTGGATTAATCAGGTTTTGCGTGACTAGGTTGTTAGCATCGCAGTTAAACCTCTGGTGTAGTCACAGTTACATCTATACAACTTAATTCACAAATATAGGTTTATATTCACCTTTTCTACATATCAAAGACAACTTGCAATGTAAGCAATTATACCGCAGGATTTGTAACCGGTTACTATAAATATAATGGATAGGCAAAGGCGACCCGAAAAGTGTGTTTGCTACTCAAATTCAAAAGCCCGTTGACATGGTTAAATCTATGTAGGGCATCTCTAATTAATCGAAAACTTATAAATTAAATGATTATTTTTCTGAAATTTTATGAAGGATTAAAGCCAAATGAATAAAATACGCCGAACCTGCTTATTACTCAGTAGCTTGCTCTTACCACTTTCGTCAGTCGCAGACGAGCTTGAGCCTTGGCAACAAGCCGAAAAAACCGAAGTGTGGCAACCCGTTCCCCCTGTAATCAGCTTTAATCAACAGCGTATACCTTCTGACGCCATTGTTTTATTCGATGGGGCTTCATTAGATCAGTGGCAAAGCGCCAATGCCGATGCCAATAATAATGGTGCCGCTACTTGGCAGGTTTCAGACGGCGCAATGACGGTTGCACCAGGCAGTGGCGATATTGTTAGCAAACAAAAGTTTTGTGATATGCAATTGCACCTAGAGTGGCGTACCCCGACTCAAATTACTGATGCCGA
>Ga0115567_10000381_pt1 | contig 44154 bp, 57 predicted proteins | sample COGITO_mtgs_1204_2_FD_88679 | JGI IMG/M metagenome (GOLD analysis project Ga0115567, IMG submission 88679) | Pelagic marine microbial communities from North Sea - COGITO_mtgs_120412 | ecosystem: Environmental > Aquatic > Marine > Epipelagic | place: Germany:Helgoland, sampling site Kabeltonne...
CCGTTCGCAATCTATTGTATCCACAGCGCACACTCATCTATGCGTCATGTCGAATCGTCGGGAACCCAGCCCGCATCGAGTGCGGCCATGAACTCTATCCGCGCACGCGCAGCCTGGTGCTGACCATCTGATCGATCTCGAGACTCGCTTGACATTTTTTCATCCTCTCCTCCTCCTGCAGATTGTGCTTCCTCATCTTGTTTGTCTGAGCTCGCCTCACCGGCCTCTCGCCTCGCGGCCCTCTGCCGCCAGACAGGAATCAGTCGGCTTCATAGGGAACACCGAGGCTCTCTCGAAGGTGTGAAGAAACCTGCATTTCTGAAGTTGTGAGGCAGGCGTAAATGCTTGTTCTCGGGCGGCCATGCTCCGGGGGGAGGGAAGACCTCCTCTCTGTCTACCATCTCCTCTGCTTGTTCGAAGCGCGCGCGGACCGCGGGCGGCACGCGGTCTTGTTCCGCGGCCGCGTCGTCCAACCAGTCCTTGGTCATTTTCTGCATCCGCACCCGAGCCACTCCGAGTCAGCGCGCTGTGAACACGCACTGCGACTTCCCCGTGTACAACACCCTCCAACCGTTCCCGCATGGATCGGGTGGGCGCGCACGTATCGGATTGTCCCTACGGGAGAGACAAAGGTCCGCGTGAGGCCTTCCTTGACCTGACGATGTGCCCTGTGCAGAACCCGCTCCGCTGAGCCACGCGCGCCGGCAGATTCCCCCATCGCGCAAGGAATAACCTGATGCGGTCGCGCCATGACTTGGTCTCCCATATGTTCCCGGCAGGATTGCGTTCTGGAACTCCATCGTCCCTGCCTCGTCCAACACCCCGCGGTAGCGACCACGTAGTCACCACAAGAGCCGCACTATTTCCACAACGAAAGGGGCCAATGAGCAGGGCGGGGGCGGCACCCGCGCATCATGTGATCTGGAATCACAAAGGAGCTGACGGAACTGTAGGGATCTGCCCGCACAAAGGGTCAATTGGGCGACAACACAAGTTCTCAAGACATATTGCGGATCCAGCCGTGGCCCCGCATATCGGTGTGGAGCCGTGTTTCTTCATTGCACCTCCTCGCTGCGCAATCGCACTTGGGGCAGACTGTGGCAGTGTGACGGGAAGAGACCACTTGGATCGCATACAAAAGAACTCATGTCGCTCGAGCTTCCACCACGCAAAGCTGTCAGCAGACTGCAGCGTGCCAGACCACCCACATGAACCCGGCGAGACCATGTCGAATCGGGGATTCCACCAACCGTGCAGAGAGGTAATGGCAGGGACAAGGCGACAAAGGGCCCGCTCGAACAAGAATGGTAGCAAGCGCTGAGAAGCGCACACTGCAGCAGCCTCATGAGGATCCTATGCGACCATTCCCACGGGAGACCAAAACTCTCGATTTCCACAAACCATCAGCCGCAATTTTTGGAGTCTTCGACCGACGTGCCATCCCTTGGGATGGCTTCGAAGCTTTGATGACAGTTCCATATTGTGCCATTCTCCGTTGGCCGTAGCTGTGGCAGTGGCGAGCTCAACGCATTCAATCATCAGCGCTCTGTGCCCGATGCGCTCGCGATGGTCTTCTCGGCTAACGTTGCTTCATGTCATTTTCGCGGCGCTCTTCGTCCACGAAGTTTACCCAGCCGTGGGCATTCTAGAGGGCCCAACCGTGCAAATTCTGCATCCTCTCGAGGGTCAGTCGCTGGCAGCTGAGTGGCAGAACGTCCTCATCGCATCGATAGAGCGTAAGTGAACCTTTGGCCCACCTCATGATTCCTCCACGGATCCGCATGTCACTCATCGTTTCAATCGCAGGATTCCACACGCCGCAAGATGGAACCCTGGCGATCTACATCGACGACAACCTGGCTGCGCGCCTGGACCAGTAGATCCCCACGCTACTCTGGGAGCCTCTGTTCTTCTGACTGTTCGGTGCTGCAGTGGGTGCGCTTGCAGAGGAGTGTCGCTCAGTCTACTTATACGCGGGCTACTCTAGGTGGCCAGGAGCGGTGGAGCTCCCTGCGCTGCCACCGGGAGAGCACTCGATTGCTATTTCACTGCAGGTTGCATATTACGTACTCCCTTGCCCGCAATGCAGCCAAGCAACACGCCGTTGGAAAACAGCAGGCCGCTGAGGCTCGCTAGCCTCACAGGACTCCAGCGCCGAGGTTTTGGAAGAAGGCGTGGTCACCTTCAGCGTTCTCCCCGCATCGAGCACCCCGCCGATTTTGCCATCTCCCCTTGCGGCTCCAGGAGAGAAAGTTCAGATCATATGGACATGTCCGGACTGGGAGGTAGACTGGATCTCCGAGCTTCTGATTCAGGGAGGGGTCCCGTTCTCTATTTCGTTTGATCGCACCTTCTCTACATTCGTGCCGAATGCGCTGGTTGCTGTCAGTCAGGAACTTGTCCGCCCAAACGCATTTGGCTCCGGAGGGCATGATGAAGGCCAAGATGCGCCGATAAGGCACCTGATTCCCTGCGATTTGTTGACGCAGAACGACGAGAGAGGGCGGGACAGCACCGTGTTGGCCCGTTATCTCTTCGAATATCGACGGCGTGGACTCCGAGTGGGCATCCTTCACCTCAGCGACGAGGACCATACCGCATCCCCATGGTGAGCTACCACACCATTCGCTGTGAGTGGGATGGGAGTGCGGTCATACACGCTTCCCTTTGCAAATTATGAATCGATCGCCAGAACAAGAACAGAGGGCATCTTACGATAGTGCCCATAACGCAACGCAGGTTCTATCCGTGGGTCTCATATGTGTTGCGAAACCATCGACGCCCAGAGCTCGTGATTCTTCCGCACGTTCTTGCGGTGCTCTTCCGATCACTCCCAATGTGTCCCAGAGTGATGCCAGGCGCGTTGCCCTGACGGTGTCATGCAGGTGCCACTGGGCTACAAGCGTGGCTTCTGGCCATCGGTGCTGCAGCATGACCTGGAGGCGCGCTACCGCCTGGTGGACGGTGCGGAAAAAGATGTGTCGTGGAACTTTGCAGGGCAAGCCGACGGCAAGCTGACTCGCAGGGCTATGCTGAATGCAGCTGAGGCGATTCCAGTGAGCTGCACAAAATGCACCGCTGATATTTGTTTTCTTAGTAGAGGCATCTGACTTTCACGCTTGTGCGACAGGGCGGCCGAGTACATTTAACACATTCTTGGAATGACCCTGCGGGACTTGACACAGAGGCTTACCGGACGCTTCTTCTTAGATCCAATTTCACGCTCTGCCCACGCGGGTGAACTGCTAACCCACCTCTCGAAGTCCTGACAACCCATGTCATGATTAAAGTAATCAAGTGCTGCGTTGGGCTTTTGCAGATTCGTGCACCCGGAATCCTTTCGGATGTACGAGGCGCTCGAGGGTGGTTCGCTCCCGGTTGTCGAACCGGACGAGTACCACGCGAGACTTCTCGGGTCCGACTTTTCGCTTCCCACTCTGGCGTTTCCGGAGGGAATGGATGCGAAATTGTGCCCGCCCTTGGAAGTCTCAAAAGAGAGAGCAGACAGAGTGCGACGGGGAGAGGGGGCTGTTGGCTCAGAGGAAGGCAGATACACGGCTGGGGGAGCATGCGATGTGTGGAGCCGTCTTTCGGACTTGATTTCGTCATTTGGAAATGAGCGTTACGAGGAGAGGCGCGCAAAAGTGCTGCAATGGTGGAGGGGTCACAAGCAAGCCGTCGGGATGAACGTCGGGAGGCTGGTCCAATATGGCAGTGCGTGGGGAAAAGATTCAAGTGCATGGTCCGATGGCGGACAGCCAGCTGCTGTTGGGGCGACTGGGGCCGCGAGCGTGGTCACGGAGGGAGAGTGTGCTCATTATGATCTCGCGTGCTGGGCTGAGGTGAATCGCGGCAAAGATGCGGACGATTCTGTGCTGCATGAGGCAATCCAGGAAGCTCGCACTAAAGTCGAATCACTCTTCGAGGTTTGGGACACGGGCGCGGGCGATGAGGAGCCGCATTCGCACTCTACCTGGGAATGGGACGGGCAGGGCAATCCGCCGCCAGCGGAGGAGTTGGATGTCGGGACTTACCCCCAACCAGGTTGCCGAAATGACTGCGATTGCGCCGGCGCAGACAGCTGCGGGGAAAACGGGATTTGCCAGCGGTTCACCGTGGCAGATCCCGTTTTGCTGTCACAGGAAGGTCGACCGGCCGGGCGATGCGATGCTTATGGCCCACAGTTTGGGGCGCTAGGGTACATTTCAGAGATTCTGGTGGTCAACATGAACTCGACGGCCAAAGATGCGCTTCGCTGGGCCAAGGTGATCATGGCTGAATTCTCCGTAGAGTATCTGAGTGTTGAGCAGTGGCCTGCCCGCGTCTTTCACTGAACAGAACCGAACCATTGTCTTTCGCAGGCCGAAGCACAGCTGTCAAAGTATGGAATTAAGGCGACAAGATTTCCTGTAATCTTCGGCCCATTCGGGAGAGTGGGGACATTCTATTCAGCCGACGTGCTCTGCTGTTGATTCCACCCCGTTTGAGCAGGGAGTGAATGGTGCTGATATGCAGTCAGAAGATATACAGAAGCTGCTAAATGAAGGAGTAGTCTCGCCGCAACATGATTCTCTTGTAAACGATGGACTTCGTTCAGTTTTGGGTTGCGCGCTGGTGAGCTCTTTTTGGCCTTCAATTAGGAAAATGCTTTGATTCGCTTGAACGAAGTTTGACGAGATCGATTTCACCTATTGCTGTCCGAAATGACATGTATTGATCTTGAAGGTACACCTGAACGTCTACGAGCATGTCATCACTTCGACCAATCGCCTCACACTGGTCCTCGAAGATGACTTTCTCCTGCCTCCTCACTTCCCACGACTCTTGTCACACTCTTTCTCGGCGCTGCCACTACCGTCGAGATTCGACTTGGTGAGCTCTGATTCATGTCCCAGATCAATTCAAGAAAGGTCGTTGTGTCAATCATAATTCTCGAACAAGACTGCGGAAGGTCTTGAAGGAATGATGGAATGCGAAAACTTATTTCATAGCCCCACTCTGTAGGTCTATCTGGGAGCGGGATGCAACAATCGTGCTCCTCTAGAGTGGGTCAATCCAAGACTTTTTCGGCCATCTCAGACCGTGGGAACACACGCATACGTTGTCACAAAACATGGCGCTGAAAAGCTCTACCACGCTCTTCGACCGTTGCACCAATCTATCGATTCTCAGATTCACGAGACTTTGCTGACCTCTCTCGACATATTTGCTTTCTCGACTCCAGACTCGCTGAATGCTTCGTCCAAGCCGCCGTATCACGTATCCCCCCTTTTCACCGAAGCAAAGCCTAGCGTTTTGTGTCTGACACATCCAGACTGAATCTTGAGCAGGAATCGCCTTTTGAGCAGCAAGGATACACCGCACTGCTGGCAGAACCACATTTTTTTCCGCCTGGTTCGTTTTACCATGGTCTGGTATCGATCGATGCGTCACTCCCAACGACGATTCCCAAGTCCTTTGGCCCAGGGCAGGAGGTACTAGGCAAAGCTGCAAACTGCCCAGCACTGCGCAACCTCTCCTAAAGCAGCTTGTGACTTGCAGGGAGCGCCAGCCGTTTTCTTTATGTCGCCTCTCGGTGGCGACACATTGGCGGAGGCGGATGTGGTTTTCAGAATCGCCTCGCACAATTTTCTCTCCCCCTTGCACCCAAAGTGAGTGTCCGTTACTGTTTTCGACCGCCGGTCGTCCAAAAAAGAGGATGGCTTGTAGCCCCAAGTAGTTGGTGATGTCCTTCAGCTCTCAATGACGCAGGCCTCTTGTGTGGCAGGCGCTACATCTCGTTCTCTCTAAATGGGCGCGAAATGACTAGATGCCCTGACCGGGTGATTCCGCTCAGACACAATTCTGCACTGGCACTTTTGCAGTCCTCACCGTCTGGCCGCAACAGGTGTGCGGAGGTGTGCTCCAAGCAATGCCTGACGGGGAGCATACTCTACGAGCGCAACTTGTGGAGAGCAAGTCTGAGGCGGAGACAGAGGGAGGGGATGCAGCCGCAGAGATTATCCTGGGGCAAGTCGTAGAAGTGCGCTTGACTGTCTGCGCCTCTGCGGTATGTGGCGATTTTGCAGACGCATCTTCTGAGAATCGAGATGACCTCTAGGTTAGATTAGGTGGATGCGGTCTTTGGGCGCAATGACAGCGCTTCCCTGAGTTGTGCACATGCTTGTTTATTATTATGGTGCATGCTTGCATCGTCTGTAGAACTGCCCCAGTCATCGCCCCTGTCTTCACGCAAGAAACCGTTCGTCCACGAGCGTCTTGGCTGCTACATTGGCAGTTCCGTACTTCGCCCTCAGTTCGATCAGCGCATGTGCAATAATGTATGTAAACAGCGCGGCGATGAAAACGTCCACAAAAATCAGATCCCTGCGTCAGCAGTGGCTTCAGTCATCGGGAAGATCGCACGTAGGTATTATTGGGCATGGGGCGGACCAGGCAACGAAGACGAGAAGATCGAAGAGGATGAGGTCGTACTCGATGCCGTACAACAGCACACGCGAGTAGAGGTTCGCCGAATCGCGAATCAGCACTGCGGACTCGCTCTTCCTGCTCGGTGGCGCGCCCGTGAGCTTGTGCGCAATCGACGGGAGGATCACGACATCGGATGCATTCTGCGCGAGGTCGTCGATCACGTGATGGCCGAGGAACTCGTTGATCGAGTGCTGTGCAGCCGCCTGCTGGTCCACACGCGCTCCAGACTTCTTTCCCCCTCCACGCAGCGCCCCCTCCACGTGCTGGCTGTACTTATCGCGGATATCGTTCGTGACGTACAGCTCGAACACCGAATCGGACGCGCCTTGGAGGTCGGCCTCGCCCTTCTGCGTGAGCCCGCGGAACGGTAGGTTGCCCTCGGCCTCCGCCGCGAGGTTCGCCTGCATCTTCTGCATGTTCACGTCGCAGTGCGGGTGCACCGCGCGGCCATGGATGTAGTAGCCGTGCAGCTCCTCGTCGAGGATGAAGGTCGAAATGTTGGCCAGGTTGCAGAGGTCTGCGAAGTGGTCGAGCGGGTCACGCTCGAAGCGGTACGTGAGCGCCTTGTAGAGCAGTTGGATGAGCACGACGGTGAAGTAAAACATGGATATGACAAAAAAGCGGACGACCATGTTTGGTTCACCAGGGGTGAGGTCTGTCGCACTCGGCTGCTGCGTTGCAAGATGCTCGAACTTCAGCCCCGCAAGAAAGAGAAGGCAGAACATGAGCGTGAAGTCCACATCTGTATGCCGATTGCACTGCATCTCACACCACTCGTTTGCAATGAGGATGTAGCGCCAGACTGACACGTTTGGCAGCTCTCCAGCCTTCTCCTTGACGATCCCGTCGTCAGGCGCCTTCTCCTTCTCCCAGTCGATGAAAAAGATGTCCACACAGCACTGCCGGTACACGAGAAAGATCACGTTGAGCACCTTGCAGCTGATGGCGATAATGACCAAGGTTAAGTAGTCGTGGTGCGGATTCTCGAGTGGCATCAGCGTCTTGGGTTCCGATTGCAACTTGAAAAAGAAGAACCAGTAGGCCGCAAAAAACCACAGCGACCAGAAGAAAACACCCGCGACCGACCCAAACAAGTCGGCTGCTATGCCGATAGGGTCCATGGCCTTGGATTGGGTGCGGACGGATATCTTCACGCCAAAGTCAATGATCACGAGACCGATCATGACGAACATGAGAATGAACATGACACGCCAGTAGTACTCCAGGTTCATGGTGTACTGCGACACGAACGACACTGGCGCGTAGCGCAGTGCCTCGTTTTCCGCGCCAAAGCCGAGATCCTCCTCTGGAATGATGGAGGTCTGCTGTTGCTCATACTCGATAACCACATACGGCGGAAGAATGCGGAGCGACTCGTCAAACGGCGTGTCAGGGTCGTCGATCTGCAAGCTCACACGAAGGATGACCGACTTTGCCCAACGCACCACCTGCAGTGACGGGTCCTCGCGATCGGCCGTAGCGCCACGCGACTTGCGTCCCGAGACAGCGTCGACGAGGAAAAAGCGGCGGTGCAGGACAACCTTCTCCAGCTCGGGCGACGCGAAGGTGAGGTCGATGTTCAGGTTCCGGGCAAGGAATTGATTGGGCGCGTCGTCAGGCGGGCTGCCGTAATTGGCGATGATGACAGGGACCGGGTACAGCGCGGTGCCCTCTGCGCGCTCCTTGCCCGCGCGATCGACAGGGTCGTCGATCCACAACTCGTAGAACACCGGCTCGGAAGGGTCTGCAATGAGCTGCCGTAGGTCCACCGTGCACTCCCGGCGTACGTTGGAGCCAAAGCGCTGGTAGGACGCCAGCACGCGCTCGTCCCCGCGGCAGAGCGTGAGCTGCGTCTTGAGGGACTCGAAGCCGAGGAAAGTCCCGTCCATGGCGTACTTAGAGAGGGTCATGGACATGACGGAGCTGCCCCCTCGCAGCGAAACCACGCGGTTGATGTCCGTTGTGAAGAGCTCATCGCGCGCCTTATTTTCGTAGGCTGTCCAGGGAAAGCCATCGATCCACCCCGCGAAATTGTGCACCGCCTTGTTGAGCACGAGGGCAGATAGCGTTGAGAGAAGCTTGCACGAAGGTGCATCCTGCGCTCAACAAGCACGGGTCACTAACCCTTGTACAGTCCCAGGCCGGCACAGGAGAGGAAAGCGGGTACATGGACGAGATGGTCACCTCATCGTGGAGTTGAAGTGCACAAAGATTCGCAAGGGTCTGGCATGACTCAGCCGAGCGGGCCGAGGAACACTTCACAGCAGCCTCGAGGAAGTACTTCATGAAGGGGGCAGACTGCTCGATCGCTATCACAGATGTGCGCGAGCCGCTCGCATCAAGTGCGTTATAGAATGAAAACTTGGCGTATTGCGCGACGTTGTATGTGATCGTGTTGACAACCTCTTTGTCGAGGCATTTGTGGCGGCCCACGAAAGGAACAACGAGCGAATCGCCCTCCGCGATCAGAATTGAATCCTCGACGTAGCCATCCTTGCAAACACATTCTCCGCTCGGCGCCCGATGCATGAGCGTGTCGGGGCACGGTTTGCACGAGAAAGGATCCGCGTCGTCCACGTATGTTGAGAATGGACAAAGAATGCAAGTCTTGAGAGAACCCGGAGAGCGCTGTCCCGTTGAATTCAGGTCTGACAGCATGAATCCAGTAGGGCATGAGCAGACCCCGTTCTCGTCCACCGTTGGATCTGTCTCAGCGGCAACAACACCACTGGAAGATCCACTGCTGTTCGAGTTCGATGAGGAACTCGGGCAAGCAAGGCACTCGAGCCCGTCATGAGAGACCTCCGGAAACGCCGCCGGGCACTGAACACACACGCGCTTATTATCGACAGAAAATTCAGATTTGTATCCTGCCGGACACACGCAGCCAGTCCCTGTCGGGGACGGAACTTCTGGTGCCTTGCACGTCTTGCAGGAAAGAGAGGGAAGGTCGAAAGTGTAGGTCCCCTTCGGCTCAACATCTTTGCATGAAGCTGGGTCCTTTTTGAACAGTGGCAACTCCTCCTGAGCCCCAACTGAGGCCACACAAATGAAGGCCAACACTAGACACACACGCTGCGTTGTCCCCAGCCACCAGCGCCCCCGGATTGCGGCCATACCCCCAGCGCTCCACCAGCTTGCACACCTTGCAGCTCCCCGCATCCGCAAGTATCCGCTGATGCGGGCCCGGCGCTGGACCCCAGTCGTATCTCTCTGTGCCACTTCTCTTCTAGCAGCCTCTGCGCATACACCCTCCGGGTGCTGCCCTCAGTGCCACCGGCCCAACGCACTGGCACTGGCGCCTCCCGGGATCAGGTTTCGAATCTGAAATCGGTTTGAACAAACCTGAGGAACTTGAGACAAAAAAACATTTGACCAGTGTGGGCGGGCGCGGTCTTCCTGTGCCTGTTCCCGTAAGCATGCGCGAAAGCTTCCTTTATTCGCAATCAAGAATCGCATCAAGCCGCATTCATCTCCCTGCGGCATACTGTGTGCACCTCTGTCGCCCTCACCCTATCGTTTGCGAGCACACATTTCAGCTCGTATACCCGCGTACGGCTAGGGCAACGCCAGAACCGATCCCACCACCTAGTAGCTAGCGGCGATCACATCGTCCGAGATCTCACGTATGCGCTCAAACGGGATCGCATCGTATCTTCCCCAAAGCCGATTCCGACCCCAAATCTTGATTGGGAATGCCGGAGAGTGCAGCCCGTGAAGAATTCGCGCGACCGCACGTCCAGTTAGCAGGTTGTCGCGCTTCGACCTCGTGTCACCACCAATCACACTGTGAACAAACGAAATGATGTCGCCACGCAGAAAGCGGTCCGACCCTGCCCCTGTCCGACGCGCAGGACCTCCGCCCTCCTCGGCAGCCGGCGCTGTGGGCGCATCTCCCGCCGTCACCTGCGTCGTGGGAAGCGCCTCTGTGAAATAGGCGTTGATCGCCTGGTGGATCGCCACGTCTGGACGATCCGCCACCGCTGCTTCACCGCTTCCAACGACTTCGGGCGCTGCTGCGCCCCCTGCAGTTGTCTCCTCTCCATCGGCCTCAGGGCGTGGTGCCTCGGCAGCGGAGAAAACACGCCACTGCTCCATGGCCTTCAGCCACGAACCAGCCGGGTTCTTTTGAAGGAGATTCTTGAGCGCCTCCACTCGCGACACCTTGCGCTCTTCCAGGGCACCAAGGCGAGCCTGCACGCGCGCCGAGGCGGCCGCAAATTCCGCAGCGTCCACAGCGCGGGGGACCTTGACAACGTACGCCTTGCCGGTCCAATCGACACGCAGGAGACGAGCACGCGAGAGGTTGCGCAGCTCAGCAATCACTTTGGCAGCACTGCATCGAACGGCCGTCGCCACCTTCGAACAGCGTCCGAGCAGGGAATCAGTGTCATTACACGCTCACAAGCGAGCTGGGGATCGATCGGAGGAATACCTGACACGGGCAGAATTTGTATTGGCCGTTCTTCAAGTTCCCGAGACGGACCACCGCGGACATCACAGGGCTGCCTTGCACCATGTCGTCGAGCTTTTCCGGGTGTAGCAGACCGACTGCGCCCTCTGAGTAACTCGGGTTGCACACCTGCACGAGACCCTCTTGCTCCAGGAAGGTCAACACGGTACCGAGAGACTCCTTGCTGATGTCATAGCGCGAATCCTCATCTTCTGCAACCGCAACGAGCCAGCCAGCGTCTGTCGCAACGCCTTTCGGCGGCGTCAGCACTCGCGTGATCACAGCCGCGACGTTGGGCAAGTCGACTCCATCGGCTCGCGCGAGCGTCTGCAGCCGTGCAAAGTCCGCAGGGTCCGAGAAGACGTGGCAGTGCGCAGTGGCACCGTCGCGCCCGGCTCGCCCGATTTCCTGGACGTATGCCTCCATGCTATTGGGGCAGTTGAAGTGCACCACCGATCGCACGTCTGACTTGTCGATGCCCATACCTGGGGTACGCAGCGCGTTCGGCCATCAGGGTCGCATCCCACCGTAAAGGCGCAGGATCGGATTGAACATGATTGTTGGCATTTTCCCCACGCGAGGGACTATGCGGCGGGGCAGCGCGGGCGGAGAAGCATACCAAAGGCAACCGTCGCAACCACAATGCGGGTCTTGCCAGTCATGAAGTTGCGTTGTACGCGCGTTCGCTCAGCAGTGGAGCGTCCTGCGTGATATCGCTCGGCAGATAGAGTACGCTGCTGCAGGAACTGCGCGATCGAGTCGCACTGTGCGCGCAAAGAGCAGTAAACGATCGTGGATCCCTCCTTGAAATGAGGATCCTTGGAAAGCATGTCAAGCAGGGCATTCTGACGGTCGGGATCTGCCGAAACGGTGATGCGCAGGTTCGGTCGCATCAAGTTCACGCGCACGACACCTGCTGCCGGGATGCCGAGCGACAGGCATATGTCTTTTTCCATCGCGACTGTAGCGGTCGCTGTAAGCGCGAGGATGGCAGAAACCCGTAGCTGGTTCCGCAGAATTGCTGCGCGATGGTACCGAATGTGAGAAGGCTCACTTCATGCAGGCTATCAGGTTCCCAAGTCGCGCCGAGGACCAGGAGGAGCGGCTGCAAAATCGTACGGGCGGGGGAATCACAGTTCAGGCGAAGGTACGACGGGCGGAAGGTGTGGGCCCATTCCGAGACGCAGTGAGCCTCGTCGATGCAAGCGAGGTTGAAGGGCGGCAGCTGACGCGCGAGGGCGAGAAACTGGTCTGTCAGGAGGCGCTCCGGCGCGACGAAGAGCACCTGGATCTTGCCCTCTTTGAGGCCCTCGACCACTTGAGCCTGCTCTTCAGGTGTCTGCGTGGAGTTGAGCGTCGCACCAACAATGCGCGGTGGCATGTTGCTCAGCTGGTCATCAATCAGCGAGAGGAGCGGCGAGATGACCAGCGTCGTCCCCGAAAGATGGCACGCAGGAAGCTGGAAGCACAGTGACTTGCCACCGCCAGTGGCAGAGATGAAAAGAGTCGACTCGCCCCGCAGGATGCGCTGCAGCGCCTGCTCCTGCCCAGCACGGAAGTCGTGGTGCCCGAACACTCCGCGCAGCGACTCCTGCATCTCCTCACTCGACACATTTTGCATGCGTGCGCTCGCCTCATGATCTTCCTTCGCGTCTGTGATATCTTCTGCGCCACCGCCGACCCCCGTTCCCCAGCTGTCCGGCCCTTCCTCCTGGACAAGTTCGCCAAGCAGCTTATGGCGCGGCTCGGATGGTGCTGATACAGCCTGTAAAGTTGCAGCGAGCTGCTTACTCCGTTTCTTTCCGAGAAGGCTCCCCCGCTTGGTCGCTGCTGCCCGTTTCCCTCTCGCGCCAGTGCCAATTCGCAATGCGGAGGGGCGTGACACTTCCTTTCCACTGCTCGCTTGCTTTTCAAGGAGGTCCTTGCGTCGAGCCCTGGCGATCTCGGACGGGGTGTCACTCACGTACCCCTGGTTGCCGTCAGCATGTGAACTTTCACACTCGTCTTCAAAGTCACCCGCAGATTGATCTGCCTGAACCCTTGCGGAACTTCCTTCTTCTTCTTCTTCTTCTTCATCATCATCATCATCATCATCATGTTTGAAGGACGATGATGCAGATGCCGCAGCCGCTCGCGAGCTCCTGCGAGGACCAGTTGCCGGCGCCTTCCCATTCTTTTCAGTGGCATGGACCCTTTTATTGTGGCTCCGAGATGCCGACACAGCTGCCTTGCCACTGCTCTTCGAAGCTCTCATTTCCCCTCTGACGGGTGCCACAGGCAGATCCATTGCTTCTTCCATCACTTCTTCTTTGTCGCCTTCATCGCCAACGTCGTCTACTCCCAGTTCTTGTCCTTTCTCCTCCTCCTCCATCTCCTTCCCCTCCTTCATCTCCTCCTCCTCCTCCATCTCCTCGTCCTCCTCCATCTCTTCCTCTTCTATTTCCTCTACTTCTTCGTCGTCCTCCTCCTCTTCCATCTCGGGCTCCCCAGACCTCGCTGCAGCCGGCCCCGCGCGGGCGCGTTTCGCGGGCGGCACGGCAGTTCCGCCAGGCTCCGGGCCGGCGCCCAAAGACACATCGCGGTCAGCTGAAAGTTGCGCCACGATATCATCCAAGGCGTCATTGTCGCCCTTTGGCTCAAGCCTGTGTGCCGCGGTGCGCTGGTCAGGCCCATCACCCGTGGTGACGCAATGCGCTGGGAACCTTAAACTGAACATGATTTAGAGCTATCATTCGCTAGCCTCAAGGCGTTGAAACAGGGTCAGGGAAAGAGACAGCGACTGACCCTTCGTTTTGCGGACACTTGTCCGACCAATGACCTGGCTTGCCGCATGTGAAGCAGCAGCGTCTTGCAAACTTGCCCTTGCCTCCTTTGACCCAGCCCATGGGGCGTGTCCCTCCAGCACGCGACCCACGCCCCTTATAGATCTTTCGCTTCATGTTCAGCTTGACAAAGTTATTCCGCACGACAGGCTTGGAAGTGACGACTTTGCCTGCTGCCTCATCCGCTTTGCGTTTCGCCATGCTCCTTGCGATCTTGTCCAAGGGATGGTCCTTGACCTCTCGGTAGCACGCCGCTTGAGCCTCCTTCTCCGCAAGCATCGACATCGTGTCTCGCGTGGCTGATGATTCAAGACGCTTTGATTCCACCGTCATTGCACGCGACGAAGCCGACTCTGCATCCTCTTCGGGCAGCACCAGAGCATTGCGGTCGAAAGGTACAATGTCCTCGCCGTTCCCACAGCACCACGAAGATCCGGATGCACTGAGAAGAGATCCTGCGCTCATCATACGGGCACGCTTGCGAATCGTGGGGCGCTCAGAAGCACCAAACATATCTCCGTCACTGTCACAGCCCTGCGAATCCCCTCCCTCGCTTCTGAGAGCGCCGGGACCGCTCTGATGCTCCGTGGCCTTTCCATATGATACCCGTGAGCAATCAACCGACTGTGGCTGGGTCTGCACGCCGATCGGCGCGCTCACCTCTGACAAGACACGCTTTCCCTGTTCGTACGCACGCCGTGGCGCCTGCGCTGGCGCGGACGCGGCAGCCGTCGGGGAGGTTGGCTGCGCAGCCGAGTGAGCTCTGTCGCGTGTTGAAGCGGCAAAGAAGGCGGCTTGTGCAGACGCTGCGGCATTGGACGTTTCTGCGGTGACCTTGGCACGGGGCTGAGCGACAGGAGCAGTCAGCGGCTTGCTCCAGCGCCTCCGTCCGGCAACGGAGCTCCGCAGCGCGTCCAGTGCCCTGCGCTGCATCACATTTCCGAGAGAGCCCTGGGCTGCTCGCTGTTCCGAGCCTCCAGCACGTGCGGCAGGAATCTTGGTGTGGCCAGTCAACTCGCCCGTTTTCAAAGCTCTGTCAAGGGCTCCTGCGGCACCACGACTTTCCACAGCACCCGACTGCAGTCCGCCAGAGGGCACTTCATGGGTTGTAGCGGCACCAGCTGCAGGGCTGATGCGTGTCGCAGCGGGTAAACCTTCAACCACTGTTGTAGAAGAGCGCCCGTTCGCAGCTGATATGGAAGGATTCCTCAACGACAGCAATCCCAAACCTAGCGGTGCGCTTGGCTCCTCCGGTTCCGGTTCTGGCTCGTTCTGACCGTGTGGCCTCGACACAGGAAGATCAGGGGCAGGTTCCTTGAGGGCACGATAGGCACGATACTTGCGTTGGATGTCCGGCTTCGCCGAGATATCGGCGACAACGGGCTTGCGGCCTGGCACGCAATATGCTTAAATTAGCATAGTGGGATCAGCTCGCGGATGGCCAGCTCGACGGGACCGAGCCGAGCGAGTCTGAGATCTCTGAATGCTGGTTACTCGCATTTCGGATACACAAGGAGGGCTTTCACCGTGCTCTGCAGTGAAGCTGCGCTCCCATGCCTTGATCTCTGTCTTCAGAAGCGAGAGCGCTGACAACTCCGCCATGGCGCCTGCCCCAGCTGCGGTGCACGCCGCCGGCGTCGCACACGCCGCGTATGATGGGCGCGAGGCTTGATCAGATCTTTGAGGCAATTCTTTCCCACTGCGATACAGGATTCCCAAGCTGTGCCCTGCCTCTCGCTCGCTCCGAACAAGGAATTGGTTGGGTGCCCGTCGGCTTTTTGGAGCGAACTCTCCTCCTGCGCAGAAAAGGATTGAAGGTTATGAACCTCGAGCTTCATAACCTTCAAACCTGCGACTTCCAAGTCCCACCCAGCTCACATGAGGGTGCTGGTGCTAGCACTGGCCGCCCTCACCGCGGTGGAGGCGTTCGCTCCGATTTCGAGTGCTGCACTGCACCGCATCTCGAGCGCACAGTGTTTGGATCATGTGCGCCCGTCGCGCCCCAACGTTCTCTGCCAGAGGGCTACTACTCTCCGTATGTCTGCCGAGGTTGCAACTGAGAATGCCGTCGCGGACGGGCTGATGGATCGCGAGCGTTACATTGTCTTCAATCGTTTCAATTCCCGCGAGGGCAAAGGACCCAAGTGAGAACGCTGCACTGTTTGCATCTGTCCATCGAGTCCGGACTAGTGACCGCGTGAGTCCTTGTCCTACAGGTTTGAGAAACGCTGGGCCGATCGCAAGTCCAGCCTGAAGACGCTGGAAGGATTTCGCTTCTTCCAGCTTCTGCGCAGAGACAGCTTCAGTGGATCGATCAAGTATGAAGAAGGGGAGCCGGACTACATGTCGATGACAGTTTGGGAAACCAAGAAGAACTTCAACTCCTGGCGGACTGGGTATGCCTTCAAGGAGGCACACGGTGGAGGCACGATTGGCGGCTTCCTCTCGGCCATCGTCGGCTCTGCAATGGTTCTGAAAGGACCCCCTGCTCCTGCGATGTGGGATGCGCTCCTGGTATTTTTCCTGACTGCCCCCTGAGCATCTCATCAAGCCTGCGCTTATTCTGCGAGGAGTTTCCCAGCACCGTCTCTACCTTCTCGCAGCCAATCACGTGCGTAACCTCTCTGTACGTGATTTGCCGCAGCCGATTGCGGTTTCTCCCGAAAGCTCGCCTATCGAGCTGAAGGGTCGGGGCGCGAACGGCATCGCCATCGCTGACGGCAAGGTCTTGTACGCCCTAAAAGAATTGCATGACCCAGGCAGCATGAAAATGCGGGCTTGGATCTGACGCAGTTGTGATCTTGCGGCAAGCAGGCGGCACTGCCTGCAGAGACTTTCGTCGCCATGAACCGCTTCCGCGTGAAGGAGGGCCAGCAGGCAGCATTCGAGAAGTGCGCGCGCCCCAACGCGCGCGGAACTATAATCGCTTTCTCGGCGGATGCATGTAGGAAGCCACTTACCCCTCCTCGGCGATGGCAGGCGGTGGGCGGCGCGCGAAAGCATTCTTGCTGAACAGCCTGGCTTCTTCGGCTTCTACCTCATGCGACGCGACGGCGGCGGGAAGGCCAAGAACGGTGGGGCTCCCTTCGCCGACGAGTCGTTTAACTACTCCACATGCACTGTGTGGGGCAGCAAGGCCGCCTTCGAGGTATGGCGCGATGGACCCTCGAAAAGTGTCCACGCCAAGTCGCAGTCAGTCTCCCGCCCGCTGTGGCCCTCAAATGTCTAAAACGCTCCTTGATAGGCGCATGCTCAGCAGCTTCCAGCCGTGCACAGTGCCATGCTGCTAACCTGTGGATCCCGTTCACCTCCGGGCAGAGAGAAGACTGACAGCGGCGAACAACCCCCTCTTTCTGAGATTCTTGAGGGGTCTCCTTCCCCGATTTTCTGGGAGGGGATTCTGGCACTCGAATCTACGGTTGGGGCGTAGAATGCTTGCACGATGCGGCGACCTCTGACGACATGACAGTGAATGCGTAACCTTCACAGCTCCCCTTCTTTCTCGCATAATTGTGTCCCGAGGTCACGCGCATCGAATTTGTAGTGCCCACAGTCGGCAATTACGTCCGAGAAATCGATTCGCACTGAGATGCGATCAACGCTTTCATACAGTACACTCACCAGCGCAAAGCAAGCCGCTGTAGGCATCTATTCACCTGTCTCATCAAGAAAGGCCTCAAGCTCGTCCTCCTCTGCTGTCTTTTTCAGACCACCCATTGTGGGCGGGAGGACCGATACACCCTTCTCGGTAACGCTGGGCTTGGGTTTCTTGATGCCCATTCGCGTCCCATGGTTCTGGAAGTCACGCCATGAGTCGATACGATCAAGGCGGTCCTTGTCCCAACCGTCCTCTTGAACCTCTTCAAACTTCTCTTTCTCACCAAGTTTCGCCAATGCTTCCTTGCTTCGTTTCTCGTTGGCAATGAACACCTTTTCAGCTTTCGAGCGCCGCCGTTCGAGCTGCTGCAGGATGCGATATGCAGCCTCTCGTTGGAATTCTGCGATCTTATCCTCGTCCTCCTTGGTAAATTCACCTTCGTCGGCAGCCTGTTTCCCAATTCAAAACTGTTAAGAACCAGTTCCCGCTAGCTGATGTGCACACGTTCAAGAATTCTGGGCATCCTTCTGCGGGCAACTTGCCTTGAAGCTCTCTTGGTCATCCTTTTCCTTATCCACGTCCTTCTTTTTGCCCTCTCTATTGCGCTTACGCTGACGAACCTGCATACCGAGATCAGAGGCGGTGAGGAGACGGCAACGTGGGCGTCCGGGTGTGCTGTTCATGGGCGCAAAGGAGACGAGCAAATGGATTCTTACCGCCCCGCCAAGAAAAGCATTCCGGAGATTTGCAACTTCTTCGACGGTTGCCTTCTTGTTCTTGGCTGCGTCTTCCTTTTCCTGTTTGCGGAGCTTCTTGAGCTCGCGCTCACCCTCCAAGCGCGAGGCTTCCCAGCACTCGAGGTAGAAGGGCCGCTTTTCCTCGTCCTGAAGCTCTGCCAACGACTTTTTGCAGACCTCGAACGCCTCTTCCGCCATCGGGTGCTTGCATTTGTCCGGGTGCACCATCAGCGATATTTTACGATAAGCCAGATTCGTCTCCTCTGCCGTATTGACTGGTTTGATCTGCAGAACCTCGAAAGGATTCAACTTGTGCTTGATGATTCGCTCCACCTGCAGCTTGCGCTCCAGGTTTGAAGTGTCGGCCATGAAGGAGCTCAACAATTCCATTTCTTCGGAGTCCATTTCAGGCAGCTCAGGTTTCTGCGAATACAGACAGGCATTAGTCACTTCCACGGCGCGCGGCATCGCTGGCTGCCCAAGACAAGACCGATTATGAGAGATATCTCCTTTACCTTCAGGGCTGGATCCTTCTTTTCTTCTGGCACCGAAGTCTCGGTTCCAGTTCCATCTGCAGGCCTGTCCGACCCTGAGACTGCTTCTTCTATCCCCGCAGCCTCTTTTGTGGCGCCTTCTGCAGCGCCTGCGTCACCCGAGTCGACCATTTGCGCGTCCGCCCCAGTACCAGCGGGCTTGACGAGCGGGTCATTCGGAGACAGCTCCGCCAAGCCCCGTAGCAACAGCGCATTCACAGGGTCATGTTTCAGACCCTGCCGGTACGCATCGAGAGCTTGTGCACGCCGATTCAGTCCAATGAGTGCAGCGGCCCTCCGGCCGTAGCCCTTTGGCCATGTCGGAGCTAAGTTCACGCACTTCTGTGCATCGTTGAGCGCAGACTGGAATTGGTTCACAGACGCATACGCGCCGGAACGATTCGAGAAGAGAACATGGTTGCCCTTGTCGAGCTCGATCGCTGACGAGAAGTGGTCAATCGCGTCCTCAAAGTTGCCTGCCGCGAATGCCTTGTTGCCTCGCTGCTTGTAGCGCTCGACCTTTTCTGCCTTAACCTCGGCGGAGTCAGCGACCGGCTCCGCAGCCCCGCCACCAGCAGCACTGGTAGAAGCGCCGTCTGTGGCCTCTCCAGCATCGCCTGATCCGGTGTGCGACGCAGCGGGCCCGTCACCCCCAAGCGGATTCGCAGAGGGCGCCTGCGGCTGGTCATCCAGCTTCTTGTTGAGGGCCTCGATGGCCGCCGTCGCTGCTGCATTACCGGGCTCAAGTTCCAACACTTTCTGATAGCACACTAGCGCGTCTGCGTTCCTGCCATTCGATCCCAGTTTACGTCAGCCGCTGCACGGCGGCACGCCACGGCTCCGAGTTCGTGGGCGCACCTGCCTTTGCCCTCAAGCGCCGCGGCACGGCGCCCGTAGCCGCGGGACCAGTCAGGCTTGACACGAATACACATATCCGCATCACGCAATGCGTCGTCATATTCCAGAAGGCGTGCGTGGGCTGCCGAACGATTTGAGTGGAGCACGTGGCAGCCCTCTCGTTTCGCGAGACCAAGAGAGTAGAGCCACACAGCATCGCTGAACTTGCCCTTGGCAAGCATCGAATTCCCCTGTGGCCTCACAATGGTGAACAACAAGCGGCTGTGCGGCTGTTTCACAATCCCAAACACCGGGATGGCTGCGGGCAGGCGGGCACACGGATGGGGAAGAACCAAATCCTTGCAGTTGTCGGCCGTACAGCCGGCGACACCGCCAGGAAGCAGCGCCTCGGCGACGGTAGCGATCATAGGCGCATCGTCACTGCCCATGGTTCGACGCTACACTGGAGTGTCCTCCGAAGGACACTGTTGTGTCGGACGAGAGGGCGACCTACGCCCCTGCTCGGTCGGCGCCGCTATCAGAATCCCGCCACTTCACTTTCGTAGAAAGTCAATCTCGATCTGACAGATCCGACTACAGATTGGTCCTCCCATTCAGACCGCACAGTGTTGGCCCCGGGTCCACGGTGCAACCAGGCTGGCAAGAGCCGCAGGGCAGCTATTCAGAGGCTATGCGTAATTATCTGTTCCTCTTAATTGCAGCCTCTGTCGCAGCAATTCCCGCTTCGTTCTCCTCAGGAGTTGCCGCAAGGTCTCACTGCCATCCTGCGAGCGTGTCCGACTGAAGTTTCCTGAATCAACGCGAGTTCGCTGACATGAATCAATCGCCTCACATCAATCGATCGATGAAATGTTTGCAGCAGGACCGGGGCTGTTGCGTGGATTCCGACAGGAAGTCTACAATTTCGGCCAGGAATAGTGCAGAGGATCGAAGCGCGCAGCGCGACCTGTAAGTTGCGTGCAAAGATTCTGGATGATAACAATGCAGCTGCATTCAAGGAAGTCATTCCTGCTACCAAGGAGTGGGTGAAGGGCTTGCCCTAACTCTTGAAACCCGAAAATCTCTCAGTATCCTGATCGCAGTGCAGCGTGCAGATTTTATTGTCCACCTTAATCTGTGCCCGTTCGCGAAAGAACCCATGAAAAAGGGCACGATTCGCTTCGCGATTTCAACCGCTGAAAACGGTGAGCAGCGCCAAATACCGTCCATTGGGCATTTGTACACATGCTGATATCTTCAGCACCTTTCAGGAGACGAACTGCGCAACGATGTCTTCCAGGAGTGTGCAAGGCTCCTCGACACACCAGAAGAAGAGGTCTGCGAGCTCGCTCTCACCCAGATATGGCGCCGAAGTTTTGATGACCATAGCCGCTTACATAGGTCGCGACGAGCCTAATGATGGCGCCAGCATGGAAGGAGTCTGAGCAAAAGTGGGGGGAGGTTGGCTACTGGCTCGAGGACTTTTTGGAGGAGGAGGTCGATGAGATCTTCGACGGCAAGATGGGCGTCGTTTTTTTCCATCCGGAGTGGACCTTCGACGAGCTACCTAAAGGTATCTATCGCTAAAGTTCCTTCCGAGAACATTGAAAAACAGAACTGGAATCAGCGACTCCCGTAAACCCACCCAACCGGCAGATGACCCGACCCACTACGAGCGGCGCGCACCGTTCCCTACAGTCAGCTTCCTGCGCAAGTCTGACATCAAGATGCATGTAACTGAAGCTATGGTCGTTGCCTCCCACAAACAAGCTTGTATTGAGTTGGCGACTGCCCTGCCGGCTCAGCTGATTCTGTTTGGCAACCAGGAGCGTGGAATCAATCTTTCCAAAGAGATCTCGGATCACAACACGAGGATCTTGAAGAGCGAAGGCACTGCCGCGCTGGCCAAACTGCTCTCCACGTTCCGCTCTGCTTGAAACGCTGTGGCGATGGGAGAAAAGTACAGAATCACGGGAGTCGAATCATTCATTCATCCACTAGTGGTCCCTCCAGGGGAGGCTGATGCAGCTGAAGTAGGTCTGTCGCGGGATGCGGGAATGCGAAGTACGGCCCGTGCAAAAATCGTCCCACGAGATGCCTTGTTTGCTCGAAGGATCGCGTCGACGCTAACACAGTATCTTCGAGAGAGAACAGCGTGTGTTAGAGAGACAGAGATGATATTCAGATCTGCATGTTTCGGGTCGCGCTGGAACATGCGAATCTACAGTAGTCTTGGACGTGATCCACCTGACCGACACCCCTCCGAGCGTATCTGTATTGCTTACTCGATGCAGGATGAAAGAACCACTCGCAGCCTCCTGCTCACAGCCGCATCGTACCATTCTGAGCAAATATCAAATTAGATTTTGGCGAACCCTCACCTTCAGTGGAGATGGCGCAGGGCAGCTCACTCCTTCACTCGGCGCTCGATGAGCCGTAGAGCAGGCGTGCTTCGATGACCCTGCCGGCAAAGAAGCATCCTGGCATGCTAGTCGCCTCTCTGAAGCATGACCCTTCTGTGAATGCGCCTCAAACTCCACGGAATCAGTCGCGTCTGAGCCCGAGAAGATCACAGGACCGGGAGATGCTGCTGGAACATGCTTCAGGCGCTTCGGAGTCCAAGGACCGAAGAGGCGCCATCTCCTCGGCTTCTGTTTCGAACGCGACACGTCGTCGATGCCCAAGCAAGTCTCTAGCTCCCCGAGATCATGAACACATTCATAATATTCGCTGCCCCTCATTGCAAGAAGTGGGTGCCGGCCATGGATGACAGCAGAGCAAAACTATTTTTTGATTTCTGAATTTTCGAGCGGATTCGGAGCGGAAAGATATCCCGTTTTGGTTCGTCAAAATCCGGGGCCAACGGCGGAACTTCGACGGTGGCTACCATATTTGGTGTGAGTCTTTCGTTAGTGGTGTGGGCCGGTCTCCCGGCCCCTGCTTTCCTACTGTGTTTTGGCTCTGCAATCTGCGACTGTTTGTTAATAAACGGATGCTTTCCCCTTTCGTTTACGAAGTAATTCGAATGCATCTCCCACGAGCCCAAGCACTACACAGTCTCTGCAACCGTTTCCCTCGAGGAATTCTGCGAAATGTCACCTTCTGAGCAACGCTCTGGGAGCGATATGGATAGGTTGATGCTCTCCAATTGTTGGCGGTAGCGACGGCGTCGCTGCAAGCGGACCACCGTGAAGCCTGCAACAACTGCTACGGGTTGGGCGATTAGTATCATTCTCACAAACGAGGATGGTTTACAAAAACATGAGCAGATTCTTGCCTGCAGTCAACGAGAGGACAATCGCGATGATTTGAGCGCTCGACTGTCCGCGCGCAATTACGTTTCCGAGCTGGCATGCCGCTCCGAAAGTGTGGGCGAAAGCGGAATCCCCACTCTCAAGTGCCATCGGCCCGCTATACCTGCCGTGAAGTGCACCGTGGAACTGGCAGGTTTTTGATGAGAGACTCTGTCGAGGATAGTAGTGGATGAAATCGATGCACATCTCATCGCTGGAAGCAAGCCCCCAAACGATCTGCGTGGCCTCGTGTCCGACGGGCGTGCGGTAAAAACACTCGGTCTCAAATGAGTCTCCCTTTCTGATTGTGAAGCCCAGTCCAGTCGACACTGGAACAATGCCCCCGCTCATTTCAAAATCGTAGTAATCGGCTTCGTCTTGTCGAAGCAGCTTCTGGTTGCGATACTGCCTTGTTACCATGCGCTCGCCGGCTGCATGCATGTGCAAAACCCGAGAGAAGACGGTGACTTCTGCGTCCTGCTCCCTTTTGTGCTTAGATCACTGCTGTGTGGGTCAACTTGCGCACCGTTCCGTAAAAGCAGAGGCATTTATGCACCTGAAACTGGTCAGTAAATGACGAGCTGCAGTCAAATCGATGCAGCGAGTTCCCCTGTGGCAGTCGACTTGATTTCAGCCTCTCATCGTGTTTTGCATTGCGATTCAATCATTTTGGTTTGAATCGCACTTTGGGTAAAGCCTCGTCCCTTAGCTTCATCATCGGATCCCCCAGAGAGATGACTCCACTATCGTATCTGTAAGCAGAGCATGTGAAGTCAAAGTGGTGCGGGGCGGACAGCTCACGGCCACCGACCTGGTGAGGTTACCTGCGCAGCCGGGTGGTGTAGAACACTCGTATCCCGCTGTTGTCGATCTTTCCTTGTGTCCGAGCGGGGTTGTCAAAGTGCGTCTGCACCTCTATGGATCGATACCCGTTGGATCCGAGGAGCGGTGCTCCAGCCTCGGGCGGAAAGGACAGAGGCAGTTCTCCTGGCGCCCACCCTGCCCAAGCACGCGTGAACAACTGATTTGCGATTAATTTCGAGCATCGTTTAGCATTTGTCTGGAGGGTACCCCAAATGATGTTGCCTGCTCCGGCCGAGTGGCCGCACATCGATGAGTTTTGCGCGCCATCAACGTACAGAGCAGTCTCAAACCTTGAGAAGGGCAAAGTTTGTCACATGCCCACTTATCGCGCATTTTTGCATGAGTTGATGGCATCTTTCGTACCCAGCGACAACGATATGGTGAACATGATCTACCGTCTCGGGGTCCACCAGATGCTCCACCCCAATAATGTGCAGGGTTTGCTCGCCTGAAAGCCCCAGCAACTTCTGCACGTCGACACACTACACGGTGCAGGAATATCAGCGTCGTATTCGTTGCAATTTCCTGAAAATGCTCTACAATGGGATGCAGACATTGTCCAGGAGAATCTTACCTCATGGTGATAGTACGTCTCTGTTGCAGGAACGAGCAAGTTCCGTTGCTTGATCTCGAAGGACTTCGCATTCCGAACCTGGGCCATACTGACTCAGCTCCTCTTCAATTGACTGACTAGAGTATTCAGGCTCCGCAAGGAGCTCAACATGGAACAGTACCACAGCGAGGGTGTCGGTGGAAGATTCTGCCCCGAAGAAACGAACCGTTGTGAAAGCCCGTTGACTGCCACCGTGAAACTGGATGTTCATGCTCTCTCCCCACGCTGCTATGATTCGCGTTGGTTGTGCGCCCCCGCTATCGTCTCGAATAATACGGTCTTGAGCATCGCCTGTGTCGAGAGGACGCTCCGCTTCGAACCAGGTCTGCCCAGCCTTGTTACCGCCAGCCAGCAGTATCCAATCCTGGCAAGAATCCTTCTTTGGGGCGCCGTGGCCGTCCGCCCAGGCGTCAACAAGTTTGCTAGATCCGCTCTCAAAGTACACTATGTCTGATCCCTTCATTCCTCCAGACTCCGCAATCCCGAAGCCGACCCACCCTGTGTTGTTTGCAGCCATAGCGAAATGGAGCTTCTTCGCCTCATGGTTGACGGTCCAGGCGATTTTGACGCCGGGAGCAAGTTGCTGCCATCTTTCGAATTGCTTTGCAACAACCATACTCGCGTGAAGCACGATTGAAAGCGCCAGGACGAGCGGGTGCCTCATGGCTACGACAGTCGGAAATCACTTTCGGTCACATCGGTCACTAAAAATGGACGCAAGTGACCGATGTGACTGGAAGTGATTTCCGACTGTCGTGTGTCTAGAGGGAGGGGAGAAAACACGACCCAGACCGCGAACAGAGAAGGGGGGAAGAAACGTTCAATGACGACGAGCGTGAAAAACGGGAATAACAGTGCTTAGAGGGCGGGCAAGGAGAGAAGCACGCTAGGAGGGCGTGAGCGAGGAGAGCAGACTCAGCAGAGAGACTTCTGAGGCGGGCCCGTCCGGAGGAACAGAGAGGGATCGAAAATGCAACAGCAGGTAGCGGCGTAGCTCAGGTCGACGAAGCGCCAACCGGCTAGATTTGATTTGAGGTGTCCCGGGAGCACGTTCCAAAGGACTTCGACTGCAGCAGTTTATTCTCTGCAGACATCCTAAAAGTCGCACGTCTTGTGAATTTTGAGGATGATAGCAGTCTCCGTGTCATGGACCGGTTGTTTGGATCCAGGTATTGATCCAGTCAGTATTTGGAAATGTTAGGTGCCGCAATGCGAGGGGGCACACAATCTCGATTCTTCAGGGCTGCAGCGCCAATTGGGTGTGCAGACTGGTTGGTGGTTCTTGTTTTCCTAGCTGCGCTGGAATACGCTGACAGCGTGAAGCAAATTGGCGCAAGTGATGGGCGGCGCACGGGGCTGTGGATCGAAGGCTACAGAGAGCTCTTGTCGTTCCGCATGCAGCACGGACACTGCGACGTACCTCGCTCTTGCGATTCTGTGTTCGCCGACCGTCCTTCTAAAAATGGGCAGAGGCTGGGGCTATGGGTCATGTCGCAACGAGGGTCGCGACGCGCGGGCAGGCTGGGGTGCGAGAACAGACCCAAACCGGTTTCTGATGCACGCGTAGTGCTCTGATTGATTCTCGTAATAGCTGCAGATAGCGGGAGAATGCGAAACCCTTCGCGTTCGCAGCAGATGCTAAGGTTGCGAAGTCTTGCAGGTTGGAACGGGAGCTCAAGCTGAGCAATCTCGGATTGACATGGAACCCGCAGGTTTCAGAGTGGGATTCCATGTTTCAACAACTTAGGATCACCAAGAGCTCGTCAGGCTGTAGCGCTCAGAGCGTTTGCAACAATTCAAAGACGAACAAGCTCTTGCGGTTAGATCAATCCACCGTGGGGCTGTAGGGGTCCTGAAAGTGGATGCGATCTGCAAGCAAGTTTGTCTCTGTTATCTGTGTCTCTGGTGTGACTCGTGTGATTTGGTCGCAGATGGCTCGAGATTCAGCGGTTCAGCTGGCGTAAGGGACGTCTTGCTCCAGCGCGTGTCGAGCAATTGATGTCTCTGGGCATCCAGCCGGACGCACAGGTACGCAGCGCGTCGGAAGCTTGCCAGTAACGGCTGATCTGTGGGCGGGGTGCCGATGGAATGACGGTTTTGTGATCAACAGGGTAGCGAGTGGGAGCGGCAATTTGAGCTGCTAGTGCTATACAAGCAGACATTTGGCACCTGCTCTGTTCCGTACCCAAGCCGGCCGGTTCATCCCTCCACGAACCCGAACTGAATATGGGTGCTGTTCAGCTGCCTCGAAGTAGGTGCGCCCATCCACTTACGTGTCATTTCACACAGATGTCTTCCAAGCGGTATCCGCCAGGCCCGGAGCACAGACCCTGCCCGATGCACAAGAGTGTCATGACAGCGCTGGGATACTGGGTTACGCGGCAACGCTCACTCCAGCGCCGCCGCATGCTCCTCACCATCCGATGGAAGAGGCGCGACCCCACCGCAATTTCGTTCATTGCTGCAAAATCCCGAATTTTCTGTTGGAAGAGTTCGTCATCCCGAGGCACAAAGTTGCTATGGTATAGCGCCCTTGTGCTGGGGAAAAAACTCTCCACAGCCAAGTTCTAATAGCATGCATGACCTAATTCTTCCAGGTTGGACGCGCTGGGTTTCTCCTGGGGATAATCACTCGATGGGAGGGGATTCACAGGTGCACTGGGGCTAGGGAATGGCGATGTTGCCCGAAAAACAAGCGAGCGGCATCAGGCGACAGATGTCTCTTGCCGCAGGGCTATCTCGTGTGACCTTGTCAGAGGGACCAGCATCTCGCCCCCGCCTGTCCTTGGGAGAGTCTCGGGTCGGGGAAGGCAGAGTGGGCGTTGAATCAGAGTACATTTGTTGAGAACGAAATCAAGCTGGTAGCGGTTGCGAAGCACAATTTACAAACAATACAGACAGCTGCTCACGAGCTTGCCCTCCCTTTGGCACCACTGAGGTCATATGCCGCGTGGCTTTCATAAATGTACCCCTGGCATAGTGTAGCATACTCCAGAGTCTACCGTGCCGTAGATCATGTCCCGGCGCGTCAGTCAGCTAGAAGTATGGAGAACTGCAACCAGAAGCAGACGGCACGCTGCTTGTCCTGATCGTACACTGTGATCTTTGCCTGAAAGCGGTGCCAGATTTAGGATTGAAGCCAGACTGTGGAGTCTTGCATTTGCTACACTTTCAGAGTCCACAATCCGAACTTGTGTGCACACGCTAGCGACAGCGGGGGCGCGCTGGGCTGGCATTCGCCTGAAGGTCGCCATCGACGAGCCACGATGGAACATTGCCGGATGCAGGAAGGTTGAAGATGCTGGAGCTAGACGAGATGTTTACAGGTGTGAACGGACAGTGACAACTTACACCATTCCGCTCGAACCACGGGTCACAATCGGAGCCTGGTGCAGTTCCAGCGAGTGAGATTGGGCACGAGCGCTGTCGTCCCGGGAGGGGGAAGCGACGGCAAGGGAAAACTTAGTGCGCACCGAAGATGTGCTCCACCGAACTGCAAAGTTCATACGAGCAAGAGCCATAGTCCTCGATGCAGGGTATCTTTTCCTGTCCCCAAGGTCCGGACTCAATCGTTCACGTTGCAGCGCATATACCCAGAACTTGGCTAGGCGCGAATGGTTGGGCGGAGGCAGGGAGGATGAACCCAGACGTCCATGTATGGAACCCTCTTCTTCAGCTCCAAGTCGAAGCTTCCGCCAGCTGAGTTGTGCAGCGGCGCTTAGTTGCGCCGTGCCTGACGCGGCAGGATGCTGCTTCGGGGTGGCGAAACTCACTTATTTCCTTGGCGATCGACCCCGTGAGCGCTATCTTGATCGGAAGCTCCCTACTTCTAGAGAACTTGATTGGCGACCTGTTCCGTTAGAGAAGCATGAATCATTCTTCTATGCGTTTCATGCGGGCAAGGGCGGAACGCTTGGGGGCATTTGCAGCGCTCAGCCTGCCAGCGGGACCAGGCGATTACGGAGCAGCAGCTGCATCAGTGATCTGGATGTTGTCCGTATCATCTCCGCACATGCGCCACTCGAACGGCGCGGCGCCAATCTGCTTCATCACAAGCCTGGGCTCGGCTCCTTCACGTACTGCGAAAAGGGTGCCCCCGCCTGCGTCAGCTGCGAGGGGTGACTGCAGGAACTGGCCCATGGCCGAAGCTGGCCAATGTACATTACACCGCACGCAAAGTGAGCAACTACCCTTGTGGGTGTGGGGATCGTCAACCATCTGAGACATGTGATGCCGGGATAGGTAGAGCTGTACAGACTGCGATGAGCGCCGCAACAAGCACAACGGCGATCAAGTGAGATGCCGCATCCCCTTTATGATACATCGCCAGGCACTGTATTGCAGACCCCAAGCTCGGCGGCCCTCTACAATCCCCAACCAGTCAAGCTCAAAAGATCTGTTTGCGACTGCAACCGTTGGGTGTTTGCCGTCCGCCAGTGCGAGCGGCGCCACCCCTTTCGGAACACAAAAGGCAGCGATCTTCGGTAGCAATCCACTTAAGTTTGTTTACTTTTGAATGAATGAACTTCACGTGCTCGCAAACAAGGGGGTGGAAGCGGCGGCGTGCATCGGTTCGCAGCCTGCCAGCAGGATGAAGCGCTCATCGACGGGGGGCGGCAGCGATGGAAAGAAGAAGCAGAAAGCTGCCAACGTGGAAGCGGACTTTCCGCGTGGGAAGCCCGCACCTTCGCTTGAGATGAAGCCTCAGCTCACGAAGGTTAGTTAGTTGTCTGAGCGGGGCAAAGGCGGCTGTGAACACCTGCGGAATTTTGCCCCCAGCCCCTGCACCCATTAATGCTACCAGAATTCATCTTTGAGTGGTCGCTGTCATGAGTAAGGTTGTGCGGTTTCGGCTGGGCCGACCCATCCCCCATTTCCGTCACATGAAGCCCCGACTCCAGGTGCGGAAGAGCGACATGGACACAAATCTCTTCAAGAGCGAGGCTGCACGCGAGAAGGAGGCAGCAGCGGCAGCAGCCCTTGTCAAAGACAAGAAGAAGATCCGTGGCAAGAACCTTAAGGTATCAATACAATTGAATCTCCAACTCCCGCCTCGTGCTGAGTGAGGTGCTCGCTGCGTGGTTCTCTGACCCGGTTATTTGCGGCACGCAGGCGACGACTGCGAAGCGGGCACAGCGAGCGCGGTCAGATGCGCGCATGATGAAGGGCGGAGAGGAGACTGAGGACCTTGGTGACGGTTGGAGTGAGAGGGAAACCAAGCTTCCAAAGTCTGTTGAGCCTCTTCGCTTCAAAAAGGTTGAGCCATTTCCGTTGAGCAGCGTCATTCCCCTGATTCATCATGACTGAGCCCTGTTCCACGCTGTTTCATTCTACTAAGACTACAAGCTTGGCCGCTGCTGATAGAGATGATCCTTTCCCCGAGGTCAGGTCAACGAGGGCATGCTGCTGCTTGGAGTAGTGAAGGAGGTTCGTGAGGCGGAGGCGCTGATCGCGCTGCCCAACAACCTGTCAGGTTGGGTGGAAGTTGACCAAGTCAGTGATGAACTCGAAAGTCTCATCGAAGAATCGCTGGAAGATGAGGACGCTGAGCCGCCCGCGCTGTCCGACTACCTCTGGACGGGCCTCTCGGTGCGTTGCATGGTGCTCAACACGGCAGTTGTATCCGGATCCGGGAAGCAATCCTCGTCCCATCACAAACACATCAATGTGTCAGTCAAGCCATCAATTGTGAATCGCGGTCTCTCAGTGGGTTCTGTGCACGTCGGAATGAGCCTATACGGATCTGTGTCGTCAGTCGAGGAGCACGGTTACGCAATTTCGCTGGGCAGCCGCGAACTTTCCGCATTCTTGCCGTTTAAAGAAGCCGGAGACAAGAATGGAAAGCTAAAAGTCGGGCAGCTTGTAGAAGGACGCGTCTCAAAGCTGCAAAAGGGTTCAAAACTTGCAGTACTTTCTCTTGTGCCCGCAGAGGAGTCCGAGAAGGCGGGAAAGGGCGCCGTGACCAAAGAAGTGGACGATGCGAGCATCGACGCGCTGCAGCCAGGGATGCTCGTGCAGTGCAGCATCGCAAAAGTTCTTGAGAGTGGGCTTGTCGTGCGTTTCGACGTCTTTTGTGGGCACGATCGATCTGTTTCATCTCGCCAGCATGATCCCCGATGCGGACTCTGACGATGAGGGTGATGAGGCTGCTGAACGTTCCGCAACATCTGCCTACACCGAGAAACAAAAGCTTGTTGCGCGCATCATCTACGTCGACATCGGGTCGCGCATTGTCGGGCTGTCGCTGCGCCAGCATCTAGTCGAGCAGCGCCCGCCTCTCTATCATGCTCTTGGGGTTCGCATCGGCCAAGTCTTCAGCCAGGCTGTGGTCAGGCACATCGACCCGGGCATCGGAATGGTGCTTGCACTTCCAGTCTCAGCACTGAGCGGTCACGAAGATGACGCGCAGCAGCTTCAGGGGTGGGTGCATATTTCGAATGCAGCGGACGATCGCGTCGAAAAGCTCGAGAAGACGTTCCGTGTCGGCCGGGAGGTTGCTGCTCGTGTGACGGGGTTCTCGTGGATGGACGGCATGCTGAATTTGACGATGAAGAAGTCTGTCGTGGAAGCTCCTGTGATGGGGCTTGAGGATATTATGCCAGGACAGATTGTTCGGGCCAAGGTGGTTACGCTCGGAGAGAAAGGTTGCATCGTTGCGGTCGCGGAGCACGTTCGTGGTCTCATTCCTCCTCCGCACTATGCAGACGTGAAGCTGAATAATCCAGAGAAGACGATGACGGTGGGCAAGGTCCTTAAACTACGAGTGCTGACGGTGGACCCTCAGCAGCGCCGGCTGATTCTATCCAACAAGAAGACGCTCATAAATTCTGAATTACCGGTGGTTTACGCATTGAAGCAGTGCATTGCGGGTACAATTGCTCACGGCTGGATTGCTAAGATCCAGGACAATGGACTGCTCATCTCATTATTCGGTAAGGTGATGGGTTTCGCGATGGTTTCCGAATGCGGAATCGACCGTGAGAATGAGGACATCCACGAGTGCTTCTCGCAAGGGCAGGTCGTCAAGGTTCGCATAATGGAGACAAACACAGAGCGAGGTCGAATCCGTCTGTCACTGCGCACCACTGGACCACTTACGCCTGCGGGAAAGAAGGACGGTACGGATGTCAAGCCTGCCAGCGAGAAGAAGGAGAAGAAGGAGAAGAAGGAGAAGAAGGAGACAAGCGGACCGCGCCTCGAAGTTGGCGCGGTTGTCCCTGTGCAGATTATGTCCAAGGAGAACGGCTTCTTCGTGGTCCACACCTCGGCCGACGCGCCAAACGGCGCAGGCTCTGTTGGGTACATTCCTCAAGCGCACCTGTCCGACCATGCAGCTATCGCTGAGCAGCTTTTGGAGAAGGCACCAATGAACTTCCCTCTCGAGGCCGTTGTGCTCCAGCACGAGGCAAGCAAGGGACGCTACGCCATGAGCGCCAAGCGCTCGCTCGTCGAGGCAGCCCTTGCAGGAAAACTTCCTCGGGTCGCCTCGGAAGTGCGTCCGCAGCAATTTTTGCAGGGCTTCGTGCGCGGCGTCGAGGACTACGGTGTCTTCGTGTCCTTCCTCGGCGGATTCTCGGCACTCGCACCGAAGGGAAACCTCTCGCAGAAGCCGATTGAGTCTGTGGCTGAGATGGGCTTCTTTGTTGGGCAATCTGTTCGGTGCTGCGTCGTGTCTGTGGACGCGGACAAGTCGCGCGTCTCAATCACTCTCAAGCCCAATCTCTGTATGTGCCCCGACGCGGCCTTCTTGTCGTCGCTGCTAGCTGACCAAGCTCTTTTGGCTCTCGCCAAGACGTATCCTGAGCCGTCTACGCTTCCGACACCACCCATCGGCGCCGTTGTGTCAGCCGTAGTCAAGGCATTCAAGCCAGATGGCTGTGCTTTCACCCTCGAGGGTGGAGCCCGCGGTTTCTGCCCCAAGGCCTCACTCGACGCCGCGGGGATCAAACCCAACCCGGGCAAGAGCATCAAGTGCGTTGTCCTTGACGTCGATGCCCCGACAAGTCACGTGGTACGCCTCATACCAGAGTCCTCCACTTCCCTCTCCTTCTTTGCCCTGAGATCAACACGGCATTCAAACCGCGTGGGCCAATACAGGTGCTCTGTGCAGAGCCGGCGGTCGTCGCGGTGCGCGAGGGGCTCAAGACGAACCAGGCCCGCCTTGGGGCTGTGAAGGGCATCAGAAACCTGGACACGGTCAGAGACCAGCCCTGATCCCTGTGCCGTCCCCCCCTCACCAGCCTTCCGACCCATTCTGACCGACAGTTGGCTCGGGCGCCGCAGGCTTCGGGCGTGATCCGTTCGGTTTACGCTGGTAAGGTTCTGCTGACCCTGCCTGCGCACAAAGAGGCGGTGGTTGTGGCGGCGGCAGAGGACTTCAACCAGCGCGGAAACGACGTGCTTGGGCGATTCAAGGTCGGCTCCGAGGCGCAAGTCGTCACCTTCGAGGTGGACGAAGCCGGCCGCGTGCTCGGGTCCTGCGGAGACTTGGGGCAGAACGGGAAGGGGAAGCGTGCCGCAGGCGCAGCGAAGGAGAAGAAGGTGTCCAAGGCGGAGCGCGCGGCAGACGAGGAGCTGCAGGCGCTTGGCGGGGCCATCACCTCAGGGGATGTCAAGGTCGGAAAGCGCGTAAAGGGCGTTGTCATGATGGTTTCCCCGACGCATACGATGCTTCGGCTCGGCAAGAATATTCGGGGATACATCCATGCACTCGACATGCCTGAGGGCGCAGCACCCTTCACAAAGGGCCAGGCCGTTGAAGCAAGCGTGACGGCCGTGAAGACTCCGGCGGGAGGCAAAGACGACGAGCATGCGGTCACTGTGGTCGATATGTCACTATCCGACAAGGCTCGCGCGCCTGTCGCGCTTGAAAAGCTTAAACTTGGCGACGTCGTGACCGGCCTCGTGCAAGAAGTGAAGGGTGGATTTGTGTGGGTTGAGTTGTCAGCATCGCTCAAGGGACGCGTGTCTGCGCTCGATGCGTCTGCATCGCTAGACGTGATCCAGTCGCTCACCGCCTCCTTCTCGGCAGGGCAGCGAGTTCGCTGCCGAGTGGTTGCGCTTGACGTACCCGCTGGACGGCTCGATCTCTCTTTCCGGGGCGTTGGCGCGCCAGATTCGGTAACTCCAAACAAGAAGCGGCGCAAGTCGGCTGGCGGGGCGGCGGCAGACGACATCGTGCCAGGCGCATGCGTGCCGTGCAAGGTGCGTTGCCTAGCTCCTGCTGCACATACAAATCTTGTCTGGACCTGCTCTCTCACAAGCTGCTGCGTGGCGCGCTGACCCACTGTGCGCAAGTCTGATCTTTCGAGCGTCGCTTGTCGACTCCCCCAGGTCGTCAAGTCCATCCCTGGAACGGGTCTCGTGGTCCAGCTCGGCCAGTCGCGGTTCGGACGCGCTGGGATGTGCGATGTCGCAGACAAGGTCGTTTGCCAGGGCGCAAGCCTCCCCCCCCCTCCTCTCCCCCAGCATTGGTTGGCTGTTGCACGCGTGCGAATGCAGCGTACCGTTGGTGTAATGCGTCTGCATGCGGCCAGGTTGTGGAGAAGCCTCTGGCGCTCTTCCCTGTTGGGACGTACACCATGGCCTTCGTGCTCTCCACCGCCGAGGACAAAGTCGACGTGTCGCTGCGTCCGTCGAGGACCGGCGTGGTACGTGGCGCTACACCGTCTGCAAAGCTGGGGAAGCGCAAGGGCGACAGCGAGGATGCGTCGGCTGTCGCGTTCGCCGAGGTTGGGAGCGTGGACGAGCTGACCACAGGCCAGATTGTGAGCGGATATGTGAAGAGCACATCGAGCGCTGGGTGCTTCGTCCATCTCGGGACGCAAGTGGTAGCGCGCGTAGGGATCTCGCAACTCTCTGACGCCTACGTTAAGGATGTGAAGGGTTTCTGCCCCCCCGGAAAGCTGGTAACGGGCCGCATCATCAAGGTTGACGAGGGCAAGGGCCAGGTCGACATGTCTCTCAAGCGCTCGGTGGTCTCCGCCGCAAAGCGCATCGTTTTCTCGGACGTCGCGATCGGGCAGGTCGTGAAGGGGCATGTGAAGTCGATCCAGACATTTGGCGTCTTCATCCGCATCAAGAATTCGGACCTCACTGGGCTGTGCCACATTTCGGAGGTGTCAGACAAATATGTGAAGGACCTCAAGGCGATGCTCAAGGAGGGAGACGCCGTAAAGGCGAAGGTGCTTCGTAAGGACGATGGGAAGCAGACTATCTCGCTGGGCATGAAAGACGAGTACTTTGACGGTCTCGAAGATGAGGACGATGACGATGACGATGATTCTCAGACCGAAGTCGGTGGTCCGATGGGGGAAGAGTCGGTCGACGAGGAAGAAGAAGAAGAAGAAGATGATGATGATGGCGAGGACGATGATGACGAGGATGAGGATGAGGATGAGGATGAGGATGAGGATGAAAAGGATGGACGAGGTGATCATACGGCGACAAAGTCGACGAATGACCAAATGGACGTGGATTCCGATGAGGACCAGGAGGATGACGGTGATGATGCCGACGGCAACATCGGATTCGAGTGGGACGACTTTGGTAGCGGTAAGCAGGACAATGATTCTGACGACGATGAGGATGAGGATGAGGATGAGGATGATGGTGAGGAGGGGGCGGAGGAGCGAAGCAAGGCTCGCCGCAGAAAAAAGAAGGAACAGGCGGCGCGGGAAGCTGAATTGCGACGCAAAGAGGAGGAACTTGTGCGGTCAGACAAGGCACCGGAAAGTGCGGAGGAATTTGAGCGACTCGTGCTGGCATCACCGTCGTCTTCATTTGTGTGGATCAAGTACATGGCGCTGCACCTGGAAATGACCGAGATCGACAAGGCACGAGAAGTGGCCGATCGTGCGCTCAAGACGATCACGCCGCGAGAGGAGAAGGAGCGCTTCAATGTGTGGGTCGCGCGGCTGAACCTTGAGAACATGTACGGGACGCGTGACCAGATGATGGACGTGTTCACAGAGGCGTGCCGCGTCAACGACGCCAAGGCAATGCATCTGCAGCTGCTCACCATTCTGGAGAAGGGCTCTGACGCGCAGGCAACCGAAGCGTTTTTCAAAACCGCTACAAAAAAGTACCGCACATCGTGCAAGTTCTGGCTTCGCTACCTCGGCTTCAAACTCAAAGGGTAAGCATCCTCCCCCGCACCAACCCTGTCGAGATCTTTCTACGCCAGAAGCGTCCGAATAATCTCCTGAATCGCGCCAAAACGTGCCTACAGGTCCCACCCTGAGGCCGCGTCTAGGCTTCTCGACCGCGCGACGGAGGCGCTCGCAAAGCGAAAACACCTCAAGCTGCTCTCCAAGTTTGCCCTGCTTGAGTACAGGCGAGCATCCTCCGCCACCCGGCGCCCGCCACCCATGCAGGCTCAGACCAGTGCTGGTCCTGCACCCGGACCCAGCCGTGTCAGTGACTCCTGTTTGTGCAGGTCGGGCTCTCCTGCCCGCGGTGCGTCCATCTTTGAAGGCATCGTGACGTCATACCCAAGACGACTCGACCTCTGGACGGTACCATTACAGCACCCCCTCGTGGAAGCCCCCAGACTCGGCAGCGCGTGTCACTCGAGTGCCCTGCTCCTTGCCTAGAGGCTTCAGCTTGCTGGCCCCACGTCACTCTGAGGCGTCTGCAGGTGTATCTAGACGCAGAACTCAAGGCCGGCCACATCGACACCGCACGACAGATCCTCACGCGTGCCGTCACGCTCAAGCTGCGCGCCCGTCAGGCGAAGGGCCTCTTCAAGCGGCTCTTGGACCTGGAGCGGAAGCATGGGGACGAGGCGTCGGTCACGCGCGTCAAGGAGATGGCGCGCGCGTGGGTGGAGGAGAACACGTAGAGCTCCCGCGTGGCATGTGCGGCGTTGTCCCAGCGCATGCGATGCGGAAAGCGGTGCAATAATTGTGGTGTACTGCTGGCATTCTTACCGCATTTGCATGCTCGGGATACCGGAGCACCATTTCTTGCCGGCAACAGTAGGACAAGAGAGGAGAGAGGGGCATGAGATCCGTCCCACGCAACGTCTGCACCTTCACTCCGTGACTCCCGGCACAGGCCTCTTGGCCTCTCCCTCGCCCGTGGGTGCGTCCAGAGCCGTGCGTTTTGCCGTGAGCACGCGCACCTGCCGCGCACCACGCCATCGGTTAACCGGTGCCCGTCCGCGCTGGCCGCCGAGCCACGGTCTGCATCCTCCTTGGCTTGATCTAGTTGGTTTCTGATCGCAGTCATCGAAAGTATCTCCCTCTCTCTGCTCGCGGGCAGCACGGAGGTGAACGAAACCTCGCGGCCGTTGCGGTCGAACTCGCGCGTGCGGATCTCCGCCTCAGGCGTCGGATCTTCGAGGTCCGCTTTGATCGAGTCATCGCGGTCCGGAACCTGCGCCCCACCCCGAGAGTAAGGATTTGTAACGGCCACTTGCTTAATCCTCGCTGAGCGTCGCGTCCGCTTTGGGTGCAGGTCGTCGTTGTCTAATGTCTGAGAGATCGGACACTCCGGGGATCACGGAACGAGTCTCCACCTCGCGCGAGGCTGCACGCTGGCCCCGCCGCATGGCGGAGGGGCGGAGCAGGGCGGGGGCGGGCGCGCACGGCCCGGAGGTAGATGAGCTCGTCGTCGAGGTCGGCGAACTGGCACGGCAGCTCGTCGAGGGTCGTGATGTCAACCTCGACGGCCTCCTCCTCCTCCTCCTTCTTCTTGACCACCTCCTCCTGGTCCACCAGGTCGAACTCGTCCTCCCGCTCGATGTACTCCTCGTTTTCCTCCAGCTCTTTGAAGTTGGGCGCAAACGCAGAGTAGTTCTCCTGGTACTGCTTCGCCCACACGATGAGCCGCCCCGTGCTCGCCGCCGACACCACCAGCGGACGAGCCGGGTGCCACGTCATGTCGTTGAGTGACTCCTTGGGCCCCTCCAGCATCTTGACCTGTTCAGGGCGAGGAATGCGGCGTAAATAGCAGAGCAGGTGCAGCCTCCGCATAGAGTTGTTGGGTCGGGGCTCAGGGCGCAACCAGCTGGCCGGTTTCCTTGTTCCACACATATATGATGTGCTCGCCCTTCTCCGCGGTCGCCCCGAGCACGTACGTGCCCTCTGACGAGAAACAGCACTTACGCCACTGCGTGCGGTTCACCTGGTCGAGAAACTCGCGGTGCAGCGTCCCATCCCTTGTGTTGTACACCCGGATCTTGCCAGTCTCCGAAACGAGAAACATCGCGCCGTCCCGCGTGAACTGCAGGTTCCGCACCGCATTCGTGGAGGGCAGAGGGAAAGAGTTTGCGGCCTTCTCGAGTGCGTCGACAGGCCAGATCGAGAGGACGCCCTTGCTAGAACCTACGTAGATCTCCTTGCCGTCGGGCGTGAAGTTGGCAACATAGTTTTTCATCTGTTATATGGTGACAAAATCACCGAAAGGGCACGCAAATGGCAGGACCCGACATTGCACTCAGCCAGAATCGCTGCCTGCGGTTTTTGCGCTGCGCTGGAAGGACACTTACGTCTGCCGAAGGCTTCGCCCGGCCCCGATCGCCCTGCTCTGCCACCTCCTGGGCCCCGTCGATCGGCATCTGCTTCCCGTGCGCGATGTCGATCACCAGCGGCACCTGGCGAGGGACGGCTGAAAAACGCAGCGGGCGCTGGTGGAGGAGCGCAAGACGCTGGCTGTTCCCGTCGTGTGCACGCAGCCAAACGGGCGCGGGCGTGGGCGCCACCGAGGCGTTTGGGCACGCGAGGACGAGGTCATGGTTGGCCGGGCTGATCTGAACAGTAAGGCTAGGCGAGTCGAGTTTCGCCGCAAATAGAACCTCCCCCTTCTCGACATCCCACACACGCAGCCGCCCCTTCTCCTCCGCCGTCACGAGCCGGCGCCCGTTCAGCGACCAACCCAGGGCCACGATGTGGGATCCAGGCTCCTCCGGGTCGTGACTTTGAAGAACCTTCACGGCGCCACGCGTGTCGAAATCCCAAAGGACTGCAGTTCCATCCTGGCAACCAGACGCCAAAAGTGTGCCGCGGCGGTTGAAAGCGCAGCACCGTGTGGAGTAGGAAAGGTGCTGCAGCTGTTCCTCCTCCGCCTGCTTGGTCAGGAGCCCGTGCGCCCTCAGCACATGGGAGGTTACTCAACACGTCCCCAAATCACTATTCCAGTCTTTGACTGATGCACAAATGTAGCCCTGATGCGTTCCACCTTGACCCTGTGCTTGCCGTGGCAACCAACGCGACCACAGTCGCTCGGGATTCTGCAGCCTACTGAGTTCCCGCGTCCCTCTGCGGCAGAAAGATCCCATGGACAGTCTTCGGGGTGAGCGGGGCGCACCGTCTCGGGATAGTCTTTTTCGTTCGGGTCAAGGAGCTGTGTGTTCATGGCGGTGACCTTCGCTCTCCCACTGAGGCCCCTCCCGTCACCGCGACGCTGCAGATCGCTTCCCGCGAAAAAGCCTGAGGGAAGGGCCCGCCTCGGGATTTGCGGCCCTCGCCCTCGAGTCAGCAACCACGTCCTGGGATGCGATTAGTCAACGCGCTAACGAAACCCCTTCTCCTCCACAGTGCTTAGAGCACTCTTCTTGCAGTCTTTTCGATTTGGAAACGGAATATGTTTCAGGGCCCAGAAGACTCTTTTCGGACCGCTCGAGGGGTCCACCTCACATGCTCAACGACCCGGGGGTTCCGGGAGGTCCAAACCCCTCTCCCCGTCTCGGATTTCGGGGTATCCATCTCACTCCGACCGACCACTTCGTGCAGCGCAGCGCGCGAACCGGTTCACCAATCTCGCAAGTGAAGATGCGGACTGGATGCTACACTGCGGCCGCGGTGGCTCTTGCGGTCGCCGCGTGCCTGCCGACTCCCTCGCATGGGCTCGGCGGAATCGTGGGTGGTGCGATGCCGATTCCTCGGTCTGGCCTCGCGCACCCCTCTGGCCTGGGCCCCCTGAAGACGAAGCCGCTTAATGGTCTTCGTGGTGGCGGTGGCTCGTTCAAGTTCGACATGGTTGCGGCCAATCTCCGCGAAATGTGGGCTCAGCCGGCGCTCTTCGGCGAGGAGGCCGGGTACGACGCCCAGCGAATCCCGTATCCTAGCAAGGCGGCCTTTGCCAGCAACGAACAACGTGAACTGTCGTCTCATTACCGTGCTGCAATGTCCACTTCTGTTGCAACATTTTGCGCTGCACATTCGACCACACACATGACCAGAACGGGATCCTGTACGCCCCTTGCTCGAGCATCGCGGATCTCACGTGCCTGAACGCGCCTTGTTCGCCAGGTACTTCGAGATGTATCTCAAGCTGATTGCTGACCGCTTCGCTCTCACCGAGGGCTTCCTCCTCCTGCGTGATGAGCTCGCGCTAGGCTTCTCCCGTGCGGCCGAGGAGGTTCCCGGCCCCGCCCTTGCCGCCGCCCCCGCTCCCGTTCCCGGATCCTCCCCTCACACCACTTCCCGCCATCCTCGTGACGGTGCTCGGGGCTCATACACTCGTGCCTCTCCAGGACTTCGCGCCGTACACCTGCATCCACAACATCTCGCAGCCGACGTGCATGCCGACTCTCTGCCGCACCTCGTGCGGCGACCGCGTGTGCTTCGCCGACGCGGACAAGGTCTACGAGTCGGCCGTCGCGGGGCGCTTTGGCTTCACGAACGAGTATGGCCAGCCAAAGATTGAGCTCTTCTCGCCGACTGGCGGTGGCACCGACTCGGCTGCGACCCTCGCGCACGTGAGCGCCCCTCCCTGACAGGCTGGATCCACTGCAGCCGCCGCCCCCCGTGCCGGGCTCGCCCCCTCTAATCGCGCCGTCGTCCCGGTTCGTCCTGACTCCCGCGGCCACACTGCAGGTGACGGTTGCGCACCACACGGATGCGGCGATCCGTGAGGCGATCTATGCGGGCAACCCGCACTCCTTCATCCTCTCCCAGCTCGACCTCACCACTCACTGCGGCCGCTTCGACATGTCGCTGGGCGAGGTGCGCCGGCCCCTCTGCCTGACTGCGAAGGTCCAGGCACTTGCGAGTTGGGTGCATTCGTCGCTCCGCTGAGCATTCTACGACAGCGCTGGGCCTGATTGCGATTCCGCCTCCCGCAGATGATTGTTGACCGCGAGCGCGAGTACATGGGCAAGCCGATCCAGAACGCCTTCTACGGCAAGTGCCGCGAGTCGGTCTTCCGCGAGCCGCGCGCGGCGTGCGGCGCGATCGTCGGCTGCATCGGCCACTTCAACCCCGCGAACCCGGTGCACGTGCGCATCCGCAACGACCTGGGTGAGGAGAACTTCAACTTCCTGCAGAACAACGACATCTTCGCCGACGACGGCTCCGTCGTCACCTACCTCGTCGCGGCTGCGCTGGTCTCGATCTCGGGCATGCGCGAGACCCTCAAGGCCATGGCGGCGACGGAGCTCGACGAGCGCGGCTGCGCGCACGTGACTGCCGCGGTCCTCATCAACGGGGAGACACCGGGCGACCGCCTCGTATACCTTGCCCGCGGCACCGTGTTCCAGGGCGTGATCCAGTACCAGGGGCTCGGGATGGACGCGCGGCGCTACTCGGCGACCATGACGCGCACCATGGACGGCAAGAAGATGGTGAAGCTCTTTTACGACCATGCGGATCGCTTCCCGGTGACGACGATCCGTGCGGCGGAGCCGGCGCCGGCGCCGGCGTCGGCACCCGCTGAGACCTACCAGGATGACTTCTACGAGCCGGCGCCACCCGTGACGCCGGCCAGCCCGCCGAGCGCTCGCAAGTCGATGGCACGGGCTGCCTCGCTCTCCCGCCCCACCCCGGGTGGCTTCCGCGCTGCAGACGGCCGGCAATCGCTCGGACGCCGCCTTTCGCAGGGCGAGTACGAGCGTGAGATGATGTAAGTCGACAAATATGTGGTTAAGTTTGTCGGGGCGAAATGATGCGATGCAAGCTCATCCAGGGCCGTGAAGATGAGATTTTGTCGCGCAAGCTGAGTTCGCCCGAGCGCACAGTGAGTTGGAGCGTTGGCGCTGGCAGAGGAAGCATGAGTAGGCGGCCTGTGGCCAGCATATTGCGTTGTCCATCAGCAAAGATTGTAGACGAGGAATCATATCTCTGACTTTTTGAAATCAACGCGGGAGAGCAGCGCGCCTTCATTGACCACCATCAGAACAGCACAGAGGGGACTGTGCAGCGCACTCACGAGAGGCCTCCACGCCCGGGGGGCTTCTTTGCCGTCGGCCTGCCTGTCGCGCACGCGTCCACGGATGGGACCAACACAGTGAACAGCAGCGCGAGGAGGAGGACTCCGCCTGGGAGCTCGCGCACATTGGCAGCTCGCCCGAGCGCCTCCTCAAGTGAGCGCACCCTGTCACCCAGTAATGCTGCGTCACATTTTCAAGGGGCCAGCGGCGTCGCGCCGCAGCGAGCCCACCCGGAGAGTGGCCGGTCGGTTGCAGCGATGTGGGTCGCACCCTCTGCGGGGGTTTAGGCGGAGGTCGTGCATGGCCATTATGTTGAGCCACGCCTCGCCTCGCTCCCTCTGCAGGGCGGGGTACCCCGTCAATCGGCACTGGCACGGGGCGAGAAGTTCTGGCAGCTGGGAAGGCAGGTTCACACCAACACTCGCTGGCGGATCCGATGCCCCCGAAATGTTGCCTGCTCAGCGGGATGGATCGCTTCAGCATGTGAGACGATCGGTAGGCCACGTCGATCTTTCTAAAGCTAAGCTCATGAGGTGCCCGAATACCACGTTTGAACGGCCGGAGAGGGACCTGGAGACGCCTAACCAGACGGATAATCTGCGCTTTGTCGCGCCCTGTGTGCCTTGCCACGTGCCCCCTGTACGCTGTTTGCAAGACGACTGCCGCACGCATTCCTTTGAATTCTTCGACCCGCCGCCGCATCCTGCCACTCACAAACAAGTCTCAGCGTGCGACATAAACATCCGCAGCATGGGGGAGGTGTGGCACACCTGTGCCCACGAAACACACTCTGTAGCTTGATCGCCCGCCCCTGTGTCAACCTCTGCTCGGGAAACACATCTCGCCTTGCACTCTGGGCCCCACCCTCTCGTTGCACCCTGTCGCATGTGGAGTACTTGCAAGCCACAGCGGCCTCGAAATTGCCAGTCCGCTGACCTATCAACATGTCTACAGCAGCGTTCCTCCTCATCACTCGGCAGTCGAAGACAGGTACCCGTCGGGACCCGTCACCCTCCTGAGTCCGGACCGCCTCTCCCTGGTCCCGAGGCGGGCCGGCCATGGAAGTGGGTCGAAAGGCTGAGTGCTTGGGCGCGCGAACAAGGATGGAGGAAGCACAGGTAAACCGGCGCAGATTGTCTTGTGTCTGCAGGATCCAGCCTTTTGCCGGTGTAGCCTAGCAGGGTTAGCTGTCCTCAGCGAACGCCCTGACCAGGTTCGGAGCTTGATTGAGGAGATGCTTAAAGGGAGCGCCTATGCCGAGGCTCTGAAGAGGCTGCGCGAGGTGGATGAGAGGTCTGCGGAGGTGAGTCTGGAGATAACTGAGCTGGGTGTGCATTATGACGGGTCTGATGAAGCCGCGCTAATCACCGAGGGCACAGGTGACGGAGACCGTGAGCGATTTCCAGCATTCCATCATCGAAATGACATCAGAGAGCCTTGACGAACTCTCGCAGCGGGTCTTTCCTCTCCTGAGCCGCTCAATCCATCGTCGCAATAGCTCAGCCTTCTCTCACCCAATTCCTACCCCTCTGAACGCAGTTGGTGAAGATCGAGAAAGAATCTACTACTGCCGCACTGCTTGCCAGAATCGAGTCGCTCGAGAAGGGGATGCGGAGCGCCGAGCGCCGGCTCTCTGAGCAGGAAGCTGAGTACCTGCGACGGCCGAGCGGGTCTGTATTTGGACAGGCACACAGCTCGGAGTCACTCAGCACGGCGGTGGACAAGGGCACCGAGGAGCTTCAACAGACCTTGGAGATGCTGCAGTCGCGCGTTTCGAGCCTCGAAATGTGCCGCCTGGAGGCCTCACTCGGTCCCACCGGCTCACGAACCCCAGCTCACCGTGTTGCTCTTCCTTCGACCAGAATGGCGCGGCACTTGACGCCGTGCACGACTTTTCTTACCCCACGAGCTGACCCGCGCTCGCGCTGCTTTTGCATCTCAGGCGATGTGCTCGCCTCCGTCTCGACTGCCGCTGAGCAGTCTGCCGCCAACATTTCGACCCTCGAGTCGCTGCTGGATGCTGCTCCCGCCGCCAAGCGTGGTGCCACGCCGCCGCCGCCAACAAAGAAATCTCCCGGATCGTCCGAGCCATCGACCGCGGCGCAGGCGGCGCAGGCCTCGCAGGCGGCGCAGGCGGCGCTCGACAGCCTGGTGGGCTGCGAGGATCGCGCGGCGGAGATGGCGGAGCGGCTGCGCGCCCTGGAGGCGGCGCACGAAGAGCTGCGCGGCGCGATGCACGCGGAGCTGCGGGCGCTGGCAGAGGAGCGGGATGCTATGGCGGCCCGGGTGCAGCAGGGGCTGGGGCGGCTCGGAGCGCCGAGGCCGGACGGCTTTCAGAGAGAGGCTGTTTGGTCACGTGACGACCTCCTGGCCAAACAGAGAGAGGATACGATGGCGACAGGTGGGGAGTGCTCGTCGCAGAGGGAGGGGCAGGGAGGCGGGGCGCACCGCGCAGAGGGTGCGCTGGAAAGGGCGGGGAGCAGCTCGCTCTCCAGCGAGGCTGGTGCGGGGCTGGCTGAGAGGCTGAAGCACTGTGAGCTGGCTATCAAGGCGCTGCAGCGGCGAGGGCGGGAGGAGGCTAGGGCTGCGCCAGGGCCGCCGAGCGGCAGAGGCGATTCTGGAGTGCAGACTGTGCGCGACGCCGGCGGGGGTGAGCGAGAAGACAAGATCCAAGAGCTCCAAGAGCGAGAAGACAAGATCCAAGAGCTCCAAGAGCGAGAAGACAAGATCCAAGAGCTGGACAGGCACATGAAGCCTCGCCCCCCGCCTCCCTCCCCCCCC
>Ga0115567_10000382_pt1 | contig 44091 bp, 29 predicted proteins | sample COGITO_mtgs_1204_2_FD_88679 | JGI IMG/M metagenome (GOLD analysis project Ga0115567, IMG submission 88679) | Pelagic marine microbial communities from North Sea - COGITO_mtgs_120412 | ecosystem: Environmental > Aquatic > Marine > Epipelagic | place: Germany:Helgoland, sampling site Kabeltonne...
AACCTTAGACTAAACTTATAAATAATATGAGCAGCCAAGAAAGCTCCAATTAATAAGCAATTTGACTGTTATGCCTCATTCTACTTGAGACCTATAATTTAGACCATAAAAGGATTCTTAAGATAGGGCAAACTTAGAGACGGGAGCGTCTCTTTTTTCGCTTCTTTTTTTCGACTTTTTTCTGAGGCTTTGCGTAGTCTTTAAGCCTTCTAATGCCTTGGTTTTTTTGCACTTTTGACTTTGTTCTGTCTATCTTTACATATGGAAAGTCGTAGCCTGTTCTTGAAACTGAAAAAGCCAAATCTACAGACAGGAATATGGTTAAACCTTGAGCAGCAGACCGTCCAAAAAGCCTTTCATTTATTCCTATCTTTATTTCAGTAAGCTTTGCCGGCTCAAAACCAAACCAAACACTGGCTCCTACAAATTCAGCGTTAAGAGGTTGGTAGTACAAACTGCCACCGTTGTATTCATCGATAAGTCTTAGCCTGTCTGTTGGCTCATCTAAATTTTTATCATTAATAATAGGAATCTGCCCTTCTAAGCCGACCCCCAGTCTACCTTTTGAAAGTTTGAATTCGGGGCGGAGCAAGAACACAAAGTTTTTAGAAAGGCCTTCGAGTGGATAGTTAAGGCCTCCGTAAAACCAAATGCGCGCATGTTTGTAACGATCTGACCCCACCCAAGTTCCTACTTGCAACCAACTCGTTCCATCTCCAACAGAGACCTTGTCTGATCCAAAAGAATTTGAATGAAAAGTTTGAAAGTACTTAGCGTCTGCAATAAAACTCAGTTTTTTATAAAAAACCGGCAAAATACGGCTGTAGCCAAGCTGTATTCCTTTTATTTTGGTGTTTCTTCTGGACACAGACTGCTTAGTGCTTCTAGCCATTCCAGTTAGAATCCCGGCAGAAACTGCAGACTTTGTAGAAAGGTCGTTTTCTGCACCTATATAAAAGTTATAGGCTTCAAAATCTCCCGTCTGGTCAGCATTGGCTTTTCCATTTGAACTAAAGTTGTTCCTAGCTGTGAAACGGTCCATCTCATATTTTAGAGCCAGGCGTCCGAGCTTGAACCTCGGCGGTTCGATTTGACCATAAACCTTTTCTGCCTGCGCAATAGGCGGAATCAACCACTGCACAAAAGAAGTTATGAACACCATTACCAAAATGATGTAAGGTTTTGATCTAAACATGTCTTAAGGGTAACAAGAAGAATATGCGCAAAACAACCAATCAAATAGAAACCCCCACCTTAAATGGCAAAAAAAAATCAAGTCTTCTCATCTTATTTCTTGTCGTTTTAATCGACTTAGTTGGTTTTGGAATGATCTTGCCTCTGATTCCATTTTTAGGAAAAAGTACGGGGGCGAGTCCGGTGATGGTGGGACTGCTCATGTCTATTTACTCGGTGATGCAGTTTTTATTTTCTCCCTTTTGGGGAGGTGTAAGTGACCGCTTTGGTAGAAAACCTGTTTTGCTCTTTAGCATTTTAGGTGCCGCCGTTTCACATACAGCTTTTGCATTTGCTTCTGGATACACGATGCTATTCATCACCCGACTTTTTGCAGGTTTGTTTTCTGCCAACATTTCAACAGCGATGGCTTCAGCAGCTGATCTATCTACAAAAGAAAACCGCACCAAAACTATGGGGCTTATCGGTGCAGCCTTTGGCTTAGGCTTTGTACTTGGACCTTTTTTAGGGGCGCAAGGTGCCGACATGGGCCAGAGCTACGGCTTTGGAGACCAGTTCTCTTCACTCATTGCAGGGGTGCTTTGTTTTTTGAACTTTATCTTTTGTATTTTCTTTTTTAAAGAAACTCTTCAGAAAAAACAAACTGCTCTTAAGATCAACTTTTCAAAACTCAATCCTTTTTCGGTCTTCTCTACAGCTTCAAGTTCTATCAAAAATTCGGTGGCACTTTTTTTTGCAGCCACCATGGCTTTAGCTATTGTGGAGATTGTATTGTTTTACGCTGTTAAAGAACAGTTTGGTTGGGGTTACAAAAAATCAGCTTATGGTTTTGCAGCAGTAGGCCTAGTGATGGCTTTCACTCAAGGAGGAGTCATCAGACCTTTGAAAAAACGTTTTGATGAACTTCCTATTATAATGGGCGGTGGCTTTTTATTTTCGATTGGGCTTCTAGGAGCTTATCTTTTTTCTGATCTTTGGTCTTTTGGAACGGCTATTTTGGTCATGAGTTTTGGTTACGCGCTTCTAAATCCAGCACTCAATGGCTTTATCAGTTTGCAAGCAAGTCAGAGCAATCAGGGACAAACTTTTGGAGTCACGCACGGTTTTTCAGCTCTTTCAAGGATATGTGGGCCTATCTTAGGTACCTATGTTTTGGGGGCTTATACAACAAAGACACCATTCCTGGTGTCTTTTGTTTTGATTGCTGTGTCTCTGATTTTATTTTCCGTTTTTGTTAAAAAACAAAGATCGGAACTCAAAGCTCAACAGTCTCGCTTATAGCGCCTACTGTGTCCCCGTCATCAGGAAGGTTCATAGTTTCAGGCTTCAAATCTTGAAGATCTTTTTTAAGTTTAGCTTCATCAACAATAGGGTCAGGTATTGTTCTTAAACCTTGTTCAATCATGTTCATGTGAGAACTTAGAATCGCTTTTAAGTTGTGTTCAAATTGCAAACGAACACGTCTAAGTTCAGAAATATCTTGATAGATTTTTCTAAGAGAATCTTTAGCATCTCTTGTGATCATTTCAGCTTTGTGGTGAGCATCACTCACAATAAGCTTAGCCTCTCTACCAGAATCTGTTTTCATTTTATCAGACATTTGAGTAGCTGTGGCTAAAGTTTTTCTAAGTAGGTCTTCTCTTTCTTTATACTCTTGAAGTTCAACCTGAGTTTTCTTTAAAGTTTTTTTTGTTTCTTGATAATCTTCAAAGGCCACGCCTAACTCACGCGTCACTTTTGTTAGAAAGCCTTGAACTTGAGCTGTATCAAAGCCTCTCATTTTTTTAGAGAATTTTTTTGTCTGAATTGCATTTAAAAGTTCAAAAAAGTTTGTTTTCAACTTGTAGCCCCCCTGTAAGACAGTGCTAATCAGAACACACCTTCAAAGGTCTAGGCAATAAGAAAAGGAGAAAAAGGAAAGGTGCCACAAAAGATACCAGGTCGAACTTTAAAAAGGTGCCAGGTCGAATTTGATGAGTTGGCCTGAAGCTCGACCTGGCGCCTTTTTAAAAATAACCCTGTAAGCCTAGAGCCACGCTAATTCCTGGAAGTTGCATCTGGTTCTTCAGGAGAGAGATGTGGTTTCGACCCTCTTCATCAAAAAGATTGTGGATCTGAGCGTAAACAAGATAACGCTGCTCTCCAGTGAGGATCTCAAACGAGGTTCCTAGACCCAACATAGTGTAATCATTGGTTGTTGTTTCTTGCTGGGCCACTTTGTTTTGAGCAAAAACGTGCTCAAGTTTTATATTAGAACGCAGAGGCCCCCACTCATGAATAAGCTCAGTGCTTAACCTAGCTGGTGCAATACGGGGAAGCTCAGTTTGATTAGATCTATCCTCGCCTCGTAGTTGATCACCAACCAATTTTAAATCAAAATTTGGATTGAGGTGAAGCAAGAGCTCTCCCTCTAGACCATATATTCTAGCATCGTCTGTTGATAGGTATCTAAACTCGGGAAGACCATCTTGCACAGCTCCGGTTGGATCAAGTTTTATGTAGTCCTCAAATTTTTGATAGAAAAAAGACAACTTTCCTTCAAAAGTTTTGCTGCGCTTTGAAACCCCTAGCTCAAAACCCAGAGATTTTTCTTTGTCTAGATCAGCATCACCTATTTCAAAAGAACCCGTGGCCACATGTCCACCTCTTGCAAAAAGCTCTTGAAAATTTGGAGCGCGCTCATTGTAAGAGACATTTGATTCTAATCTCACAGTTTCTGTTAATGAATAATCAAAGCCCAATGCTAAGTTACTGGATAAAAAATCTTTCTTCGTGCCGAGTGCTTCGGCCTCATTGTGCTCTATTCTGGCACCCACACTTAAGTTTGAACGCTCACCTTTTATTTTTTCAAAAGCAAACGCTGCTAAATTTTTATTGTCTGTTACAGGAAGGTAAGCTTCTTCTCCTAAAGCTGAGAATTCAGAGATTCCCATTTGTAAACCCATCATACCTTCCAAACGCTCTGAACTTTTTTGAACAAACTCTAATCTGGTTTCGTTTCCATTGTTTTCAAACTCAGTGCCAATTTCAGTGCCTTCAAGTTCATCGTGAACGTAGACCGTTTGCGCGGATTTAATTTTTAAAGTTTCAAAAAAGCCGACTCCTAATTTAATGTTTGAAGCAAAGTCGATGCGGTGCTGAGTCTGGTCAATGGTGACGTCTTCTTCAGCTACAACTCCATATTTGTTTTGATAAAAAGAATAGGACAAGCCGAAACTGTTTTTATTTGTGGTAAACTGTGTAAGTCCAATGCCCACTGCATTTTGCTCAGTCTGAGAATTTGCCACTTCACCCTCTGGTGTTTCTAAGAGCCCTGATTTTGAAAGCTCTCCATCTACGTGCCACATTCTGTTGTTCTTTCCGTAATCTAACTTAGTGCCAAAGCGTCTGTATTTTTTTACAGAATCTGCTTTGGCATCCATGGCTCCAGAAAAATCATCATAATAATCTGAGTGGATTCTAGAGTTTGAAATGTTTAAGACTCCGCCAATAGAAGAGGAGCCATACATTAAATTGAGTGGCCCTCTGATGATCTCTAGTGAGTCGGCACTAAGCGCACTTATAGGAACAGCGTGGTCGTCACTTGCACCCGATGCATCGAGTAGACCAATGCCGTTTTGCAAAATTTTAATTCTTTCTCCACCAAAACCACGGATCACAGGTCTGCTTGCGGAAACGCCAAAGTCAGTTGCACGCACACCAGGCTCAGAACTAAGTGATTCTCCTATAGAGAGACCGCCTTTTCTATAAAGCTCATCTCCACCAAGCTCTAAAGCTGATGACACGCCATCAAAGAGCTCCGTGCGCCCTTCTTCTCCGATCACCTGGACAGTTGAGAGGTGAACCCTAGGCTCAGATTTTTTATCTGTATGAGCAAAGGAGACTGAAAAGCTAAAAACCACTAAAATTAATATCGTCATTTGTTTCATGCAATAGTTATTGCGATAAATTCGCAATAATGTCTAGACTTAATTTTATATTCAGTGCATTAGTTGAGCATGCGTTTGTTTATCACTTTAAGTCTTGTCATCCATGCAGCTTCGCTGACTTTTTTCTTATGGCACCAAAAACAAGACAAAAAATTTATCACACCCCCTATGTCCACAATGGTTCAAATTGTGAGCAGTCCAGATGAGCCTGATGAAGAGGTGGTTGAAGAGCCTTCCCCGCCCCTTCCAAAACAAAGTTTAAAAAAAGCAGTTAAAACAGAAACTAAAAAAATTAAAAGAAGTAAACAACCGAAAACTCTTAGCCGTAAAGGACCTTCACTTGAGGAGCTAGAGTACGCTCAAAAACTTCAAAGCTTTATAGAAAAGAATCGCTTTTATCCCCAAAAAGCCTGGAGACTTAAACAGCAAGGCACAGTGGTCATCTCTCTCACTATTTTAAATAACGGTGACTTTTCAGATCTTAAACTTATAGAAAAATCAAAGCATGCCAGCTTAGACAAGGCGGCCATTTCTTTTTTAGAAGATCTTAAGAAATTCAAACCACTTCCCAATCCAAACAAAAAAAAGCAAGAGTACATCATCCCTATTTTTTATAAGATTGGACGGTAAAAAATGAACTTATCAAATCTTGAATCCACATTAAAAAGCCACGGAATGAGAATCACAAATTCAAGAAAAATTATTTTTGAACTTCTCTCAAAAGCTAAGAAATCCCTTTCTACTAAAGAGATTTTTGAAAAAACAAACTCCAACAGTAAACTCAAAACTGACCTAGCTTCTGTTTACAGAAACTTAGACATTCTGACTGAAGTTGGTTTGACCCACCGTTTTCAGGATGGAAAATATAAAATTTGTGACCATAGTGAATCTGATCATGGTCACAGTCATGTGCATGTTCTGTTCAACTGTACATCTTGCGCTAAAACAGAAGAGGTCTCATCTCACTCAAAATCTATTTGCAAACTGGCAAGTGAGTTGGCCGGCCAGACTAAACTTCTGGGTCGGACTCATGAAATTGTGGTTCAAGGCTTGTGCAAAAGCTGTGCTTAAATCTGCATCAACTCTTCTGATTTTCTCAAATACAAAATCAGAAAGTGGCAACCAAGGGCCCCCAAAATGTGCCAAACCCAGTGCGTTCCGACTGTAGGCAGATTTGCCGCCACAAAGTCTGAACTGTCTGCAACTCTAAAACCTAAGGCCGTCATAACCGTTGCAAGTGCTAACAAAAAGGGCCCTAAAGTTCTGCGCCCATTTTTAAATTCGTATATAAAAATAGGAAGGGTCACTGCCATTGACAGAATAAAATAGCTAAAAGAAATATTCACTTCAGCATTTTTAGCAAACGAATAAATATAAAGCCTTGGCAGTGCAATCAAACCAATTAAACAAAGTCCTATTACTGGGAGTGACATTCTAAGTCTACGCCAACAAAAGTATGATGTGATTAGAACTAAAATTAAAATAGGCAGGAAGTCCAGGAGGAGCCAAACATTGTGGCTTCTTGTAGCGTGATAAACAGTTCCACCAACAAAACCTATAAAAAGCACTGGAAGAGAAAAACTTAGATATCTCTTAAACCTTAAAGGCATATCAGTGTTTTTAAGTTGCAGAAACCAGTAAATGACCACAATTAAAAAAAACACGTTGCTAAATGTGTTAAACGGCTCAACTGGTATCGAGCTCAAGTCAGTTTCAGTGTACAGAGGTCCGAAATCATTGATTTTGTTCATTTTCTGTTTAGCCTTTTAAAAATTAGATAAAAAATTATCACGATTCCGTAATAAAGCAGGTAATCGACTATGGAACCCAGTATAGGGCTGCCAGCAAAATAAAGCACTACATTCACTGCCACAGGAGGTCCAAAGAGAAGTATCTCTAAATCTTTGTTTCTTTTCATTTTCTTCCTTGTTTAGACTTTTTACTAAATTCTTTTGATTTTAAAACCAGCTGTTTAAAAAGCTCTCTTATTTTAGATCTCGTAGTTAAAAACTCGGGATGAAACTGAACGCCCAGAACAAAATCTTTTTCAGTGTGTTCAATAGACTGCACCACTCCATTTTCTTCTTTAGAACTGACACATAGTCCTCTACCAATTTGATCAACAGCTTGAGTGTGCATGCTGTTCACTTCCATTTGGGAGAGCTTAAAAATATTGAAGAGCTTAGAGTCTTTTTCTAAATAAACGGTTTTTCTAAAAAAAACTTTTGCCCATAAAGAACTAGGATAGGTGGCATTTTCAAAAGCTTTAGAAACATCCGAGTGCAAGTCACCTCCTGAAATTACGTTCAAAAGCTGTGCTCCCCTACAGATGCAGAGCATTGGAAGGTTTCTTTCTAAGCCTTCACTAATCAGCGAAGATTCCATCTTGTCTCTTGCCTCATCATATACATAAGAATCTTTTACCTCTAAACCTCTGTAAAGCGTGGGGTGAACGTCTGTTCCACCAGCTACGACTAGGCCATCAAACTTAATTTTATTTGAAAAGCTTTTGGGGCTGATTGAAATGGCTTTGCCACCAACAAGCCAAATAGCAAAACGAATAGCAATATTTTGCGTAAAGCCGCCTTTTTCAGGCCTCGTGACTCCAATAACAGGTTTATCACTCATCTTAAAGATTCCACGTAGTTGTTCGAGTCAATAAGCCAGTCCTTTTCAGAAATTTTAGAATTTACAAAGTCTAAATACCTTGAACTGATTTGTGAGAATCTTTCTTCATCAGCATCCACAAGGTTTTCAACAACTAACCAGCGCCGCCACTCCACATCAATAGACCATGAAGCCAAACTGAGTTGAGAGTTCGGCAGCCTGTAGTGATAAGTTGGCCGTTTATTGATTTTTTGATCTGGAACCTTCGCCCTAACTTTTTTTTCATCAAAAAAAGCAAATAGCGGGAGCATGTCTAAGCTTCTGTTTCTTGTTGGATTAAAAAGCAGGTAGTCGTCTATGAGTTCATTCAAGTCTTTTATTTTGTCTTTTTTAAAAATATGCAGAATATAGTCTTTGGGAAAGTCTCCAGCAAAAGATGTGAGCATACGAGTTAAGTCCATTTGAATTTGATTTTTAAGCCAAACAGATAAAATCAAAAACGCTTTGATGGTTTTTTGAATCTCAGATGGATCCATAGATTTGATTTCAGGGTTGAGCTGAGCACCGAATGCAAACCTAACTGATTCTGAAGTCCCAGCGGCTCCCGCCGATACCAGTGCGGATTGAATTTTATCAATTTCTTTTAAGTTGCTAAAGGCAAGTGGTGGTGAAACAAGTTCAGTAGGGACAAACTCTTTTGAGATTCCGGCGATGGCATCTCTTATACTGCCCTCATAGTCTAGAACAGCATCTTTAACATTGGCGACAGAGGCTTCAGAAAGTTTTTTTAAGAATCTAGCATCTGTTTCAAAGCGGTAAGTTCCACTTTTGGTTTCAACTTCAACATCATCAACAGTTTTTTCTTTAGCCGTTCCACCTAATGAGTCCGCTACAACCAAAGCCGCCTGCTTAGGGCTCAAACCGTGAAATTCAAGCTCCACACCGACTTTTCTAACTTCACCTTGGTAATTTTTCATAAAAATCACTATAGCTCATTAGCAAGCGAAACCCAATTTAAGTCATGTGTAGAGATTTACAAACTTTCAATTCTCATGCACTGATTTTTACTGATCAGCGGCAAGTGATTCCAAGAAAGTCTCCTGAGTATGACGCGCCAGAAGCATTGTCTATAATCACACCGTTTAAAAAGCTTCCATTGTTGTTAGGTGCAACACCACATTGGTAGTTAAAAGCTCCCCGGCTAGTGTCACCGCCCCAGTAAGTAGTATCAGAGGGTGACCAGCTAGAAAGTGCAGCCGTAGTTAAACTTTTGCATCTAAACCTAATGCGGCCGGTTCTATTGGCGCCGTCAAAAGAGCCAAGAGACCCATCAACTTCGAAAAGAGCAAAACCTGCAGGGCAGTCATGGCTGCCTGTCATATTAAAAGTGGTCCCACCACCACCACCGTAGGTCGGACCGTTTCTTACAACACCGGTGGTGCCATCTGGGTTTAGAACTGCGCAACGCACCCCTATTCTATCAAGTATGGCTCCACTTCTTCCATTTAAACCGACAGCGATCTCATTGTCATCACAGTAAAGAGATGTAGCCGTAGTGGACGCAACACAAGTCACACCGTCAGTTGTAAGATAACCGTCATCACAGCTCCATGCACAGTTTGAGCTAGGAGCCGTTGGGCTGGTGTATCTTGAATTGGTTGGTTTATTTGAACAGGTGTTTCGAACGTTACTTGAGGCTGCGGACCAAAAACCTATTCCTGCTGGCACGCAAAGATTGTTCACATCTGAATAAGTCCCTGTGTCGCAGGGGCCATAGGTCATATTGATGCCATAGATTTTTGTGTTTCCATCTTCGGCTGTCACCTGCACATCAAAAGTGTTTGGTCCTATTAGCGGAGTGATCGGATCAGATGCAACTCCAGAGCTCAGAGTTGAATATAAAGCAGAGTTGAGGCTGTAGCCTAAAGTTGACTCAGCAGCAGATGTCGTTGCTTGAACTGTAAAATTCGGAGCAGTGTCACTAAAGTTGACCGAGTAGGACACTATGTTTTCATCAAACGTCGGACTCAAATTTCCCTGCGACAAGCTCAAAGCTGAAAGATTAAAATCTACTGAAGCTGCAGCTCTTGTGAAAATGAATGTATAAATTTTTTCGTCTAAATTCTCCGCTATAACAGTCACTTCAACAGTGTTTTCACCAACAACAATGGGTGCAGTGACAGCTGTTAAATCAGAGGTGATCAGGTCGTCATTCAATTTGACTGTAGCTTTTGATGAACCAAGCTCTAGATTCAGGCTAAGATTTGCGGAACTAAAGGGAATGTCATCAACTCTGTAGTCTAAAACTTCAGTTGAGAACTCTGGAACCAACGTGCCAACATCTACAGAAAAGGCATCTAAATCTGCGTTAGTATCTGGCAGTACAACAGGCGCTGTTGGTTTTTCGGGAACAGTAGAGTCAAGCTCTTCTGTATTGTCACTACTGCAGTTTACAAAACATAAGAAAACAAGCAGCAGCGAAAATGTTTTAAGTAATTTCATTCAGGATCCTCCAAGATTATTTTTTTATCTCGGCAGCACCCGTTGGTAAGTGAATAAATTTTGTTTTAAGCCTTTATGAAGATTTTGTTAATTAGCAGGCCTCTCAACACTTTCACTGATTTTTAAGAGGTTAGAGCCGCCCCTCCAAAAAAATCTCGTTTCTAATTTTGAAGCAGAGGTGTTTTAGTCGTTTTAGCAAAGCCCCTTCTGATTTGTTAGCGGTGCCTTGAGAATAAACTTTAATCTCTGTGTCCAGAGCGGACCATACCGAAGTGGCGGAGAATGGGGGATTCGAACCCCCGAGACGCTATAAACGCCTACACGCTTTCCAAGCGCGCGCCTTCAGCCACTCAGCCAACTCTCCGTCTTACAAGCTATCATTAGTAATTCCTAATGCTTAGGGAGTCACTTGCTTTGTCGTGGCCTGGTAGTTTTTTGAGCACTGCTCAGCTCTATTCTACCAGACTCTCACCAACTAGACCATTAACTTTAGGTTTTCTGATTCCGAAAAGAATATGTGTTCCGTCTAGTCACTTTCTTAGTTTTTGTCTTTCTGCTTTCAAGTTGCAGCACTACCCCTATAAGCAAAACTAAAAGATGCCCTTCTAATTCAGGAAACAAGTGCTCAGCTTTTTTCTTGTCTAAGAAAGTCTCAAATATAAATGCATCTTTTAATGAAGCAGCGAACTCTTTTGCTGCTGCTTTAGATGCCTATCAAGACAAAGTTTTAAAAGCCTCTTCAGAACAAAGAATAAGGCTCATCGAAACCGAGCTTCGTGGCTATTTGAAAGACGGCCAAAAAAAGTTTTTAACTAACGATGGTCAGTTGGTTTTTAAAAATGACATGAAAACTGTTATCGGTTCATCAGGGTTCTTTATAGCCGCCGCATTCACGGCTCTATATAACGGAAAGTCTTATTTTGTTAAAGAACTTAAGAATGACAGCCCAAAAGAAACTCTTCTTTTTGAGATTCAGAACGCAAAAATGCTTTTCTTGCTGGGTCTCTCACCTAAGGTTGAGCTGGTTGAGTCAAACGAAGCCTACTACTTGGTTATGGAAAACCTTAGCGGAATCAACATTAAGGAAGTGACCATGCCTGGAGCTCGAACCTTAAGTTCAAAGTACAGAATTGACTCTAATTTAAATGTAGATTCTAAATCGGTTGATGAAGCAGCAGTTTTATTTGCAAAAGCTTTAGTGTCCAACTCCGGATACGAAAAAAGATTACTGGAGATTGCAGAAATTTTAACTGCATACGGATACACAAATGCTGGTGACTTACAGTTTATGGTTGATCTTAAAAAAGGGCCTTCTTCAATATACATTATTGACTCTGAGGATTTTAGAAGAAACGGCGGCCCTCTATCTGGTTTTCTTAGTCCAAAGATGGCCGTAAGATACTATTTAAAGCGCTTTAAAAGCTTAGCTAACTAAACCCCTAATTCAGCTCTTGAGTTACAACAGCTCTGTCATCCAATGAATTTGGAAAATTTTTAAACCCCGCTGCACACATTGCGCCAATTGCTGAAAGCAGACCATCTCTTCTGCTTTTAGAAATCAGGGTCATTCCATGAACTTCTTTGCCTTTTCTAGTCACAGTAATTTCAGCTGTTTTGGTTATGACCGTAACAGTATTAACCGGAGCCGAATTGGTGATGATAAAATTGGGACTGCCGTAGGCAAAGCCGGTTGAAACTCCACCTGCGGTCTGAACCTGGCCCGCAGAAGTGTCAGTCTTCAAATTCACTTTAAGGCAGCTGGCACAGTCTTTAGATAAAACTTTAACACCTACAGAGCTCACTCCTTTAGCACACCTTTTCATAAGCTCAATTTGATGAATGCTAGCTTTGGCATCAGCGATGAAAACGACTTCTTTGGGCAGGTCACCCGCCCCATAAGAAGTTACGTTTGTAACCACGCGGCCAGAAGCGCAACTCGCTAAAACCAACAGACCTAGTAAATATAATGCTTTCATTTAGGTAGAATATTAAAATTTCTTCATGCAGGCAAGTTTAGGCGGTCCATGAGCCTAGACGGCGCTCTATTTTTTAAGCAGTTATATGGTTCTTTATAACCCACAGACCCAAAGCCTTTTATTTATAGACCTATAAATTATAGACTGCGATACTCACCAGCACACAAGTTAAAGTGGATTCAATTAGGAGCCTTATATGAGTAAAGAGATTAGTTTTTTTGAACAAGTAAACGAGTATGTAAGAATGGCTGCGCCTTACGTCACCTGCTCTGAAGATATTTTAGAACAGATCAGAACCAACAACTCTATTATTCATTTTAAATTTCCTATAAAAAAAGATGACGGCTCTGTCGAGGTGATTGAAGCTTGGCGCTCACAACATTCAAACCACAGACATCCTTGTAAAGGCGGAATTCGCTTTGCTGAAATTGCTGATGAAGATGAGGTGAAAGCTCTCGCAGCCTTAATGAGTTATAAATGCGCTCTTGTCGATGTTCCCTTCGGTGGAGCTAAGGGGGCCGTAAAAGTGAATACGAAAAATTACTCTGCTAGTGAAATGGAGCGCATCTGCAGACGACTCACTTTTGAGCTTAAGGCCAAAAACTTTATAGGTCCTGACATTGATGTTCCTGCACCGGACTATGGTTCTGGCGAACGTGAGATGGCTTGGATTTCTGACACCTACAGATCTCTTTCAAAAGACTTAAACGCATTAGGCGCTGTGACTGGAAAACCAATCACTCAAGGTGGAATCAGAGGAAGGCGTGAGGCCACTGGCAAAGGTGTTGCTTTTGGTATTCGTGAGTTTTTTAAACAAGATTCAATATTAGAACACTATGGCCTTACTAAAGGTATTGCCGGAAAAACAGTTGCTGTTCAAGGTTTTGGTAACGTGGGCTTTCATGCCGCCCTATTTCTAGAGGAAATGGGAGCAAAGATCATAGCCATATCTGAGTATGAAGGCACAATCAAAAATCCTGATGGAATTGACGTTGAAGCCTTAAGCCTTCACCGCATGATGAAAAAAACAATTAAAGGTTTTGATGGTGGAGAGTTCACAGAAAACAACACTGAAGTTTTGTTCATGGAATGTGACGTGTTGGTACCTGCAGCTTTAGAGTCTCAAATCACTGATGAAAACTGGGATAAGGTAAAAGCCAAAGTTATTGGAGAGGCTGCGAACGGTCCCGTGACGGCAAAAGCAAGTATGGAGCTCTTTAAAAAAGGAGTTTTCATTATACCTGACATCTACTTGAATGCAGGCGGTGTTACTGTATCTTATTTTGAATGGGTTAAAAATATTGCTCACATTAGATTTGGCAGAATGGACAAGCGCTTAGATCAAAACTCTTATACTGATATTATAAATTTAATTGGTGAGGTCACTGGTAAAAAAATTGATCCAAAGCTACTTGATCAATACTCTAAACAGGGCGATGAAATTGACCGCGTTTTTTCTGGTTTAGAGGAAACCATGGTCACTGCACTTTCTGAGCTTGTTTTTATTCAGGAGAAACATAAGTTTAAAATTGATATGAGACTTGCTTCCTTCATCAATGCCATCAATAAAATTTCAAGAGCTTATACAGAAGGCGGAATTTTCCCATAGGACTTTTTACATAAGCTCCCGGTAAAAACGGAAGTTCGACCTGGCACCTCTTTTAACGCTCAATAAAATTATATTTTGCACCCTTGTCAAAAGTAGCAAACTCAAAGAGGGCTTCCCACGCAGGCTTTCTATTTGACCCATCTCTGTTGGAGATTTTTTCAGGTTCATGTTTTTTGGATTTTCTTTTAAGATAATGGCCAGCTACTATAGCGTTTGAACCACCCTTAACATCTCTTACAAATGTCTTGATGGTGACGCCTAATTTTTTAGAAAGATTCTTCATGTCTGTTACAAAAGAGTATGTATCTGCATCAGTTTTATCAAAAGTGTAGTCCTTTTCTAGAGCTCTGTATTTAAGTTCTCTAGAAAATTCCTTAGCAGACTTCTTCGAAGCAATAATAATTGTGTTTACACCAGCAGCAATTTTTTCTCCACTAGGAGCTCGACTAGGAGCGCTTGCACAGGCTGACAAAATTGAAACAGTAAATAAAATTAAAAAGTTTTTTTTCCACATATCATTTTTTCGGCACATGCAAAAAACTACTTTAGGGAATACAGCCTTCAACAGTCTAAAGTTCGTATTAAATATTTTTTTGTAAATGAGGGCCTGTCACTTTACTAGAATCTAAAGTGAAAACCGCAGACAAGACCATATTCGTTTAGTGTAGAAGGTGTGTCTGAATCGTTCATGAAAGTTCCAGAGGTGAAAAACTCAGGCCTAAGAATTAGGTTTGGGCTCAAATGATAATCCGCACCTAAGTGAATTCCCATATAGACACCAGAACCACTTACAGACTCATTGACGGCATTTTCACGCAAAACAGTACCAGTTGCAATACCACTGCCCAAGCCCACAAAAGGAGCCCATCTGCGCATTATCGTTGCCGAATTTTTTAACTGCTGATTGGGAATAAAAGGAGCTCTGCCAAAATACCTTCTAGCAATTACACCTGTAAAACTTACTTTAGTAGAGAAAGGACCGAATTTAAAACCACGTCTATGTGACAGTGCCAAACTCCATTTGTCATTTAAAAAGCCCTCTACGCTCACACCAAACATACCTGGTGCTTCAGATCTGCTCTCCGTGACATTTTCACCTGCGTCAGTCCTGACGTCTTTGTCTACACCCGAGCCACCAAAGCCGCCCATAACGCCGTAAACAAGATCATGTTTCCAGCTAAAAGCGTTTGCCGTGGTAGGTATAGCAAAAATTAAAATGAGGCCAGTTAGAAGGGGGAGAATTTTAAGCTGCAATCTGTAAACCTTGTGTTTCATCTTTTTTCATTGTCTCGTAAAAGTTAATCTCTGCTGAGCTCACCAAACGCATGATCAGTGAGTTGAAAGAGGCCAAGTGCTGTTCTTTTTCAGTGTCCTGCATTGTGTCAGGCTGCTCTAAATCATCTTTTAAAATTTGGCTTACACGAGGTGACACAAACTCCAAAAAGTAATGCTTCATATCTGGAACCACTCTTAGATAGGCAAGTAGCTGCTCATTAGAAACTTGTCTTGCTAAAAGACTTAAAGACTCTTTGCTCCACTCAGGTAAGAACGCTATGTGCGGCTCGGCTTGTTTAAACTGTGCAATCACAGGCCCTTCAATTGTAGGAAGAATTTTACATGCGTCTGTCAAAGACATCGCATCGATTAGCTTAGTAAGAGTAAGTGACATTGAAACGCTGGATTCCTCTGTGTCTTTGTCTCCAAAGTAAGGAGCGATTTGATCTTCGATACCTTTAAGCTCTTCTTCATTAATTGCTGATAGCTGTGCTGCTGATTTCAATAGATCAACTTTTTGATCATGACCAAGTTCTTTAAAGTAAGATTTTCTCATAGCGTCAGGCATGTACATGGTTACAACTGTTTGCGTGTCTATGTCGTTGCCTAAAAGCACTTTGTTCACTTTACCCAAACCAGAGTTTGAAATAAAAGAGAATGGTCTATGAAGAGATTCTGCTCCAAGGTTTAGTGAAGCAACCATGTCCCAATAAACTTTATTCACAATATTGAAACGTCTCTCACTGTTCATAATGTGCATTTGAGAAAAGACTGCACCCATTTTCTTTTTGTGCTCTTCAGGGATGGGCATGCTTCCTAAAACGCTTCCTGAAATTTCTGCAAAACAAGCAAGTTGATTTAAACCATCTTCACCTTTTTCACACCACTCAAGAATCAAACCTTCAACGTGGTCTACAATTTTTGGAGCGAGATCTTTAATTTGATTAGACAACTGATCAATCTGATCATTGTAAGACTGTTCTAATGCTGCAGACTCTTCAGAATTCATTCCGCCAACACTACCAGTGATGGCAGCTTCAGTTTTACTTTGTATAGAAACTGATGGTGAAGCTCCCGCATTTGCTGAAGCTGAATCAGAACTTTTACCAGACAAGACTTTCCATAAGAGAACACCTAGAAGTAAAAAGAAACCAAGAATAAGATTTCCAACTAAGCCCTGCATCTCTTGTACCATTTTCATAAAAGGAGGACTTGTTTCACCAGATAGTTCAGGATTTTGAATAAATTGAACTTTTGCTTTTCCTGCAGTTCCGAACTCTTCAGTCACTCTTGCTTGAATCCACTCTTCAACAGAAGATTTAACTTCTTCTGACATGTTCGGCTCAAGACCCACTTGAATGTCTACACTTTCAATTGCGTATTTTTCTAATGGGTTGATTCCTGAAAGTTCATTTAATGAATAAGCATCTAAAAGCTCATCTGCATCAAGGTAACCTAAATCTAAATCAGAGTAGCCTAAAGCTGAAATATCAGAATCTAACATAGCTCCAGGATTGTCGACAACTTTAAGCTCAAACCTAGCACCTACTTTAAAAGCATCACTGCTTACAAAAGCTGAAAGCTCTTGAGTGTATCTTCTAACAAGCATATTTTCTAAATTTGATTTTACACTTAAAGCATCCGCTCTTTTTAAAGGGCTGACTTTAGGAGCAGACTCTTTAGTGCCTGCGCTTTCCTGTGCCTGCACTTGCGCCGCGAAAAGCAGTGCTAATATTAGATAACAAAAAACACTTTTCATAATTTAGCCTTTGCTTTTCTTGATGCAGGAACTCTTGCAGACGTTCTAGCTGGTAATCTTAAATTTTTACGAATTTTACCTGACATCTCAACTGCTGATTTCAATTCTGGGTTAACATCAAGAGCGTTCTCGTACCACTTTAAGCTTTCTTTCATATTTTTTTGTCCATACAAAATTGCAGCTTTCATCGTCATTGCTCTATCGAATTTTGGAAAAGCCTCTAAAACTTTATCGATTTCAATCAGTGCTCTCTCAAGCTGTTTTGTATTTGCAAACTGCTGTGCTAAGAAAACTTTATCCATAATATCACTAGCTGTCTGCATTTCATCAGATTTACTAGTTGACGTTTCTAAAGAAATATTTAGTGCTGTTGGAATGTGACCGCCCGCTGCTACAGGTAACCAAATTTCTTTTGGTCTGTATCCATCTTTTTTGACCACTACGTTTACTAAATTACCTGCTTGAGCTTGGTCTCCCAGCTGTTCAATCAGTTCTTTTTTATTTTTTGTAAGAGGGGTTATACCAATCTTTTTTTCAGTTTTGGTTTCAGTATTGACTATGAAAACCTCCGCCTGCTCAGGTGTTGTTGTCACCTTAAAAGGTGCAGAAGAACAAGCTCCTAGAGAAAGGAGTGTCAAAACAGAGATCATTTTTGGTATATATTTTAAATCTTTCATTAACTTTTTATCGTAAATCTTTAGACTTCTCTTTACGAATAAACTGACTTTCTAAACTATGGTCTACTTGATTTATTGCTAAACTTTAACAATTGATGAGTGCTGGACTTATGTGTAGTGCTCGATGTGAATTTAGATGAGGACCTTAATCACTCAACATCAATAATGATGCTGCTTCCTCTAGGCATAATTTCGCCAGTCACTGGACTCACTTTTACCATCACTCTTTGACCCGAAGGCAGAGTGATTTGAGGGCTTGTCATAAGAGCTGGTCCATCATTATTTATAAATAAGCTAGACCCTGGTACTGGGTTCAATCCAAGAGCGCCCGAATCTGTTCCGCTAGTGATCAGCTCAATTGTTCCATCCGAGAACTCATCTTCTTGAACATAAGCTTGAAAATAAACTTTAGGTGAGCTGTATCTAGTCACATCAAATAAAATTCTCTCGTCAGTTAAATCAGTGATAAAGGGCTGCAGCCCTCTGTTCGAGTGAATTTTATTAACAACTCTGGCTTTTGCAAGGTTCTCTAGTTCAACCCAAAGACCCGCTTTGTGAAGTCTCACAAGACCAGTAGAGCAGTTGTATTCACACTTAAGATTTAATCTGTAAAGATTGCCTTCACTGCCACCATCAAAACCATTTACACCATCGTCTATTGGAACTGTCGCTAAAACTGGTGCTAAACTTCCAAATCTAGTCTCTGTCATCTCAACATCAATAGACGTGTTCATGTTATTCAAAACAAAAGCACCTTCAGCTAAGCCTGTACTTGATACAACCGCCTCAAGCGTCCACGCATTGTACTCCACAATCTGCTCTAAACTTGCTGTTTTTCTTTCAAAAGGAAAAATATGGGGATTGTCTAAGTAAGTTTCAAGATTTGTTTCAAAAACAGAAATTTCTTCGTCTTGCTCTGAAGGATTCACCTCAGCTGACAAAAGTGGAAAGTAAAGGCGCGTTTTAGTTGCATCAACTTGATTGACCAAAAGTTTCGCTGAGTAAACCAAAAGATCGAAGTTTGAAGTTGTTTGATCTAGAGAAAGTCGATAGATATCAGCTCCAGAATTTGGAGTCACCACTACTTTTATTCTAGTTGGACCCATTAGGCCTGTTGGCACTGTTACTGATCCTACGCTTGCTCCAGAATTATCGACTAAATTCACATTTCTAGAAACTGAATCATTGTTGTAAGCTACAATTTCTAACTCATATCCCGTCACTCCATCATAGTAGTCTGTGTCGAAGCCTGTTCTGGTTCGCTCCATTGTGTTCACCGAAACATTTTGTGAGTAAACCGCAGTATCAGTAAGTTCAACTACAACTTGCAAGTTTACGAAACCATCTCTGTTTACTGAGGCTTCATTAGAAAATGGGGACACCACTCCAGCAGCATAATTTGCCTCGACAACATAGTAGTAATCAACATCGGCAATAAGATCTGAGTCTGAGTATGTGAGTGATACTGTGCTGGCTATTATCGCGTAAGGCCCACTAGCAACTCTAGAGCGCCTTACGTTATATGTTATTGCTCCCGCAACTGAAGACCAAGACAAATCAATAGCTGATGTGTTGTTGACAGCAACAAGTCCTGCGGGTGGTGCGTTTAGATTGATTCCTTTTTCTACTGAATTAGGAGAAGGAACTTTTGAAAAAGTTAAAGAGCGAATAACATAATAGTAGGTGCTACCAGGGGTCACTGAAGAGTCTGTAAAAAATTCGTCAGCGGGAGATGGACTGCCCACTACGGTGTAAGGTCCGCCAGGACTCGTTCCTCGAAGAATTTCATATCCAAAAATATTAGGCGTTGAAACCCATGAAAGATCAACAGCTGATGTGCTGCTTGCGTGAACCTGAAAACCTTGGGTGACAAGTGGCTTAGTAGAAACATTAACTGGCTGGCTTACACTTGAAACTGCAAGCTCAGCTCCAGAAGCGGCAATAGGTCTGTATCTGTAGTAATAGGTTTTGTTCGGGTCAATTGTAGCATCGTTGTGTGCAGTCACACCCAAACCACTCACTAATGTTTCAAAAACAATCCCGTTTAAAGAGCGTTCAACATTATAAGTTGATGCACCTACTACTGCCGGCCAAGAAATGTCGATAGAGGTTGGGTCAGAAAATTCGGCCGTAGGTGCGGTAGGGTTTAAACCAGCAACAATTGAAACTTCATTTGAAAAGCCACTTTCCTGACTTCCGTTTCTTGCGCTCACTCTAAAGTAGTAGGTTGTGCCCGCTGTCAGGCCCGTAACTGTCGTTCCGTTAGAGTTGGTAGAACTTTGAACTGCTGCACCATAAGAGCCAGATGTTGTTGATCTGTAGATGTTATAGCGCGTGGTCCCCGACACTCTTCCCCATGAAAGTACAACTCCTAAACCTGAACCATTGTTCTCAGCACTTAAGCCATCGGGAATTAGAGGTGTTTGACCAGGACTAAATGGCGCACTCAAACCTGTCGTTCTTGCCGCTCCCCCTGGAAAATTAAGGACAATCTTATACAGATAAACACCGCCATTTGTGGCACTTGCATCTGTGAAAGTAGTTGTTGGATATCCTGAACTTAGAGTCGTAAAGGTAACACCATCTGAAGTTCTTAAAATATTATAATCTAAGACGGAGGTCACCGCACTCCAAGTAAGCGCCACTTCGTTATCACCAACGGTTCCTGATGGTGCATTAGGTGTTGTGTAGGTAAAAATTGAAACTGGATCTGATGTGAAGCCCATTGCACTAACAACAGCTGTCACTGTTACAAATGTTTCAATGTCTGGGAGGACACCTAAAATGTTAAATGAAGTGGAAGTGGTCGATCCGCGAGTTGTGTAACCACCAACTAAAGTTTCTGAAGTTCTGATGATGTAGTTACTTGCACTATCGACACTTGGCCAAACAACCTGGATTCCTGAAGAGCCGACTTGTCTTAAACTTACATTTGAAGGTGTGCTTGTACCAAGACGCATGTTTGAAGTGTGCCCTGAAAGTTGACCTTCAGTAAAATCAGCAAACCTTGCTCTAACTTTGTAATAGTAACCTTGCCCTGCCACGGCAGTCGAATCAACGTAGGAATTTGTGAGTGCTGTCCCTATGCTTGAATAGATTCCATCAAGATTAGTTGATCTAAAAATCACATAGTCTTGAACTCCAGAAACCGCCAGCCAGTTAAGATTGATGTCAGAGGCCGAGGCCGTTGAGCTAAAACCTGAAATAGGTGCATTCCTAAAAGAAACAATATTTGAATCTGCGGATTCAAAACTTCCCCAAGCTGTTGTGACTTTGAAATAATTCATTCCAGGAACAAGAGGGGCTGAACTTACGGTGGCGCCATTTACAAACTGATCTTGAGTAAACGGGCCGCCGGGAGATGTTGCTCTATAAAGTAAAAAGCCATTGTAATGAGTTGGCGGCATCCACTGGAGTTGGAGTCTGTTTTCTTCAGTGATTTCAACAGCTGTTAAACTTGTCGGAGCTGATGGGTTCACTGCAGGAGTGCCATTTAAAACTTGAGTCGGATAAGACATAAAAAGTTTGTCACCATCACCATCAATCAAATAAGGCTGTACGTAGTAAAACTTAGTCGTTCCGTTTGCTATAGTGTCAATGTAGTCACTGCTCACCAAACCTGGCTGGTAGAGATCAAAATCTCCAGAGTACTCATCAGATCTATAAAGATCATATCTCATTGTAAATGCGCTCAAGTCGATTGGAGTAATTGGGACAGTGACGTCTGACCAGTCTAAAACATTTTCCCCATCACCTGGAAAAACAGAAAACGCAGGAGCATTTCTAGCAAAAAATCCACCAGAGTTTGAAGTAAAGGCTGAAGTGCCAACGCCCCATCTTGAGCTGACAGAGTAGTATCTGTTTTCTCCACCACCTGGATTACAGTAATCATACTGCGTGTTGGTGATTGAAGCTGAAGTAGAAGTGTCTCCTTTTAAACGAGTTTGGTTAACTCTGTAACCTGTGTTGTAAGAAGAGGCTGTCCACGACATGCGCACTCCCCTGCCACCACCACAACCCGGAAGAGAATTTCTAGGAATTATAACCAATTCGCTTCCAGCGTCAGGAATGCCCTTTGGAAGGGCCGAAGCAATATTAGAACGCATACTGAGTCCTGAAGGGTTACTCGCTGTGACGACATAATAATAAGTTTGGCCATTCGTTACAGCAGGATCAATATATGATGCTCCAATAGTTTGATAACCGAGATCTTCAAAAGGTCCACCATAATTTAATGAACGCGCAAGCCTATAGGTCATATTCTGTGGAAAACCACTCCAAGTTAAAGTGATTTGAGAATCCCTTGCTATAGCATTTAAACTTACCGGCTGAATCGAAGGCGGTGAAGTGATACTTATGTTTGCTTCGTTTGAATTTTGACCGCGACCTGTAGTGTTTGATCCAAAAACTCTGTAAAAGTATTGAACACCATTAGAAACGGATAAATCCGTATAGTTGTTAGCAGGTTGACCACTGCTCAAAACTGTAAAGGGGCCACCAGCTTGAAGTGCTCTTTCGACCGAGTAAGTTGGAAGTGGGCTAGCCGAAACATCAGGAGTCCAAGTTAAAAAGACCGAACCATTAGAATTTAAAGAAGCAACAAGTGATGTGATTGGATTGTCATGATGAACAAAAGTCGTCAATGACACACAGTCAGAGAGAGTTCCAACTTCATTTACGCTCGCTCCGTACCAAGAGCTGCTCGCATTGTCACTGGCCTCAATTGGAATTCCTGTTGTTTCAAATGCAGTTGGACTTCCATTAGTGATTTCAATCGAACAAGTTGGATCAGAATAAATGATCACACTCACTTTGTTCATAAAATCATTACTAAGACCAAAGCTTCCAGATATAGATGTGTTTCTGTTATAAGAAGGAGATGCTGGCTGAGTCGCTCCAAAAATAGGTGCCGCGGGCTGCCTGGCATTGTGAATGTATGTGGTCATAGAAGTACATGGCGTTCTGTTTCCAGCCGCATCAAAGACTCTCGCATACACAAATGATTCATTGTTTTGAGCTAGGTTAAGTGTGATCCCGGCACCAGAAAATTCTGCAGGTGTTCCTTCACCGACTTTACTTACACAAGCAGGACTGTCATAAAAAGAAACTTCAATGGGAGGAAGTTCACTTGCAGGGTTGATCAACGCTGTACCAGTGATAACTGGCGTGAAAGATGAGTTGTTTGGAGAAAGTGGTGTGACAGCAGTAAAAGTTGGATCTGTAGGAAGCACAGTATTGTGCACAAAGGTTGCTAAGAATGCGCAAGAAGAGAGATTGCCGTAAATATCTGTACTCTGTGCATGAAGATTTGTAGTTGAATTAAACGGCACGGAAATATTCAGACCAGAAGATATAAACTGACCGCGCGTACCAGCCCCTAAAGAGTTGGTGCAGGTGTTGTCATCATAAACGACAACAGTTTCAATCAAATTGTCAGCTGTACCAATCACTGCGGGATTGTTTGAAGCTCTGGTTGGAGAATCAGGAAATGTTCTGAAGTATCCTGGATCTGGAGCTGCTGCACTTGAGTGATCATAGGGAGCGTGGAATGTACACTCAGAAAAGTTTCCTTCAATATCCGAAACAGAAACATAAATTGCCGTATTTGTATTTGGATCTACATTTACCGTAATGCCTCCACCTTCATATTGAGCTCTGCTTCCAGAACCTATGAGTGGGCCATTGCAAAGTGCATCTTTATAAAAATTTAAACTTACAGTTCTGTCTGCAGCATTACCTCTTACAAGTGGCGTGAGTGTTCCATTGGTTGGAGAAGGTGGATCTGAATTTATAAAAAGTGGTGCGCTTGGGGGTATATTGTTGTGCACGAAGTTTGTCATTAAGACACATGAAGAGTCGTTGCCCGCTTGATCATAAGCTCTAGCGTAAATGTTAGTTGAAGAGTTGACGCTCACTCCGCCCGTGATTCCAGCTCCTGAAAATTGAGCTTTCGTGCCTCCGCCAATTGCTGTCAAACAGGTGTTCGAAGAAAAAAGCGTAACTGTTTCAGTATCAACACTTGTTGTTCCTCTCACTGCAGGCACTGTTGTTGCATTTGTTGGAGAAGTGGGTGTGATCGAAACGTAGATTGGAACAGCAGGATCAATATCATCGTGAGTAAACGTAGTTAAACGCGCACAAGTAGACGGCATATCTTCAACATCTCTAGAGCGTCCATAAATTGTCATTGTTGAATTCGGACTTGAGGTGATTTGAAATCCCACATTTAAAAAAGCATCAGGCGTTCCCGAAGCCAGTTCATTTGAACAACCCGAATCACTAAAAAGGGCTACACTTACGGCTGCCAAGTCTGTTGAACCTCTAAGTGTGGGTTCATAAGTTTGATTAGATGGAGAAGCAGCACTGATGTATGTCATTCTAGGTGGCGAACTAAATGAGTTGTTGTGTTCATAGGTTACAAGCTCAGTGCAACCTGAAGACTGACCCAAGCCATCAGTAGTGGTGGCATGAAGTATAGTTATTGTATTTACAGGAAGTGGAACTATTACGCCTGATGTGCTAAAAGCTAAAACAGTTCCACTTGAAACTGGTGCTGAGCATGTGTTGTCGGAATAAAATGTTACTGTTGCGCTTGGCGGAAAAGCCGCTCCAAAAAGACCAGGACTTGTGACCTCTCTAGACGGAGAAACTGGCTCAGTCCTACCAAAGACAGGAACGCCAGGAACTAAATTTTGATTTTCATATTTATCTACAAAAATACATTCTGAACTAGTGGGACTGCTTATAAAAATTTCTGATTCAACATTGATCGGTAAAGTTAAATCTGCACCGCTTGTTTTAAACTCACTAACTAGTGAGCCACCAATGAGAGGGCTACTGCAGGTGCTGCTTGTAAAAAACTGCAGCTGTTCATTTTCAGCGATAGAGCCTTCTGAAATTTGTCCAGTAAAACGCACCGTCACCACAGTAGAGGTGTAATCCAAAACCGTTTTAGATGAGATTTGAAAAGGGAAAAGTTGCGACTCTTGCGCAAGCTCGCCTTTCGAACATGCACTAAGCATAGCCAGGGCCCCTATCAGGTGTGTTATAAAGAAAAAACGTACAGATTTCATATATAGTTTATTTTAGTGTCCCAAAAGCACTTTCATCTTGTTAAATGAACCGTCCAAAACTGAAATGTCTAGAGATCCATCTGAATTTAAATCATTAATATCAACATGAACAGTGTTCACATTTGTATTCACAGTGGTGTTCAGCGCAAAGCTTCCTGAAAGCGATCCCAACAAAACTGTTACCGTCTGGTTCACACCATTGCCGACAACTAGATCAACTCTATTGTCCCCATTAAAATCACCAGAAGTTAAACCAGTAGGATCAAAACCAGAAAAGAAATTAGATGCTGTGCTGAACGTTCCGTCTCCACCACTTGTAAAGACACTGACTGAAGCAGTGGTTGCATTGAGCACGACTAAATCGACAAAAGCGTCAGAGTTAAAATAACCCGCAAGCACCTCTACGACTCCAGATTCAGCCTGGTAGTGAACAGGAGTTTGAAAACTCCCATCACCGTTTGAAACCATAACGCCAACACTTCCACCCAATTCAGAAGCCTGTGCTACGGCAACATCGACCCTGCCATCAAAATTTAAATCTGCTGCAACAAGCGAAACAGGTTGAGCTCCTGTGTCTGAGTCCACTCTTGACCCTAAAGTTCCATCACCTGCGCCTGGAAAAAATGAGATTTTTCCTATTCCACTACAAGCAACCACAACATCTAGATATCCGTCATCGTTGAAATCTCCGAACTCTACAGACTCTGGCTGAGTTGAGGCCGCATAAGATGCAGGACTTGCAAAAGTTCCCAGACCTTGTCCAAGATAAACTCTTACCCCGCTTACACCAAAAACAATTACAATGTCTAAAATTCCATCGCCATTAAGATCTACAAGTTTTGCATCTCTAGTGTCGTTGGCTAATGCTATTGGAACGGCAAGACTTTCAAAAAGTCCATTGTCGGCTCCCTTGTATAAAGTCATGCTGTTGTCATTTCTATTGAGCACAGCCTTATCCATTATCCCGTCACCGTCTAAATCACCAGTTAGCGATTTAGTTGGGTTTGCACCCACATCAGTTACAAAACCAAGATTACCACTGGCTTGTCCAGGTATAATTTGAACTCTTGATTCACCATTAGATATAGAGACTATATCTTGGCTGCCATCATTGTTAAAATCACTCGCGCTCATAAAAATTGGGCTTGTGTCTACAGGGATTGCAGGCTGTGTAGAAAAGGTTCCATTATTGGCACCAGTCAATACTGAAACTGTGTTGTCACCAATGTTCGCAGTGATAAGATCTATTGACGAGTCTCCCACAATGTCTCCAGCATAAAGAGCAATAGGTCCATTTCCAACCGTAGTGAAGATACCAAAAACATCAAGTGAGCCATCTCCATTGTTCACATATGTGATCATATTGTTGTCTGTGTTGTTGACCACTGCGATGTCATCAAATCCATCTGAATTTAAATCCACTGCTAAAATATCTGCAGGTGAAACACCCGTATTGTATTTTACCTGTAAATCAAAACCTCCAACACCATTTTTTAGAAAAACTGAATATGTGTCTTCACCCGCATTGATAACTGCAATGTCATCACCATTTAATCCGTCTAAATCACCGACTGTGACTTTACTTGGAGAACTGCCTGTAATTAGCAGTGGTAAGAGCGGGGCCGCGAATGTACCGTCTCCATTACCAAGTCTTACGGCAAGCTTTGAAGTGCCAGCTGAAGTCACAACAAAATCTAAATTGCCATCACTGTTGAAATCACCGTGTTTAATATCTACAGCCAAGCTTTCATCAAGTGTAAGAGCTGTTCTAACAGGTGCGTTGAAGCTTCCATCTCCATTACCTGATAAGAATGCATACTCATTGTTAGAGCTACAAGATAAGAGCATATCCACGAATGTGTCCCCATTAAAATCAGCCACTGTCAGCCCGGTCGGGCTGATGCAGACATTTAGAATTTTAGGAAAGGTTATCATCAGACCGTTTCCGATTCCAGAAAGCACACTGACTGAGTTTTCACCTTTGTTAAGAATCAACATGTCAGGGTTGCCATCACCATTGATGTCACCCGAAAAAGTGTCTTCAGGGTTGCTACCCGTTGAAAAAGACAAATCAAATTTACCAGAATTGTTATTGTCACTTAAAATTTGATAAGTAAGACTTGTGCGTCCGGTGGCTCCAATGTCTGGAAGCAGAACTCCTTGTGGTTTCACTTGCACATAAGAACGCACCTCGGTGAACCCTTGAATGATGTTCATAACGGCTAAACCGTTTGCATCTGTAATCTGTCTCATTGAATTCACTAGAGTGACATCGCCAGATGTTTTTTCAAAAATAACAGGATAAAAAGGAACCGCGTTGCCGAACCTATCCACTACTTTTGCAACCAAAGGCTCAATTAAATCTCTACCCACGATTTGAGTTTGACTGTCACCACTAGACTGACCGTCTCCGACTAAGGTTGGGAATTCAAAACGATCTGGAATGTCTGCAATAACTTGAACATCTATGTCGCGGCTAAAACCTTGGCCGTCTTCTAATAAGATTTTATCGGTCACACCTGAAACCGTACCTGCTGTATAGGTTAGAGTTCCTGTATCAAATGTTCCACCAGAGTTGTTTTCAACAAAAGTCACTGTATAAGAATTTGACCCACCTGAAACCGTAAAGACCTGTGATGAGGTCACAACTATTTGTGGATTGTTAGGCATCACAGAAAGGCCTTGTTTTACCCAATCAAAAAGAGTTGAATTTTCATTTCCGGCTTGATCACGCTGCATAACTTCGATGGGGTAAGTTCCATCAGAAAATTTCATCACGTTTAAAGAGAACTGAGAATTGATACAATTGGTCTGACCGATTCCACCTTGAACTAAAATAAGTTGAGCGCCTGTTTCGCAACTTCCCGTAATATTTAGTGTCGTCTCTCCTGAATAGTAAGGGTTTCCCAGTGGGTTAGACAAAGCAGGTTTAGAAACCGTAGATTTTTTGATCCAAAGTAAGTTTTCGGCTCTTGATTCACTTGAACCTAAATCTTGAGACACTGAGAAATTAAAAGAACCGTCGGCCACTTTATTGACCGTAAAACTGTATTGAAAATTTGAACAATTAACTATTTGAGAATCTGCACCTGATAAAATCACCGTTGCATTAGCAAGACAAATCCCTCTAATTTCTAAAGAGCTCGTATTTGAATAGTGTACAGCCCCGCTTGGAACTGTGATAGATGGAGATGCCGAATCCGGCTGTAGAATAGAAGGCTGTCTAGAACCCGATTCAACATCGAGACTCTTCTTACAGCCTGATAATAGGGGGAGCACCATTAAAAGTGGCAGTCCTATATTTTTTAAAATTCCTAATAACTTCATTTTCATCCTATACGTACAATATTATTCAAGTTCTCTTTACTAAACTTTCCTTATCACTTGGGTATCCTCGTCACTCTGTGTCCGTCTTGATCTGTGACATACAAAAAGTACTCATCACCTGTGAGTGCTCCGTAAAAACCAGAAAACTGCCCTGGTAAAGTTCCGGCAGCAATAGCCCCGCCTCTACACCATTCAGGGGTGATCCCAATAGCACCTAAACAAGGTGAGCCCGGGCTCTCTCCACCAGTGGGAGGATTTTCTGGATCTATTCCACCTTTCCAACCAATGACTAAACCAGTGGCTTTATCAATTTTGACAACACCCATCGGCTCATTTCTTCTTACTGCTGGATAAGCAGTAGTCACATAAATATGAGTGGCATCAACGTGAATTGATTGAGGCATTGATCTGTTTGTAGAACCACTTCCTATAGCGCCCACTTCTGCTGGAAGTGATTTCCAGCCATCAGCATAAAGATCTTCTCTAGTTCTTGTGGCTTCAACAAAGTCACCAGAAAGAGTGATCTTATCAATTCTCATATTACGTTTGTTACCTAGATATAGATGAACACCGTCAGAAGTGATTCCATCATATGCACCATAGACGTTCATATAAAATCCACCACCATTGTCATAGTATTGAACGGCTCTAGAAGTTCCACCTATGCACCATCCCGCAGACGAAACGTTTCCATCTCCTCTGTTAATAGGTGTACAACCAGAACTTACAGCACCATTAATGGCACCAATCCAACCAGCAAAAGCACCACTGGTCGCATTGAATCTAGAAACTCTGTGGTTTCCCGCATCCATTACATAAAGATTTCCAGCGACATAAACAATTCCTGAAGGAGTGTTTAAGTTTCCGTCAGCATTTCCTGCCTCACTCGTACCACCCAGACACCAGCCTGGAGTGACAGAGTTGTTTGGAGCACCAACGCAACCCGGGTCTCCCCCGTTTGGAGATTGATTTATTCGACCAATCCAACCACCGTATGAACCGTTGGCAAGATCAAATCTTTGAACTCTGTCTAGGTCTCTGTCAGTGACGTAAAGCCAAATTCCATCTGTGGCTAAACCCATCGGCTGCCTCATGATTCCATTTGCCGTGTCATCAATCATACCTGTGTCATTCCAAGTGTATTCTGGATACGGTAGTGCACCTGTACAGTAATGCGGCGAAGCTCTCATTGGATTAACAGAAGTACAAAGACCTGAGTTTTCTCCACCAGTTGGAACAGTGGTGATTCCACCAATCCAACCAATCAATTCCCCAGTTCTTTTGTTGATTTTTTTGATTCTTGAGTTAAGCCTGTCTACAACATAAAGTGTGTCTCCGACTAGTAGTGGCTCTGCAGGCGCAGAATAAGATTTGTCATCTGAACCTTCTTGTTGAGAACCCACTGTCAGATCCCCAGACCATTCTGCCGGCGCTCTGCTCTCCATTCCAATTGAACCTTGGTATGTTCCCGTAGTGATGTCGAATTTTTTGATAAGAGGCCTGTAATAACTTGAAGTCAAAAATGAACCCGTTCCATCATCAACAATAGCGTACTGGTTGATAAAGGCTGTCTCATCTAAGCCAGACTTTTGTGTTCCACCTATACACCAACCATTGGTGTTGTCATTTGGCGCAAGACTTGAACATCCAGTTCCACCAACATTAGCCATACCAACGTTGTTAGAAACTTTACCCATCCAACCATCAATATCACCTGCACCGTCAATTCTTACAATTCTCTCATCAGCAGCAAGATAGAGTTTGCCACCAGATAAAAACATCTGCTGAGCATTTATAAAGACATCATTTGTGGTGTTTACTTTTTCAATAAAAGCACCAGTGGTTAAATTGTATTTATTGACAGTAGGTTGCGAGGCTTCACCGTTTAAAATATATAAAAAGTTATTTGGAGTGTCGATCACAATGTCGGTTGCATTATTAATGTTACCGGTTCCTGATTCAGGATTTCCTTCTTCAGCCCAACCACCAGTACACCATCCGGGGGTCTGCTCATTGTCAAGAGTGCTGTCACAACCAACGGCTCCACCACTTGGAGTGTTTTGTACACGTCCAATCCAACCTTGAAATGAACCATTGGCTTTGTCATACCTAATGACCTGTGCTTCTGTTCCAACATATAGGTAGAGAGCATCGTGTGCTATGCCTCTTGGGTAACGCAAACGTCCATCACCATAAAATCTATTAGAAGCAGTTGAATCTCCACCAATACACCAACCTGGAATAGCAGCGTAATTGGGAACGTTACAACTAGCGGGTCCACCTGTTGCAGGACCCGAAGGGTTATTAGTTCTTTTAGTTCCGATCCAACCTTCAAATTCACCTGTATCCGTTCTGTACCTTTGAACCGAATGACTGCTTTCATTTGTTACATAAAAGTATGTGTCATCAACTGTGATGCTTCGCGGAGTGTAAAAAGCGCCTTGTGTATTTGTATAACCATTTCCTGGGTATGATCCACCACCTAAACACCAACCAGGTAAAATCGAGTTGTTTGATGTTCCTATACAAGAAGCCGCACTCGGTGTCGCTAATGTACTTCCCGTAACAGCAAGTCCACCCTCTTGTCTCAAGCGGCCCATCCAACCCACATATGTCATATTGGTGTAATCATATTTTAAAACTCTATGGTCACCTCTGTCCACAACATATAAAAACTGTTTGGTCGGATCCATCGCCATATGCCAGATGTTTCTAGAACCATTAACTCTTGCTGCAACAGGTTCTGAAAATCCTGTTCTAAACGGAAGTAAGTTAACACCAGAACTGTACTGCTGACCTGCGCCACCCAACCAAGAAATCTGTGCTATAACATCCCAAGCTTGTGAATCTGAACTTAAAACTGCTCCAGCATCTGTAACCGTTATGCTTAAACTTGTCTCTGGGTACTGACCTTTATAATAAAAGTCCTGAAATCCAACTCCTGAATTAAAAGTTAATGATGTAATCTGTGTTTCACAAGTCGCATCTGAAAAGAACTTTCCTGAAGTTCCACCACCACTTATGTTTGCCGTAATTGTTGAAACAGCATTTGCGTTTGAACCCGCTCCATCTCTTAAACGCACTCTAAACCTTGCAGAACACACACTCGTGTCTGACTCATCCGGTCCACTTGGATTTGTGATAAATAAAGATGATGGACTCACTTCAAGATTGATCACTGCAGAAGCTGTCATGTTTCCAGATGGATCTGTAATTTGTAAATTTAAAATCTCAGCATTGTTACCACTGTAATAAACACTCGTTGATGAAGATGCATCTGGAATCAAAACTGAAGAATTCGACCCACCACCAGAACATGACGGTGAAGTGTAGAATCGACCAGATGGTGAACCGTCCATCCCCACTACAGTTAATGTTGTGTTCGCAATTGTAGGAACATTGTTACCTAGAGTGTCTTTTAAATTGATTGTAAAAACTGCTGAACAGGTTCCGGCAACAACTGTTGTTGGACCTAAGAATTCAATTTCAGAAGCCAGTACATTTACTTCTTGCGGTAATGAAACTGTTGCAATATCTCCAGAGATATCTACAGCATTTATAAGTAAGCTCTCACCTCTTGGATCTCTTAAATACAAAACTGTGTCTTCATTCGGTGGAGCGTTTGTTGAAAGTGCAATGCTTGTTTCATCAAGCAACAATGTACACGAAGCATCCGAATAAATTCTTGCTTGTGATCCAACAATTCCTGAAACTTGAACAGTGGTTGGTGTAAACACACGACCAGCTGAACCATCTGATGCTAAAGGAGTTATAGTGATTGCAGTTGAACATTGACCTGCAGTTACAGAAAGCGGAGTTCCCGGAGGCGCTGGCACTGCGGCTTGAGCAATCATACGCATCTGACTTGGAGTCACAAAAATATCAAAACTAGATGGAGTTAAAACTGCTGATGAGTCAGCACCAATAATTGTTAAACTCTCAACCTTTGGACTTTGTAAGTATAAAAACTTTGTGTCTTGTCCAGGTGTGTAAGTGATGCTTGAACCAATTGGCGCTCCACCACATGATGCACTTGTAAAAAGACTTGCGTTTCCAAGACCTGTTAATTGAATAGTTGTATTGGCAACAGCTTTTGCTGGGTTGCCACCAAAATCTTGTAACTGTAAAGTGATTTGAGCAGAACAGTCGCCTGACAAAACTTCACCTGCACCTGTCATTGCAATTACTCTTGGAATACCAGCTGTCACATTAAAGTTATTTGATTGAACAGGATTTAAAACTCCGCCCGCAGCTGCTAACTTGTAACCGTTACCAGTGTTGTCAATTCCAAGATCATCAAATAAAGCCACACCATTTACTGCAGCTCTAGACGGAGTTCCTGAAAGTGTCGCACCGCCAAGGTTGTTCGCAATAGAAAGTGAAATACTTGTAGAGGCCGCACCTCCTGAAGTGATTGTGTTTCCGAAGTTATCTTGAACAGAAACTCTAATATCATTTAAACCAAAATCACCCGCTGGTGAATTTGTTGGTTGAGTTGTAAAAGCTAGTTTTGTTGCTGGACCTGGATCAAAAGGTGCTGCAACTTGAATAGAGTCAAAACCTGAAGGGGAAGACATGTTTAAAGTTCTTGTTGTTGGACCATTTGTGTCGGCAACATTTGTTGCAACAGAACCAGTTGTGATACCCGCACTGTCAGAAGGGCTAAGTGGTTGACTAAAAAAGTCTCCCGGAACATTTGAAGCAAACTGTGGCCTGATTCCAGTCACAGGATTTCCGAACTCATCTCTCAAAGTAAAAGTCACAGTGTAAGCATCAGTCCCGTTTGCAACCGGAACGTTTCCAGGAGCTGCAGCGTTTTCAACAGTAATTGAAGTCAGTGTTGGAGAAATGTTTCCAGGATTAATATTGAACGTTGCCGAATCAATTGTCATTGGAGGTGTTCCAAATCCACCTGGAGCCGATGACGTATCAGACTTTGTAGCTGTTAAAACTTTTATTCCAGCCTCTTGCATAAATAGATCAGCAAAGTTTGCTGTACCTGCAATTGCTGTAACTGTTGCCGTACCTCTTACAGTACCGCCAGTTGGTGAAGTCACTGCAACTGTTAATGTGATGAACGCTTCTGCATCTGGTCCACCGGAGACAATATTATCATTTTCATCTAGAACTCTAACAACTGGCATTGCTGTTAGCGGACTTCCCGCATCTCCGTTACCCGGTTGAACTTCAAAAACAATTTTATCGGCTCTACCTAAGGCCTTAAACACAACTATGTTTTGGTTGTTGTCTTCTTTTCCATCAACAACTGAAGCCACACGACAAGTGTAATCAATATTTGGAAGAAGACCTGTGATCGTGTACCTAGTTGTTGAAACATTTTTAATACTGGCAAGTCTTACGTATTCTGATTCATTTTCGTTTCTGCAATAAACAATAAGTTCTAAAACTTCTGTAGCCACAGGTCCAATAAAATTTAATTCAACAGATGTAGAGCTCACAACGTTAACTGATTGAGCACCACCATAAGGGATACCGTATTTATCTTCTTCGTTGTTGTCTTCAGAGTTTCCTTTGCTAACAGCTCTGACTCTGTATCTGTATAAAAAACCTTCAGAGAGGCCAGAGATCACTGCCTCTGACGAGTCACTGCTCACTGTTTTAACAAGACGTGGTTCAGATTTTAATGTTGCATCGTAAATGTTGTAACCAATAATGTTGGCGTTTGTGCTTTGAGTCCACAGAACTTTGATTTGTGAAGAAGAGAGAGTTTGCACTTCGGTCACACCGCCGAATGTGCCACCACCTTTAATGTCTTCCTCTGTAAGTATCTTCTCGCTTGGTGTACAAGACGCGGCGAAAATCATCACAGCAGTTAGAAAGAATGTCTTTTTGACTCTGTTGATATTCAACAGTGCTTTAAAAAAGTTTGCTTGATTGTTAATATTTAACATCTATTTGCTCCATTCACGTACCGCTAAACTGGTCAACCAGTTTTATAATTCTTAAAATCGTCTAGGTATTGATCGGCGTTTAGAAGAGCTGGCTTAAAATATTAAGACTGTATTAAGGTCGGTAAATAACGACTCAATCTGAAATGTCTCATTAGGGGATGCTTTTGCAAGATTTATTTATAAAATATAGGGCCGGGCTACTTAGAAACTTAAAGAATAGTAAACGCTTAGTAGCCTGGCTTCTAAAGACTCAAAACCGGCGGTAAAAGTGTGATCAGAGTATGAAAGACCGATCTGAGACCGTCTCAGATTATTAAGATTTCTATTCCAATCTAAACTGATTTTCACAGAGCGTTCTCCTAAAAGATCGCCCACCTCATAAGGCGTATAGTGCAAATCAACAGCGAGTGAGTTCTTACCCGATTTGTAATACTCTGACCTAAGACCAAGGTTTGGGCCATATAAGCCTGAAAAGCCAAGATCAGCTAATGAAAATAGATTGATTGTGCTAACACCTAGACTAAATCGTGAACGGTACCTAGGATTCTTGAAAAGTTTTTTTGCGTAGGTCAAACCCGCACGCGCCTCCAAAAACTGTGCGCTTTCATTGATTGGAGATGCCGTATAGGCATAGATAGTAGAATAGATCTCACCAAAGTAACCCAACCTTTTTCCTTTTTCAGGACTTAGGTACTTTGCTCCCACCATTAAAGATTGTGATGTGTATTTACCGAGAGTTGTCTGTTCGTACTCAAGATATGAGTGCCCCAAAGTAAATTGGATAGAGTCAAAAACATTAACAGACTTAAACTCTCTTGCTTCTGGGGCGAATAGATAAAGAGTCTCTTCCTTTTTTTCAGTCCCCGGTCCTTGCGCTATAATTTTAACCGTATTCACACGTGAGGTGAGGTAAGCATAAAGACTGTATTTTTTAGTCGCCTCGTTGTATCTAATCGGCAATCTGTTTGCATCAAGCAGCTTAACGTCCTCTTCAGGATGACTAAAGGTGAGTTTAACAAGTGGACGGAAACTGTCGTTTTGTGGAACCAGAAAAACAGGGACCTGGCTTTGAACCACATATAGTTTAGAAATCTTTTTTTCTTCTTTTTTCTCTCTTAGAACATGAGCAATCCACATTGCCTTTTGAGATTTCTTAATCTGCTTCTCTTCTTTAGTAAGCTTTTTCTTAGGCTTTTTTTTAGGCTTTTTTTTAACTGCTTTCTTGTTCGCTTTATCAGCTTTTTTTTGAGCTTTTTCATTAGCTTCTTGAACAGCTATTAAAGACTTGTCACTAGACTTTTGTGCCCCCGCTGGATGAGCACTTAGAACAAGCATACAAAAAACAAAAAAGCCCTTATTTAACATAGGGCTTTAGCGTCTCAAAAACTTAAGTCACTGACAACGTTAAAGATGTCGAAACTAGTCGATTCTTATTTTACTTTAGGTGTTTTAGCTTTTGTCTTTTCTTCAACTTTGTTTGTAGTTTTACCCTCTTCAGCCGGGACTCTCAAAAATTGAGCCTCACCTTTCTCAGGTTGATAGTAAAGTGTAAAGCCAGAGTAGATTTTCTTAGGATTCTGGACCAACTGAGGATTGTTTTTCCAAATGTCTTTCCATTTGTTCTCTGTACCATAAAGCTTCTTAGAAATTGACTTTAAAGTGTCTTCTTTTTTGATCAGATAAGGCTGGCCATCTCTTTTGATGTAAACATACTTAACATTTTCAATGGTCAACTCTGTTCCAACCTTCATTTTTCTAGGGCTGATCATTTTGTTCTTGTTCACCTTGTAAATATCTTTCCATCTTAAATAGTTAGCATGCTTTTCAAAAGCAATTTTCATTAGTGTATCGCCAAGCTTAACAATGTAGCTCACGGTTTTTCCACCTTTAAGAGGAGGCAGGGTAGATTTGTAATTGGTTATTGCTCCAAGACGGCCCTTACGACCTCTCATAAGTGGACCTTTGCCTTTTGCTAAAAAAGGCCCCTTCTTTTTATGCCGGTGCTTAGAAACTCTTTTATTTCCACTTTTGCCATGTGAATGGTTTTCTGCGTGGTCACAATGGTGATGATGGTGAGGCACCACCTGCTCACTAGCAGGACTTCTCACACCTTCTGAGACTCTGCTTTCTAATTGGTCAAGTTTATCAGCAATAGCTGCCAAACCCATGGACGTTGTAGAGTCTGGATTCATGACAAGCATGCCGTCTTCAGTGATGCGCTCGATATCTCTAGCAATTTCAACCGGCAGAGGCACTGCATTTTTAGCAGGTGCCAGTTGGCTGTAAAAGCCCTCATCTCTTGTTGAGAGGTTGCCCTTGAGCGTTGAACAGCCCAGTAGATACAGGGATGAGAACAAAATTAAAAATGTATTAAGTCTTAAAGTTTTCACGTATTTTTTTCGGTGATTAAAATAAATACGTTGAGCTTCAATACAAAAGGCCTGGTCATGTGACCAGACCTGAGACACTTTTAGATTAGTGAAATTTTGTGTTTAAGACTTCTTACCAGGCTGAGGTGGAAGAGGCGGCACAGGAATAAACTCGCCTTGCTTCAGAAGACCCATTACTTCTTTAACACGTTTATCAATATCAGTAGTTGATTTGAGCATGAGTTCATTGATGTAAGTTTTTTGCTGAGTCAGTTGCTCAAAATGTTGCTCCATATAAGCTCTTTGGGGACCCATCAACTTTTGAGTGGCGAGTGCTGTCTGAACCTTACTTAGCTCTTTTTCTGTCAATTTTAAATATGACCTAAGAGGACTAATTGTAGATGAAGCTTTAAGCTCTTGTGCAAAACGAATTACATGTTTCTGTAAACTTTCTTTTTGAGAATCAACCCATCTAGAATAAAGATCCAATTGATTTTGACGGTCTTCAATTTGGTTCTCCAAAGCATTTTTCTGCTTGCTAACATAAGCAATTTCATCAGCAAGCTTTTCTTTATCTCCAACTTTTTGCTCTAAATCATTGGTTTTAGCAGATAAGCTTGCAACTTTACTTTCAGAATTTTTAAGTTTGTCTTTTAAAACTGAAATCTCAGAGTTGTTTTTTTCAAAATCAAAGTTTAAATCATTAAATTTTGCTACGCGCTCTTCAAGTTTAACCTCAATCTCATGCTTCTCTTCTTTTAAGATTGCAAGTCTCTCAAAGTAGTCTTTACCTTTTTCTTTTTCATCAAGAATATTAGACTCATACTTTTTAATGATGCGAATATTCTCTTGATTTTTTAATTCAAGATCGAGATAGGCATCTTTACTTTCTTTGATTTTCTTTTCATAGTCTTTATGCTGCTTTTCAAGATCAGAAATCTCAGCTCTAAGCTCTTCACGCACAGCCTCTTTTTCTTGGTGACTGTCAGCGATTTCTTTCTTTAAGGTTTCGATATCAGCATACAAGCGTTTTTCTTTGTCTTCTTGCATGTAAATCTTTTCACTGATTTCAGCAATACGCAGCGACTTCTCCTCAATTTCAGCAGCCAATCCGTTCTTCTCAAGAACTAAATCTTTATACTTTTGTGAGTCAAAATCTCTATCTTCCATGACTGCTTTATTTTTTAATACTAAGCCTTCACATTGCTGTTCTAATTTATTAATTTCTTCAGTCAAAACTTTCTGCTGTTTTAGATAGTCGTCTGTAGTTATATAAGCCTGACTAAGTTCAGACTCTTTCGCATCTAAATCTGTGGTTAAAGAGTCAACCTTGGTTTGAAGATTGTCATTTTCATCTTTAAGGTTTTGTTCTCGCTCGACAAATTCAACTTCTCTAATTTTAAAAGCATTTGCCTCTTCAACAGTTTTTGAAAGCTCGTCTTCTAGGGCTGAGTATTTTTCATGCTCAGTCTCGATAACAGAGTTGAGGTTAGATATTTTTTGCTCCAACCCTATTTTTTCTGATTTCACACGATCAATATCTGACTCTAAACCACTAATTTTATTAGTCAAAAGGCTGATTTGATCAATATTTCCATGGCTTTCGCTTCTAGCTGATTTTAACTCTTCAGTCAGTTGAACAATCTGCATTTCTAAAGAAATTTGATCATCTTGAAACTGAATCTTAATAGACTCATAGTCATCAATCAAAAGCTTCATCTCTTCTAGATCTGCAGCTTTGTCCGAAAGTTCTTTTTTAATCTCAGCTGCATCAGTTTGAACTCTAATGAGTTTCTTAGAAAGTGTAGTGTTTTCAGCTCGAACCTCTGAAAGCTTTAAATTTGTATCCTTATGCTCGGACATAATACCGCTGTATTTTTCAGATATTTCTTCACTAAGCGCTTTTTCTTCTTGTCGACGCTTAACCTCTGCATTGTAATTAGTCTTGTAAGTTCCGAGCTCTTTTTCTACGAAGTCGATATTCTGCTGAAGTTTTTGTTTTTGGTCTGTAACAATACCTATGCGTTCTTCAAGTTTTGATTGTGAAGCTTCAAAAGATTTTCTTTCAGCTCTCTTTTCTTGCTCTAATGCTTCAGCTCTATTTTTGTGCTTATCTGACTCTCTTAATGCTCTGTTCAAGTCCTTACTAACAGTCTCAAGCTCAGCTTTAAGATTGTTCACATCGTTTACCAACTCTTTTTCTTTGAACTTATAAGCGTTGATCATATCAACTAAATCTTGCCTGTCCTCTCTTACATTTTTAAGAGATACGTTTTCCATTTCAAGATTTTTAATTTTGATATCTTGCTGATTGTTAAGAACGCTAAGGTCTTTGTGCTCAGAGATAAATTCTTGGATCTTTTTATGGAATTCAAGATTCTCATTTGTAAGAGCTTCTATTCTTTTTTCAAAGTTTTCGATATCTTGATTTTTAAGATCGTAAGCATTTTTTAATGCGACATATTTTTTCTGATACTCACCTATTTTAACAGTGAGTGTTTCAGCTTGATCATGCTTTTTCTTGTTTGACGAAGAAAGAGTCTCTCTCATGCTGCCAAGTTCTTCAATTTTGGCCTTCATTGCATTGATTTCAACATTCTTATCAGAAAGAGCTTTAGATAGGTCGTCCACTCTTTTTCTAGCCTGCTGTTTTTCAAATTGCAGTTGCTCCAAAGCAATAACCGTCTCTTTTTCACGATCTTCAAGCTTAATTTTATACTGATTCTTGAATTTGTTAATTTTTTCCTGGTATAAAAACTGAACTTTGTTGTAGTTCTCTTTCAACTCACTCAATTTTCTCGAAACATTAACAAAATCTTTGTCTTTGAGTCTAAAAGAAGCCGATAAACGCTTGTACTCCTCATCAGAGTTTCTCTTTTCGTTAGTTACAGACTCGATTTTTTGTTTGTAATCTCTTTGGACAGTAAAAAGCTGATTCAACAATGATCTGTGGTTCTCTCTGAAGGCTGAAAGCTCATCTTTAGCTGATTGTAATTGGTCCATTAAAAAATGGGCCTGACGTCTTGTATGATTTAAAGCTGATGTCTTCATACGATCAGATTCGATACGCGCCAATTCACCCTTAAACCCAAGATTTGAATCTTTGGATTCAGAGGTCCAAGCAACTCTACTTGATGCGTCACGTTCATTTATTCTAACAACTTTGTTAGACGCTGTTTCTTGATCTTCTCTTTTTTTGTTGTCTTTTTGTTTTTCCAAGAGGCTCACCTTTGTTCTATAATTTAAGGCCTGTTTTTTCAGGCAGTCCATTTGTTTTGTTAAAATTTACGTTCATCAAATCTAAGCTCGACTTTAAAGAAGCCAGCTCAACTTTAATTTTTTGAGATAACTTACTCTCTTCTACTATTTGCGCTTGGTCAGAGAGCTCTGTTTTAATCAGCTCGTCTTGCAGTATGTGCAGTTCAAAAAGATCTTTCACCACAATATTGTAAGCATTGTATAAAGGTAGGTAGTAAAGCTTATCTTGAAAATCAGAGGCTTCCATTTGCTCAAAGAGGTCTATAAGTTTTCTTTGATTCAACAACCAACCAGCTGAAAATCTTTCCCATCTGCTGACGTCTCTTCCCGTTACGGCTCTAGCAAATCTCTGACTTGTTATAGCGAATTGTTGATTAAGGTTTCCCGAAAGGTCGCCTAGTTCCATCAACTCAAGTCTTGCATTTTGTCTAGTCTCTTCATGAAATTTTGCTAATCCAGCTGTATACGCATCTCTGTCTTTCATTCCAAATGTAAACTCTTTAGCAAATAGATTTCTATCAGCCTCGCCACAACTTAAACACTTGGCAAAGACTGTATATGTTCCTGCCGGAATAAATTTTCCAGATGCCTCTCTAATGGGGTCGGTGCTAAAGATCTTAGAATCTATATTCATCTCAAATTTTTGATTGAACCTGTAAGCACCCATTAGCGTGTCTGGCTTTCCAATGACATCTATCAACACACGAGTACCCAGAGGTAAATTTGTAGCAGAAACTAAAATTGGATCACCCGAAGCCGATGCTTTTTCAAACATCGCGAACGAAGGGTTTCTTATAGTCTCAGTTTTTTCACTAATGGTCGTAAGACGCTCTTGAATTGCTGTTGAAAAACCTGCAAGTGTTGAGCTGGTGTCTACTCTATTAGCCGTAACAATACCGGCGAACAGAAAAGCAACAGCTAAAAAACCAACAAGTGCTTGTCCATATCTAAAGTCAGATCCAAACAAACCAAAAAAGTTGTTCAGCTTTTCCATAAATAATGGCTCAGATAAAACGTTTCTGTAAGCTCTGGTCATTCTAACTTGCTCTAGCTCATAAGCATTCGAATTTTTTTTATCTATAAAGTCGATTTCATTTTTTTCCCAACCGATTCTATCAATTCCACCAAGCATTGCTCGCTTAGAGAAGTCATCATCTGTTAGATTGTCTATTTCATCCCTACCATAAGATCTAAAGCTTTCTACTTGGCCGATCGCAGTCCAACCGGTAAAGCCAGGGCGCCAAATAAAGTGACTGCTTGCAATCATTTTTTTACTCAATAGGTAACGCACTTGTTTAGTGCTCATTGGACCGAAATGTCTTTCTTCTCTAAAGATGAACCAGTCATTTAATATATGACCATGCTCCACTATAGAGGTTTCAACCGTGTTTTCGATCTTTTCATTTTTTTCTAGTTTGTTTTGTAAAGCCTCTTCCATAGGACAATGCTATTAAATTTAAATGCCTAAATCTATGAGGGTTTTTTTATACTAAACTTAAGTGCATACGATCTCGACCTTAACTAACCCTTAACTGCTCAAAACGGCTGGACCTTCTCGACCATAGTACAGCCAAACCCTTTGAAAGCCGTATAAAATATAGGTTTTCCAGTTTATATTCTCAAAAAAAAAATTAAAAAAAAATTAATTCACACGACTATAGTCGACTTCTTTTTTCTAGACTAAATTTTAAATTTTAAAGATCCGATTAAGATGGCAATCAAAGGAGGCTGAAGTTGAACAGCTCATTAGTAGGATTAATTATGGCAGTGTCAGTGTTTTTAACACTAGCATTATTAGGGGTTAAAAACCCTTTAGTATTTTTAGATTGGCATGCAGCCTTAATCGTTATTGGTGGTACTGCTTCTGCAGCACTCTTAAGTTTCTCATCTAAAAACATCGCTCTTCTTTTTAGAGTCTTTATCGGCCGAGTTCTAAAAGACAATCAGAAACACTATTCGCATGTGATTTCTGAGATGGTTGATATAGCAAAGAACTACAGAACCAACAGTAACTACCTCGCTGAAGTGGCTCCTGATATCAAAAATTACTTTTTGAAAGAAGGAATAGAGATGATGCTCGAAGGTGGCATGTCGGATAAAGAAATTGATATGATCATGATGAAGAGAGCAAAAACACATTATACTAGATATGAGCAAGATGCGCATATGTTTACAACTCTTGCAAAATTCCCGCCGGCATTTGGTCTTTTAGGAGCTGTTGTTGGTATCGTATCCTTGATGCAGGGTCTTGGCGGTGCAGACGCCATTAAAACTGTTGGACCAGCAATGGCAACGGCACTTGTTGCAACCCTTTATGGTATTGCCATTGCAAACTTTATCTTTATTCCCGTTGGTGAAAACCTTTCGAAATTTAACAAGCAAGATAAAATCACAAGACAGATGGTGTTGGATGGAATGAAAATGATCAGAGCTAAAAAGCATCCACTTTTAGTTGAAGAAAACCTAAAAAGTTACCTTCTCCCTACTGAAAGAGAGCTTGTTGAAGCCTCTGCAAACGCAGCTCCAGAAGATTCTAAAAAAGCAGCTTAAGGAAACACTATGTCAGCAGAACATTTAAATGAAGTAGAGGATAACGAAGAAGAAGAGAGCCTTCTCTTTGACGAAGCCCCCTCTGTACACGAAGATACAGAAGGTGTATGGCTTATGTCCTACGCCGATTTGATGACTCTTTTGATGGGTTTTTTCGCCCTCATGATGTCTATGGGAACCTTTGATGAAAACAAATTTAATGCTATGTCTAGCGAGGTTGCTGAATACGTAGGTGGAGAAGTTGAAAAACCTTTCGAAGATCTTGGAGCATCAATCAAACAAGTGATTGCTGAAAAAAACCTACAAGACCAAGTAAAGGTTGAAGTCAAAAGAAACGGTTTGATCATCACATTTAAAGGAACTCTTCTTTTCACATCAGGTTCAGTTGAACTTAGAGAAGGAGCAAGCGTTTTAATGAACGGACTAGCAGAGGTTTTAGGAAATGAAGCTGCCGACAAAAAGATTCTTATTGAAGGCCATACAGACGATGTCCCTATTAGTCGAGGCATCATAGCTAGTAACTGGGAGCTTTCAAGTTTAAGAGCAAACGCTGTGGCTAGACTTTTTGAGCAGTATAAGTTTAAAAAGGAACAAATATTAACCATTGGACTTGGTGAAACACGCCCTGTTAAACCGAACCAAGATAAACAAGGCAACGAAATTGCTGAAAACCAAGCTCTCAACAGACGTGTGATCATTAAAGTTGCTAACGACCACCCTCTTTAGAAGTTAAATTCAGTATATCAAAAGCAAAAAAGTAGAACTTTGTTTCTGCTTTTTTATGTTTTTATACTTCAATTTAAAGCTCAACCATGTGATCCCAGCTGTAAGAACAAAACAAAACAACAGTCACACCTTCGGCCTCTAAACTTGAAAAAACCTCTTCAGTTTTGTCTTCGCCGTTCACAATCACTTCTTTTGAGTCCTTATAAAAATAGGATTTCCCTAAGAAAACCACTTTTTTATCACCCTGCTTCAAAAGCACTGACTGCAAACCATCTTTATTTCTAAAGCGCATTGTAGGATCTGAAAATCCTTCTCCCCATTTTTCAAAAGGAATGGTTTCTACTGATTTTTCAAGAGAAGAGGTCACAACTCCTGCGGCTCCAAACTTGATAAAAAGATCTTTCTGGTTTTTATTGAGCTCTGTTGGATTTTCAACAAACTGTTTGTAAACTCCACCTTTACTTTGGAAAAAGACCACATGAAGCGGGCTTAATCCATCAGAAAAAATGATGTAGTTACCAAAAGGTCTTTTGACAAAATAGCTACACGAACTTTCTGAATTTTTGATATGGTGAAGGTCTAGACTCATCTCAATTTACAACTTTTTAAAAGGGTAGAGGTTTTGTTCACCAAGCTTTCTAAGTTCAAAACCTTGCTTCTGCACCACTTTTAAAGCTGCAATATCAGACCTGGGAACATGTACGGATTTTTCGTTTAAAATCCAGTTCCAAATTTTAGAGAGATTAGCCGGGTGATGTAAAACCAGGGCTTTTGCATTTTCTAAATCCCACTCTCTTAGTAAAACTGCAACCAACAAGGCCTGTGTCGGAGTGACAATACAAAAGCCTCCCCCCTCAATCGACTCCACGACTTTATCAGCTGGGTTACAACCCAATGTATGAGAAGGGGCGGGAAATTTGATTGTATAATCTACCTTAGTGAAGACCTTGCTACCGCTTGCCTTCCAACCATCTGCTATTAACACACGCCTTATGTCTGCTCTCACAGTAGGGCCTAAGATATCATAATCAGAGTTAGAATAGTGTTCATCATCAAAAATTGAGATCAGCCCCATAAAATCAAAGTCAAAAGCTCGGATCCTATTTAAGTTTAAGACTTTGCAAATTTCATGTGACGTCATACATCTATTTTAAAGGTTCTAAAGGCCTCTGCCAAGTTTTAGGCGAGATTGAATACCGTTTACGGTTTTTGTGTATCATTTAGGAACTGGCCCACCAGCCTACTGATAAAAAAGTGCTCATTTAGTCAATACAGAATTGTGAAAATCAAAATAAATCATAATCTGCATCTCTAAATATTTTATGCGTTTAGTGGTGCACCAAGTTTG